>Ga0315286_10002695_pt1 | contig 16620 bp, 13 predicted proteins | sample YL17G10_0_MG_FD_205038 | JGI IMG/M metagenome (GOLD analysis project Ga0315286, IMG submission 205038) | Sediment microbial communities from Yellowstone Lake, YNP, Wyoming, USA - YL17G10_0 | ecosystem: Environmental > Aquatic > Freshwater > Lake > Sediment | place: USA: Wyoming | collected...
ACGGCGGGTCCGCGGTACTGAAGGACCTCCGTCTGCTCGAGACCATCTGCCGCCGCGTGGTCGAGCGGAGCCGAGTGCCCGTGTCGGTAAAGATCCGCTCGGGGTGGGACAAGTCTACCGCCGAGAATGTCACCGAGATCGCGCGCGTGATCGAGGCCTCCGGCGTGTCGATGATCGCGATCCACGCAAGAACGAAAACGCAGGCGTTCAAGGAAAAGGCGGACTGGCTCATCATTAGAACGGTCAAAGAAGCGGTGTCGATCCCCGTCGTGGGGAACGGCGACGTGACCGGCGCCGAGTCGTACCGGCGCATGGTGGAGATGACGGGGTGTGACGCGGTGATGATCGGGCGCGCCGCGATCGGCAATCCGTGGATTTTCGGAGAGGTGCGGGCGGCGATCGAAGGCCGCGGGTTTGCGGCGCCGGGGCCGCGCGAGCGCGTGGCGAGTCTTCTCGCGCACGTCCGTCTGAACGTCGAGAACGACGGCGAACCGCTTGGCCTCATCACTGCCCGCCGCGCGATGGCCGCCTATCTCAAGCACGTCCCGAACGCAAAGGACGTCCGGTCGCGGATCATGACGTGTACGCGCGTGGCCGAGCTCGAGGAAGTGCTCGGCGAGTTTCTTAGCCGCGCCAGCTGGGGCGCCGCGGGGAGCCCCGGTGGCGGCGCGTACCGCGGCGGCATTTCCCTTTCCTGACAGAACGGAAAAGAACTTGGAAGAAAGTGCGCTCAAAAAACTCCTCCAGGAGTTCAAGACCGGAGAAAAGACCGAAGCCGACGTGCTCGACGCGCTTCGCGATCTCCCCTTCGAGGACATCGGGTTCGCCAAAGTGGACCACCACCGCGAGCTTCGGAAGGGTTTCCCCGAAGTCATATATGGAGAGGGGAAGACCCGGGAGCAGATCGTCGCCATCGCCGAGAAGATCGTCGCCAGGGGGCACAACCTCCTCGTGACCCGGATCGACGAAGCGGTGGGGGGAGACTTGAAGTCGCGTTACCCCGCGGGCGAATATTCCGATGCGGCACGGATCTTTTGGGTCGAGGTCAAACCCAAGGAGAAGTTCGGTTACGTTCTCGTTGTGACGGCGGGGACGTCCGACATCCCCGCCGCGGAAGAAGCGGCGATCACCGCATCGCTTTTCGGGTGTAACGTGGACCGGATCTACGACGTCGGGGTCGCCGGTGTCCACCGCCTGCTCGCGTACCAATCGGTTATCGTCGAGGCCGACGTGATCGTGGTCGCCGCGGGGATGGAGGGGGCGCTTGCCAGCGTCGTCGCGAGCCTCACACGGGCGCCCGTCGTCGCGCTCCCGACGAGCGTGGGGTACGGGGCGAGTTTCAAGGGGCTCGCCGCGCTTCTCGGGATGCTCAACAGCTGCGCCGCCGGTGTGAGCGTGGTCAACATCGACAACGGTTTTGGCGCGGGGTGCGTGGCTGCCCTCATCTGCGTGAAAGCGCGACAACTGGCCGAGGAAATCCGCGAGAAATCTTGACGTGACGCCTCGCGCGTTCGGGAGATCCGAAGGCGGTCGCACGTTCGCAACGGCCCGCGAGGCCCGCGAAGACAAGGCGACATCGATATGACGAAAGCTCTGGTAATCGATCCGTTTTCCGGCGTGAGCGGGGACATGTTTCTCGCTTCGCTCGTCGATCTCGGCGTCCCGTTCGACGCGGTCCGCCGGGCGGTCCTCGACATCACCGTGTTCGAAGGCGTCCGGGCGGATACGGAGAGAGTATCCCGCGGGGTTTTCGAGGCGGTCCGCGTGACGGTCGAGTGCCCGCCGTCCCACGAGCACCGTTCGGTCACGGATATACGAAAGATCGTCGAGGCATCGAGTCTCAACCACGGTGTGAAGACGGCGATCATGAGAACCTTCGACGCGCTTGCCGGGGCGGAGGCCAAGGTGCACGGGTGCGGCCGCGACGAGGTGCATTTTCACGAGGTCGGTGCGCTCGACGCGATGTTCGATATATTTGGCGCGCACGTGGCGCTCGATCTTCTGGGGAACCCCGCGTGTTACACCCGGCCGATCGCTCTGGGGACGGGGAAGACGACCTGCCGGCACGGCGAGATCCCGCTCCCCGCGCCGGCGACACTCGAGCTTCTCGGCGGTTTCGAGGTGAGGTTCACCGAACGGGACGAGGAGCTGGTGACGCCGACGGGTGCGGCGATCGTGGCGTCGCGTTTCGTGCCGTTGCCCGCCGATGCGCTTGTGGTACCGGCGCGGGTCGGGTACGGCGCGGGAACGCGCGAAGGGAAGGGACTGCCCAACGTGCTTCGCTCGATCCTCTGTAAAATCGAGGCGCGGCCGGCTCACGTCTCCATCCTGACCAGCACGATCGACGACATGAACCCCGAAGTGTACGGCTATCTGATGGAGCAACTTCTCGGCCGCGGCGCGCTCGACGTGTACTACACCCCCGTCATGATGAAGAAGAACCGTCCCGGTGTCGAGATCACGGTGATCGCGGAGGAGAAGGATACGGCGAGCCTCGTCGATTATCTGATGACGGAGACGACGACGCTGGGTGTCCGCATCCACCGGGAAGAACGCGTCGAGCTTCCGAGACGGCGCGAGACGGTGGTCACCCGCTACGGGGAGGTCGCGGTCAAGGTGGCCGAGCGTCCGGGCGGTGCGGAGACGATGAGTCCGGAGTACGAGTCGTGCAGGGCTCTGGCCGGCAAGACCGGTGTGCCGCTCATCGAGATATACGAAGCGGCAAGGAAAGCATGGAGCGACAGGACCAAAAACAAGTGAATCGTCCGCGCGTGTTGTCTTTTTGCGGCGCGCTTATCGTGACGTGTGTGATCGCGTTCGTCGCTCTCTTTTGGGGATGCGCGGGAGAGGTGCGTCAGCCCGAGGAAAAAGTCTATCTCCACAAAGTGGCCGACGGCGAGACTCTGCCCGACATCGCGGAAGAGTACTACGGCGATCCGGACCGCGCGTCGTTCCTTGGTGAATTCAACGGGATTTCCGCGGAGGGCGTGGCGCCGGGCACGGTTCTTCGCGTCCCCATGACCGGTGAAGACATCGATCGCATGAAAATGCGCGAGCAGGCGAGCGCCGCGTACAACGAGGGGCTCACGCTCGCCGAGAGGGCGTCGTACGTCGACGCCGTCGAGAAATTCCAGGAGGCCATCGCGATCGACCCCGATTTCGCCGATGCGATGTACAACCTCGGCGTCACCCTCTACATGGTGAAGTCGTACGAAAAGTCGAAGGAACACTTGGAGGACGCCGTCGCTCTGAGACCGAAGAACGCGAAATACCGGTTCGCCCTGGGTAACGCGCTATTTCACCTCGAAGATATGGAACGGGCCGCTTCGACGTTCGAGGCCGTCATGGAAATGGACCCGTCGCACACCAAGGCGCTCTATAGCCTCGCCGTTTGTTACGAGAAGCTGGGCGAAAAAGAAAAAGCGATCGCTTCCTGGAGACGGTATATCGAACTGGACGCGACGAGCGCGTGGGCGATCGAGGCGCGTAAACGTCTCGAGGCGCTCGAGTGATCGTGTCGTACGCGGACGTATCCGAACACTCCCCTTTGTGAATGATCCATCTGGATGACATCACCGTCTCTCTCCCCCCCGGACATCCCCGGGCGAAGACGGTCCTTCAAGGAATCACGCTCACCATCGAAGACGGCGAGTGGATCGCGGTGACGGGTCCCAACGGATCGGGAAAATCGACCCTTCTAAAGACGATCGCCGGTGTTTGTCCGATCTCGTCCGGTCGCCGCCGGGTGGCCGCTCGCGCCATGGGTTCGATCGACACGGAGCCGGGAGCGAAGCGCACCGCCGGCCCGATCGGTTGCGAACCGAAAGGCACGCGCGCCGCGGTCGCCGGGAAATCGAGGTCGGCGTCGAGCGGGATCGGTCTTCTCCTCCAGGAGCCCGACAACCAGTTTGTCTCGAGCTCGGTTCGAAACGAGCTCCTGTTGAGCGTCGAGCTCTCGCTCGGCGTTGAAGAACGCGCCCGGCGATTTGCAGAGGCGGTAGAGCGTTTCTCTTTAGCGGCGCTCCTCGATCGGAATCCTCACCGGATCTCGGGTGGTGAAAAGCAAAGGCTTGCCCTGGCGACGGTGTGGCTCGCGGACCCCGGTGTAATTCTTCTCGACGAACCCGTCTCGTATCTCGATCCCGAAGAGAGAGCGCGGTGCGTCGCCTTTGTTCGCGAGCTCAACCGCCGAGGTGCCACGGTCGTTTGGGCGACGCCGGGGGGCGACGATCTGCGAGAGGCAACCCGCGTCGTGTATCTGGAAGACGGCCGCGTCCGGTTCGACGGGCCCGTGAAGAAGTTCGAAGAGGAAGCGCGGGTGAAAGAGTTCGACGTTCTCTCGCCCGGCGCGGGCGAATTGCCGGTAACCGCCGGGCGGCGGCCGGCGCCGGGGGATGCCGTGGTATCGATGCGGTCTCTCTCGTTTTCGTACGACGGGGCCGAAGTGATCCGCGCGGCAAACGGCGTCGTCAGGGCGGGCGAAGTCATTGGGGTTGCGGGAAACAACGGAGCGGGGAAGTCGACGCTGCTATCGATCATGGCCGGGGTTCTCGAACCCTCGCGGGGAACGATCGAACGGAAGTACGCACGGGCGGTGGAGAAACAATCGGGGCAAGCGGAACAGTGCGTGTTCTATCTCTTTCAGAGCCCGGAGAGGCTCTTCTTTGCGGAGTCGGTCCTGGAGGAAGTGGCCTTTGGTCTCACGTCGCTCGGCGTGCCGCGCCGGGAGATCGATGAGCGCGCCGCGGAGGCACTCATGCGCGTGGGGCTCGACCCGGGTCTATTTCTCGACCGGTCGCCTTTCTCTTTGAGCCTTGGCGAAATGCGGCGTCTCGCGTTTGCGATAACCTTTGCGCTCTCGCCCAAGCTTCTTTTTCTCGACGAGCCGGTGTCGTGTCTCGATCGCGCGGGGCGGGGGGTGCTCGCCGATCTCGTCGACGCGCTCCGGTCCCGAGGGGGTACGGTCGTCGTCGCCTCGCACGATGTGCCGTACCTCCGCGCGGCGACGGACCGCATTCTCACCATCGAAAACGGCGTCCTCAGGTAGCTCGGGGGGTGTTGGGTCCTCTCGGGCCCAGCGCTCCGCTTCGCTCGGCTTCCCGCCGCGGGTGGCGCGGATGGGGCGGGGCCCCCCGCGCCGCGCGCAGCTTGCGAGCACGGGCGGGGTAATACGCGACAGGACCCGCGGCGGGCGATCCTCGCTCGCTCCCGCGAAGGGCCCTCGAGGACCCAACGCCCCCCGCCAGGTTCACTCGGCGATGACGCGGAGGCCGACGTACGCCGGGCGGGGCGGCGCGTAGGGTATCGACGGATCGCGAGGCGACACCGCCGAGAGCCCCAACACTTTCCCGCCTCCCTTCTCGCTCGCCCACTCCGCTACGTTGCCGCCGAGGTCGTAGACCGCTTGCGAGCCCCGCGCCGGCGACACGGCGCCGGGTGCCTTCGCAGCGCCGCCGGCGGGCCGGAACGATCCGACCTCTTCGATGAGCAGCCGGCTTTTCTCCAGTTCTTCGATCTTGTTCGCGATCATCTCGCGTTCGTCGGGAGACGGCGAATACCCCAGCCAGTGATCGAGGTTGTTCTCGTTCTCGAGGTTCGATTTCGCGGCGTCGATGAGCTTCTTCATCTCTTCGACGGTGGGGAGCCTGAACTTGCGTCCCGTCTTTTCGCTCAACCACTCGCAGTAACGCGTGGCGTCCTCGTAGGACACGCCGTTCGCCGGGTAGTTCTCGGTCCCCGCGGGACATTCGTACGCGGGATCGAACGCGTTGTACTGGGCGCGGGTCACTTCGAAGCGCCCCGCTTTCATCTTTTCGAATTCGACGACTTCCGGAACGAGAACGTCGTTAGCCTTTTGACCGTAGCGTTCGCCGTCGCGCGACACACTCGATTTCTCGAGCGCCATCGCCAGAGGCGACGAGGGGTCGAACGCCTCGTTCGACGGCTCGTGCACGGCGAAAAGATGCTTGTCGAACCAGGCGAGCTCTTCTTCCATTTTGCGCTTGCGGTGGGAGAGCTTCTGGAGTCCGTGCTCTTCGTCGGGAAAGAGAAGAAAACGGACGGGAGCGGCGCCGATCTGCTGCATCGCGCGAAAATGCTGCCACCCTTGCTCGGTGGGTACCGAGGTGTCGCGCGATCCGAACATGATGAGCGTCGGCGTTTTCATCTCGCGCATCCGGAAGTACGGTGACTTTTCGACGTACGTCTTGGGATCCTCCCACGGAGGCCCGCCGAAGTACGCGTTGTCGAAGGCCGCCCCAAAGGCGCAGTTCCCGTAGTCGCTCGTCCAGTTGATGTCCCCGGCGCCGGCGCATAGCACCTTGAACCGGCCGGATCGCAAACTGGCCTCGATGGCAAGGATCGAACCGTTGCTCCATCCCATGATGCCCAGCCGCTCGGGGTCGGCGAGACCGCGGCCGATGAGATCGTCTATTCCCATGAGAATGTCCGGGATCTCGTACTCGTAGTAGTGTCCCTTGATCGACTCGACCCAACGAAGCCCGTAGTTTCCGCTTCCGTGATAGTTCACGTTGAGAACGAGCGCCCCTTTGGATGCGAGAATGTGCGGGTAGTCCCCCCAGTCCGCGGTGAAATAGTCCATATCCGCTCCCGCGGGTCCCCCGTGGATGGCGGTGACGAGCGGGTATCTCTTGCCCGCCTCGTACCCGAGCGGATAGTAGAGAATGCCCTCGACCTCTTCGTCGAGAGCGCCTTTCCAGCGGATGACTTCGCTTCTCGCGAGGGATCTTTTCTCGAGACCTCTATTGATGGAGGCGAGCACCTTCGCGCCGGCAAGACCGTTCCCGCGGATCCTCGCCGTCAGGATTTCAGGGACGCTCGAGGCGTCGGAAGCGAGGAACACGATCCGGCTTCCGGTTCGCTCGCCGGCGAGCAGGCGGATGTTTTTCCCGTTCTTGACCCGGAGCGTCTGCGACTTACGGACGCGATCTCCCGAACCCGCGAGAAAGACGATCTCGTCCTTGGCGCCGGCCGCCATTGCGGCGACAACACCGTCAACGACGACGGCGTAAGAACGTCCGAGGCCGTTTCCCCAGCCGGTATCGACATGCCGCAGGGATCCCGTGTCGAGATCGAAATACCAGAGCTCGTCGATGCTCACGTAGGTATCGGTCGAGTCGCTCGCCTTGGGGCGCCGGCAGTAGACGCCTTTCCCTTTGGCGTCCCACTGAAAGTCGAAAAGCGAGACGTGGGGGGCGGCCATGACTTCGCGGCGCTCTCCCGTCGAAAGGTCGTGGAGAAACTGTTGCGGCGGGTTTCTGTAATCGTACTGGTAGTCAACGTCGACGTTTTCGTTGGAGAGCACCCAACGGCCGTCGGGAGAAACGGCGAACTCGATGACGGCCCCTGGATTGGCCGTCAGGCGCGTGACCTCCTTCTTTTCGATGGAGATCTCGAAAAGACGGATCGGGGGATAGTGCTCCTGGTCGGCGACGATGATCGTGGTGTCCTTGGCTTTCTGGAGCGTTCGTTCGCGTAGCGTCGAGTCCTCCCTCGCCGTAAAGAGAATCCTTCCGGCGTCGCGCCACTCGAATCGATCGACGCCGTTCTTGACGTCGGTGAGTTTCTCGGGTTCGCCGCCTCGCATGTTGTAGAGGTAGATCTGCGCGGAGGTCTTGTCGCGCGCGCTCAAGAAAGCGATCCGGGTACCGTCGGGCGAAAAGCGGGGGGACCCGTCGCTTCGCGTCGTCCGGGTGAGCGCGACCGTGACCGTGTCGTCCGCGTTCGTGAGAAAAATGTTCCGCTTGAGCTCGCCCTTCTCCTTGTCGGCGGTCGCCTTGACCCAGACGACCCACCGTCCGTCGGGCGAGATGTCGAACGCGGTGGCGGATTCCATGTAGATGATGTCGTCCACGGTCAACGGTTGTTTGTCCGCTCCGGCGGCGTCTCGCGAAAAGACGGGGACCGCGGCGAGGACCGATAGCGTCGTGAAGTAGATGGCTAGTGCCGAGATTCTCATGACTCCTCCGTTGGTCTGTATTCACGCGTTGACGGGTCTTCGCGGGTCCAGCGCGCCACTTCGCTCGGCTTCCCGCCGCGGGTGGCGCGGATGGGACCCCGGCCCGCGCGCAGTCTGCGAGTTCGGGCGGGGTAATACGCGACAGGACCCGCGGCGGGCGATCCTCGCTCGTTCCCGCGAAGGACCCGCGAAGACCCGTCAACGCTCCACTGATTCCTTTTCATTGTACCCTAAATTCTGGGTCCGATGGGCGAGGGATTCGCGTGCCGTCCCGGGTCGATTCGCCCCGTAACGTCATTGATCGCCGCGCTCGCTTGGTCTATATTACGCGGGTGCATTTGGATTGCGCGGGTGCGTTTGGGCTTCGGCGGCGACACGAAGGCTTGTCTCATGCGCGTTGCGATTATATCCGACATCCACGACAACATCCGCAAACTGAGAGCGGCCCTTCGAAAGCTTGACGGGGTCGGCGAGGTCATCTGTCTCGGCGATCTTTGTTCCCCTTTCATCATCAAAGAACTTGGCGAGGGATTCTCGGGGCCGCTGCACATCGTCTTCGGCAATAGCGACGGCGACAGGTACCGCATCACGGAAACGGCGAGAAAGTATCCGCACCTGAAGATCCACGGCGAATACGCCGACCTCGAGATCGATGGGCGCAAGTTCTCGGTCAATCATTTCGACGATATCGGGAAGGCGATCGCCGCCGCGGGGAACCACGACGTAGTTTGTTACGGCCACAGCCACCGGTTCGGGGTCGAGAAGAAAGGGAAGACCCTCTCCGTGAATCCCGGCGAGATCTTCGGTGTTCTTACGGGGAAGTCCACGTTCGCTATTTACGACACGCGCACCGGCGAAGCGGAGCGGGTGGACGTCGACTGAATAACTGAGTGAGACTCCCCACGCCGGGCGGCGGGGAGACGAGAGAAGGGCGGGATGAAGCCCAAAGACTGGGTCGCGTTTCTGTTTCTCACCCTCATCTGGGGAGCGTCCTTCTATTGGATCAAGATTGCCGTCCGCGATGTCGGTCCCGTTTCTCTCGTCGCCTTTAGACTCGCCTTCGGACTCATCGGTCTCGTGGCGTTTTTCCCCATTCTGAAACCGCGGATGCCGCGCGAGAGACGCGTATGGGTTTACCTCGCCGTCCTGGGGCTCACGAGCTCCGCGGCCCCGTGGTTTCTCATCTCGTGGGCGGAAACGACGATCGACTCGGCGATCGCGTCGGTCCTGAACGGGACGGTGCCCCTCTTCACGATCGTTGTCGCGCACTTCTTTCTCGGCGACGAGAAGATCAGCGCCGGGAGAGTCTTGGGTCTTCTCTTGGGGTTCTTCGGTGTCGTGGTGCTCGCCCAGCGATCGGGCGGCGCGGGAGAGGCCGCGGTGACGGTGTCGTCTCCGGTGAATTTCTTGGGCACGGGCGCGATGCTTCTCGCCACCTTCTTCTATGCGGTGGGGGCCGTCCACGCCCGGCGGAACCTCGGCGGTGTGAGCGCCCTCGTGCAGGCCTTCTTCTCGATGGTCTTCTCGCTCGTCGCGATCCTCGTCGTGGTTTTTGCGGTGGGCGACGGGCCCCGTTTCCCCACGCGCACCGACACATGGGCGGCACTCGCGTGGCTCGGAGTCCTCGGGGCGGGGATCGCCTCGTACGTTTTCTACAAGCTTCTTCATTCCGTCGGTCCGACGCGGGCGTCGCTCGTGACCTACACGCTCCCCGTGGTCGGCGTGACGCTCGGTGTGATAATCTTGAACGAGAGGCTCGACTGGCAGCTCGCCGCCGGGACGCTTCTCATCGTGTCGGGAGTCTGGGTCGTCAATCGCCGCCGGTAAGCGGTTTTTCCGGCGGTGTGTCCCCCGCGGTGCTCCCGATGGATGGTGTAACGAACGCGACTGGAGGTCGCCGGTGAAAGACAGGGCGTTCGAGGGACGGCGCATCACGGCGCTGGCAGTTCTCTTTTCGATCCTGGCCGTGGCCGGATGCAGCGATAGGCCCGCGCAGGAACGTTTCAAGTGGTTCGAGATCGTCGGATCGATCATCGAGGCCAAACGAACGAGCGGGGGACCCACGTATCTGGACGTGGTTCGCGTCATGCCCTTCGGGTGGGAAAAGCTGTACGTGTTTCCACCCTACACGCCGATCGATGACATCGAGAAAGCGTTGGGGTTCAAGTGGCGCGGGGCGAAGAAGACGCGGATCGACGAACGCGACGACATCACGCTTCTCCTTTTTGTCATCGGAAAGACCGTTCAGGCCTCCATCGAGCATCCGAGAAACGCGGGCGATTTCTCGCGGTTGAGACCGGCGTACGCGTACACCCCTCGCGAGGGCTATTTCGAAGTGATCGAGGAAAACAGTGAAGGGCAATCGGTGTTCAATTTTATAGAAGCCCAGAGATACCGCTGACATGACCACTCTGTTGCGTGTGTTGGTCGCGTGGAGGGCTCTGCGGGATTTCGGCTCGGGGGGCGCCTGCGCGCGGCTGCTTTCTTTCGTCGCACGCGGTGCCTGCGCGGGGCTCCTCTTCGCCGCCGCGCCGGCGGCGGGCGAGATCGTGGAGATATCGCGTGTGGAGGATCTGGAGAAGCTCCTCTTGATGCCGGTGCACCGCATTGAAATCCGTCTTGCGCCCGGCGAGTATCACATCACGCCCAGAACCGGTGTGGACCCGACCTGCGGGAACTGTCAGGAACCCGACACGGTCATCGCGATGACGTACGGCCTCCACGTCCGGGGGGACAGCGTGACGATCCTGGGGCCCGCGGACCGGTCCGCGGTGATCCACACCCACGCGGGATACGGGATCTACTTCGACGGATGTATCGACTGCGCTCTCGAGAACGTGTCGGTGACGGGCGGGGCGCGGGACGAGGACGGGAGGGCGACCGATGCGGCGGTTATCGTACGTGACGCCACGGTGAGGATCGCCGGGAACCGGATCTTCGACAACATCGGCAACTCCACGATGGTGGCGAAGACGGTGGTCGGGATCATGGGGATCTGCGGCCGGGAGAACGCGCGGATGTCGATCGAGGGGAACGAGATTGTCCGGAACTCGTGGGACGGGATCGCTCTCTACCGCGACGCCTCCGCGGTCATCACGGGAAACGTGATCGACGGCGTCGACAAGGCGAAGGGGGCGCGCATCGGCGGGGGACGAGGGGTCGCGATCGGGCTCACCTGGAACGCGTTCGCCGATGTGCGCGGGAACCTCGTCAAGCGCTACTGGAAAGGGATCGGTGTTTTTGTCGACGCGTGGGGGTGCGTCCAGGGGAACGTGATCGAGGACATCATTACCTGGGGGATCGCGTACTGGGACGCGGACAAGGGAAAGCCCGCCGGTTTTTTCGAGGACAACGTGATCTACGGGACGGGCGCCTGCGGGGCGTCGATCACCTGCGCCGAGACGAGCTCGCCCAAACTCGAGTGCCGTTTCGTGAGGAACGTGCTCACGAAAACGGCGCAGGACCCCAAGTACGACGACCCCGAATACTACTGCTACCAGACGGCTCTCGCGCTTCACGCTACCCCTGCGGGGTTCGTGATCGCCGACAATCTCTTCTACGATAACCGCCGAGCGACGGAGGACCTGCCGTCCTACGACATCGAGCGCGAAGAGTTTCTTGAGAAGATCCGCCCGGTGTGCGAGCGCCTCGCCCAATCGCCCGTGTTGAAGCAGTCGGACTTTGTAAGAGACTTCTGCGCGCGTTGAGGTGGGGCGGAGGGGCGTTGCCGGCCCAGCGCTCCACTTCGCTCGGCTTTCCGCCGCGGGTGGCGGCCACGGGCGGGGTGATTCGCGCCACCCGCGCGATTCGCCGCCCCACGCGCTCTCAATCGAGAAGGCCTTTTTGCTTTTCCGCGTGGCCCCACACGGGGAGCGTGAACTGGGTGGGGCGGTTGGTCCCGACGCCGCGGAGCCAGTTGTCGGAATACCCCGCTTCTTGAGGCTCGCCCTTCTCATCCTTCACGTAGCCGTCGTTGTATTTCACGATCAAGAGTTCGCCGAGCGAGCGCCACCTTGTGACGATCATCTCGCCGCGGCTCACCGAGTAATCCGTGAGGTACTGTTTCAAGAGGTCGGGGTTCTTTTTCGCGAGAGCAAGAGCGGTCTTTTCCACCTCGGGTTGGAGGGTGATGAGATTCCCCTCGATCTCCGTCTGGACCTTCTGGATGTCCTTGATCATGTCGGCGTATCGCACGTTCGCGTAGTTCGCGACGAAATTGAACACCCACCACGCCGATTCCCACGAGAACTCTTGGAGGCTCCCCATGGCGAACGCCGGTGGGATCGCGTCGATCCCGCAGTAGAGCGGGACGTAACACGTCGTGTAGGTGTCATCCACGCCGTACCACAAGACCCCTCCGATCGCATCGGGGAGGTGCGAACGCGACTGCGACACCATCGAGTAGCCGGTCTGCTGTGTCGATATGGGGCGTTCCCACGCGCACTTCACGCTGTCCGCTTCCCACGCGATCGGGCGGTTGCGGTTCGGCGTGCCGTAGGGGCCCGCGTCGATCCCCTGCGTCATATCGTACGGCGTCCCCTCGTAGTGATCGCGCATGAGCGAGAACACATCGGATAGCGCAAGCTTCTTGTCCGGCTTGATCCAGAGGGGATAAGGCTCCGCGCCCTCCACGCCGCGGTGATAATCGGGCGAGAGCGTCTTCGAGGGAGCCGCCCGACTGAAGAGACTCCACACGCGTGTCGCCGCGTAGCGAAGCATCTGGGGATGCGCGGGGTTGTACGCCTCGCAAAAGCTGAACGGCTTTCCCGAATTCGGGTCGTAGTAACCCTTCTCGACGGCGAAAGAGATCACGTTCTTCGCATAGAGGCAGTTCTTGGGATCTCTCAAGGGGAAGGTGCTGATCCGCGCGGCGTTCGCGTGGGCGCAGACGTACCCGTCGGGGACTCGGAGGGCCACCCAGAGAGCGCCTTTGCCGCCGGGTCCCGGCCCGATCATTTCCATGTACCAGACCTCGTTCGGATCCCCGATCGAGAAGGACTCCCCGGTGCTCGCGTAACCGTACTCGTCGACGAGGCTCGCCATCACCTCGACCGCTTCGCGCGCCGTTTTCGCGCGTTGGAGCGCGAGCCGCATGAGCGTCCAGTATTGGAGGATCCCTTCGGTGTTCTCGAGCTCGTTCCGCCCGCCGAAGGTCGTCTCGCCGATCACCACCTGGCGCTCGTTCATCAGTTGAACGACGCCGTAAGTGTGGGCGACTTGCTTCACCTTGCCGCGGACCTTTCCGCTCCAGTCCTTGATCTCGAAATACTCGTCCGGGCCGTAGTCTTTTGGTGGGTCGTATCTCAGATGGGGATGGAACTCCCCGTCGCAGGTGTAAGTCACCATGACGGAGCCGTCGGCGGAGGCCCCCTTGGTGACCATGAGGTTGGTGCAGGGCCGCGCGTCGCGCGCGGAGAGCGCGATGACCATCGAAACGGCGAGGCAAACGATGACGCAGCAGACAATGTTTCTCATGGAATCCTCCCTGTTGGCGGGGATTATAGCAGATGGTCCGGAGGACGGATGGGGAGCGATTAACCGGCTCTTCCGATGTCCGGCCGGACCTGGCGTCGCGCGCCTTTTTGTTGGAGTCTCGGATTCACGGTGTTGCTGCCACTACCCCTCGACCCGCGGCCATCGCCGAGAATCGGGGCGAGCTAACCGACGAGGATCTCCAGGGGTTCGACAGAGTCGGCGGAAGAGGGGACGATTGGCTGCTTTTGCCCGGGAATTCGCGGTCGGGCCGTTCTCGATCCGCGGATAACGAGTGACGTGTCCGACGGGGCGCTGGAGGCTCGGCCGAGCGGATGGAATACGACCCGATCGATCAGACCGACCACGCGGCGGGGAAGCATTCGCAGGGGGCCGCTCGATGATCCCCGGATGACGTTCACCTGGAATCCCGCCGCGCTGAGTTCGTTGAAGCAGCGGAGAACTCTCGCGGCGCCTGGATCCCGCACGGGGTTCGTGACGGATGAGGGAGAAGTTGGTTTTTCCAACCCCAGCCCAAAGGAGATTGCGCCGTTCGTCGTGCCGGAAACGGCGTCGAAGAAGGTCTCGAGCTTATCGACATGCTCCAACGCGTCGCACGAAACGAAAACGTCGCACGGAATCGAGTGCCTCTCCATCACGAACTCGAGATCCTCCAGATCACCGAAGACATAATGATCCACCGGATTCCCGATCGCCTTCGCAATGATCCTGGCGTCTCGCCGGAGGTCGTCGTCCGTGCCGTGATAGACGACGGTTCCGACGCTGCACTCTTTCGCGAGGAGCGAAAAAAAGCCTAGGCCGTCGTTGAACGTGACGAGGGATAGATCGCTGAAGGGCTTTTCATCCCTCGGCAGAGCCCAAGCGAAGATATGAGCGCAGTGCTCGACCCTTCCCTTGATGCTCATCCGCCGTTCACGAAAAAGCCCCCGCGTCTCAGAAGACAAATCGAGCGAGTCAGGATCCACGCGTTCGAGTTTTTCGGTTAAACGCGAGGCAGCGGCCTGGACGACTCTCGCCAGGTCGCGGTCTTTGGGATACGCGGGACGTCCGCGGAAAAGATTCATAGTAACAATGAGTTACGGTGCGCCGGCACCATCCCGTGGCGCCGGAATTGGTCAAACGATATCAACCCTAAAGGAGGAAGCGCAAAGAACATGCCAGGGGGTCAGCGGGGCTCGCCGCCGGGGAAAGGGAACACCCGTCCAGCGGGCTTCACGATCGCGGGTGAAGGGACGGATCAAAGAGGTCTTCTTCACACGCTCTCGTCGCCGAGATCGGGTTCGCCGCTGCGGCTGAGGATATAGTCGCGTGTGATGACGCGGAGCCTTCGCGCCAGCGTCCAGGAATCCGCCTGCAACTCCTCTCCGACTCTTCGCGCGTCGATCGCGGGCCCTACGGTCACGGAGATCGCGCCGCGCCGAACGAGATTCGTGCCCGGCCCGAGCTTGGATCGAGTGCCGCGTATGACGACGGGGACGACGGGAAGCCCCGACTCGGCGGCGGAGGTGAACGCGCCAAGCTTGAAGCGCCGGATCCCCGCCCGACGCGACATCCCGCCTTCCGCGAAAAAGACGAGTGTTCGATTCTCCCTCGCCCGTCCGATGATGCGCTGGGTGTCCTCGGTCCGCCGATCCTTGTTCCAGCGATCGACGAACTCCGTGTCGAGACGGCGAAGGTAAAAGTGGACGAGCGGGTTTCGCTTGAGCTCCACCATGGCGACGAAGGAGACCGGCGTGGGGACGAGCGCAGTGAGAACGAAGCTGTCGAGGTAACTCGCGTGGTTCGAGACGATGACGCAGCGTCGGTCGCGGGGGAAATTCTCGATCCCCTCGATCGCGAGCGGCGTGAAGGTCGCCCGCCACAACAGGCGCGACGCCCGCTGGACCACCGTCCACCGCCACGACAAGCGAGGAAGGAGCGCTATCAGGATCAAGGAAGAGATCCAGAAAAGGAAGGTGAAGAACAACGCGTATCCCGCGTAACACAGTTCGGCGGTGCGGCGCCAAAGACGGCCGACGGCGAGGAGAAAACCGGCTCGATCCTCCGGTGTTGCTTTCGGTCCGGAATTCATGATCTCCTAGAAGATCCCGATCGCGTGCACGAGAAAGAAACAGATCATAATGACGACGATGCCGATGAGCGATACGAGCGTCTCTTAGCGGGCAAAGTTCGTCCTGACATGATACCAGCAGCAGCGCGTCCGCGGTAGAGGGCAATACGCCGATCCCCGCGGGTGCAGGGGGGTTGGGAGTCTTGCGAGTAAGACAAACCGGCACCGCTCGAGAGCGGCGCCGGTTCGGATGGGATTCACCGATCCCCGCGATTTCGCCGGGAGCTATTCCGAGTATGCGGCCTTCACGCGCCCCCACGTCGTGTCTTCCACCGGCACGGGGCAAGGATACCCGCAGTTGCAGATCAGACCGGCGTTGATCAATCCCAGGCCGCCGGTTCCGTACTGGAGGCTGTTGTTACAATCCACGACCTCGATTTGGTTCGACACCGCGACGGGATCCGGACGCACCCAATAGGGACAGCAAGGGAGCGTCGTTCCCATCGTAAAGAAATTCATCGTTTGGACGTGAATCGGACCGACGCGGCAGCTTCCGTACCCGATAGACACGCCGGTCTGTGAGTTGCCGACCGTGACGGGGAAGATGTTCGTGTCGGAAAGAAACATCGCCGTCGAACAAGCGGGTTTGGGCGCCGAGTACCGGCACGCCGTCGCGCCGGGCGTGTACACGTGGACGACGTGGTACGACATCAATCCCACCGTCTTATCGCTCAGCTCGCAGCACAGACCCGCGTTGTCCCGGAATACGCCGATCGACCCCGCCTGAGCCCACACGCTCCCCGCCGCGAGCAAGAGACAAATAATCGTCAAGAACAGTGCTTTCATCGCACCTCCTTATCATCGTGGGCCGGCCAGCCCGGAACGCCGTGCGCGACGGAGAGCTACTCCAAGTACGCGTTCTTCACCCGTCCCCAGGTGGCGTCATCGACTGCAACCCCGAAGCAGTTCGCGGACGCCCGGTACAGCGCCTCCACGCAGGCCATCGACGCGCACCCGCAGCTGCAGGACGCGTTGGAGTTGATGATTCCCCCGCCGCCCACGCCGTACACGAGATTCTGGCTGCAATCGACGACCTCGA
>Ga0315286_10002696_pt1 | contig 16617 bp, 21 predicted proteins | sample YL17G10_0_MG_FD_205038 | JGI IMG/M metagenome (GOLD analysis project Ga0315286, IMG submission 205038) | Sediment microbial communities from Yellowstone Lake, YNP, Wyoming, USA - YL17G10_0 | ecosystem: Environmental > Aquatic > Freshwater > Lake > Sediment | place: USA: Wyoming | collected...
GGTTGAGGATAGGATCGCCTGGACTCCAACAGGTCCGGTTGGCCCTTATGGAAATAAGTGGATACCTTCAAATGTTAACAAGGTAGAAACAAACGGAATAGAGGTAGAGGCGAAGGCAAAAGTTTCGCAAAAATGTGAATTTACCTTAGGGTATACGTATCTTGATACAGTTCAAAAGAATATGGAATTGATTGATGACTTGACAAAGCAAATGGAGGAAGTCAAAAGATTCACTGCTTATACACCTCGTCATAAGGTAACCTTTGGCTTAGCATATAAAGACCTTTTTAAAATAGAAGGCCTGCGCTTAAACTTCGATGTACAGTATATATCAAAGACATATAACTACTACTCCAACTATAGTGCTTGGCCTGGTGTTACCATGGATACAAAAAAACTTTCCGGTTATACAGTAGCGAATTTGAAGCTGACCAAATTCTTTAGTTTTACAGAGGTATTTTTGGCTATGGATAATATCTTTGATGAAAAATATGCGAAATTCGGTGGAGACATAAACGATAGGAACTATCCTATGCCGCCAAGGGCATTTTATGGAGGAACGAAGATCCCTTTTTAAAATTCTAACTTGTAAACAAGAATTACCTGTGGTAATCTAAGTGAGGCCACAACTTATGGAGTCCGCCTACGGTGGACGAACATAAGTTGTTTGGCCGAACTTACCCCCGCCGCCCCGCATTTTGCGGGGCAAGAGGCGGGGCTCATTTAATATGTTTTCCGATAAGATATTTCAAATTACTCTTTTAATCTCATTGCTTACCCACGGGGTTATTTTAGTTCAGCATGTAAATCTAAATCTTTTATCCCGTAATAAAAAAGAAGAAAAGTTAAAGGTAAGTTATATAAAAGAACTGCTGAAGAAAGAATTGGAATATCCTAAACCCGCGCCCTCTAAGAAAGATCCATTTTTGAAGTTACCGACAAAAATTGCGCTGGAAAAAAGAACACCGCCGCCGTTTATAGACAAACAAAGCTTCTTTAGGAAAAATAGTAGAAACGCCCTGCCAGAATCTATTTTTACCAAACCCACCTTTGTAAAACCCGATATCATTGCCATTAAGAAAAAAATAACTTTACCACCCATAGATATGGAGAAAATCAATAACCCTTCATACATAAGTTATTACCAAATCGTACGTGAAAAGATTAGGCGCGCGGCTTATCAGAATTATAGCCGCACCGATACAGGCGAAGCATACCTTTCATTCATTATATCTAACGACGGCTACCTAAAAGAAGTTAGGCTTTCCGAAGAGAAATCCCAAGCCAGCTCATACTTAAAAGAAATAGCCTTAAGAAGTATAAAAGATGCCTCGCCTTTTCCTAATTTCCCCAAAGAGTTAGACTATCCCCAGCTTTCCTTCAATGTAGTTATATCCTTCGAAATAGAATAAGTTCGCCCCGCCTCTTGCCCCGCAAAATGCGGGGCGGCGGGGCTCATTTAAATTGACACCTATTAAAATCAGTGGTATTATTTACTTAAAAGGAGATGGTGAAAATGCCAGAAATCGAAATAAGAAAAGATGAGTCTTTTGAATCAGCGCTGCGCCGCTTTAAAAGAAAGATTGAACAAGAGGGTATTCTAAGGGAAGTAAGGGACCGTAAACATTATGAGAAACCCAGTGAGCGTAAAAGAAAAAAGGCAAGGTCAAGAAAATAAAAATGGGTTTAGCGCTTTCTACGGCATGGAATGCATTTCGTTATACCCGCGCAGATAAGCTAATCTCTGAGATAAAACACCTGGGTTTTGAAGAAGTAGAATTAAGTTTTAACCTTACTTCCTTAATGGTAAAAGATATCGAGAAGCTAACCCAAGAAGGCAAGATAAGGGTTAAAAGCTTACACAACTTCTGTCCTATCCCCAAAGGCGTAAAGCGGCAAGAGGCGCTTCCTGATTGTTACTCTATGGCATCCTTAAATGAGGAGGAAAGGCAGAAATCCATAAAACAGACCAAGAAAACCATTGATACCGCGAGGCGTTTAGATGCTAAGGTAGTAGTTTTACATTGCGGTAGAGTAGAGACTCCGGATAAAACCAGAGAATTAATCAGCCTCTACAATAATAACCTCAAAGGTTCCCAGAAGTTTATAGCGCTTAAAAATAAGGCAATTAAAGAAAGGCAAGATTCAAGCCAGCCTTTCTTTAAAAAGACGCTAAAAAGTTTAGAGGAACTAAACCGTTACGCCCAAAACAAAGATGTATCTTTGGGCATTGAGAATCGCTTTTATTATCGCGAGATACCCTCATTGGAAGAAATAGGTATAATCCTAAATAAATTCAAAGGTTCTCATATATTTTATTGGCACGATATAGGACATGCGCAGGTTATGGAGAATTTGGGTTTTGCTTACCACAAAGAATATTTAGATTTATACGGCAAAACAATGATTGGTATTCATCTACATGACATCTCTGGTTGCGACGACCATAAGGCACCCCCTAAGGGAGATTTTGATTTTAGTTACCTAAAACCTTATCTAAAAAAGGGTACCTTAAAAATAATTGAAGCCCATTATCCGGCAACTGCTTCCGATTTAAAAAAAAGTAAGGTATTTCTTGAGACAATGTTTGATGGAAAAGTCTAAAGTAAGAAAACCGGCGGCAGCCGGACAGTTTTATCCTTCCTCGCCTCAGGGGCTAAAGAATCAAATAGAAACCCTGATTGATAAAAATGCGGATAAGCTAAATGTTATTGCCTGTATGCTTCCTCACGCAGGTTACGCCTATTCCGGGGCCGTAGCAGGACAGACCGCTTCTCGAATTGATATCAAGGATAAAATCGTCCTTTTAGGCCCTAATCACACCGGCTATGGCGTTCCATTTAGCATAATGACCGAAGGGACATGGCAGACGCCCTTAGGTGAAATCAAAATAGATTCTCATTTGGCAGGCCAGATATTAAAAAATTCAAGATATTTAGAAGATGACTTCATGGCGCATATATACGAACATTCCCTGGAGGTAGAACTACCAATCTTACAATATTTCAAAACTATTTTCGAGATTGTGCCTATATCTGTTTTATCCGATGATATCGCCGTCCTTAAAGAAATAGGCCAAGATATTGCTTCTACTATTAAAGAAGCCAATTTGAAGGATTCGACGCTAATCGTCGCCAGTTCGGATATGACCCACTATGAACCGCAGGCACAAGCCCAAAAAAAAGATCAAGAGGCAATAAAAGCGATATTGGAGTTAAACGAAGATAAGCTTATGGAGAAAATCCGCAGCTTAGGCATATCTATGTGTGGATATGCGCCAGTTATAGTTATGCTCTCGGCAGCCAAACTCTTAGGCGCCAAAAATGCTCAGTTAATAAAATACCAAACCAGCGGTGATGTAACCGGTGATACCAGTAAAGTGGTAGGTTACGCCGGGATAGTTGTATATTAATTCTATGGATGAAAGCAATAAAAATATCGACGAGAACTGGAAGGAAACAGTAGAAAAAGAAAAGGGAGCCTTAAAAAAAGAAGGTAAGTTTATGCCCCCTGAGCCGGATTTTAATTTCTTTATTACCACATTAGCGCTTCAGGCATCTATTTTCTTAGGGCAAATGCCTAATCCTGTTACGGATAAAAAAGAAGAAGACCTCAATCAAGCTAAGTTCATTATTGATACATTAGCAATACTTAAGGAAAAAACCAAGGGAAATTTAAACGCGGATGAAACAAGCCTTTTGGAAAACGCGCTTTATGAATTAAGGATGCAGTATATTTCTAAGACGAGCAATAAAGACTTACCGAAATAAATGTCTAGTACCTTAATGACAAATGTCAAATACCTAAATAGATATTTTGTCATTGGGATTTTGTTATTAACTTGCGATTTTTAAAATGAGGGGTGATAATATGATTGATAAAGAACTACTGGATATTCTGGCCTGTCCTGCCTGTAAGGCAGATGTGGAACTAAAAGAAGATAAAATCGTCTGTAAAAAGTGCGGAAAAAAATATCCCATACGAGATGGTATTCCGGTAATGTTAATTGACGAAGCGGAGTAGATTAGTTCATTGTTCACAGTTCACGGTTCATGGTAAAAACTTTGACTATGAACTTTGAACCATGAACTATGAACAAAGAGCTGATTATTATGAGAAAAATATTAGTAATACATGGACCGAATTTGAACCTGTTAGGCCAGAGGGAACCTCAAATTTACGGCAAGGTAACCCTTAAACAGATAAATGAAGAGCTAAAAAAGATTGCTCGGAAAAAAAAGGTAAGTGTTACCGTAAAACAGTCTAACCACGAAGGTGAAATTGTAGATTTAATCGGTAAAGCTAAATTTAAATACGCTGGTTTATTAATAAATCCTGCTGCTTATACACATACTAGCGTGGCAATCAGAGACGCTATTTTAGCCTCTGGCATATTAACCGTTGAAGTGCATCTTTCTAATATTTACTCTAGAGAAGAATTCAGGCAAAGGTCATTAATCAGCCCGGTGGCAAAAGGTACAATATTAGGTTTTGGGGCAAATAGCTACGCACTGGGCCTTGTGGCATTGATAGATTTAATTTAAGGAATAATGGGGTGAATTTACGGATAAAGAATGTCTGTGTCAAATTAACAGGGCAAAATCTCGATGGCCTCATTTTATCCTCTTCGCCTAACATAACCTACCTTACGCGGTTTAGCAGCCGTGACTCCTATCTCCTGGTATCAAAAAAAGGTAATCTTTATTTCACCGATTCAAGATATATAGAAGAGGCCAAAATTGGCCTGAAGAGGACTGCAGTAGTAAAAAAAACCAATGGTTCTGTTTTTAAGATAATTGCCGATGCCTGCCGGAATCTTAGGCTTAAACGCGTGGGCTTTGAAGAAAGACACCTTCCCTTTGGTGAGTATAAAAAGATAAAGGAAGGGCTAAATAAAACCGTAGATTTAATTCCTATCCATAGCCTAGTCGAAGGGTTAAGGCGGATAAAAGATGCGCAAGAATTGGAAAAAATAAGGAAGGCAGCCCGGATAACTATAGAGGCTTTAAAATTTATCAAAAATTTTATATCACCCGGCATAAGAGAAATAGAAGTGGCTGCAGAATTGGAAAGTTTCATAAGATATAATGGCGCCTTAGGTTCTGCCTTTGAAATAATTGTTGCCTCCGGGCCAAATTCGAGCTTTCCCCACCACCTCACTTCCCAAAGAAGAATTAAAAATAATGAACCGGTATTAATTGACCTGGGTGTCGACTATCTGGGCTATAAATCCGACTTGACAAGGGTTTTCTTTTCAGGTAAAATAAATTCTCTCATAAGAAATATTTACGATATAGTCCTTAAAGCCCAAGGATTAGCGATAAAAAAAATAAAACCGGCGGTTTCCATAAATAAAATTGATACCGCCGCGCGTCAACATATGAGCAAAAAGGGTTACGGCGACTTCTTCGGCCATAATTTAGGCCATGGAATAGGTTTAGAAGTACACGAAGCACCCCATATATCTACCCAAGAAAACAACCCGTTAAAGGCAGGCATGGTCTTTACGATTGAACCGGCAATTTATCTACCCCATAAATTTGGAATAAGATTAGAAGATATGGTATTGGTAACTCCCCAAGGCTGCGAGGTATTAAGTGGCACTCTCCATAAATGATATTAAATCCGGGTTAACCATATTAGTCGATAACCAGGTGTATCTGGTTATCGAAACCCAGCATGTAAAGCCTGGTAAAGGTGCTGCCTTTGTGCGCGTAAAGGCAAGAAATTTAAAGAATTCTACCGTCCAAGAGAAAACCTTCCGGGGTGACGAGAAAATAGAGGCGGCCTTTGTTGAAGAGCGAAAGCTGCAATATCTCTACTCGGCAGATGGTATGTATAATTTTATGGACCAAGATAATTTTGAAGAAATAAGCATATCCGAGGAAAATATTCATGATGAAAAGAAGTTCTTAAAAGACAACCTTGAAATTAATGCCTATTTTTACAACCACGAGTTCTTACATATTGTCCTGCCAACCTTTATCGAATTTAAGATTACCCATACAGAACTAGGCATTAAAGGCGATACAGCCAAAAGTGGCACAAAGCCGGCGCAAATAGAAACTGGCGCAATGATACAGGTGCCGCTTTTTATTAATACAGGAGACATTATTAAAGTAGGTACCCGAACCGGAGAATATATAGAAAGAGTTGGATAGTAATGTAGGGTTGCCACACGCGTAAGCGCGTGGAGGAGAAAAAATAAATGAATTTAAAAGAAATTAAAGAGATGATTAATCTGATGAATGATAATGGCCTTGTGGAATTAGAGATAGAAAAAGATGGGACGCGCATTAGATTAAAAAAAATAAGCTCTGCCTCAGAGGCATCATCTAGCGGACCAGTAGTTATTGAGCGGGAAAAAATAACCCAAGCAGCTGCTAAAGAGTCTAAAGAGGCGATGGATAAAACTACGGTAAAAACTGTCGAAATAAAGGCCCCGATGGTAGGAACCTTTTATCGCGCTCCAACGCCAGAAGCACCACCTTATGTTGAAGTAGACCAGGTTATCGAACCCGGCCAGGTCATTTGCATCATCGAGGCGATGAAATTAATGAATGAAATAAAATCGGAAATAAAAGGTAAAATCTTAGAAATTCTCGTCGATAATTCCGAACCCGTAGAATTTGGACAACCGATGTTCCTTATCGAGCCTCTATAATTAGTTCATAGTTCATGGTTCATGGTTCATAGTTCGTTAGTTCATTAGTCAGAGCGAGCATAAATAGATGTTTTCTAAGATCCTTATTGCCAACCGAGGCGAAATCGCCTTAAGAATTATTCGTGCTTGCCGAGAGTTAGGTATCCGCACGGTAGCTGTATACTCCCAGGCAGATAGAGATTCTTTGCATGTACGTTTTGCTGATGAGGCTATCTGCATAGGCCAGGCACCCTCAAGTAACAGTTACCTCAATATTCCTGCTATTATAAGTGCGGCTGAAATTACCGATGTGGAAGCAATACACCCCGGATACGGATTTCTGTCCGAAAATTCCCACTTTGCCGAAATTTGCGATTCCTGCAAGATAACCTTTATTGGCCCTACCCCTGAAAATATTAAACTTATGGGCGATAAAATGATAGCCCGCGCTACTATGCAAAAAGCAGGCTTACCCATAGTACCGGGTAGCACCGCCATAGTTAAAAATAAAGAAGAGGCGATTAAAACTGCCAGAAGAATAGGTTATCCGGTAATTATAAAAGCAGCAGCAGGTGGTGGTGGAAAAGGAATAAGGATATGCCATAATGATTTAACATTAATTAGCAGCCTGATGACTGCCCAAGCAGAAGCAGAAGCAAGCTTTGGCAATCCCAATGTCTATATTGAAAAATATGTCGAGAAACCCCGCCATATTGAAATACAGATTTTGGCAGACAAATACGGCCATATTGTGCATTTAGGAGAGAGGGATTGCACCATTCAAAGGAGGCATCAGAAATTACTGGAAGAGTCCCCTTCACCGGTCGTGGATAATAAACTCCGGAAGCGTTTGGGTGAATTGGCAGTAAGAGGCGCCAAACAGGTAAACTATATCAGCGCAGGAACAATTGAGTTTTTATTAGACCAACGGAATAATTTCTATTTTATGGAAATGAATACAAGGATCCAGGTTGAACACCCGGTAACAGAATTAGTAACTGGCATAGATTTGATAAAACAACAAATCCGGGTTGCCGCTGGCGAAAAATTATATTTTCAACAAGATGACATACAGATAAAAGGGGCTGCTATAGAATGTCGTATAAATGCCGAAGATTTCGAAAATAATTTTATGCCTTGCCCCGGTAAGATTGAAACGCTTAATCTTCCTGGAGGTCCGGGCGTGCGATTGGATACGCATATATATCAAGGATACGAAATTGTTCCGTATTATGATTCTTTGATTGCTAAATTAATAACCTATGGCCGTAATCGCCAAGAAGCAATCAGAATTATGCAGCGGGCACTGAATGAATTTAATATCGCGCCCATAAAGACAACTATTCCTTTTCATTTGAAATTGTTGGAAAATCCTTTATTTCTTAAAGGTGAAATATCAACCCATTTTGTCCAAGAAATGTTAAAAGAAGAACCAAAAGGAGAAGAGTAATGCATAAAGAAGAATCACGTACCGACTTAGGTACAATTAAGATACATAAAAATGTTATTGCTTCAATCGCTTCCCTTGCCACAACTGAAATTGAAGGCGTAAAACGCGTGGGAAGAGATTTTAAAAGCGGAATTTTAGAATTAATCGGGAAAAAATCTATCTTGGCAATTAAGGTTGAAATTGATAAGAATGAAGAGGTCAAAATTGAAATTCCACTGGTGATCAAATACGGTTTTAATATCCCGGGTATAGCCAATAAAGTCCAGGAAAACGTGCACAATGCCTTAGAAAAAATGACTAACTTATCCATAAAGGATATCGATATCAGCGTGCAAGGTATAGAAATATAATCTACTGGGAGGAAATAATGAGGATATTTACCGTTTTGGGGATAGTATTTTATGCAGGAATTCTCATTTTAATCGGCGTAGCGCTAATAGTTTTTTCTCTAAATCTATTGCAGCTCCAGGATATAAATAATCTATTTGTATATATCCAATACAGCCATAACTTGAGAATTATTATTGGGCTTTCCGGACTTTTATTAATATTAATTAGCTTTTCATTTGCCCAATTAATCTTGGGCCGTTTTCAACGCGAAAAAACAATCGCCTTTAATACCTCCTCAGGCCAAGTCACTATTGCCCTTTCTGCGGTTGAGGATTTAATCAGGCGGCTTACAGGTATTATGCCCGAAATTAAAGAACTCAGGCCTGACGTCATCGCAACTAAAAAAGGAATTATAGTTGACCTAAGGGTTGTCTTAAAGTCAGGGGCAAATATACCAGAGTTAACTTCTCGCCTACAGGAAATAACGCGCTCTAAAATACAAGAAGTATTAGGCATAGAAGAACAGATTATCATTAAGATTCATGTAGCTAAAATCATCTCGCTAGAAGAAAAGGAAAGAAAAAGAAAAGAATTAGAAAAAGAACAACCTACGATACCATTTAGTGGTTATGGTAGAGTATAGAGGAGGGACTTTATGGCAAGAATAGGCATACTTACAGGCGGAGGGGATTGTCCAGGTTTAAATCCAGTAATTAGGGCAGCGGTCAGAAAAGGCATCAATGAGGGGTATGAAATTATTGGTATTAAGAATGGCTGGAAAGGCCTGATTGAAAATGACACCATAAAATTAGACCTGGCAGCTGTTTCGGGAATATTGCCTAAAGGCGGCACAATATTAGGTACCAGCCGGACAAATCCATACAAAAAAGAAGGCGGCTTGCAGGATGTAAAAGATAATTATAAAAAATTAGGATTAGATGCCCTTATTGCCGTAGGTGGCGAAGATACCTTGGGGGTAGCCGTAAAATTAATGAAAGACGGCATCACTAATATTGTAGGCGTGCCTAAAACTATAGATAACGACATTTCCTCTACAGATTATACCTTTGGTTTTGATACGGCAATAAATACCGCTATGGAATGTATTGATAAACTACATACCACTGCCGAGAGTCATCATCGGGTTATTGTTGTGGAAGTAATGGGCAGGCATGCGGGTTGGATTGCGGTAGAAGCGGGAATTGCGGGTGGGGCAGATATAATTTTGATTCCTGAGATACCCATTGATATCGCAGAGGTGTGTTCTCTGTTAAAAAAGCGGCACCAGCGCGGCAAGACATTTAGTATAGTTGTAGTGGCTGAGGGGGGCAAATTTAAAGAAAGAACCATGGTTACTCAAGAAGAGAGATTGGATGAATTTGGCCATGTAAGATTAGGGGGTATAGGTGAATTAATTGCAGGCGAAATAGAAGAAAGAACGGGTTATGAAACCAGGGTAAGCGTCCTTGGACATATTCAAAGAGGAGGCACTCCTACAGCTTTTGATAGAATCTTAGGTACGAGATTTGGCGTAAAGGCGGTGGAATTAGTGAAAAATAAAAAATTCGGCAGAATGGTCGCCTTAGTCGGTAATAAGACTGTAGATGTATCCATAGAAGGGGCGGTCTCTGTCTTAAAGACGGTAGATATGGATCTCTACGAAATCGCAGGGGTGTTCTTTGGGTAAGTTCGGGCATACAACTTGCGGAACTATAGTGAACGCAAGCAGACGTCCTTGACATTTTACAAAACAAAATGTCAAGGACTACAACTTATGTCGTCCTTTTAGACTCCATAAGTTGTCTGCTCATTGAGGAGACAAAAACCATGAGAGACAGAATTAAAGATATTTTCTTAGAAAGCATCCAAATAAAAGAAGAGCTTATGCGCACAAACATCGTTCAGATCATAGAAATAGCCGATCTTATAATCGATTGCCTAAAGAAAAATGGGAAAGTACTCCTCTTTGGTAATGGCGGCTCAGCCAGCGACTGCCAACATATCGCGGCTGAACTTATAGGTAGATTCAAAAAGGACAGAACGGCCTTGGCTGCCATTGCCCTTACTACCAATACGTCGGTAATAACGTCGCTGGCTAATGATTATGGTTACGAAATAGTTTTTTCAAAACAGATCGAAGCATTGGGGCAAAAAAATGATATTATTATTGGAATATCTACCAGCGGAAAGGCCAAAAATGTTGCTTGCGGTATCAAGCAAGCTAAAAAAATGGGATTAAAGACAGTTGCGCTTACCGGTGGAGACGGCGGAGAATTAGCTAAACTTGCTGATGTATCCTTATTAGTTCCATCCGCAGTTACCGCAAGAATTCAAGAGGCGCATATAACCATAGGCCATATTATATGCGAACTTGTAGAGGAGTCTCTCTGTTGAAAACAAAAATAAAGAATTTAACTGAGTTAAAAAAAATAATTGCCAACTTTAAAGCAAGGGGCAAGAAGATAGTATTTACTAATGGCTGTTTTGATTTATTACACTATGGACATATAAAATATCTTGAAGATGCTAAAAGCATGGGTGATATTCTGGTGGTAGCGATAAATAGCGATTCCTCGGTAAGGAAAATTAAAGGAATTAAACGGCCAATTATAAATAAGCATGACAGGCTAAGAACAGTGGCGGCTTTAGCAAGCGTAGATTACGTAGTGCCATTTAATGAAAATACGCCCATTAAGGTCATAAAATTATTAAAACCAAATGTGCTGGTTAAAGGCGCAGATTGGAAGAAAAACGATATAGTGGGCTGTAACTTTGTTTTAAGTTATGGCGGTAGGGTCTCTACGGTAAAATTAGTAAGAGGCCATTCTACCTCCAATCTTATTAAAAAAATTGCGAAAGTCTTTTAAAGTAAAAGGTATTAATAGAATTATTGACGCGAATATCAATCGAGCAAAGGAGGGATTGCGTGTTTGCGAAGAAATAGCTCGATTCATTCTTGATAGCCATAAACTTACCGCTCTATTTAAACAAAAGCGGCATCAAATAGATAGCCTAATTAAAACCCTGCCGGATACTTCATCAGATCTACTAAGAGAGAGAGAAAGCCTAAAAGACGTAGGAAGAAATATTTATATAAATGAATTAAAAAGAGAAAATTTTAAGGATATCTTTTTTGCAAATATTCAACGGGTTAAAGAGTCGATAAGGGTTTTGGAAGAATTTACTAAGCTTAAAAACAGAAATTTCGCCATTAAATTCAAAAAGATACGATATGACATTTATGAAATCGAAAAAAGGGCTGCTAGAAAGATCTCGGCTTTATCTGATCATTGATAAAAAAGTAATTAAAGAAAAGCCCATATTTAGCGCAGCTCGTAAAATAAAAGGCTGCCCTATTGATATAATCCAATTAAGAGATAAGGAATCAAAAAAGGAATCTATTTTAAGTGATGCCTTTGTCTTACGTAAATTATTTTCCAGAACTAAAACCATATTCATTATTAATGACTATTTAGATATCGCGAAAATTGCAGATTCTGACGGCGTTCATCTCGGGCAAGAAGACCCATCAATTGAAATAGCAAGAAGGGTATTAGGCCGGGATAAAATTATTGGCGTCTCTTGCCATAATTTAAAACAGGCCATTGAGGCAGAAAAAGAAGGAGCGGATTATATAGGCATTGGCCCGCTATTTTCTACCCCGACAAAACCAGAATCTAAACCCCTAGGTTTAGATTTAATAAGGCAGTGCAAAAAGATAATTAAAATACCCTTTTTTGCTATCGGGGGAATTAATCTCAGCAATATAAACCAAGTATTGCTCGGAGGCGCAGAAAGAGTTGCTATTTGTAGCGCTATCTGCCAAGCAAGAAATATCTCTTTAGTTACCAGAGGGTTAAGTAAGGCCATAACTTATGGAATCCGCCGCAGGCGGAGACATAAGTTATGTGCTCATTATATATGACTCAATTAGAGTACGCAAAGAAAAATATTTTAACGCCTTTAATGAAAAAGATTTCCTGCCTTGAAGGCATAAATCCAAAATTAATCCTAAAACATGTTAAAGAAGGCAAGGTGGTCATCCCTTTAAATAAAAGACATAATATAAAAAATCCCTGTGGTATAGGCCGGGGTTTACGCACAAAAATAAATGCCAATATAGGCACCTCCACGGATAAATCAGAGACCGGTGATGAATTAAAGAAATTAGAGGTGGCGATAAAATACGGCGCGGATACCGTAATGGACCTAAGCGTAGGCGGCGGCCTTAAAAATATAAGAAGGAAGATTTTAAAATATTCTTCCGTACCGGTGGGGACGGTACCTGTCTATGAAATAGCCGTAAATGCTAATAAAGATAAGGGTGATTTCTTAAAATTTAACGTAAGTGATATGCTGGCTGTTTTGGAGTCGCAGGCGCAAGAAGGTGTAGATTTTTTTACTATTCACGCCGGCGTTACAAAAATAAGTTTAAAAACCCTGAAAAAATATAGAAGAATGTTAGGTATTGTCTCAAGGGGTGGAGCAATTTTAGCCAGCTGGATGGCTGAACACAAAAAAGAAAACCCCTTTTATGAATATTTTGATCAGATTCTGAACATTGCCTATAAATATGATGTCACCATAAGTTTAGGAGATGGCTTAAGGCCGGGGTCAGTAGTAGATGCTACCGATAAAGCGCAAATTTCCGAACTTAAAATCCTAGGGCAGCTTGCTCTTCAGTGTAGAAGAAAAAATGTCCAGGTAATGATTGAGGGCCCCGGACATATACCTTTAGATGAAATTAAAAAGAATATCCTCTTAGAGAAAAAAATCTGTCATCAGGCACCATTCTATGTTTTAGGGCCATTAGTTACAGATATCGCCGCGGGTTATGACCATATTAGCGCTTCTATAGGCGGTGCCTTAGCCGCCAGCTATGGTGCAGATTTTTTATGCTATGTAACTCCATCGGAACATCTTCGTCATCCATCCATAGAAGACGTAAAAGAAGGTGTGATTGCCTCAAGAATTGCCGGCCATGCCGCGGATATAGTAAAAAAGGTAAAATCAGCAATAAAATGGGATAGAGATATATCCTATGCCAGAAAGAGGCGCGATTGGAAAAAACAGATTAAATTATCAATAGACCCGGACAAAGCAAGATACTATCGACTTTCTTCGAGACCGCATTTATTGGATGTTTGCACGATGTGCGGCGAATACTGCTCTATAAAAATGTCGGAACAATGTCTGCGGGTGTAATTTTTTAGCCAATCTATTTAAGCAGCTGGGCGGGATCCCGCCTTCTATTAATAGCTTGGCGGGACAATGGCAAAGGTTATGCGGGCGTAGTTCATCGGTAGAACACCAGCTTCCCAAGCTGGATAGGAGGGTTCAATTCCCTTCGCCCGCTTTTATAGAAATGTTAACACCAAAACAAAAAAATATTTCTGTTTCAGGGCTCATGGCCCACGGCCCAAGTTTTATCTTTAAGCCTGCGGCATGCAACCTGCGACACGCAGCTAATTATTGTATTGTAGCTATAATTACTCTCTATCTTTTGACTTTCATTGGCTGCGCGACTGCCCCTTATGTAACCCCGGCTATAACCCCAAACATACCCGGTATCTACCATCGGGTTGAAAGAGGTCAAACCTTATGGAGAATCTCTAAGTTATATAATATTGACCTGGATGAAATTGTAGGCATTAACCGCATCCCTGATGCTGCCAATATAGAACTAGGTCAGCTTATATTTATACCCCATCGCAATAAAATACAATACTCAACCTATAAACCTTCAAGCCCCGAGGATTTCATTTGGCCGCTCAAAGGAAAAATTATTGCGTCTTTTGGCCAGACTTTTAATAACATGGTTAACCGAGGCATAAACATACAACCATACAAAGCACAAGATGTAGTAGCTGCTGGCGGCGGAAAGGTTGTTTTTTGCGCCGATAATTTTGAAGGTTTTGGCAAAACAATAATCATTGACCATGGTAACGGATTTTCAACCGTTTATGCCAGAAACTCTCAAGTCTTTGTTAAGGCTGGCGACCTTGTGCAAAAAGGGAGCCTTATTGCTAAGGCTGGTTCGGCGGGTAGAGATAAAAATGCATATTTACACTTCCAAATAAGAAAAGGATATGTTCCTCAAAATCCCTATTTTTATCTTACTCCTTAGAAGATGATAAAAGATAATTTTTTTGACCGAAAACAGTATTTAGATATCTTGGAGAAACGCATAGGAGGCCTAAGGTACGGCTATCGCCAAAATCTGGCTATCATCGGGGATGAACTTGTAGGAAAAACCTCGATCATATTTAAGTTCCTGAATAAATTTTATGATAATCATATCATCATATTATATCTAGAGATAAAACCAGAGTCACTAAACTCCTTCGCGAAAAGGTTTATTGGCGTATTGCTCTATAATTTTTTAATTAATAGCGCTATCCCTTTAGAGGAGAACCTTGATTTCCTCATTAAAAAATCGGGAAAATTTATACCCAAGACCACAGAGAAGATTAGATTTATCTTGGGCGCTCTAGATAGAAGAGTGAAAAATAATATCTTCACGGAATTATTATCACTCTGCGAGATATTTAATAATGAAACCGGTAAGCTCTGCGTGGTGATATTAGATGAGTTCCAACACCTGGAAAATCTAGGCATTAAGAATCTATACCGCGAGTGGTCTAAGTTGTTAATCTTACAGAAGAATACAATGTATATCATTATAAGTTCAATGAAATTTAAAACCAAAACCACGCTCTCAAAAAATCTATCTTTATTATTTGGCAATTTTGAACTAATTTTGGTTGAGCCATTTGACACAAAAACAAGTGAAGAATACCTTAGGCACAAATTACACGGATTGAATATAAATACAGGTTTAAAAAACTTTATAGTCCATTTCACTGGTGGATATCCATTTTATCTGGAGGTAATAAGCGATGCGCTATTAAATTCGAACCCAACGAATCTAATTGATATCCTGGAAAATCTACTTTTTTTACCTTCCGGGATATTGAACCAAAGATTTTCTAATTATCTTAAATGTTTTTTAGGCTCACCATACAGCAATGATTATATATCGATATTATATTTAATCTCAAGCGGCCACAATAAACTTAAAGATACCGCGCATATTTTACATAAGACAATAAAGGAATTGATACAGCGAATAACCCATCTCTTGGAACTTGATGTAGTAACTCGCAGCGGCGATTTCTTAAAAATTAATGATCGGGTATTCGGTTTTTGGTTAAGATTCGTCTATCAGGGAAAACTTCATTCTTTAACTTTTGACGCTAAAAGCCAAAAATCACTATTTAGAGAAAATATAGAAGGCCTGATTCAGGAATTCCTCTTTAATGCCCAGAAACCGATGATAGAAAGGATGACGGAATTGCTCCGTCTTTTTGAAGACGAGGTAATACAAATTGAAAAGAAAAGATTAAGGCTTACGCACTTCAGAGAAATAAAGCCTGTAGAGTTTAATCAAAGAAGCTTAAAAGAAGGCCTCATTGGCCGTTCCCATGATAGCCTATGGATAATGGCATTTAAATATGACGCGTTGACCGAAGATGATATTGCGGAATTCGCTAAAGAATGCAAGAAATATCGCCATAAATTACAGAAAAAAATTATCGTGGCATTTCAGGACATAGAAGCAAATGCCCGCTTAAGGGCACTGGAAGAGAAAGTCTTGACCTGGGACGTAAATAATGTCAACCAAATCTTAGACCTATTTTCTAAGCCACGAGTCATAGTTTAAATATGATTATAACATGGAAATCGGTGTAATTTCAGATACACATATACCTGAGCGGGCAAAAGAAATACCAAATAAGATATTGGAAGACTTTAAAAATATGGATTTGGTTATCCATGCCGGCGACCTGCTAGAATTAAGTATCTTGGATAAATTAAGAACGGCCTGTCGTGATGTAAGGGCGGTTTGGGGTAATATGGACTCAGACGAAACAAAGGAAAAATTATCGGAAAAAGAAATTTTCGAAATAGGAAATTATAAGATCGGGGTGATGCATGGATACGGCCATCCCCGTAATTTAATAGAACTGATGGAAAAATCTTTTAAAAATGATAAGGTGGATTTAATTATTTTTGGGCATTCGCATACAGCTCTTTTTGAAAAGAGGGGAGATATCTTATACTTTAACCCCGGCAGCCCTACTGATAAGATATTTTCACCTTATAATTCCTATGGAATAATAGAAATTAGTGA
>Ga0315286_10002699_pt1 | contig 16613 bp, 16 predicted proteins | sample YL17G10_0_MG_FD_205038 | JGI IMG/M metagenome (GOLD analysis project Ga0315286, IMG submission 205038) | Sediment microbial communities from Yellowstone Lake, YNP, Wyoming, USA - YL17G10_0 | ecosystem: Environmental > Aquatic > Freshwater > Lake > Sediment | place: USA: Wyoming | collected...
TCCTTGAGCACCGCGTACTCCAGCAGCTCCTCATTCACGAAGTCCATCCGGGTCTGCAAGTAGCCCGGCACCTTGATGAGGGGAATGCCCTCGAAGTCGAGCGCCTGGTAGCCGCCGGTGAGGGAGACCGGGTTCTGCTGGCGGCGCTCGGCCCGCAGCAGATCCCCGTAGCGGTACCACTGGGCGGAGCCGGCGTAGATGGCCGTCACCCGCCCACCCCGCGCCTCCACCGTGGACTTCACCGTTCGGATCAGCTCCTCGGTGAGGTTGCGGGGAGTGCCGGCATTGGCGCTGACGTAGGACTTCCACCAGGTGTAGGTGCCGCGGTCGAGACCGGCGTAGGTGCCGGTGTCGCCGATAGCCGAGTACAGCCCGGTGATATCCTTGCCGGAGTTGCCGGTGCCGTCGGACATCAACTGGGTGTTGATGTTGCCGCGCACGTCCGCGAGGCCCAGGTCAAGCTCGGTGCGCAGCGCCGGCACGATCATGCCGCCGTTGTCACCAATCGCCTGGGCGAGGCCGGAGACCTCCACCTCGACCTTGTTGAGCTTCCAGGTGAGGAAGGCCTTCTTGAAGCCCTGGTTGCCAGCGCCCGCGCCGGAGTCGCCTTCCGCATACGACCCGGCGGAGGTGTTGCCGGCGTAGCGCACCGGCCACCGCGCGCCTTCGCCCACTCCCTGCTTCTGGGGGATGCGGGTGAGGAGGAACGTGTTGGTGTTGAGGGCCTCGACCCACGGCCCCTTGTAGAGCTGAACGATCAGTTCAGCCAGTGTCGTCGTGTTTGCAGGCATCTGCTACATGCTCCTTACTTGCCGGGCCGGCTACGAAACTCCGGTGCGGAGTGCCTGTTCCAGGCGGTCGCCGGCCTCGGCGAGAGTCTTGGGCGCAGGTGGCGTCTGGGGAGCCGGATTGCTCGCGGACCCAACGCTCTGCGCTTTCTGAGACTGCGGCGGAGGGATCAGGTAGGGCTTGTCCTTGACCAGCATCTCGACCAGCTCGTCGATGCCAGACACCTTGCCCTCGTCGTCAACCGCCACCATGGCAAAGCCCGGCAGCGACTTAGCGACGACGAAGGCGACGTCGGGATCGACGATGCCCTTGGACTGGGCGGCGAGCAGGAAGCGGGAGCGGATGGCATCGCTCTTGCGCCCGGTGCTTTCGGCCTCTCGCGCCTGGCGCTCCTGCTCGTAGAGCTCCTTGTAGCGGCTCTGCTCCTCCAGGGACTTGCGCTCGGCCTCTTCCTGGGCGGACGCGATCTCGCCCAGCTTTTTCTCGGCCGTCTTGGCGCGAGCGGTGAGCTGGCTGATGCGCTCCTTGACGGCGCCGGAGTAAGTGTCATCCGTCATCTCCAGCGTGCCGTCCTTGAGCAGGCGGTCGATCTGCTCCTGAGTCAGCTTGACCTGGATGCCCTTCCCGCCGTCGCCGAGGCTTTGGCGGGCATGCGCCTGTCCGGAGGCGCCGGACTTGTCCTCGCTGCCTTTGGCAGGGGAGGGGTTCGCTGGCGGAGGCGTCTGCGTCTGGGTATCCGTGGTCTGGCTGCCACTGGACTGGTCGCTGCCCCCGGACGCGTTGTTTTGTCCGGTACCCGGCTGATCGCCGGCGTTCGCCTGGCCCTGGCTGTCCGTCTGCTGGTTCTCGGTTCCTTCACCCATGATCGCTCCTCGGTGGTATCGCCCCGCGGCGGAAATACCGGATATCGCTCCGGTCGGCGATGTGGCCTGCCCATGAAAAACAAAAAGGCGGGCGCCTCTGACGGTCATGCCGAAACATGAACATCAGAAACGCCCGCCGCGTTTGCGTAACGTAGGCAGGCCGGTATTCAGTTACGAGTCTATCCTATCGCACCCGCGTCAGATGTCAATACCTTCTTCATCGGCGTCAGCGCGTAGCCCGCTTTCCCCCTCCTGCTGAGCCGGCAAACCCTTGTGCTGGCGCACGTTGATCGCCTTCCATGCGAGCATGGGCTGCCGTCCGATCCGATCACCCAGGGCCGTGTCCGAGGTGAGGAGTGACGGCACGATCTCACCGCGGTCGAGGAGGCGGTCCAGGAATTCAAGCTCGGCCGGCAAGAAGGGGAGCACGATGCTCAGGGCATTGCGGCATTCCTCGACGAGGCGAGTCCCCCATTCGGCCGTCCGCTCTCCGGCGGCGGCATCCCGCGGCAACGTCGGTACGAGGTGGTTTTCCAGGTCCCGCGATTCGAAGTCAACGTCGGCCGCCGAGACGGTGCGCCAATCTAGACGGCTCATTGCGCCGTAGACGACGAAGGCCACCCTCAGCCGCTCAGGCCTCAGGCCCGTGCGGAGGAGGAGCTGGTGTGCATCGAAGAGATCGCGGGCCTGATGTCTGGACAGCAGCGCGGCGAGTTTCCCCGCCGCCAGTTCATGCAGGTCGATCACGGGAATGCCGACAGCCCTCACCGATCCGAGCGGTCGCGAATCCATGGTGATGACTGGCCAGAGAGGGACGCGCAGCATGAAGTTCAGGTCGAGATCGAGGTTGCCACCTTGGCCCAACGCGCTCTGGTACCGCAGCGACCATTTCCCGCCAGCATGATCGTCAGGCACGCGGGTGACAGCCAGCCCTTCGCGCTGACAGACCGCTTGAACGGCCTCCTCGACCTTAGGGCGCTCGGCCAGCATAGTCCCGCGGTCGGCCGCACCGATGTAGTTGAGGTCGATGTCCACCGAGAGGCGCGGCAAGTCGAAGATGAAGAGGTTGAGTGCCGTCCCGCCCTTGAGCGCCAGCCGATCCCTGAGATAGGGATGACTGCGAAGGCCCTCCAGCAGATGCAGCAGGTGGATCACCTTCTCCAGTATCTCCGCCCGAAATCCCGTCGCCTGGGCCTGCGCCTGTAGCGACTCGAATGAGGCCCTCATAGCACTTCCGCCCAGGAGCGCTCGACGATCTCTCGGGGAACGACGAGGTTCCAGTCAGGCTCGAAACTGCCGCCAGTCCGGTCACGCCGAACGAGGTAGTGCGGCGTTCGCGGGCGGTGTTCGCGCAGCAGTTCCAAGTGCGCGTCGCTCACCATCAGGCGCTCCCTGTGCTGGCTCAAGAAGTAACCCACTTTCGCGACCGTGGTGGCGTTGCCCAGGAGCAGTGCGTACTGGACCACCATTTCGAGGTCATAGTACTCGACCGACTCCAGGGACCGCCAGATTTCTTCCCAACTCCCCGCCAGGTTCGGCCGATCAAGAACGTCCACCATGGTCCGCTCCAAGCTCGTTACTCGCACGGGCAGGCCAGCCCGCTCGGCCGTAATGACGCCGAAGCCTTCCTGTCCCTTCGTCGCAAGGGCGGCAGGGAAGGACGCGGGACGGAACTCGTAGCTCCGGAAGACGACCGGGAGCGATCGTCGCGAAGTCAGGTATACGAAGCGGTGGTAGGTCGAGTAGGCTCTCCCATGGAACTCCAGCGCGGTGTGATAGGCGAGCACCGCGTCCTCGGTCATCCGTGCTGCCAGAAGATATGGGTCAACGGCGACGGCCTCCGGCGACGTGCCAGCAGGCGCTGCAACGTAGAGGCCTCGCCGGACTGGCACTACGTGTCCGTGCCGCCGATGGTAGGTCAGCATCGACTCGCGCGTCCTCCGGTTGCCAGTTCCTTCCTCTGCGAGGAACTGACCGAGTTCCGCCACGGTGAAGACCGGATGTCTGTTGAGGAAGTCTCTTAGCCTCATGGCAGCCCCATTCATTGACAAAAACGCATGATACTCGCACGCATGATACGGGTATCTCTCATGTTTGTCAAGCAACTCATGCTGAGGCCTTCGCCCCACCAGGTCCCTGCGGCGAGAGTGTTCGTCGCTCTCGTGTGTGCCGCCGTTGCAGCTCCGCCGATGACCGGTTCAGCACCGCCGGCGAGACGACTCCCGCCTTCTTCTCCTCCTCCGTCGCCAGGCGCTCCACGAATGGCGTCAGGACGTGGACACACCGCGGGTGGAACGGCGGGCCGCCGCCGATGGCGGAGATCGGCGGGTACACCGGGTGCGGTTCATCGCCGATGCATACAATGACGTTCTCGTAGTAGATGCAGAAGTCCGCGGCATGGTGGGCCGAGACCTGGGCGAGCTGGATGCCGTGCTCGCGCAGCCGCTGGATGGTGCCCTGTGTCATCGCTTCTCGCGTCGTGGTGCGCGCTACCATCTCCGCGTAGCGATCCAGCGGCCAATGCCTTCCGAGCTTGTCGATGAAGTCAGGTCTGCCAGCGGCGATCAGGCGCCGCTCGATCTCCCGGCTCACATCTACCCGCGCTCGCCCCTCGACGATGCCCTGCGCGACCGCCCGTATTCCCTCGCGCCGGAACACATCATCCACCCGCCGGCCGATCTGCTGGGCTGCCTTCGACATCACGTCCAGCATGGACTCCGTGACCGCGCGGACCGCTTCTCGGTGGATCTGGGCGAAGACCTCTCGCTCCGTCCGTCCGGTGGCACCGGAACCGCGGGGTCGGAGGTTGATGCCGGCGCGGCGGTAGTCCGCGATGGAGCCGTCCACGAACTCCAGCCCCGCACCGTAAGCGCGGGGGATGTTGAGCTCAATCCAGGCGGCTGCCTCGTCGTTCAGATCCGCTAGGACGGTCTGGTACTGGTGCAGCAGCGCTGCCGCGCGAGCACGCTGTCCCGCAAACGCGGCCGCATCGGCGAGCACATCCATCATGTCGGCCGCGGTGTTCCGATACAGCGCAGCCAGCGAATCGACTTCGCTGCCGAAGGCGCGCCGGAACTCCTCCACGCGTCGTCTGCTGATCGGCTGGGGCACCGGATGCTACCCCTGGCCGCCGGGTGTGAAAGGCTGTGCGTCTTGCCCACGACGGCCCATCGCGCCCGTGAGCGCACCAGTCTGCCTGGTCTCCTGAGCGATCCTTCCCATCTCCGCCTCGACTGCGTCCGGGCCGTCCAGCCTGCGCACACTGGACTCCACGGAGGTGTTCCCGGCCGCCAGCCGCTGGCTCTCGATCTCGACCATCTCCACCATGTCCTCGGGCAAGCCGTCCGCCCACTGGATGGTCGGTTCAGCGGGCTCGTACTCGCCTGAGCCATGAGTGACGTCGAGTACCTGCGCGGTGAGGAGTGCCTGCTTCAGCGCCGTGTCGTAGTAGAGCCGCTTGCGGTTGATCTTGGCGAGGGTGCGCAGGAGCCGAAGCCGGAGCGCGCGGCCGCTCTCGGCGACCCCGAACTTGTCCAGCCCGAATGCGCTCGGCGCGGTCTCCGAGAGCATGAACAGCAGATCCAGTATCTTGTCGAACTGGGTGAAGGCCGCGGTCAGGTGCGCATCCCAGGTGATATAAGAGGGTGGCTGATCGCCCGGGTGCAGTTCCACCGTCTCCATCCGGTCGAACCGGATTTTCCCCTCTTTGTCCACGAATCCCGGCGGCAGCACGATCTTGGGCGCCACGTGCTTGTCGAGCACCTCGTCGATCTGGGAGACGCGGTTGTTCAGGGACTCGAAGAGCGACTCCAGCCCCTCGTAATCGCTGATCCCCCAGAAACGGGAGCCGTAGCGGAAGTTCGGGACGTGAAACACGGGGATGTGATCGAGGCCGGTCTGCTCCTCCTCGGGCAGGTCCTGGTATGCCTCGAGTGTGTTGAGTGGAACCTGCTGCAACTGTTTTCCGCCCAGGCTGACCGCGTTATTGCTGCCTGATACCGTGATCGAGGGCGCGCTGCCCATGTCGAAGAGCTGGTGGCGGATGGTGCCGGGCTCATGGACTTCGGCGCGCAGATATAGCCGCTTCGCCTCCTTCGGATCGCGCTTCACCCAGGCCAGGGTGACACGTGACACCTTGCGCACGTCGTCCTCATCGAGCTCGGGGAAGAAGATGCTGGCCGGCACTTCCTCGATGATCGGCTCGGGCTGCTCCAACTGCAGTGTCCGCTTCCCCCACCGCACCTTGTAGACGGCATCCCCGCGAAACGAGTTCGAGAGGGCCGACTCGTAGTTGACGGCGTGGAGGCCATTACGCGCGACGATCTGCTTCAGGGCCTCCTTCGCGGCTTCATCGTCCTGGGTTGCCACGAAGTCAGGCTCCTCTCCAAATAGCAGATCAGCCGAAAGCCGCGAGATGAGCCCGGCGAAGTTGGCCGCGATGTACCGCTTCATCTGGTACGGCTGCGGTGTGACGGCGAACACCAGCTTGTGCTGTCCCAGGAACAGCCGCTCGAACCGCTGGTAGGTGTTGATGCGCTCCTGGTGCGCCTTCGGTGGATAGGTGCTGAAGTCAACTGGCATGGTCGCCCACCACCCCGAGCCGATAACGCTTACGCCGATCCAGCACGTCTACGGTCTGAGGCACGCCGGCGTGGAACGTGACCTTGACCACGATCTCACCGTGACCGCCCAGTCCGTCACTCTCCTGCTGGATGACACGGAGAAGGTCTTTGAGCTTCCTGTCCTGGTCCGACGCAGCCTCCATTCTCTTGCTGTCCTTTCTGGTAGCTACCATCCCGGCGGCCGCTGGGCGATCCCGCGCGACACTCCGCGCTTGCGCGCCTGCCACGCGATCCCGGCCGCGATCACGCGGTCGTCATGTTTGCCCTCTTGCGCTTCCTGCGAACCTGAGTCTGTAGTCACGAATGTGAAGCACTCGTCTACCATGCCCAATGAGTGCACGATGATGTGTCCGCCGGCGATCGCCGCCGCCAGGTCGTCCACCAGGATCGGCTTCGTCGCCTGATCGGTGGGCCAGCCGAGCATCGGTGCGGAGTTGCCGGTGCGGTCGTAGCGCACATGATAGTAGAGCCGCGGGTAGCGGCGCACGTGCCGCAGCGTGTTGAGGGTCGAGTGCCCGTGGTTGTTGCGCTCCACCGCCAGCATGGCCAGGTTGTAGAAGCGGCCCAGAGCATCCAGTAGATGCCCGAAGCGATCCGGGGCGATCCGGCCGTGCAGTTCAGCGACCTGCTCTCCGGTATCGCGGTCGAGGACGCAGGCGCAGGAGGCATCCCCGCCCGCCAGGCCTTCGCCCACATCGGCGCCGATGGCATAGGTGCGGTCTGGGTCAGGACGCTTCCACACCGCGAGCCGGGCGGGCGAGACCGCGATGTGAGAGCCGTCTTCAACCGGAAGCACAGTCACGCTCTCCGGGGCCGTCTCGGCCGCGATGCGCGCCTGCGCGGCCGTGAGCGCGCCCGTGTCGAAGCAGCAACGGCCGCTGGCGAGGAAGCAAGTGACATCACTTTCGGGATGCTCCTGCCAGAACCGCTCTCTGAGTTGCCGCTGCTTCATCCGCCGCCATCGGATCTGCTCATCATCCAAGTTCCAGGTCCGCCTGAACCGGCGCTCCTCTTCGGTCAGGTCGTCCAGTGCCGGACCGAGCACACGATTCTCCGGGTCCTCGAACCACAAGTACAGGTGAGTTGCGAAGTCATTGCCGCCGGCCTTCGCCTCCACCCACAGGTCGTGGAAGTAGTTGCCCATGCCGTTGGCAGTGGACTCGATGACCATCCGCCCATCCTTGGGTACCGCCTCAGTCAAAGCGGCGAGCGCTTCATCGGGCTTGGGCCAGAAGGCAAACTCCGAGCAGTGGAGGTTGTTGATGGTCTGACCCCGACCGAAGGTGAGCGCTCCCGCAGTGCCCACGAAGAAGTGCGAGTTGATATTGGGCCAGAGGAACTCCCTACGATTGGAGAACCTGGGCACGCCCACGCGCCGGCGCTCTTCCTCCGGCAACCGCTCCCAGAACAGCTGCACGATGCGGAAAATCTTCTCGCTGGAATCCGTATCATGGGCGACGATCACCGAGGTGGTGTTGGGGCGCAGCAGCGTGTCCGCGAAGAAGAGCCCGCAGATCTGGGTGCTGAAACCCAACTGCCGCGGCTTCAGGATCACATCCCGCTTCGTCCGGTGCTCGTAGTAGTCCACCTGGGCCGGGTTGAAGACGAAGGGCACGATCCGCCTATCCTTGTTCCGGATCTGCAGATTCCGCTCGATCCAGGGCCTCGGGTTCTGCCTGCTCTCCAGCATCTGCTCCAATCTCCGGGCTATCGCTCGACAGCGTGAGGAAGAAAGCCACCGCGGCTTCGAGTTGCACATCGTTGAGTTGTCCTGGGTCCTTCGCACTGATCAACACCTCTTCGGGAGCCTTGGGCAGCAAGCCCAGGGATTGCAGAATGTCCGCCATGTCCTTGACGGTGGCACGCACCGTGTTCAGCGCCCGTACGCGCACCGGAGACGCGTCGCCCGAGGCCTGCACTGACACCCACGCCTCCCGCAGCACGGACGATAGCTGCGCCCACATCTCGGCCGCCAGATGCAACACATTGCGCTGAGTGGACATGCTGGCGACCATCTTCGCCCCCCGACTGCGCATGGCGGCCAGATCCCGGCGCACGGTCTTCTCGTGGACGCCGAGGATCTGGGACGCCTCGTTCTCGCTCAGCCGGCGCACCACCACCAGATGCCAGGCGCGCTCCTGGCGCGCGGCGATCTCCTGTTGCTCGACCATCTCAGGGCGCCTCATGCCTGGTCAGCTACCTCCACGGCCCCGCCGTCCGCGCGCTCCTTCAGGAACACCTGACACACCAGTTCCAGACACTGCCCCTTGCGCGCGCCCTTGCCTAGCTCGACCTTCGCGGCCGCCATCGCTCGCTCGAATTGCTCGTGCTCCCTGCCCAACAGCACCACCGTTACCGGCACCGGGGCCTCGGCGGCGTTCTGCTGCGCCTGCTTGTCCAGCATCTCGCGTAGGTCAGCCGGGAGCTTCAGCAACTCGAGCGAATCCCGCAACTGCGTCGCCGACCAGGGGAGCATCTTGGCGAGGTCATCAACCGCGTAGGTGCGGTGGAGGTCATGCACCAGTTCCGCCAGGCGCCGCGGTACGGGCTGCCCGCGCAGGTAGTTCAACTGCAGCCCGCGGACCTTGGCCTCCTCTGGGCTGATGTCCCAGACCTCGCACGGCAACGCATCCAGTCCCAGGTCGCCGGCCGCGCGCCAACGGTGGTAGCCGTCGACGAGGATGAAGTGCCCCTCCTGCTCCGGGTCGGGCATGACCTTGAGCGGCTCGAGTATCCCCTTCTCGCGGATGCTCTCGACCAGCTTCGGGTAGCTCTCCGCGTCGAAGGCGTTCGGGTTCCAGTTGTTATCGCGTATATGATCGCGCGGAATCAGTTGCATGCCTGCTCGCCTCCGGCGAGGCGCGCCGCCTGCATGAGCAGTCGGTTCACCTCGGCACTCCCCTCAGTCTCTCGCTGCACGTCCCAGATCACAAGCCCCTGTCTTCTGGCCTCCTCGTACTCCATCTGCGACCCCCGACTCGTCTGCCATCCGGGGAGCAACACGATGGCATCGCAGACCCGCAGCCACTCCAGGTCCATGCGCAGGAAGTCATCCCAAGAGCACTCGTCCTCCCAGCCCGCGGTCATGGTGTGGGGGCAGAACGGTGTGTGACCGAGCTTGAGGAGGAGCTTCCCGGTCTCGCTGGCGAGGCGGATATTCTCCAGGCGCGTCTCCTCTCTGCCGTCGGCCGGGGTATAGGGGCCACTCACGTAGACCTTCATGCAACCATCTCCCCAGCCAGAATGATGAACTCGCGGTTCGCTTCCCGCTTCTCTTTGGTGGCGACCGCGGTCATGTGCGAGTAGGCGATCTCAATTGCCCGCGCCGGCCGGAACCGTTCCACCGCCGCCGTCACCGTCTGCAAGTCCGCCACCGCGTTGCCATAGGAGATCACCCACAGCGGGTAGGCCTGGCACTCGGACAGTAGCGCCGCCAGGTAGTCCAGGCCATCGCGCCCCGAGAAGGCACTGGGCTCGTGATGCTCGCCGAGTATCTCGTCGATGATGCGGTACTCCTCTTCATAGGAGAGCGTTCCGCCATACGGCGGGTCGAGATAGAGGAGGTCCGCGCCCTCACCCGTGCGGATCGTCTCCAGCGCCTGCCCCTGCATCGCCTGACACGGCTGCGCGCTGCGGGCTACCGCGCGGTTGATGTACTTTGCCAGATGCCGCAAGGCCGGCAGCGGATGGCTGGCATTGGCGCTGATCGCGTGCTTGTAGGTGGACTTGATATCGTCCCAGCGCTCCTCCGCGAAGGGCCTGTTGAACGCCCCGGGCGACGAGAACTTCGAGTGCGGCCGCATCCAGTAGATGTACTTGATCAGCAAGAGTCGCAGCAGGTGCTGCTTCGTCTCATCCGTGACGATGTCGACCACGGCGAAGGCGTTGTCCAGGAAGCGGGCAGTGGCCTCCGCGAAACAATCCGGCACATAGCTCGTTCCAATCAGATGGCGGTTGCTCTCCGCCGGCACGAAGAGCCGCAAGATATCGTCATCGGAGATGCTGATCCCGTCGTTCTCGATCAGCGCCTTGCCGATGATCACACTGCGCTGCGCCACGTCGCCGCAGAGGACCCCGAAGCCGTGGGCTTTCGCGTAGAGGCTGACGCTACCCCCACCAAGGAACGGATCGACCAGCCGTAGTGATGACCAGGTCTCTTGCGGATGGACCCGCGCAACCTCGCGGAAGATGCGCGGGCAGAGCTTGCGCTTTCCGCCGAAGTAGGGAGGCAAAGCTTCAAACCCTCTCCACGGCATGGTATACTCCTCGAAGGCTGGTCGCCGCCTCGCGTTCGCTCAGTGGCAGAGGGACATAGAGGGGGATGACATGATGCGCCTTACACTGATCCTGGTTACGCTGCTGGTCTTGAAAGGAAGCGCTATGGCAGCACAGCCTCCTGCCGAGGAGCAGTGGCATGAGCTCCCCTTCGAACCCATCATCGAGGCGTTCTCTTTCATCGAGCAAGTCTCGGTCATGCAGCCGCTCCAATACTCCCTCGAGTGCGCGCTGCACGGTGACACGCTTGAACTGAGCGTACAGGCCGACCTGGTGGCGAAGATGACGAAGGATGCAGAGTGCCTGCCCTTGCTCCTGAGCGCCGGCCTCCGCGTGGTGAATGCCTCTGTTGACGGTGAGCCCTGTGTGGTCGAGCGCTCGGGCGATAGGCTCTGGCTCTTGCTTGAGAGATCGCGGTCCGCTGGGAGCACTGTTACATGCCATCTCTCGTACCAAGGAAGGCTGCCATCGGCCTACCTGCTGCGCGAGCCAACGGGGACGTGGGCAGAGCTTGCTCCACAGGCATTCTGGTATCCCTTTGCCTTCTGGGATGTTACCTCGACGATCCCCTTCACGTTGAGTCTCCAGCTCCCTCGTGGACTGGTCGCCGCCAGCAATGGCAACACGGTAGGGGTAGAGCGAACTGCCACAGGGCCCCGGTATTCGTGGTCGAGCAAGGGCGACGCTTTCGGGATTGCAGTGCTGGCAGGGCCCTATGCAGTCCGGCAGACTTCCCACGAGAATCTCGTCATGCGGATGTTCGTCCGGCCGGACATGGCCGACCAGGCCGACGAGATCGCCGTCATGCGCGACCAGATAACCACCGTCTATATTGAGCGCTTCGGTCTTACGTCGGCAGGTGAGATCACCGTCGTGATACCGCCACACAGCGTCGGCGGGAACTGGGCCATGCCCCGGATGATTGTCGCCGGCCAGATCCGGCCGGAGTCTGATCGTGCGCGGCGCTTCGGCATTCTTGCCCACGAGGGCGCTCATCAGTGGTGGGGCGATGCCGTTCGTTTCGACTTCGCCTCGGCGCTCTGGCTGGCGGAGGGCTTGACCGCTTTCTCGGAGCTGTCCGCACGGCTGAGGCTCGAAGGAGAGGGCGCGACTAGAGAACATCTCACCCAATGGACGCTGCCGCGGTATGCTGCCGCACGAGAGGCGAAGGTCGCTCTGGCCGAGTGCCGAGCCGATTCGCCACATAGCCAGGAACTGCGGGAGGATGCATCGGCTGTGTTCCTCGCCCTGCTGCGAAAGCAGATGGGAGCGGCAGGGTTTGATCGGCGGCTGAAGGCCTTTTTCCAGGCACACACGGGACAGACAGCAACAAGTGCCGTGTTCGTGAACACCATGACTGATGGCGCTCCCGAGTCGCTGCGGGGATTCGTGCATGGGTGGTTGCACGATCCGAAGCTTCCTCAAGTCACTGCCGACGAAGTCCTCGCGGGGATCGGCAGCGGCTGAGCAGCCTCCAAGGTCCATGCGCGTTCGGCATGGATTGCAGGTACATAGCTCTCGTAGCTTCATCTGATTCCGGGTCATCGGGACTCGCTTACAGCCTCATACAGATCACACCGCGCGTCCTTGGTCTCCAGTGCCGCGAGCCATTCCGCTGGCAGCGCCTGAGCCGAGCCGTCCATGCGGTGCCGCAGGCAAGTGGGATGGTCGACGCCGTCCACGTGCACCATCGGCCCACGATGCTTGCACTGACGGCAGACGGTCTTGCGATGACGATGCTTACTCATGGACCTCGTCTTTCACGTGCTGGTCTGATCCTTGACCCACCCACACCAAACCGCACAGAGCATAACCCGCGATGTCCTGGAGCAGCTCTCGCCACTGCTCCTCAGTGGCACCTCCGTTCTCGACGAAGGTGTCGAACCGGTGGAGCTTGTCCTCCAAGCGGACGAGCAGTCCCAACAGCCCGCGCTTGCGCCAGCACTTGAGCGGATCGCCGCCGGCGTACGCGCAGTTGCGGCGACGCACCAGCTCGATCAAGGCGGTGGTCTCGATCTCCACCAGGTTGTTGAACGCATCTCGTCTCACATCAGCACTCATCTCAGGCAGTCTCGTTCTCGAAGGCGGCCGTCAGCGATCGCTGCGCGGTGCGCTCTCTGATCTGCTCCGAGTATTGCTCACAGATGTCTATCCCGACCCACCACCGGCCCAGGTCCTCGGCCACCTTGAGCGTGGTGCCGCTGCCGGCAAACGGATCGAGAATGATCGCGGGCCGAGTCGGCCGCTGGTCTGCCGGTAGATCGGCATGACATTCACACGTCGGCTGCCACCCGACCGTGACGACGCGGTAATACTCGACTTTGCCGAGGGTGCTGGAGTCGGCATTCTCCTGCCCGCCGGGCGGGCGACCTTTGATAGCGTAGTTGCCGCCGGGCGGCCGGCCCTTCTGCACGTAGTTGCCGTGCGAGCCGCCCGGGTAGGGGACTGGCTCCCGCTCTGTCATCCGCTCATAGGGAGCGCCGCATTCGGCGCACACCTTCGGAGGCGACCCGGCCAAGATGCAGCGCCGTGGCAACTCCGGTGGGAACACCGCGAAGTGAGCACCCATGTAGGGAATGGTGGCGAAGCGCCAGACGCTGCGGAGGTTCCGGCCGCCAGGATGGCAAGCATGGGTCATCTCCTCGCGTTCGCGCTGCCAGGAGTGCTGACGATCGGGCGCACCGTCCTCGTCGTACTTGGTGGCGTCCGCCCACTTCTGCTGGACGCGTTCGAGGGAGGCCTGCTTGTGCGGCTCGCGCACCGCGTCCGCGTCGTAGAAGTAGCGCTCCGACTTGGTGAGCAGTAGGATGTACTCATGGCTCTCAGTGGGGCGATCCTTCACCGACTCCGGCATAGTGTTGGGCTTTTCCCAGATCACCATCGCCCGCACCCAGAATCCATCCGCCTGCGCGGCCAACGCGACTCTCGCCGGAATGAGTGTCAGGTCCTTGGGCTTCAGGCCCGAAGCGGTTGCCGAGGAGATGTAACCAGGCGGCCGGCCCGTGCCATAGCTCTCCAGCCACTTGCGCTGAATGGAGCCGCCGTCTTTGTGCTGCCAGCCCTGTCCGCTGCCGGCATAGCTGTCTCCGAGGTTCCACCAGATGACCCCATCAGGCCGCAGCACGCGACGGATCTCCCGCAGAATCTCGACTGTGTTCGCCACATACAGCTCGGGCGTCGGCTCCAGTCCGAAGGCGCCATACCAGGCGCCGCACTTCGTACACGTGGAGTCCTCGCGCCAGCGGGCCGCCTTCAGGCGCTCGATGTTCTCCTCGCCGGCTTCAGAGAAGGCCTCGCGGCTGTTGGCGCTCACCGACTGCTCCACGTAGTACCGCCGCGATTCCCACTCATGCTCGCAGTCGGGATCACCGCCCCATACCGCGCTCTGCTCGCCCTCGTACCGGCGCAGGCCCCAGTAAGGAGGAGACGTGATCACGCACTGCACGCTTTCCGCGGGCAGCTCCCTGAGCTTGTCTCTGCAGTTGCCGATCAAAATCTCACGCATTCCGTACTGCTACTCACCATGAAGAGAAACAGCCCCGAGCCCACGAAGGCCCGGGGCGTGCCGCCCGATGCTCAGGCGGCGACCAGGTTGACCATGCTGCCCTGTCCGTTCTTGCTCACCTCGTAGCGATAGGGGAAGAGCTCCTTGAGTTCGTCCACATGGGTGACGACCAGCACGGTGGCGAACCGGTCGGAGATTCTCCCCAGGCAATCCACGAAGAGCGCCCGTCCCTGCGCATCGAGGGGAGCGCATGTCTCATCAAGCACCAGCATCTCGCAGCGCGCTCCCGCGCGACTCGCCAGCAGCACTGACAGCGCGATTCGCAGCGCCAAATCGACGCGCATAGCCTCGCCACCGGAGAAGTTCTCGTAAGGACGCTCACCGCGCTCGTCGGCGATGACGATGTCGAGCGTCTCCTGGATGGTCTTGGCCTTGGTCTCTCGCTGGCTGCGCAGCGCCAGGGACATGCGACCATCGCTGAGGACGGAGAGCACGTCGTTGGCGACGGCCTCCAGGTCGGGCACCGCCTGCTCGATCAGCAGAGCGGGGATACCGGACTTGCCGAAGGCCTGGGCGAGAATCTTCAGGAGGTTGAGACGGCGTTCGCCGTCGCGCACTTGAACCGAGAGTTGCTCGACCTCCGCGACGGCATGTTCCGCCAGGCGCAGCCGTTCCTCCAGCGTACCGCGCTGCTGTCCGAGGGTCTGGAGCCTCGCTTGCAGGTTCGCGATGGCGGCTCGCGCCGTCTTCATCGTCTGCTCGGCCTGCGCCAGCAGTGCATCCCAATCACGGGCCGGGCCGAGTTCCTTCTCGAGTGCCGCCCGGCGCTCAGCCGTCTGCTTCGCCTCTGCTGTCAGCCCACCAAGCTGACTCCGCACCTCGGTCAACTGGGCTTCGGCCCGCTCGACCCGATGCAGCGATTCCTGCAAATCCCGCAGCTTGCCGGCCGCCTGCTTCGCCTTCGCGTGCTCGGCGGAGTTGTGGCCGGCCTCCTTGCGCGCTGTGGCGATCTCACGCAGGCGCTTCTCTTCGGCCTGCGCGACCGGCTGCGATTCCAGCGTCGAGAGCCGCTGCGCATCATCCGCGACCGGATCACACTCCAGCAGCTTGACGAGCTCCGCATCGAGGCCCGGCAGCGCCACTTTCGCTTTTCGCGCCGCTGCGATCAACGGACATGACGCGGCCATCTCCGTGTCAGCGCAGGGCACACGTTCGAGCGGTTCCGCCTGTGAATTCAGATCAGCGACCCGCTGGCGGAGGCTGCGCACCTGCCGGTCATGACCGGCACGAGCCTGTTCGATCCGTTCCTTGAGCGTGCGAATGGCCTGCTGATGCTCAGTAGTCGCGGCGCGCTTTCGCTGGTCCAGCAGTTCGGCCTCATGCTGCAGCCGCTCATCCTCCTGGCGCTTCGCCTCGAGTTCCTGGGAGTAGGTCTGTGCCTCTTCAGCGCGACGAATGCCATCGAGCAGGGCGGCCCTGCCGCTGACCGACTTCTCGAGCTGCGACAGCCGTGTGGTCGTCTCACCGATGGCCGTCTTCGCCTTCTGTGCCTGTGCAATGAGCTCGTCCAGTGCCTGACGCCGGGCCCGGTCAGCCTCGCGGTCGCTCACGAGCGCCTCTTTGGCCCCCTGCGCCTGGGCCAGCTCGGTCTCCGTGGCGGCGATTTGGCGCGCCACGACGCCCTGTGTGGCTTCGATCTGGGCAATCTGCTCCCGCAGGCCGTCCGCCTCGGACGCGGTCGCTCGTAGGGCCGCGTGTCGCGTGTGGTCGGCCTCGAGTTGAGCCGCCACGTCCCGGCCCAACTGCCTGGCGACATCAGCCCGCCGCTCCCAGGCGACCAGGTCCAGAATGTCGGACAGCACTTGCTTGCGCGCGGCCGGCTTAGCCTGGGAGAAGGCGGCGACGTTGCCCTGGTTCGCACAGGCCGTGACCGTGAAGAGTTCATCGGTCAGATGGATAGCCTGCTCGATGCGCCGCTGGGTTTCGGCCACGCTCTTGCCATCGAGCACGATGGGTTCGTGGCCATTGCGCAGCTGGAGGGAGAGCAGCGTGCTGCCCGCTCCCTTGCGGCTGCGCTGGCGGGACACCAGATACATCTCCGCACCCAGCGCGAACTCGAACTCTACCCGACAGGCCTGCTCGCCTTCGGTGATCACGCCATCCGACCCGCCTCGCGTGTGGCCGAAGAGGGCGAAGCGAACGGCATCAATGAGCGATGACTTGCCACTGCCGTTGGGGCCGATCAGCACCGCGAGCGTCACGCCATCGAACTCCACGGTATGCTCGCCGCGATAGGAGAGGAAGTTGTGGAGCTTCAGCCTGACCGGTCTCATGCGACACCTCCCGCGACGATGGCCTGCTCGACGACATGGGCTTCGGCAATGAGCGCGTCAGCCATGGGCTGCAGCTCGGGGCGCTGCTCGAGGTAGGCCCTGATGGCCTCTTCGAGCGCCATTCCCGAGGACACGGCGACCGCGCGCCGTCGCACCGTCTCGGCCCGCTGGGTCTCCACCTGGTACTCGTGGACGCTGGCTGCTTCCAGGTCGCGGCGCAGCGCGG
>Ga0315286_10002700_pt1 | contig 16611 bp, 15 predicted proteins | sample YL17G10_0_MG_FD_205038 | JGI IMG/M metagenome (GOLD analysis project Ga0315286, IMG submission 205038) | Sediment microbial communities from Yellowstone Lake, YNP, Wyoming, USA - YL17G10_0 | ecosystem: Environmental > Aquatic > Freshwater > Lake > Sediment | place: USA: Wyoming | collected...
GGTCGTGGCCGAAGCCGGTGCAGAAACCCCGCCCGCCGATTCTGATCGGCGGCGCGGCCGGACCGACGCTGTTCGCGCACATCGCCGAGTACGCCGACGGCTGGATTCCCATCGGCGGCGCCGGCATCCGCGCCGTCCTCCCCGATCTGCACCGCGCCATGGAAGCGGCGGGGCGCGATCCCGCAGCTGTTCGGGTGGTGCCGTTCGGGACCGTCCCCGATCCGGGCAAGCTGGAGTATTATGAGTCACTCGGCGTGACAGAGGTGGTGCTGCACGTGCCGTCGGCGCCCCGCGACCAGGTGCTGCCGGTGCTCGACGCGTATTCCAAGCAGCTGTAGGGGCGATTCGGGAATCGCCCCACGCGGCGGTGCCGATCCGACGCGCCTTTCGGGCGGTTCTCGAACCGCCCCTACACCGCACACCAGGGAAACTCGACAATCGACATTCCCCGAAGCGACCGTCTCCCCCCACTTTCACTGCCCGCCTCATTTCAGTACATGTCCAAGGATGGGTGACGTGAATCTTCGACTTTCCAAAGATGTCATGCCCGTCCGCTACGATTTGCGGATCGAGGCCGACCTGGACGCGTGGCGCTTTACCGCTTCGGAACGGATCGATCTCACGGTGCGCCGACCCACTGCGGAGATCGTGTTGCACGCCGTGGATCTGGATATCCGTGCGGCCGAAGCGACCGCCGCGGGCAAGACGCAGCGCGCCACGGCAGCCTTCGATGCGGACTCGGAAACCGTCACGCTGCGCTTCGTCGAGCCGCTTCCCGCGGGCGCGGCGCGGCTGGATGTCGCCTTCGCCGGGGAGATCTTGGCGCGCTTGCGGGGCTTCTATCGCTCCGAAAAAGATGGCGCGCGGTACGCTGCCACACAGTTCGAAGCCGCGGACGCACGCCGCGCCTTCCCGTGCTTCGACGAGCCGGAATTCAAAGCGCGCTTCGCGCTCACGCTGGTCGTGCCCCCCGGCGTGGTCGCGGTCTCGAATGCACCACAAGAGGAAGTCCGCACACTGGCTGACGGCCGCAACGAAATTCGCTTTGGGGTAACGCCGCCAATCTCGTCGTACCTGGTGGCGTACTGCATCGGCCCGTTCGAAGCGACGCCGGTGGCCGCGACGCCGAGCGGCATCCCGGTGCGCGTGTTCCTGCCGCGCGGGCTCGCCGACAAAGGGCTGTACGCCCGCGATGCACACGCCCGCTCCCTGGCGCATCTCGAGGACTACACCCGTATTCCCTATCCCTACACCAAGGTCGACGCGATCGGACTGCCCGATTTCGAAGCCGGCGCGATGGAGAATCCCGGCGCCATCACCTACCGGCTCACGGCGATTGCCGCGGACGCGGAGCATGCGTCAACGCAGGCCTTGAAAGGCATCTTCTACACCGCGGCGCACGAGCTGACCCACATGTGGTGGGGCGATCTGGTCACCATGGCGTGGTGGAATGACCTGTGGCTCAATGAATCGTTCGCCACCTTCGTCGGGTACAAGGCGGTGGCGGATCTGATGCCGGAGTGGGGCATCTGGCGTGACTTTGTGGCGACGCTGGCCCGCCCGTTTGCGCTCGATGCGTTGGTGTCCACGCATCCGATCTCGTTTGAAGTGAAAAATGCGAAGCAGGCGACCGAACGGTTCGACGTCATCACGTATTGGAAGGGTGCGGGCGTGGTCCGGATGATCGAGGGCTTCTTGGGAGCCGAGGCGTTTCGCAACGGCGTGCGCAGCTACCTCGAGCGCTACCGCGAACGCAACGCGACGGCGGACGATTTCTGGCGCGAGCTCAGCACGGCGTCCGGCCGGGATGTGGCGACCATCGCCAACGCCTGGATCAAGGAACCAGGCCACCCGGTGGTGCACACCACCGCACGGCCCGTGGCAGAGGGTTTGCGCGTGAGCCTGCGGCAGCAGCGGTTTTACGCGGATCCAACCGCAGCGCGGGGCGCCGCTGCGCAGCGCTGGCCGGTGCCGTTGGTGATCAAGTTCGGCAACTCTGCAGGCACCGCCGAGCAACGCGTGCTACTGAGGGAGACGGAAACCGAAGTCACGCTGCCGGCTGCACGCTGGTATTTCCCGAACGGCGGGGCCGCGGGCTTCTATCGTTTCACGATGGATGACGCCGCCCTGGGTGCGTTGCTCGCAACCATCCAGCAGTCATTGGGGGCGCACGAACGTTTAGCACTCGCCGACAATCAGTGGACGCTCCTCAAAGCGGGCTCTGTTTCAATGGACCAGTTCCTGGCGCTCGTCGAGGGCTACCGCGACGAGACGGACCGTGCTGTGGTCAGCGCGCTGGCCGATCATCTCAGTTGGTTGAGCGTGCACGTTGTCGCCGATGACGCGCGGCCGCAGTTCGAGAGGTTCGTTGAGGCGTACTACGCGGCGCAGTTCGAGGCGCTGGGATGGGATTCGCGCCCCGATGAACCGACTGACGAACGGCTCAGGCGGGCAGCGGTAATCGGCGCCCTCGGCGGCATCGCGCGCTCTCACGTTGTGAGCGAGCAAGCGCGGCAGCGGCTGGAGGGTTACCTCGCCGATCGCAACTCGCTGGATCCCAACCTGGCCTCGGTCGTGACCGGTATCGCCGCACGCGATGGTGACGCCGCATTGTACGAGCGCTACCTGGAACACAAACGGAGCGCGGGAACGGATCCGGAAGAGGAGCAGCGTTTCCTGCTGGCGTTGGCCGCCTTCGAGGTGCCGGGTCTCATCCAGCGGACCTTGGAGCTGGCCATCGGCTCAGAGGTGCGCGCCCAAGATCGTACGTTCTTGCTGGCTGGGCTGCTTGGGCGGCGCGCCTCGCGTGCGGCAGCCTGGGCTTTCGTCCGCGATCGCTGGGAGCAGCTCAGCACGCTGATGGACCCGATGCTGATGCAGGGGCTGGTTCGATCTTTAGCGCAGCTCACACCGCAGCCGCTCGCTGCCGAAGTGCTCGCCTTCCTGCCGCCGCGGGCGACGGATCAAACCCGTGAAACCACCATGCAAGCCACCGAGCAATTGGCCATCGACGCTGCCGCTTGCATCCGCTTGCAACCCGCGTTATCGGCGGCGCTGCAACGAAAAGGGGCGGCGTGAAGCAGGAAGGAAATGACTGAGCTGGGGAGAGAGCGGAAACTGAGCAAACCGATGGCATGAGGTCCGTGCTCCCCCTTCTCTTCCCAAGAGAAGGGGGCTGGGGGGATGAGTTCGCCGTCAGCATGTGCAGGGGTTCCACCCGGCCGAACTCACCCCTGGCCCCTCTCTTGGAAAGAGAGGGGAATGCGAGCAAACGAACATCACGGTGTTGCCATGACCACCGCAACAACGCTCACCTCAGTGCTGCACGATCTCCGCGGCCGGGAGCTTGACCTCGGCGAGGTCACCGTCACAGCCGAGATGATCGCGCGCTACATGGAGGCAGTCGGTGACGAGACGAGTCCCGCCCTCCCACACGGTGAGGCGCCCCCGAGCTTCTGCCTGGCATTGCGCGGCGGTATGATACCGCACATTCAACTTCCTCCGGACAGGTTCGGCGTGTATGGCGGTCACGACCTGGAGTTCCATCGCCCCATCCGCGCCGGCGAGCGCTACCATCTGACCGGCCGGATCACCGACGTGTACGACAAAATGGGGCGCAGCGGGGCGCTCACGATCATCGCCCGCGAGGTCCTCATTCGAGACAGCGGTGGCCGCACAGTCGCGCGCATCATCGAGCGCCAGATCGTCCGGCAGCGACCGACCGAGCGAGTTGAATGATGACCAACGCGGTTGAGCTGGGGCACGAGCTGGGGCCGCGGGCTCGTTGGGCCCCGCCACCCGAGCAAATCGCGCTTTACGTCCGCGCCAACGGCATCGTGGAACCGCTGTTCACGGAACCCGCGCTCGCCCGCGCTCTCGGCTATCGCGGCGTCGTCGTACCCGGCCCGATGCTGACTGCCTTCTTGGATCAGTTTGTACGCCGGGAACTTCCGGGATGGCGGCTGGAGGCGCTCAGCACCACATTCCGCATTCCCACGATTGCCAGCGACCGGATGGTATTCAGTGGCGTCGTGACCGAGCAGCACCACCTCTCCGAAGGCGAACGCATCGTCTGTGATCTCGTCATCGACCACGCCGACAGTGAACGCGCCGTCACTGGCACCGCCGCGCTTGCAAGGTGACTTCGTCCGCCATCCAATCCCCTCATCCCGACCTTCTCCCGGCAGGGAGATTCCTGGTTCCCACGCTCTGCGTGGGAACCGTCCGGCGCGACGCTCTGCGTCGCTTACCGCCGGCCGCGTGAAGATGGGCAGCCAACCCACCACCGTGCAGGTCAGGAAGTACGGGTACTCAGTTTCGAAGATACGATAGCGACTACGGGCCATGGCCTACCCTGCGTGACGCAGAGCGTCCCGATGTCCGTTCCCACGCAGAGCGTGGGAACGAGGTGATATGCTGCTTCAGTCTCTTGCGGGGTCATCCATCAATACTCGCTTCGTGCACTGACACTTGATTGGCGTATATTGTCGCATGATGAACTAGAGTCTGACTATAATCTTGCCGCACAGAGTGTCTACTTGTCAACTGTGTGGCGCAGCACAGCCGCGCACCATTGCCAACGGCGCCGGCTCCGCTTGACTCAAATGCCGGCCAACTGCCGCAACGCTTCATAGACCACGATCGACACGGCGTTGGACAAGTTCAGACTACGGACGTGGTGGTTGGTAATCGGGACCACGTATGTCTGCTCGCGATGCGCCGCCAGCAACGCGGCAGGCAACCCCTTCGTTTCGGAGCCGAACACCAAGTAATCGCCGACGGTGTAGGACGCGCTGAGGTAGCTGGTTTGGGCCCGCGCCGAGAAGAAGTGCATGCGGGCATGGCGGTGCAGCTGACGGAACTGCGGCCAATCGTCGTGCACGTGCACGTCAACGTGCGGCCAGTAGTCCAGGCCCGCGCGCTTGAGGTAGCGATCCTCGAGCGAGAAGCCCAACGGGCGGATCAAATGGAGCCGCGTGTACGTCGCGGCGCACAGCCGCGCGATGCTGCCGGTGTTGGGAGGGATTTCCGGGGCGACCAGAACCACGTGCAGCGCCGGCTCGGCGGGTCCGCTCCCGCCCGCACTCCAGAGGCTCCCGCACTCCGGAGGCCTCCGGCGGACGTGTCCGGCGGACGTGTTGGTCGCTGCAGACATCTACAAAGGGCTACCCGTCGTGCACCGAGCGTTCGATTTGATCACAAGCGCTGGGGAATCGAATGGGTAGTACCGCCACAGCGGAGCTGGAATCGGCCGGGGTCGGTCTCCTCGATGAAGTCGGCCAGTTGATAGTACGCCGGGCGCAGGAAACGGGCGCGCTCGGTGTCGTCCTTCACCCCACAAGAGAGCACGTTGCCCTCACCAACTTGCAGGGTGTCGGGAACCAGAAGCTCGGTGGTGCCGTCGTTGAGGTCGATGAGGAGCTTGCCGTCGCCGTCGACGTTGACTGCCATCACAACGTACGGAGTGTCTTCGACCTCGACGTCGGCGTGGTAGCGCTCGTCGATCCAGATCTCGTAGCCGCCCGCAGGTTTGCGGCGCAGATAGCGACTGAAGAGCCGTGCCAGGCGCTGGTGCAGGACCGGCTCGCCATCCGCGTACCAACGCCCATCGCTGGCGAAGCGCAACTGTGAAGTGTCAATCGAGTAGAAGCCGGCGCCGGGCATGTGCTGGGCCTCCGCTACCGCGCCTTGCTGTCCAAGATGATGGTTACGGGCCCGTCGTTTACCAGCTCCACTTGCATGTGCGCGCCGAACTCACCGGTAGCGACGCTCACACCCGCGGTGCGGGCCCGCTCGACGATGCGCTCATACAGCGGAATGGCATGTCCCGGCGGCGCCGCGGCGGTGAACGACGGCCGCCGGCCTCTGCGCGTGTCGGCAAGCAAGGTAAACTGCGAGACGACCATCAGCGCCCCGCCGACCTCACGCAGCGAGCGATCAAATTTGCCAGCGGCGTTCTCGAAGATACGCAGATCGAGCATCTTATCAAGCAGCCAATCTCCGTCCTCTTCCTTATCCTCCACTGCGATGCCCACCAGGGCAAGTAGGCCCGGCCCTATGGCCCCTGCCGAGCGATCCCCCACCCGCACGCGAGCGGCCACGACGCGCTGGATGACGGCACGCATTTACGGCTCACTCATTCATCTTCTTCTTCCCAATCGTCGTCGTCGTCATCGAGGTCGTCGTCGTCGTCGTCATCGAGGTCGTCGTCGTCTTCGTCTTCTTCCCACTCAGATTCGTCCTCGCCCTCTTCGCGTCGCTTGAGCTCTAGCCAGTCACTCATCTGCAGTTCCTCCTTTGAGTACAGGGCCACTGAAGCTCCTGATCGTGTTGGCTCGGCACAGCTACCCGCGCCTTCCGCTAATGTCAACTGACCCCATGGTGATCTGAAATCTGAAGCTGCCCTTTACGTTCTCGCCGATGCTGCGGCGGTCACGGGCGGCGCCGCCGCGTGCGGTGCGGTCACGAATGCCAGTACGCCCGCAGCCGTTAGCAGAAGACCCAGCCATTGGGACACGCTGGGTATCTCACCGAGGAGGATGAAGGTAGCACCGAGTGAGAGCAGCGGAATCGAAGGCACGACGATGGCGGTGGCGCGCGCCAGGTCGATTCGAGTGATCGCTTGATACCACAATAACGTGCCCACGTATGAGAGAATGAGGCCCTGGATGGCCAGGAGCGGCAGCACGTACGTAAGGGCGGCGGCGTTGGGCAGCTGCGCCGGACCGCCGGTTGCAAACCAATAGAGCAGCAACAGAAAGCCGCCGTGAACGTAGCGCGCCCCGGTGAGAATCGAGGGCGAGATGCCGTCCAACCCCCGCAGCACAACCAGGTGTGATGCTTGCCAGCACAACGGTGTGGCGAGCACGAGCCAGACGCCGCTCGAAGAACCGAATCCGTGGCCACCCACCGCGAGGATGATGCCGGCGAGCAAAATCCCGATCGCGGTGATACGGCGGCGCGTCGGGCGATGACCGAGGAAAATCCATGCCGCCAGCAGCGAATAGGCCGGCTCGCTTTGGAGGCAGATGACCGCGTCAATCGCCGTGGTCCGGTGCGCGCCGGAAAAAAACAGGATGAAGCCCAGCGTTGTGCCGAGTGCGCCGACGAGGAGGAGCAAGGGGCCGATGTCGCGCCGCACTAACACGCCGAGCTCGCGGCGTGTGCCCAGAACGAGAGCGGCGAAGAACGCCCCAAACAGGGTGGTAACGGTGGCGACGAAAACGGGATCGGCAGCGTTGGTGGTCAGCTTCGCGAAGGCGGGCACGAACGCGCCATTGGCGGCACAGAGGCCAGCGGAGAGTAACCCCAGCCGTTCGTTTCGTCGCGTCATGCGACGGCACGCCATAGCTGATTCCGTGCGGCTCTGGAATAGCGGCGCCGGGTTGCGCTCGGGGCAGTGTTCGCCGCGCGCCGCCGTTGGCTCCGCAGGCGCGCGGCGGTAATGTAAGCGCCATGTCCGTCGAGTTCATTCCTGCCGCGGATGTCCGGAGCCTGATCCGCGGGGTTGAGGAGGCGCGGCAGCGCACGCTCGACCGGGCCGGTGTGCCGCCGGCGTTTTCCGATGCGCGGTATTGGGAGGCGCTGTTCGAAAGCAACGCCGCCGAGGTACTGGCGGTGCTTTTGCAGGTCACGCTGCCGCCGGGTTTTGTGGTGCGCTACCGGTTCTTCGGGCAGCGGGACCAGGATCTCCTCGTGCGGCCGTTTGTGGCGCGGGCGACGACCGACATTGAGACGGTCCGGCGGCTGATCGAGTGGCATCCGCCGCCGGATGCGGATGCCACGGCGCCTGCGCGGGCTCGCACGCAAGATGTGGAGTTCCTCTACCGCCATTTCAGGTTTCCGCGGACGGCAATGGGGGTGTTCCAATACTGGCTGGCGATGCAGGAGCTGTGGGCCAGTCAACGGTGGGCTCATTCGCACGTCATCGCATCGGCTGCCGAGCTCAGCCAGATCACTGCTGGTGAAGGGTGGGAGGTCCTGCACTGCGTGGAAACGTACGAGCCGGCCGTGGTGCGCGCTGAGGGCCGCAGTCGATTGGCCGTGTTGCTGCAAACGCCGTTGCGGCGCTTTGAAATCACCTTGCAGCAGATTGAAATCGCCACCGACCAGTCCGTACGGTATGGAGCACCGGTGCTCGTCGCGTCAGGCCCCCGGGGCTATATGCTGTGAGCGGGGCGTGTGGCCGGGGCGCCTCATCGGAGAGGGCCCCCTGCTACCTATAAGCGAGCATCGCCAGGAGCTGTCGCCCCAGGTTCCGGGTGAGCCGGATCCGATTTGGCCGCTCGGGCCTCGACGGGCAGGGCCGCCCGCGGCTGTCCGCTCGCTCGGACATGGCGCGGCACCCAGACACGGAAGGTGGAGCCGGAGCCCGGCATGCTGTCGAGGCTGATCGTGCCGCCCAGCATGTCCAGCAGCCGGCGCACGATGTACAAACCGAGACCAGCCCCACCGTAGCGGCGGGTGTCCGAGCTGTCGAGCTGCCGGAATGGCTCGAAGATCACAGCGTGTGATTCGGGGGCGATGCCGATGCCCGTATCGCTCACCCGAAACTCGACGCCGCCGTCGAGGCCGCACGTGGCGATGGTGATACTGCCCTCGTGCGTGAACTTGATAGCGTTGCCGATCAGGTTCTTGAGTACCATCTTCAGCTTGACCGGATCGGTGCTCAGCGACGGCAGGTCGGCCGGCACGCTGCAGGTGAACGTGAGGTGGGGGTTCTCTCCAAGCGCCGGTGTTTCTCGGATCACGTCGTTTATCAGGTCCGCCACGGTACACTCTCGGACGTCGATCGGGATGCGGTGCTGGTCGAGCCGGCTGAGGTCGAGTGTGGCGGTGATCAAGTCGAGCAGCTCGTGCGCGCTTCTCTGGGTACGCTCCAGGGGCTGAATCTGATCCGGAGTGAGGTCGCCGAAGGCACCGTCCAGCAACAGATCTGTATAGCCAATTACGGCGCTCAACGGCGTGCGCAGCTCATGCGACATGGTCGCCACGAACTCGGACTTGATCTGGTTGGCACGCTCGAGCTCCTCGACCAGGCGTGCATTCTCGAGGCCCAGCGAGGCGAGGTGTGCGATCCCGCGTGCGAGGCGCTCCTGCTCGCTGGTGAAGGCGGCGCGGCGCGCGCGATAGTGCGCCGCGTAGTAGCCAATCAAGTCTCCACCGCGGCGCAGTGCCACACACATCGTTGCCGTCAGACCGTACTGCGCGAGTAAGCGGGTGGCCGGATCGGTTGCTGCGTCGGCATCGAAGACGAACTGTACGACCTCTTCGTTCGTGAAACGTTCGAGAAGCCAGGTGATGGCGCTGGGCGGGATCTTCAGCAGCCGGATCGCTTCCCACTGTTCCGGGGAGTCGCCGTAACCGAAAACCGGAACGTACGCGGCGTCCTCCGGCCGCCACAGGAAGGTATGCGCGCAATCACACGTCAGAATTTCCGTCGTCAGCTGGCAAATCTTCCCGAGGAGCACCGGGGTGCTGAGCGAGGAAATGACCTCTTCACCGACCTGCGCAAGCGCGCCGGAGACCTTCGCTTCTTCTTGCTGCAGGCGGTACAACTCTGCCGCTTCACTGGCAACTGCAACTTGGCGCGCAATGGCTTCGAAGAGCTGGATCTGTGGCGCATCAAATCGATAGCCGCGCGCCGTGCTTGCGGCGACCAAGGCGCCGAGCATGCGCCCGCGCACCAGAAGCGGAGCGGCGAGCACCGCGACGAAGCCAAAACGACTCAAGAGTTCCGGGGGTATCCAGTCCTGCCCGCCGGCATCGTGGATGACGATGGTCTGCCCGCGTAGCAGCAGCGTGAGGAGCGACTCGCTCGGATGGAACTCCGTTGCCGCGCCCCCCGGCGGGGGCTCCGGCGGGAAGCCAAGGTGCGCGACGAGGCGCATGAGTCGCTGCCCGGGGCTCCACGAGAACGTCGCCATGCGATCGCAGGGAAGGAGCGCCGCCGTGCGTCGTTGTACCCGGTCGAGGATTTCAGTCAGATCGAGTTGGCCGGTGATGTCCCGTGCGACTTCGAGCAAGGCCGCTTTCTCTTCTTCGGCGCGTTTGCGCTCCGTGATGTCGCGGTTGATGGTGACCCAGTTCGTGACCCGCCCGGCCGCGTCGCGCACCGGTGCGGTGTGCCATTCCAAAGTGTACGGCGTGCGGTCCTTGCGATGAAAGACGCCTTGCCCGATCGAGGGCTCCGGGCGGCTCAACGCCTCGTGCACGCGCCCGATCACCGTGGACTGCGTGCCCGGGCCGAAGAGCACCCTCAGCGTCTGCCCGGAGGCTTCCTCCGCCGTGAACCCCGTCATCTCGCAGAAGGCGGGGTTGACGTAGAGAATGCGTGGTCCGGGGAACTCGAGCTCGGGAGTCATGATGACGACGGCATCATTGGCCTGTTCGACGGCGGATTCGACCAAGCGCAGGGCTTCTTCCGTGCGCTGGCGGTCGCGGTCGCGCCGTACCCCGCTCAGGCGCGTCTCCTGCGCCTCGTACGCTATGTAAACGGAGACGGCGAATGCGAAGAACAGTGCGGCGGCTGTGGGGTAGCCGAACGCCTCGAGGTTGCCGTGTACCAACTTCACGGCCAACAGGAATGCCAGCGCCGTGATCGCGACGGTCAGTCCCTGCGCGACGATTCCCCACGGCACGAGGGTGGCCGTGACCATCGCCACCATGACGAACAGAAACGCCGCTGTCGTCGTGTTCTGTGTTATGGTGCCGACGGCGGCTATGGCTACAGAGATCGCGGCGACAAGGGAGACGGTTTGCGAGATCGCTCGCGCCGGGGACTTCGGCAACCGCAGCAGCACGAGAACAATCAGCACGACCTGGATGAGGACGATTTCCAGCGGTGGGATGGCGCCGCTGGGCAAGACGACCGCCGTCACCGGGAAAAGGATCGCGGCGCCGAGAATGAGCCACAGGGCAATGCGGATACGACGCAGCAGCAGCCGGTGGGCCTCTTGGTCCGTTTCAGGGGGTTCGGGACGAGTCGGACTGGACATGGGCACCACCGTTTCTCGATACCAAGCAATGGAACTTTGCACCAGAGAAATGATAGTGCTTGGTGTGGATGAGATCCGACGGCACCCGGCTGCACATGCAGATCAATCTGGCGAGAAGGCGACCATGGAGCAGGGTGTCGGCACGGGGCGGAGTACGTCAGCCGGAGGGTGGCATGGGTAAGTCGTTACTGGGGGCGCTGGTCGGAGCACTGATTGGTGTACTGGCCGGCGCGTGGCTCGTGCAATTTCAAGCGCGTGCGAATCGCGGCTGGGTGGGACCCGATCTGTGGCCGGGTGCGGCCCAAGCCGAGCTTCGGATCGCGCGCGGCCTGGACGAGGAAGGCCTGCCGACCTTGGTCGCCCTGGGCCAAGAGCTCCACGCGCTGCACCGGCAACGCTCCTTGGAGGCGATCCTCTTCGCGCCGCATTGGCTGCGGGCCGTGTTCTCCGCGCGTGCACCGGCAGATGATGCGGAAGAGCACGCATTGGATTTCATGATCAACAAGGTCACGGCGGCACTCGATGCAGAACTGGACCGGTGGCAAGACAATATGGCGCGCGTCAACGAGCTCGATCCGGTGGCCAGGGACGCAGCACTGCGCCTGCTCGCATTCGTGAAATGGCAGCAGAAAGGCGGCGAGTACGCCTACGCCTACGACTTCTTCGACGAGCTGAGCCGTACGGCCGCACGGCAGCCGCCCAAGCCGACGGAGGTGACCGTGGAGAGCACCCCACGTCCCGCACCGCCGACACCGCGACGACGACGGGCGGGGAGACAGTAACCGTCGCCGCACAAACGCCGGGCGCAGCCCGCTGGACGCTGGAGGATGTGGTGAACGACATCAAGAGATACATCCGTGATATTCCTGATTTCCCGAAAGCCGGGATCATTTTCCGCGACATCACCCCGTTGCTGGCAGACGGAGCAGCGTTTCATCAGGTGGTGGATGAAATCGCCGAGCGCTATCGCGGACGCGTCGACATGGTGCTGGGCATCGAGTCGCGCGGCTTCATCATCGGCGCCGCCGTTGCCTACGCGCTGCAGGCTGGTCTCGCAGTGGTACGCAAGCCGGGCAAGTTGCCCTCGCTGACGTTCGCGGCGGAGTACGCGCTCGAGTACGGCAACGACACGCTGGAGATTCATCGCGATGCGTTCGGCCACCCGTGCCGCGTGCTGATCGTGGACGACTTGCTGGCGACCGGCGGCACGGCGCGCGCGGCGATCGAGTTGGTGGAGCAACTGCGCGGCGGTGTGGTCGCTTGTGCGTTCGTCGTTGAATTGGCCGCACTCAACGGGCGGCAGCGCTTGTATCCGCATCCGGTGTTTTCGGTCGTAGAGTATGCGGACTGAGGGGAAGCCTGCCGCGTGAAAGAAGGGCGGTCCATGGCGGAATTCAGAATCGAGACGGACTCGATGGGCGAAGTGCAGGTTCCGGCGAGTGCGTACTATGGAGCCTCGACGGCGCGCGCGGTTGCGAATTTCCCCATATCCGGGCTGCGGTTCTCGCGCCGCTTCATCCAGGCGCTGGGACGCATCAAAGCGGTAGCGGCACACGTCAACCTGCAGTTGCAGCTCCTGGATGAACGGCGTGCGCGCGCCATCGAGCAAGCAGCACGCGAGGTGGCGGACGGCAAGTTCGACGGAGAGTTCGTCGTGGATATCTTCCAGACCGGCTCCGGCACGTCGACGAACATGAATGCCAACGAGGTCATCGCCACGCGCGCCATTGAGATCCTCGGCGGTACGCGCGGGGATAGGGGCCTCGTGCATCCAAACGATCACGTGAACATGGGGCAGAGCACCAACGACGTGTTTCCGACGGCGATGCACGTCGCCGCGATGGATGTCGTCGAGCATCACACTGTGCCCGCGTTGCGGCAGCTAGGCGAGGCCTTTCAGGCGAAGGCAACGGAGTTCGAAGACGTGGTGAAAGCCGGACGCACCCATCTCCAAGATGCGGTGCCGGTGACTCTCGGGCAGGAGTTCTCCGGCTATGCGAGTGTAGTCCGCCACGGTGTGGCGCGGCTCGAGAGCTGCCGATCGCATTTGGCGGAGTTGCCGATCGGCGGGACGGCGCTGGGCACCGGGCTCAACACGCCCCCCGACTTCGGCGCCCGCGTCGTCACGGAATTGCGGGCGCTGACCGGCCAGCTTTTCCGCCGCGCCGACAACCCGTTCGAGGCCATGCAGAACCGCGATGCGTGCGTGGAGCTGTCCGGCGCGGTCAGGACGATCGCCGTTGGCTTGATGAAGATCGCCAACGACCTGCGGCTGTTGGCGTCCGGGCCCCGAACCGGCCTGAACGAGATCGAATTGCCGCCCACGCAGCCCGGCTCGAGCATCATGCCCGGGAAGGTGAACCCGGTGATTCCCGAAGCCGTGAACATGGTTGCTGCGCACGTCATTGGTAACGACGCGGCGATTTGTGTTGCGGCCATGAACGGCAACCTCGACCTGAACGTCATGATGCCGGTGATTGCTCACAACTTGTTAGAGAGCCTGGAGCTGCTGGGCAGCGCGGCAAAGGTGTTCGCCGAGAAATGCGTGGTGGGCATCAAGGCGAATGTGCAACAATGCCGCCGCTACGGCGAGCGCACGGCATCGCTGGTCGCCGCCGTCGCACCGCTTCTCGGCTATGACGCGGCGGCCGAGATCTTCAGGAAAGCGCTGGCGGAAGACAAGCCGATCCGCCAGGCGATCCTCGACGAAGGATTGCTCTCGGAGGAGCGCCTCGATGCAATCCTCGATTTGCAAAAGCTCACGCAGGGCGGGCGGGCATAGCGCAGGGTGCGATGGGGTGAGTTGATGGAGAGAGAGACAATCCTGGATCTGTGCTCGCGCTACGAGCGGCTGTACAGCGCGTCGGTGTACGACGTGCTCGATGAGATGAAGCTCGCCAACCAGTGCCTGTCCTTGCACATCAAGCCGCTACACCCCGATTGGGTGCTGGCCGGTGCGGCGTTGACGATCAAGTGGACGGCGGAGCCGCGCCACCCGCTCGAGCTGCATCAGCTCCGACCCGATAGCGCCAACCTCTTCCGGCTGGTCGATGTGTTCTATCCCGGCTGCGTGCTGGTCGTGGAGACGGGGAAGACCATGAATGTCGGCCACTGGGGTGAGCTGACAGCGACGATGTCGCAGGTCCGCGGGTGCCGTGGCGCCGTGATCGACGGCGGCACGCGCGACTCACGCCACCTGCGTGCGCGCGGCGATTACCCGGTCTTCGCCCGCTACACGTCGCCGATCGAATCTGTCAGCCGCGCCGCGATTTCCGATTACGAGTGCCCGGTGTGGATGTCCGGGAGCTTGACCGAAGGTGTGTTGGTGCGTCCGGGAGACTTTGTGTTCGGCGACGCGGATGGTGTGCTGGTCATCCCGGCAGAGCTTGCTGAGGAAGTCCTGGTGAGGGCGGAGGACGTCGCGTCCAAGGAGAATCTGATCCGTGACGAGATCCGCGCCGGGATCCATCCGTTCGAGGTGTGGCAGAAATACGGTCGCTTCTAGGGCGCCAATATGTCACCCGTCGTGATTGCTCAGAAAATCGCCGCCATCCTGATCCTTCGACAGACCTAGCGCGGGCTGACACCCGCAACCCACGTCGTCCGGCGCGAAGATTTCTGGAGCCGGGCTGCCCTCAGCCCGCGTCAGGCGGATCATCCGACTCGGCGTGAGGGCACGCCGGCTCCAGAATCGTTCGCGCTCGCTTGCTCAAAAGCGTCCGGCGCAGTATCGAGGGGCGCCTGAGTTACGAGAAGTCGTCGCATGGTGGCAAGAATTTCGGAATGTGGATTTCGGATTGCGGGTTCCGCAATCCGCAATGGGTTGCGGGCGAAGCCCGCGGTGAGGAGGAGGAAATGAAGATCACCGATATCAAAGCCACGCCGGTTGCCCTGCCGATGGAAGCGCCGCTGCGGCATTCGGCTGCCGTGCACCCCGGCCGCTGCATCCGGACGATCCTGCAAGTGTACACGGACGAGGGTATCGTCGGCGTTGGGGAGCTGGAAGATGTCTTGCACGACGCCCAGCTCAATATCTTGCGGCCGCTGCTCTATGGCCGTGACCCGTTCGATCTCGAGCAACTCCGGATCCTGGTCATCGGAACGGGACATCTCTTGCTGCAAGGCCAGAACCTCCCCCGCAACCGCCTCTACGCGGGACTCGAGATCGCGCTCATGGACATCCAGGCGAAGATGCTCGGCCGGCCGCTGCACAAGTTGCTCGGCGGCAAGCTGCGCGATGAAATCCCGATGTCTGCCTACCTCTTCTATCGGTACGAGAGCAGCACACATCCCGCTGTGACGACGCCGGAGGAGATGGTCGGCCATGCGCGCGACCTGGTCGCTCGCCACGGGTTTCGCACGTTGAAAGTGAAGGGTGGCGTGTTCCCTCCGGATCATGAGATCGCCACGATGCAGAAGCTGCGCGGCGCCTTCGGCCCGGAGTACCAACTCCGCCTGGACCCCAACAACGTCTGGGCGCTCGGCACCGCCATCCGCGCCGGGCACCGCCTGCGCGAGGTGGATCTGGAATACCTCGAAGACCCCACGTGGGGCATCGACGGCATGGCCGAGGTGGCGCAACGCACCGGCATCCCGCTGGCGACGAACATGTGCGTGGTGACCTTCGAGCAGATCCCACCAGCGGTGGCCAAGCGCGCCGTCGACGTCATCCTTTCCGATCCCTGGTACTGGGGTGGCCCGTGGGGCGTGAAGCATCTGGCGATGATCTGCCAGACGTTCAAGATCGGGCTGGGCATGCACAGCGGCTTGGAAACCGGTGTGGGCTTGGCGGCGATGCTGCACATTGCGGCCACGCTGCCCAACCTCGTCTACGCCGTCGACGCGCACTACCACCATCTCACGGAAGACCTCATCGTCGGCGGGAAGATGGAGTACCGTGACGGCGCGCTGCGTGTGCCTGACGGTCCGGGTCTCGGCGTCGAGGTGGATGAAAAACGCTTGCAGGAAGCGGCGCGGCGGTACGAGCTGGAGGGCGGGCTCGGTTTCCCGTTGGACCCGAAGCGCCCCGACTGGTACCAGAAATTCCCGATGTGGTAACGTGGTCAAGGTCTGTTTCGTTACCGGTGCCGGCGGCTTCGTCGGCCGGGCATTAGTCAAGGCTCTGTTGGCGGCTGGCAACGTGGTGCGCGCGCTCGACGTGCGCTTCCCCGCCGAATGGCCGGCGGAGGTACAGCGGCTGCAGGGCGACATTTGTGACGCGAACCTGCTTGAGGAAGGCTGCCGGGGCGCGGACTGGCTGTTTCACCTGGCGGCGTTGCTTCCGCAACGGCACGCCTCGGCGGCGCGGATGCGCCAGGTGAACGTCGAGGGGGTGCGGCAGCTCCTCGAAGCCGCGCTGCGGGCCGGTGTGTCACGAGCCGTGATGTTGTCGAGTGCCGAAGTGTATGGGGTGCCGCGCACGGTGCCGTGCCCGGAAGACGCGCAGCCAGCTCCGCTCGGTGAGTACGGGCGGAACAAAGTGGCCGCGGAGCAGCTGGCCGGAGACGCGTTCCGCCGGGGTCTGCAGATCGCAATCCTGCGGCCACCTACAGTAGTGGGACCAACGATGACCGACCGCGTACTGCTGGGTACGCTGGCCGCCCTCCGCAAGGGA
>Ga0315286_10002701_pt1 | contig 16611 bp, 16 predicted proteins | sample YL17G10_0_MG_FD_205038 | JGI IMG/M metagenome (GOLD analysis project Ga0315286, IMG submission 205038) | Sediment microbial communities from Yellowstone Lake, YNP, Wyoming, USA - YL17G10_0 | ecosystem: Environmental > Aquatic > Freshwater > Lake > Sediment | place: USA: Wyoming | collected...
GGTCGCAGGTCAATCCCGGACCGCACAGCCTGGACGGTTCAACGCCTCGAAATGTTCTTGAATGCCTCGATGTCCTCGTCAAGTCCCACCACTACCAATATATGGTCCTCGCGGATCCGAAACTCGGCTCGCGGAAGGACTGTCCGCATTTCTCCGCGCGGGTTCGGCTCTCTGATAGCGATCAGGTTGACGTTGTACTGGTCGCGGAGACGGAGATCTTTGAGAGTCTTGCCGACGAGTTCGACTGGCGCCAGGACTTCGAGCACCGACAGGTCGTCAGCCAGCGCGATCTGGTCGTAGATGTTGGGGGCACTCAGCCTCCGGGCCACGCGCTGCGCCATCTGCTTCTCCGGGAACACAACTTCGGTGGCACCTATCAGTTTGAGAATCTTCCCGTGCTCGGCCGTGGTGGCCTTGACCACGATCTCGGGCACGCCCATCTCCTTGAGATGGAGCGTTACCAGCGTGCTCAGGTCGATTCTCTCCCCCAGGCTGACGATGGCGCAGTCCACATCGTTTATGCCCAGCGCCCGCATGGTTTCCATGTCCGTGGCATCAGCCTGGATCGCCTGCGTGGCCACACCCTGCATGTCCTGGACTCTCCCGGAGTCGATGTCAATGAGGATGACCTCGTTGTTTTCCTCGTAGAGCGTCTCGGCCACAGCAGCCCCGAAAGTCCCTGCGCCGATCACGGCAAAACGTCTCATAGCTACCGCCTCCAGTCTCTCCAGAGCGGAATTACCCGACCATCACGTTTTCCTCGGCGTAACGGTACCTGGCAGCGCCCTTCCGCTGGCCCACAATCGCCGCGATCGAGAGCGGGCCGACGCGACCGACAAACATTACCAAAACGAGGATGAACTTACCAAGCCCGCTCAGCCCTGGTGTAATTCCGGTGCTCAAACCGACTGTGCCGAACGCAGACACGACTTCAAACATCACCTCAATGAAGCGCGTCTCGCTCCGCCGGAAAGGTTCATCTCCGGTCTCGGTCGCCGCCAGCGCGAGGGTGGCCACGGTGACGATCGCAAAGGCAAGAATCAGGATGAACAGAGCCTTGGAGACCGTCTCGTCAGGTATGGTACGCTTGAAAATAGAGACGCCGTCCTCGCCCCGGTAGCGGCTCTTGGCCACAGCCAGCAGGATGCCGAAAGTCGTGGTCTTGATACCGCCTCCCGTCGAGCCGGGAGATGCTCCGATAAACATGAGCAGGATGATCCAGAAGAGCGTCGCACTGGCCAAGTGTCCGAACTCGACCGTGTTGAACCCTGCGGTCCTTGCCGTGACGGACTGAAAAAGCGAGACGAGAAAAACACCGGAGAAATCATCGCCCGCGAGAACGTTCCCGGCCTCAAACACGTAGAAGCCGAATGCGCCGACCAGGATGAGCGCCGCCGTCACTGTCAGTACGAGACGGCTGTGAGCGCTGAGCGCACGCCTTGATCGCCGGCCGACCCTCCTGGCCAGGTCGATATGTGTGAAGAAGCCGAGCCCTCCGAGCACAATCAGGCAGCATGTAGTCAGATTGAACCCTGCGTTGTACCGGTATGCCATGAAGTTGGTGGACTTGAGCGCGAAACCCGCGTTGCAGAATGCCGACACCGAATGGAAGATGGCTGCGAAGAATGTCCTGTCCGGGGTAAACAGATAGAGCGCAAGCGCACCCAGCCCCTCGATGATGAGAGTGGACAGGAAGAGCCGCCTGACAAGGGACGGGACCTCAACGATCGGGGCGGGCACAAAAGCGTCCTGCAGGATCATCTTATCCCGGAGAGACATCCTGCGGCCCGAAAGGATCAGCAGGACAATCGAGAACGTCATGATGCCGAGTCCGCCCAGCTGGATCAGGCACATGATTATGAACTGGCCGCTGCGCGTGAAATAGGTGGCCGTATCCAACACCGTCAGGCCCGTCACGCACACTGCGGACGTTGACGTGAAGAGAGCGTCGATGAAACCGATATCTCCGGAGATTGTGCTGCTTGGAAGCATAAGCGCCAGCGCGCCGAAAAGGATAGCCACAGCGAAGCTGAGCACGAACACTTCTGTCGCACCCAGGAACCGGTAGGGGATCAGTCCGTAACCAACGCGTTTGTGCATATCGACCAGGGGGCCGGAGCGCAGAGTGCTTGCCCCGGCGGCGCATTATATACCTGTGCACGAAAACCACCAGAAGAAGCTTTTGGTGCGCCCGCGCAGCCGCGCGTCCCCCCGCAAAGGGCCAAGCATGACCCTTATCAGTCGATAAGGGTCGGCGCCGCTTCTTACGGACGGACGGATCGCGGCATGCTTCCTCCGATTGCAGCGCCCGTCGGGATTCAATAGAATGACAGCCATTCGAGTTGACCAAGGAGGTGGGATTGGGCGTATCACCGGAGTCCCGGCAGAAATGGGCACTGATCCTGGGGGCATCCAGCGGGTTCGGTGCTGCAGCATGCAAGGCCTTGGCATGCAACGGTTTCAACATAGTCGGCGTGCACCTCGATCGGAGGGCTACCCTGCCCAACGCTGAAAAGGTCGTGGAAGATATCGAACAGGCTGGCCGGCAGGCGGTTTTTTTCAACGTCAATGCGGCAGATCCCGAGAGGCGCGGGGAGGTGATTCTGGCGTGCCAGCGTGAAGCGGGCCGGCATCCGGCATCGACCGGCATGAGCGTGCTGCTTCACTCGCTTGCTTTCGGGACCCTCAAGCCCTACTTTGCGGCCGATCGCGAGACCGCCATCAAGGCCCCGGACATGGCCATGACGCTCGACGTCATGGCACACAGCCTGGTTTATTGGGTCCAGGACCTGTTTGCCGCCGGGCTCCTTCAAAAGGGGGCGAAAATATTCGGCATGACCAGCGCCGGGGGCCACCGGGTCTGGCCTACCTACGGAGCGGTGTCGGCCGCCAAGGCGGCCCTGGAATCCCATATCCGACAGATCGCCTTCGAATTGGCTCCATATGGCATCAGCGCCAACGCAATCCGGGCAGGGGTGACCGACACTCCGGCAGCGCGCAGGATACCAGGCAGCGACCGGATGTTTGAGCATGCCCTGTCATACAATCCTGGCAGGCGGCTGACCACTCCGGAAGACGTTGCAGAGGTGCTGGTCTCACTGACCCTCTGTGAATCGGCGTGGCTCACCGGCAATGTGATCGGTGTGGATGGGGGGGAGGAGCTGACCGGGTAGCGGGAGTGACCCGAGCGCCTGGAGCTGAGGCGGGCGAGGCCCCTTCCCGCCTCCTTGTCCCGGGCCAGGGCGTCGCGATTTTCCGACAGCGCCAGGAGTGCTCTATCTTGTTGAAAAGCGATGTGCGGACTGGTATCTTTACGCGCTTTGCGACAGGAGTGCACAATGCCAATGGAATGCTATGTCTGCCATAAGGCTCCGGTCTTCGGGCACACCATCTCACACGCGCATAATGTCAGCTCGAGGAAGTTCTATCCCAACCTCCAGAGCGTCCGAATCCTGGAGAAGGGATCAGTCAAACGCGTGCGCGTTTGCACCCGGTGTCTGCGGTCCGGCAAGGTCCAGAAAGCGGTCTAGGCAAGCGCGACCGCTTCTATCTCGACCCTGGCATTTCTGGGAAGGCGGGACACTTCCACGGTCGCTCTCGCCGGCTTGACATCCCCAAGACACTCCGCGTAGACCCTGTTGACCTCGGAGAAATCGTCCAGATTCGTGAGGTAAATCGTCGTTTTCACGATTCTCGGAAGTCCGCTCCCCGCGGCTTCGAGAATGGCGGCAAGGTTCTTCATCACCTGTCGCGTCTGGTCGCCCGCTTTACCCGCCACGAGGGCGCCGGTTTCAGGATCCATGGGGATCTGCCCCGACACGAAGATGAAGCCGCTGGCCCGGATTGCCTGTGAATATGGGCCGATAGGCAGGGGCGCGCGTTCGGTCTCGATCTGCTCGTACATTGCCTGCTCCTCAGTTGACTGCATTCATATGACTGCATTCATAGATGCCTGCGGGGATCCGCTGTCCGGGGCCTGCCGGCCTTCCGAGGCCGGTCGGGAGGCCTGTGCGCCGCAGATGAGCGGTGCATCGGCGAGACCGGGGAAAAAGGCTCACGGCGGGAATTGATCTTTCACCAGCGGCTACTCTCCCCCGCTCATGTCGCCTTGCTCACGCGGTCGACGTCCTGAATTCCACGAATCGATTTAAGGACCTGGACGACCCGTTGAAGATGCCTTGTGTCATGGATCTCGATCGTAACCTCAACCAGGCCTTTTCCCCCATCTGCAGAAGATCGAGACTCGCGAATGTTCGTCTTCAGGTTCGAGATCGCTGACGTTATCTCCGCAAGGATCCCCTGCCGGTCTTCGACTGAGATCGCGAGTCGAACGGGAAACAACTCATCCCCGGAGACATTGATCCACTCCACGCCCGTCAAGCGTCCCGAACCCTGGAAATTAGAGACGTTCGGGCACGAGGTTGTGTGCACGGAGATACCCTTGCCCCGGGTGATGTAACCGACCACTTCGTCACCCCGGATCGGATCGCAACATTTCGCCCTATAGACCAGCAGGCCGTCCTGGCCCTTGACGGTGATAGGCGATTCGCCGCGGCCGAGAACCTTCTGTACGACAGCGGTGATGGGCGAAGGCCTGGCCTTCTCCTCGGAGAGAGGCGAGATATCCGGGAACAGGGCGGCAAGGATTTGCCTGGGTGCTATTTTCCCGAATCCCACCTCTGGATAGAGATCCTCGATTCTTGGAATACCCTGGTCGGAAAGCACGCGTGGCAGTCCGCCAGCGTTGAGAACCTGTTTCCAGGAGGTCTTGAACTTCCGCGCCTCCTTCTCGAGCAGCTTCCGGCCCAACTCCGCCGCGGCTTCCCTCTCCTTCTGGTTGACCCACTTCTTGATCTTGCTTCGCGCGCGAGGCGTCTTGACGAAGGCGAGCCAGTCACGACTCGGGCTGGCATCCTTCGCAGTGATGATCTCGATCACTTCGCCGTTCTTGAGCTTGTGTCTGAGCGGTACTATGCGGCTGTTGACCTTCGCCCCGGCACAGTGGTGACCGACTTCGCTGTGAATTGAATAGGCGAAATCGATCGGCGTCGCATCCCGCGGCAGAGTGATTACCTCGCCTTTTGGCGTAAAGCAGTAGACTTCATCCGGGTAGAGGTCGACCTTCAGGCTGGTGAGGAATTCTCTTGCGTCCTTGATCTCATTTTGGGCATCGATCAGCTGTCGCAACCAGCGGAACTGCTCTTCGCCTTCCACCGCCCCTGACTTGCCTTCCTTGTACTTCCAATGGGCCGCTATGCCCTCTTCTGCGACGCGGTGCATCTCCTGGGTTCGGATCTGAATTTCGAAGGGCTGCCCGCTCTTGCCAATCACAGACGTGTGAAGGGACTGGTAGAGGTTGGGCCGCGGAATGGCAATGTAGTCCTTGATCCGGCCGGGGACCGGTTTCCACAGGTTATGCAGGATTCCCAGGATCGTGTAGCAGTTCCGCACTGTGTCCGTAATGACCCGGATGGCAATGAAGTCGTAGACTTCATCTATGGTGATCTTCTGTCGCCGCATCTTATTGTAAACGCCATAGATCCGCTTGATTCGACTTTCGAGGCGGGCTGGGATCTTGTGCTCAACCAATTCTGCACTGATGGTTTCTTTGGCCTCCCGGATATAGTCCTCGCTCACTGCCCGGCGTGCTTCGATGAGCGCAATGGTGTTCTGGTGCGCCACCGGGTCGAGGAAGCTGAAGGCGAGATCTTCAAGCTCTCCGCGAATGCGCGCCATCCCGAGCCGATGGGCCAGTGGGGCATAGATCTCCAGGGTTTCCCTCGAGATGCGATCCCGGCTCTCGGGGGCGAGGTACTGGAGAGTGCGCATGTTGTGGAGTCGGTCCGCAAGCTTGACAAACAGGACTCTGATATCGCCCACCATGGCAAGCAGCATCTTGCGGAAATTTTCGGCCTGCTTCTCCTGCCGCGACGTGAATTGAACCTGGGAGATCTTCGTCACGCCGTCGACAATCTGGTAGACCTCCTCTCCGAACTGCTTCCGCAGCTCTTCGGGAGACACCAGCGTGTCCTCCAGGACGTCGTGAAGGAGCCCGGCCGTGACGGTCACGGCGTCGAGCTTCAGCTCCGCTAGAATATTGGCAACTTCAATGGGGTGAGTTAGATAGGGCTCTCCGTTCATCCGGAGTTGGCCTTTGTGGTACTTGGCAGAAACCACGTAGCCCCTCTGGATCGTCTCCATGGGGGCATCCGGGTGATTGGCCAGGACTTTCTCTGCCAGGTCCTCGTAGCGAATCATGCCTTTATCAAGCGCTCTAATGCTTGATTATAGAGGAGGAGCCAAAGCGAAGAAAGGCCGGAGAAGGAAAGAAAAGAGAGCCGGGGCTCACAGGCCCCCGGCTCCTGCAAATCGAGTGGTGCTATTACTTTGCGCCCAGTTTCTTCGGTTTCTTTGCGTCTTCTTCCTGGGCCTTCAGGCGAAGAGCCAGAGCTTTCTGAGCCACCATGTCGGCCTGGCGGAGCAGCTCATTCTTGATTTTCTCGTCCTTCTCGAACTTCGCTTTTTCGCGCCACAGGAGGTTCTGATACTCCATCGCGTCGAAATAGTTCGGGCGGATCTTGAGTGCCTGATCGAGAGCCGTCAAACCTTCCTGTATGTCAGCCAGCGTGTCTGCCTTTTCCTCGCTGTTGAGGAATTCCACGTTTTCACCCTGCAGGCCGCTCTTCTTGAGCGAATCGTCGAAGTTGATCACTGCGATCCGGTAGAGGGCTTCGGAACTGTTGGGATCCGTTTCCAGGATCTTCCGGCACCAGGCTTTCGATTCGTCGTACTCCCTGAGCTGGTAATACAGGCTGGCGATGCTGATCATCGAGTTGATGTCCGGATTTTCTTTGTCCAGGTCCAGCACGTCCTTGAAGGTCTGGACCGCTTTTTGCGCCATCTCATTGCTCTTCGGGTCGGGTGAACCGGGCACGAACTGAGACGTGTATGTGGTCGCCAGATAGATACGCGGGATCTTAAACGAAGGATCCAGCCTGATGGACTCCTCGAAATGCTGCGCGGCAACATCGTACTTTTGCTCGGTGAATGCCCTGACGCCCTTGTTTAGAGCGTCCCGGGAGCGCAGCTTCTGGATGAAACCGCATCCGGAGAGAGGTAATACCGACAGGAGCAGAAGGATTGCCAGCCACTTCCCTTGCAACTTCATGATTAGGGCCTCCGATGCTTAAATATGCCGGGCTTCCAGCAAGGGGCTCACTGGATCGCCTCTATGATCAAACCGATATCACCCACGCCTGCCCCCTTCGCGATGTCGATCACCTTAACGACGTCGCCGTAAGGAAGTTTCGGGCTGGCGCTGATGAACATATTCTTGTTCGCGCGGGCGCTGTAGATCTCCTGCAGCTTGGGCCCCAGAGCACTGATATCCACCGGCTCCTGGTTTACCGCTATCTGCGCGGCATCTCCCACTGAAATCACGATCACGCTAGGATCGACCGGGAGATTCGTCTGATCCGGCGGAGGAGGCTGGGGAACCTTCACATCCAGGTCCATCTGCCGGACGGGAGTGATAACCATGAAGATGACCAGGAGCACGAGCAGAATATCGATATATGGCGTGATGTTAATATCCGCCCTGGGACCCCCCTTGGTGCCGACTGCCATTGACATGGGAAGAAACCCTACCTTTCTGTGACGGACAAACCGGCCCGTCTGTCATAATACGGGTGCCTGTATCCAAGGCTGACCCGTTCTATTGCACTGCCGTCGCTCATGCGGTCTCCCGCCTTGCTCTGAACCGCAACGTGTCAGAGGCAGGAGCCACGCCGTGCGTGCTCAACCCGAAGGCTCACCAGATTGAGCGCTGCCGGCCGCGGAGACGGCAAATCAAGGTTCACGTTTATTCGATGCATCCCGGCCTCAGCCAAACTGCCCGGCCTACAGCTCCTGCCGCCACTGAAATCGCCGGCGGGCGCCCCTAAGTGCGGGGGCGCCCTGAGCGACAACTCAGCCGGATGCATCTGCTGCCGTGTTTACTTTTCCTTCTCGGCCATCAGACCGATCTTTTCCACCCCAGACCTGCGGCAACTGTCCACGATCTGAACCACGCGACCATAGGCCACCGCCGAGTCTGCCTTCAGGAAGATGGTCTTGTTGATCTCTCCCTCTGAAAACCTCTTTGCCAAAGCGTCGAGCAGCTCGCTTTCGCTCACCGGGGCTTTCGACAGGTAAATCCGGCCCTCGCGGTTGAGCGCCACGATGACCGCATCTTTGCTGTCGGCCTCGGGTGCGTCGAGCGAATTCTTGGCCTTGGGAAGGTTGACAGTGATACCCGTCTGCAGCAGCGGAGTGGTAATCATGAAGATAACCAGCAACACCAGCATAATGTCCGCCATGGGCGTGACATTAATTTCGGCGTTGACGGCGCTCATTCCCAAGCCACGTTTAGCCACCGATCTGACCCCGTTTCTTAATGAAGTAGTCGATCAATTCCGAAGCGGAATTGTCCATCTCGACCGTGAAAGTCTCGATCTTGTTCGTGAACGAGTTGAACGCCCACACCGCAGGAACCGCGACGAACAGCCCGAACGCCGTGGTTACCAGCGCCTCGGCGATTCCGCCCGCGACCGCTGCGATACCCGCGGTTTCTTCGGTCTTCATGCCCTGGAAGGCATTGATGATGCCGATCGTCGTTCCGAACAGCCCCACGAAGGGCGCGGTCGAGCCGATGGTCGCCAGGCCGCCCAGTCCGCGCTTCAGGTCTTCGATGCCGATTGCCGTGGCGCGGTCAAGGGCTCGCTTGGCAGCCTCGATAGTCTCACCAGGGATTTCCTTGCTCCTGGAGTGCGCCTGCAACTCGTGCAATCCCGGAATCAGGACTTTCGCCAGGTGGCTCTTGTTGTTCTGTTCGCCCAGCGCGATGGCTTCGTCAATCTTGCCTTCCTTCAGGCATTCCGCCACGGCGGGGGTGAAGACTCGGGACTGCTTGCGCGCCTGCCGATAGCTGATGGCTCGCTCAATCATCACGCTGATCGAATAGGCTGACATGATGAACAGGACCCCCACGACGCCCTTGGCAATCCCACCCATTGAGTTCCACAACTCGACTATGTTGATCTGTCCCATGAATTTGCTCTGACCTCCGACTAGAGTTAGGTTAAATATTATCTCAAGTTAAAGATTACTGTGACGGTCGCAATGACTGGCACCGGCTCTCCGTTGAGAAGCGTCGGCGAGTACTTCCATTGCCTCACGGCCCGTATGGCTTCCTCATCCAGGAGCGGATGCCCTTTCAGGACGCGGATGTCGGAAACGCTGCCCTCCTCATCAACAGTCACCTGGAGGATAACGACTCCGGATACGCGCGCTCTCTTCGCAAGTTCCGGGTAAACCGGCTCAATCCTCTTGATGAGCTTGGATTCCTGGACATTGCCACCGACACGGATCGGCTCGCGCCTTACCGGCTTCGGGGGCGGCGGGGGTGGGGGTGGGGGCGGGACTCCGCCCAGAACACCGCCCACGACTCCGCCCGGGACGCCGCCGACGACTCCGCCGGCTACGCCTCCGGGGATGCCACCCACGACACCGCTCACTCCCACAATCGGCGGTTCGTCTACCGGCGGCGGAATTTCCTTGGGGATTTCCGTCGGAGCAACAAACCGCGTCGGGTCTATCGTCACCCTCTGGGGCATCATCGCCCTGGGCGTCGGTGGAGGCGGCGGCGGTGGTGGCGGGGGCGGGGGTGGGGGCGGCGCGATCAGAAACGTGAGGAGTTCCTGTTCCGGAAGGACATTGAAAAACACAAGCGGCATAATCACAATCACGATGATTGCCACGATGTGCAGCACAATCGAAATCAGGAGCGTCAGAAGACGCTTTCCCAAATCCGAGCGACTCGTTTCTTCTAAGGTCTCAAACATTTGTTCCCCTCGTAGACTGCCCGTGGGGGCTGATTAAGTAGGGTGTCTGCGGTTTCAAATTAAAGAGTGATGTTAATATCGACCCTCAAAAACTGTCAAGCAGTTTTTCCTCCGCATACCCGTGAATTTTAAACGCTTTCGGGCGCATGCCGTCGTCGCCCTCAATGCTCCCTGCCAAAACCGATGCGCCACCGGCTAGGCCGATTTCCGCTTCGGCTTCTCCAGATTGTACTTGTACCACCACTCCACGATCGGACCCGAGATCCCGACGGTCGAATAAGTACCGATCAGAACCCCGAAGGTCATGGCAAACGCAAACCCGTTCAGGACTTCCCCTCCCAACACAAGCAAAGAAGCGGTGGCCAGAAATGTGGTCCCCGTTGTCATGATGGTTCGCGTCAGCGTCTGATTGATCGAAAGGTTGACTATCTGCGGAAGGGTCTCTTTCCGCATTATGCGAAGGTTCTCGCGGACCCGGTCCCAGACCACGATGGTATCGTTCATGGAATAGCCGATCAGCGTGAGAAGCGCCGCGATGACGTTGAGCGAAATCTCCTTCTGGGTCAGCGCGAACAGTCCCAACGTGATGGTTACATCATGGAAGAGGCCCACGATGGCCGCCACGCCGTAGATCGGCTTGAACCTGAAACCGATATACACCAGCATTCCAAGGAACGAGAGGCCCACAGCCAGCGCTGCGCGGCGCCTCAGATCGGATCCGACTATCGCGCCGACGCTCTCAACTCCCTTGATCGCAAACGACCCTGCATAGAACGACTTTTTCAGACTCTCCGCATCGCCTGCCGACACTCCGCCGGCGGCCTTCAGCTCATCCAGGCTCTTGACCAGGCCGTCCTTCACATTGTTCCTGTAGTCAAGCATTGATATGGCAACCTGGCGGTAGTGCGCGTCGATCTCCTGCGATGTCTTACTCTGACCTCTCCAGCTGTCCGGGTCGCCCTCCTGAAGGTACTTGACCAGGGGATCGAGGCCGACGTTGTTGAAGTCGAGCAGCGGACTATTCACATGTTCGCGATCAAATGCCTCCCGCAGCAGCGCCAGCACCTTTTTCTGTCCGGAGTCCGCGCTCTCCCCGGAACCGAAAACTGTCTGCATGCGCACGAGCACCGTGTCCTTCCAGGGTTCATCGTACCTCTGAATCGACGTAGTCCCGACCGCCTCGGGGCGCAGCGAGCTGCGGATGAGGTCGACGTTCGGCCTGGAGTTGAACTTGACGTATATGATCGTCCCGCCCGTGAAGTCGATACCGAGCGCAAATCCACCTCTGGTGAAATACGCGATGCCCCCGACCAGAATCAGCGCCCAGCTGGTGAGGAAGAAGAACCACTTCTTACCCAACCAGTCAATGCTCACATTCCTGAGTATTTCCACCACGAACTCCCAGAATCGGTCCCTGGAAGCTGCCGGAGTCCGGAGACTTCAGGCCGCACATCTTGCCTGAAATCTTCGACCCCGTCCGGCAACTCTCGGTTCCATCAAATTGACAGCTTTTCGATCCTGTGCGCGCCCAACCTGATCTCAAAAAATCTGTGTGAAACATAAATGGCGGTAAAAATGTTCGCCAGCAATCCGACGCTCAACGTCACCGCAAATCCGCGGATGGGCCCGGTCCCGAACTGGAAGAGGAACGCCGCGGATATGAGCGTTGCCATATGTGTGTCGAAGATGGTCCAGAAGACCCGGGAGAAACCGGCGTCAATGGCGGACCGCACGGTCTTGCCACTCCGGAGTTCCTCGCGAATCCGCTCGAAAATGAGGATGTTGGAATCGACGGCCATACCGACGGTGAGAGCGATGCCGGCGATGCCGGGCAACGTCAGCGTCGACCCGACCGCTCCCATGAAACCGACCAGGATAAGCAGGTTGCCAATCAGGCACCAGATTGCATTCAGGCCCGAGGTCTTGTAGTAAACCACCATCAATGCGACCACCAGCATGAATCCCGTGACAGCAGCGATGACTCCGGAGCGGATAGAATCGTTCCCCAGGGAGGCACCGACGGTACGTTCTTCCAGCACCCGCAGAGAGGCGGGCAGTGCGCCTGATCGCAAAAGCAGCGACTGGTCCTCCGCCTGCTGGACAGTAAAGCTGCCGTGAATGATGTTCTCCGCGCCCAGACGCTCGTTGATCACGGGGGCCGAAGTGATCTGACGGTCGAGGACGATCGCCAGGCGGTCCCCGACGTGCTGCTCGCTCGCCCGGGATATCAGGTCGGCGCCCTCGGCATTCAGGTAGAACCCGACCGCGGGAGCCCCGTTGGAGTCCGTGCTGCGCCTGGCGCTCTTCAAATGCTTACCCGTGATGGTGGACGTGCTGCTGACGACCATGTATTCGAGCTTGCCCTGTTCCTGGCGGTCGTCACGGTAAGGGAGAATCTCGTAACCTTCGGGGATCCTCCCACCATTTGCCTGGACAGCAGATTCGACGCTGGTGAAGGGTCCGCCCTGCTCTTTTCTGACCAGGCGCAGCTCCAGTTGAGCCGTGTTCTGGATGAGCTCCTTGACTCGCTCCGGATCGTCCACGCCCGGCAGCTCCACGATGATCTGGTCCTGGACCTCCTTACCGCTACCGCCGTAGATCTGCAGCGTCGGCTCGGTCACGCCGAGCGCATCCACGCGGCGTCGCACGGTCTCCAAAGCCTGCCGGACTGTCGAGTCCTGAAGCTCCCGCACGTAGGACCCGATGAAGCTCAGCGAAAAATCGGACTTTCCCTCAACCACGGTGCTCCGCACCACATACTTGCGGTTGTAATTTGACGACAGGAATTCCCTTACTTCCTTGTCACGGGCGGAATCCACCTGCCGGATCTCGATCGTCTGCCCGTTCCCTTTCCTCGCGTCAGCGAAGGTAATGTTCTTGGTCCTCATCTCCTGGGAAACGCGGTCGGCGTCCTGCACGAGTTCCTGATTCAGCGCTTCCTCGGTTACCACCTGAAGCACCAGATGGATGCCTCCCTTGAGGTCCAGGCCCAGGTTGATTCTGGAGAACAAGGGCGCCCCCTTCTCGCGCGGGCTGATGAAGTAATAGAGGCACACCGCGAGAACGGCGGCAATCAGCAGAAGCTTCCATTTCAGGTTTCTTTGCATGACAGTACCTTAGCTGCGAGTTCCCGGAGTCTCGATCCTTCGATGATTCATCTTCGAATTGAAAACGGGTTAGGGCTAGCTGCCTTGGGATTCGTCTGGAGATTGAAGTCCGGCGATGGCATTCTTGGAGATCTCGATCTTGACCTGGTCGGCGATTTTGAGGACGAGGGTTTTTTCCTTAACACCGGCCACCACGCCGTAGATGCCGGAGTTGGTGATCACCTTGTCGCCGCTCTTGAGCACGCTGATCATCGTGTCCACCTTCTTCTGCCTCTTTCGCATGGGCATGAAGATGAGCACATAAAAAATAACGCCGATGATGATGATCGGCGCAAACTGCATCAGCATGTCCGGCGCCCCTGCCAGCTGGGCAATAGTCGCCGGCGATAGAATCGTCGTCACCAAATGTACTCCACTCCTGCCCGTCCAATCCGGCACCCCGCGAGCGGCTCGGCGTTGAGATGCCGCAGAAGCCATGTCCCGACCTCACTCGGGCCATTTCTCCATGCACTCCAGCCACTTACCAAACGAATTGGAGGCGATAGCCTCCCTTATTTTGCCCATCATGTCAAGATAAAAGGATACGTTGTGCATCGTGTTGAGGATCGCCGAAAGATACTCCCCGGACATGTACAGGTGACGCAGGTAAGCTCGCGTGTATCGCCGGCAGGTCAGGCATGAGCAGGCCGGGTCGGCTGGCCGATCGTCATCGGCGTAAGCGGCATTCTTTATGAGGATCCGGCCTTCGCTGGTGAACAAACACCCGTTGCGGGCGTTGCGTGTGGGCAGCACGCAATCGAACATGTCCACGCCCAGTGCCACACTGCGTATGATGTCCCTCGGCGTCCCAACTCCCATGAGGTACCGCGGCCGATGCGCCGGCAGCAGAGGCAGCGTAGCGTCGAGCACTTCCCACATCGCGCTCCTGGGTTCCCCCACGCTCAGCCCGCCGACCGCATAGCCATCCGGCTGGAGAGCCAGCAGAGCCTCCACCGAGCGCGCGCGCAGCTCCGGATAAACGCCTCCCTGGACTATCCCGAACAGCGCCGCCGGGCCATCCCTCCGGCCCTGCCAGTGATCAAAACACCGCCGGGCCCATCGCATCGAAAGCTCCATGGAACTCTCAGCATCGGGCCGGCTGCAGGGATAGGGCGTGCAATCATCCAGAACCATGGCAATGTCACTTCCCAGCACCCGCTGGATATCGATGGCCTTCTCGGGGGTGAGGAAATGGGCACTGCCGTCGAGGTGAGACTGGAAACTCACTCCTTCCTCGGAGAGCTTCCTCAGGTCGCGGTGGCTGAAGATCTGGTATCCCCCGCTGTCCGTCAGAACGGCACGGCTCCAGGACATGAAGCGATGCAGCCCGCCGAGCCGCCCGATCCTGTCCGGCCCCGGGCGCAGGTACAGATGGTAGGTGTTGGCAAGGATGATCCTGGCATCCAGCGATTCCAGCCACTCATGAGGCAGGGCCTTCACCGTCCCGGCCGTGCCCACGGGCATGAACACCGGCGTAGGGATCTCCCCGTGGGGCGTACGCAACGATCCAAGACGCGCAGCCGTGGATGCATCCACGGCAGTCACTTCGAATGAAAAGTCGGTCGTCATCTCAATCCTGCGGCGCCGGAAACCATGGAGGCGAGTCTGCGCGCTATGTTCATTAATAGGGCCCCGCGCTTCAGAGCGGCGGCGGGCGGCAACGGAGACCTGGCAGCGGTGCCCGCCGGGCTGACGCATCGATGCGGATCAGGTATAGTGAACTTCATGCGATTCGGCATCATCGGCTCGCGTCTGGCGGGCTCCTATCTCGGCCTTCTCCTGAGGCAGGCCGGCCATGAGGTCCTGCTCTTCGATAATTCCGCCGGCAGGGAAAAGCCGTGCGGAGGAGGCGTCACGCCCAAAGCCCTGCGCACGATGCAGTGGTTCGCCAGCCGGCGGCTTCCGCACACGGTAGTGGACACGCTGCGCCTGATCACAGGCCGCGGAGAGACCGCGGACATGAAGCTGGCCAATCCGATCCACATCTTTTCCCGCTCCACCCTGGACGCCGCCCTGCGCGAGGATGCCATCAACGCCGGCGCGCAGTTCTTCCCTGTGAGGGCATCTCGCTTCGTGTTCGACAATCGCAAATGGGCCATCCTCGCAGAAGGCGTCGCATACGAGGTGGACTTCCTCGCGGGAGCTGACGGCGCCACCAGTTCGGTGCGGGCAGCGGTGGCGTCGAGATTTGCCGCCTCTGACCTCTCCCTCGCCCTGGGCTTCTACCTCCCGGGCATCCATCATCAGGACTCCTTGATCGCCGCTTTTCAGGAGCCGGGATTTCAAGGATACCTCTGGTCGTTTCCCCGTGTCGATCATTCCTCAGTGGGAATTCTCAGGTGGCTTCCGCATGCCAGGGCAGCAGATCTGCGCCAGCGTGTCGGCCGCTTCATCGATGCTCACTACACTGCCGCAGCACCTGCGAAGCGATTTTATGCCGCGACAATCCCGTGCTTGAGTGTCGCCAGTCTCCGTCACCAGAGGGTCTGCGGACCCGGCTGGGCTCTGCTGGGAGACGCCGCGGGTTTCACCGACGCCATCACGGGTGAGGGGATCTTCTACGCGCTGCGGTCAGCTGAATTGCTTGCCGGGGCCATAAAGGCCGGCTGCCCTGCCGGCTACGAGCAGGCATGGCGGCGTGATTTCGGTCGTGACCTTCTGCGGGCGGCGGCGTTGCGGGAGCGCTTTTTCGGATCGGAGCACCGGGGCGGCAACCCCGTGGAACAGGCGGTCCGGCTCGCCGGGCGCAGCCGGACGGCGGCCCGGCTTGCTGACGCGCTTATTTCCGGGAATGTCAGCTACGACAGATTCCTCGCCATGCTGCTGTGGAAAAGCCCGTGGATATTGCGGGACTACCTGGGGAGTAAGGGTCCCTAGACCGGCTTCGCAGGCCCGGTCCCAAAACGCATCCAGAGCAGGGATTCGTTATCCGTCAGGAACAGGTCGTCTCCGGACAGTGCCACACCAACCAGGGTGGGCGCCGCCACACAATGCTCGATTTTCGCCGATGTCAGCGAGAATCGGAACAGACCTTTCTTGCCTTCGAAAGATGACGCGATCAGGAGATCGCCGCCGGGCATGAAAGCCATGCCTTGCGGCCGCGCCAGACCGCCAAGCAATACCTCCGCCGATCCCTCGGGCGAAATCCTGTAAAGCTTGTCCCTCACTGAGAACGTCGGGCCCGTGACATAGACGGCGTCCCGGGAATCAACGGCCAGATGATAGGCCGAGACGCTCGGCTCGAGCCGCGCGAACTCGTCCTTGTTTCCCGAGGAATCAATGCGACAAATCCGCCCGCTCCTGTCGCCGACGTACAAGTTCCCGCGGGAGTCGAAAGCTATTCCGCAGGCAATTCCGAGCTCATCCGCCACGACATCGAGCCTCTCGAAGTCTGTGTATCGATACACGACGCCATCGTGCCGGCTGGATATGTAGAGATGCCCGTCGGGCCCGAACACCAGCCCGGTGGGATTCATGATCTCACACGCAAAGGGGACCTTCCGGCCCTCGCGCGTCACACGGACAAGGGGCCCGGAGACCTGTTGCCCCCGGCTGCCGCTAATGGTGGTGATGATGCTGCCGTC
>Ga0315286_10002702_pt1 | contig 16611 bp, 21 predicted proteins | sample YL17G10_0_MG_FD_205038 | JGI IMG/M metagenome (GOLD analysis project Ga0315286, IMG submission 205038) | Sediment microbial communities from Yellowstone Lake, YNP, Wyoming, USA - YL17G10_0 | ecosystem: Environmental > Aquatic > Freshwater > Lake > Sediment | place: USA: Wyoming | collected...
ATCTAAAAGTAGCAGTTTATTTTTCTGACATTATAAAGAGTGTAACTTGAGCTTGCGTTTGGGTTGTATTGTTGAATGAAAATATTTTGCGAGCCAAATTCCCACTCTACTTTTGGAAAACTTAATCGAAGCTCATTTTCAACTCCGTTTACAACAATATCACTTCCGTCTTGGGAATGCAGGGAAAGTTCGGGGTAAAGTGTAGAGGGGGAGTAAAGGGGGCGGGAATCAACTTCAAGCTCATAATCTGGAATGCGGGAAATGATTTTTGATTTTATGCCCAATGGATTAAATAATGCAGTATAATTTACATCTTTGCTATTCAATCCTTCATCAGCATTTGATCTATGAATAAAACTGTAATATTGTGTGTCATATGGCGCACTTATTTCATTTTTAATGCTCAATTTTCCAGTCCCATCTGGCTGTTCAACTTCTTCGGTTGCTGCGGGAGTTGAGCTTGGTGTTTCTGCTGTTCCTCCTGCTTGTCCAGATGTTTTGTTTGCAGGAGGTTCTGTTATTGTTCCCCCTTCGCCTGATGTTTCATTTTTATCTTTTGCTGATTTAAAAGGATTTAAATCAGAGAAAAATCTTTTAATATTTGCAGCATATCCTGCTGAAACTAAAAAGCCTATTACCGAAGATAAAAGCGTTAGAATAATAATGCAGACTATAATTATCGCTGTTATCTCTTTTTTTGTTCTCTTTTTTTTGCTTTTTCCTCTTTTTTTTAAAAAGTTTGTCTTGTTTATAAAGTTTATTGGTGGTTGGGCTGTTTGAATCATAAAACCCGCCCGGCAGAAAACAATAAAATCACAAAAAAATATTCCAATAAGAACTAATCAGCTCTTCTGCGACAAACTGAACTAATCCTAAATAAAATTCTTCAGCAAATTTTGTAAAGTCACTTTTATCAGCTTTTCTTAAAACTTCTAAATAGTCTGCTCTGGTTTTTTTGTAAATCACAAGAGGAGGATAATTATTTTTTATTAAAATATAATTCAAAAGAACTCTTCCTGTTCTCCCATTTCCGTCCATAAAAGGATGAATTTTTTCAAATTTATGATGAAAGATTATTGCCAAAACCAATGGATGCAACTTCGCTTTGTTATTCTCGTGCCATTTTAAAAGTAAATCCATATCGGTTTTTACATAAGGAGCAGGTGTTGCTTTAAAATTAGCTTTAAAAACATGAATGTCTATTTTCCTGTACCCTTTTCTTGCATCAATATTTTCCATTAATTCTGAATGTATTTTTATTATAAATTCGTGAGTTAGCTCTTCACTTGAATTAATCAAATTAAAAAAAACCTTTTCGGTATTCTGCAGGTCATATATTTCTCTTAATGTTCTGTTTTCAGGAGTTAACCCATTTTCCAAGAGATTCCTTACCTGTTGCAAGGTTATTGTGTTTCCCTCTATCGAAGTTGTGTTAAATGCAAATTCAATAACAAAATTTTTAAGTATTTCTTTTTTAGTTAAGCTATCTTGTTTTTGAAAAAAATTGTTATAGTGCAATTTGCAGGCTTCAACTTCTTCTAATTTTTCCTTTAAAAACCCATCTTTTTTTAGTTTTAATTCTTGGGCTTTTTCAAGCCAGTGATTTGATTCAATAAAATTATATATTGTTTTATAAGCTTTTCTTACTTTTTCTTTATATTCTTGCTTATCAAGAGCTTTTCTAACTTCATCAATAGAACTTCCTAAATAAGCAATATCCTTAGCTATAACTCTTTTACCCTTTCTTTTTGAAGCTCTCAAGTAATAGTAAGATTTTTCTCCAACAATTTTCTTATAAATATAAACCATCTATTACAAAGAAAAAGAGGGTTTATAAATCTTACCCTCTACATATAGATTAATTCGAAGTAGAGGGTAAACCAATTTTCAGAGAAATTAATTATGCCGCCAAGTATTCGGGTTATCTGTATTACAAATCCATTTATCAGAAAACTTAAGCCTAACCAAAACTCAGCCTAAAATGCGCATAAGGGTTTTGAGATTGGTAAGTGCCAGTTAAATTGTCCAAAACTATTGTTCCAACTCCATTTCCTTCAGAAATAAGATTCTTGACATTATAAAGCGTGTAACTTGCGCTTGCGTTTGGGTTGTATTGTGAACTGTAGGAGTTTTGTTGGCAAAATTGAAAAAATAAAAAACAAAAGGTTTAAATACTTCCACATCTTTCACAACATACACAGAATTTAGTGGAGGTTCAAAAATGCCTAATTTAACTTTATCAATACCTGAAGAATTAAAGAAAGAAATGGATGAATTGTCTGAAACAAATTGGTCTGTGTTGGTCAGAAAGTTCTTGTCTGAAAGAGTTAAACGAGAGTTGTTACTTAAAAAACTTGATAAAATGCTAGGAAATTCTGAATTAACAGAAGAAGACTGCTTAAAATTAGGAAGGAAAGTAAAGGAAGGCATGTGGAAAAGATATAAGAAAGAAGGATGGTAGAAAATGCAGTTAGTTGTAGACACGAACATATTAATATCATTCTTTAGAGAGAATCCGGTTAGATTCATTATTATCAATTCAGATTTTCTTAGAGTAGAGCTATTCATTCCAGAATATGCAATAGAAGAGTTAAAGAAAAATGAATCAGATGTATTAAAATATGCTAAAATAAATTCTGAACAATTTAACGAAGCACTTTCTGATTTATTTAACTTCATTAAAATATTTCCAAAAGAATCATTCAAAGAATTTGAAACAAAAGCTGCACAACTTATACATGATAAAGATACCCCAATATTCGCACTTGCATTAAAACTTGGCTGTGCAATCTGGTCTAATGAACCCTCATTTAAACAACAATCTTCTGTTGAAGTATTCAATACAAAAGATTTAAGAAAATCTTTAAATTTAATATAATCCTTCTAACCCTCACCCAAAACTCAATCTAAAATACGCATAAGGGTTTTGAGATTGGTAAGTGCCAGTTAAATTGTCCAAAACTATTGTTCCAACTCCATTTCCTTCAGAAATAAGATTCTTGACATTATAAAGCGTGTAACTCGAGGTTGCATTTGGGTTGTATTGCTGAAGGTAGAGGTTTTGCGAGCCAAATTCCCAATCTGCTCTTGGAAAACTCAAACGCAGTTCGTTTCCAACTTCATTTACAACAATATCACTTCCGTCTTCAGAATGCAGGGAAAGTTCGAGGTAAAGTGTAGAGGGGGCTAATAAAAAGAGATTTAGATTTTTGGCAAAGACGAAAGATTTAAATACTTCAACATATTTATGTTTACTAACATAATTAACTAAACAAAATGGCAATTGTAACATTATCTATACCTAAAGAATTGAAAGGGAAAATTGATTCTATGCCTGAAATTAAATGGTCAGAGATATTTAGAAATGCAGTTATTTCTAAAGTTAAGCAATTGGAAAAATTTGAAAAATTGGCTGAAAGAGGTGAGATATAATGCCAAGCATTACATTTGCGATTCCAGATGAAATTAAAGCAAAAATGAAAAAGATATCTTGGGTTAATTGGTCAGAACTAATAAGAAGAGAAGTATTAAAGCACGATTTATTAAGAAAACTAGATTCTGAAGAAGAAAAAGAATTAGTTAAATGGAGTGTTGAGCTAGGAAGAAAAGCAAAAAAAGGAAGATTCAAGAGATTACTTGATGAACTTTCTCCAAAAGAAAGAGAAGAGTTACTTAAGTAAGGAATAAAAATGAAACTTGTATTAGACAATAACATATTATTCTCGCTTATGAATCCACACTCTATTAATTCTTATTTATTCTCTTTGCTTAAAACAGAGTTCACAGCTCCAGAATTCATAAAGGAAGAATTTGAAAAATACAAATCAGAATGTTTAATTAAATCAAAACTTTCTTAACAAGAGTTTGAAATAAGACAAAAAGAAATTGAAGAACAAATTAAATTTTTTAAATCATCTGAATATAAATATTTTCTTAAACAAGCAAAAGATTTGATAGCTGATCCTGATGACATTGATTTTTTAGCTTTAGCATTATCAGCAGATTCAGCAATTTGGTCAAATGACCCTCACTTAAAACAGCAATCTTTGGCAAAAGTATTTACAACAAAAGAATTAATTGAAAAATTATTAAAAGATGAAATTTAAATTTTTATCCTCTTTTTCTCAACTAACTAACCCTCACCCAAAACTCAGCCTAAAATACGCATACGGGTTTTGAGATTCATATGTTCCGGATAAGTTCGCAAGTTCAATGGTTCCAACTCCATTTCCATCAGTAATAAGATTCTTGACATTATAAAGCGTGTAGCTTGAGCTTGCGTTTGGGTTGTAAAAACTTGGTTTATTGGACTTTGCTGAATTCCTATCATCAACAAAGCCCAATTAAAATAACTTTATAGATATTATTTTAATAGTAACTTCATAGGGGCAACAACACAAGTTTTAAATAGGATTTATACCTTTAAAGATTAAGTATGACAATGCCTTTTGATAGGGAGATTACTTGGTTAAGAGTTAATCAAGAGAAATTATTTCAAATTAAAAGAGATTTACTTAGAGAATCTTATGCCTTATCAGTTAGTCTTCCCTTGGGTTTGGAGTTTGTTGTCGAAACAAATCAAAAAGATCAGCTTGATCATATTAAAAAATTATTTAAAACAGACAGAACTAAATCTTGTGAAAAAGGTGTTGCTCAAATAGCTGGCTTAAAAAAAGAAGACATTTCTAAGTATGATATAGAGACAACAAATATCAAATCACCTTATGTCGGTCTTATTGACGAAACCTCAAATTATGGACTATTGTTAGGACAAGATGAAGGATTGTTAAAGTCTTTAATAGTTGGTTTTGCTAGTAATCTTGCTAGAGAAAAAGGATATTATCCGGCTCACGCCAGTGTATGCCAAATTGATGATGTTGGAATTATGTTGACTGGTGGACATATGGCTGGTAAAACTGCATCTCTCTTTAGCTTATTACATGCTGCCGGAAATGATGCACAGAGAAAAATATTGGCTGATGATTGGGTACTAGTACAAGAGAAAACTGGAGAGGCCATAACTTTCGAAGATAAAATCTCTTTTACAGACAAGTTCAGCAAGGAATTTAGGTTTTTAGATTTAGATAGATTCTTTCAAATGGGACAATCAGGAAAAGCGTATGTTTCTCCAAACGAAGTTTACGGTTCGAGCACTAAAATAGATAAATGCAATCTAAATATTGTTGTCTTGCTAGAGCCTCTAAATAGAAGCTCCCTGATCATGCCAGTGGATTTAGATTATATTGCATCAAAAATAGTTGAATGTGCTTATCATATGCCTATATGCAATTTAGCTGAAGAAAAGATGCACAAAAATTTTTGGAAGAGATTTTTGAATTCTAAATTTGTCCTCTCTTTTGATACCAGAAGTGGCAAGGGTGTTTCTGAATCCTATGAGATTCTTTATGATTATATTTTCAGGAGGAAAAAATGAAAGTTAAATTCGAAGTTCCTTTTAATGGAGATGTTAGATTAATTGAAGCATACAAAGAGCATAAAGACAGAATTTTTGCTGTTTATGGAAGAGCAGAAGATAGTTATCCTCAAGGAAGGAACACTTCAAAAACAGAACCAATTTCTATGAGAAAAATTACTGAAATTACCACGGACTTAGAAAAAAAAGGTATTGGATTTAATTATTTATTAAATGGCAATTGTCATGGAAATAGAGAATTTAATCAAAGTTATCGTAGAAAGTTCATTAATTTTGTAAAAGAGTTAAAATCGCGTGGAATATATGGTGTTACTATCAGCAACTTATTTTTAATGGAAACTGTTAGAGAGAATGTTCCAGATATAAAAATTTTTGCTTCAGTTTTGTTAGAGATTGATAATCTTACAAGACTTGAACAAATCAATAAAGCTGGTGCAGGTTATGTAACACTATCAAAAACCTTACTTAAAAATTTTGAGGGATTAAAAAATATAGTTAAATTTAAACCTAAAGAAACCAAACTCATTCTTCTAGCTAATGATCCGTGCTTACATAATTGTACATACACAAATTATCATAATAATGTGCTTAGTCATTTTACATCAGAAGGTGGAGAATATGTAAATTATTGCAGATTGCATTGCAACCAGGAGTTTGCTAAAGATTCAAGAAAAGTTATTAGTGCTTCATTCATACGCCCAGAAGACATAGGGGCTTACAGAAATATTGGATTTGATCTATTCAAGTTATGTGAACGTAAACAAACTACCCCTTGGAATATTAATGTGTTGGAGGCATATGTACAAGGCTCGTATGATGGCAATTTGGCAGATTTGATGGCTCCGTGGAGCAATATTGGTAGTAAATATCCTTCTTCAGAAGTTATAAGTAAAGAAGATTTAAGGGAAAAAGGTTTTGATAGATTAAGGCATAATCTCAGATTTGAACCCAGCATAAATAATAAGGCTCTTGATGGTTACTTATACTTTTGGACAGAAGTAAAACGAAATGGGTGTGCCAATGAGAGTTGTGATGCTTGTAATTATTGTTCTGAAATAGCTAAAAAGGCTTATTTGCCAAACGAAGACAGAAACAGTAAAATTGTAGAAAATACTGATATCGCATTAAAATTTGCAAGAGGTATCTAAAATGAAAAGATTTCATTTCGAACCCACATCTTACTGCCAGTTAAGATGCGGGTTGTGTCCGTCTATAACATTTGATAGTAAAAGAAGAGGTTTTATGGATGTTTCTTCTTTTAAAAAATTAATAAGAGATGCCGCGTCCCTCGGCATTATGGCAAAAGGAGACGAAGCACACCTCTACGGATTTGGCGAACCAACACTTCATAAACAACTTGACGATATGATAAAAACAGTTAATGAAAGAGGTATGATCACAAAAATTAATACCAATGGTTTGGCCCTAAAACCAGAATTATGGGATAGGTTAGCTAGTACTGGTTTAAGTGAATGTTTAGTAAGTATTGATGGAATGGACCGGCAGACTTATCAAAAATATAGAACTCGCGGAAACTTTAAGAAATTAAAAGAGAATATAGGATATGTCTGTAGCCATCCTCAAAATGTTAAAACAGAATTACAGTTTATAGTTTTTTCTCATAATATCCATCAATTAGAAGATTTTATTAAGTTTGCTAAAGAAGTTGGTGCTAATATTGCCACAATCAAAAAACCAAGAGTTTGGAGAGGTTCCAAGAAAGACTTTAAAGGATTAGAAAATATTCCATCGGAATATGTTAGAGATTACGATTCTTCTAATTGCAGATTTTCAGATGATTACGGTTTGGTTTTTCAAGATGGTTTGCTTACCGTATGTACTGCCGATGCTTTTGGAAAGTATGCTGTTGGTAATGTCTTTGAAAAAGGCCCTAGTCTTTGGGTATCTAAAACTTTTAACGAACTAAAATCAAAAGTTGGAAAGCTTGAAATTTGCAAAAACTGCGGTTATGGGAATGCTTTTGTTAAAAAAATTAAATTAAAATGAAAGTTTCAATAATAATTCCTACACTCGGTAGAAAAACTATGTATTTTTTAGTAAATAATCTCCTCAGACAAAGTTTTAAACTAGACTACGAGATAATCTTAATCCCTCAATACCCACTAAAGGCGGATTTACTTAACAATGATAAGATAAGAATACATTATGAACCCTTAAGTAAAGGATTTGCTTATTACAGAAATGCAGGAATTAAATTGAGTAAAGGTGATATTATTGTTTTCATAGATGATGACGAGATACCTATGGACTTTAACTGGCTTAATACAATTACGAAGTTGATAAGAAACAAAGAGGAACAAGTTGTAACTGCAGGAGTTAAAATTAAATTAGGACAAGGATACTTCACAGACTCAATAAGCTTATTGGGTTTTCCGGGAGGCGGGGCTTGGGGTTTTGAAGTTATTTGGCCATTGAGAGAAAAAGATTATACAGATCATCTTTGCTCAGGCAATATGGCAATAAACAAAAAAGCATTATCTAAGGTGGGTAATTTTTCTGAAAAAATGATTTACGGGAGCGAAGATATGGATCTTGGAAAAAAGCTTCTAAATGCTGGAATGAAAATAAGATACCTTAAGGAAGCTACTGTTTATCATGAAGCAAGAGGTAGCCTGGCTGCTTTCTTAAGATGGAATTTCGCACGTGGAAAATCTGCGGCAAGTTATATGAAAATTTGGGAATTTCTTAAAAGATTTTCTACCACAACCAATGTTTTAATTAAGATTAAAAAAGAAAAGAAACATTATTTTTTAGGATCGTTGTTAATGGCTTCTATTAAGCATATAGCTCAAATAGAAGGTTTTCTTTTATATAAAATCAATTCTAAACTCTTTAATAAAAAATGACAAAAAAAGATATTTCAATTATAATCCCCGTAGGTAATGATATCTTAATAGAGAAATGCTTAGATTCCGTATCGGAAAGCAATCATGGAGATAATTTAGAGGTTATTGTAATCAGGGACCATTGTGACAAAGATATTTCAAAATTAATTGAGTTTTATAAGTCTAAACTCCCTTTAATTATTTTTGATGCGAACTCTGATAAGATAGGCGCATTGAGAAATATAGGGATTATGGCTGCAAAATCCGACATATTATATTTTATTGATAGTGATTGTATTTTATATAATGAAGCAGTCAAACAAGCATTGAAATCTGGCTCTAATAACCCTGTTACAAGAGGCTTTATTAAATTTACTGGGGGAGCGTCAAGAATCTCCAAACTTGATGCGGTCTTGCGTCAGCAGCGATATGATTTAAATCCTAATATTGCTTATTGCCCAAATTTAGTTGTTAGAAGAGAAGTTTTTGACAGAGTTGGATTATTTAATGAAGAATATGATTATGGTAGTGATGGCGAGTTTGCAAAAAGATTAACTGAAAATAAAATACCTTGCTCATATAATCAGGATATGAAAGTAATACATCAAGAGCCAATAGATGGATTGAAAATAATCAAAACTTGGGTAAAATATGGGGAAGGCAGGGGTAGGAGGTTTAGAGAATCCTCAATCAAAGAAAAAATACAAGGACTTTTTACTCCGAATTTATTTGACTATAAAAAAGGCATATCATATAATTCTATTGTGTTTGCTTGCTTAGCATGTAGATGGTTGGGTTGGTCAAAAGTCTATTTAAAAAGTAAATTAGAAAAGTTTAATAAATAGATCTTTGTTGAGAAAACATATGAAAAAAATATTTAAACAAATATGGAAAGAAGCACAATCTATGCAAGATTTAAGAGAAGATAAAGGACATGCCAAGGTAGTTACAGAGTTTGCTGTAAAATTATGTACAATTCTTAAAGCTAATGAGAAAATAGTAGTTCCTGCTGCGATTTTACATGATATTGGTTATTATGGGATGGACGAGCAAGTTCTTAAAAATTTAATGATGGGTAAACTTTCTGAAAATGTAGCAAAAAAAATAAAAGAGGAACATATGGAAAAAGGAGCGGGACTTGCAGAGAAACTTCTTAGAAAAATAAATTATAATCCTAAGCTAATTGAAAGAATCATTAAGGTTATAAAAAAACATGATTTAGATGTAGAAAGTACATCTACAGAAGAAAATATAGTTAGAGATGCAGATAAACTTTGGAGATTTTCTAAGTCAGGTTTTAATGTGGATGTTAAAAGGAGGGGCTGCCCACCTATAGAATGGTATAATTATTTATTCAAGAACATAAACAAAGAAAATTATTTTCAGACTAACGAAGCAAAAGAAATTGCTGCAAAAGAACTAGAGAACAGAAAAAATGAAAACAAAATCTAATCTTAAAACAATACATAATACCTTTATCTTAAAACTCCAGAAAGATAAAATTAATGTTCTTAAAAAACATAAAATTATGTTTAAATTTATTAAATTTTTTAATTCTCATAATAGATATATGAAGTTGAAGTTTAAAGATGACAATCTAAATAGATATTTTAAATTAAAATATTCAAAATTTGATTCGCAGGAAAATTTACTTGACGGAAACATGATTAATATAGAGCAAGCAATGAATATTTATCATCTTTTAAGTCAAGTTATTCTTTTGAAAATTCCGGGCGAGGTTGTTGAGATAGGATGTTTTAAAGGGATAACTTCGATTTTAATGCAGAAAACTTTAGATCAGTATAGAAGTAACAAAAGAATACACGCATATGATTCATTTAAGGGCTTACCTAAAAAATCAATTAAAGATGGAAAAACTTATTTTAAAGAGGGGTTTTGCAAAGCACAGAAAGAAGATTTGATAAAGAATTATAAGAAATATAAAGTTAAGCTTCCAGTAATACATGAGGGGTTGTTTAAAGATACCTTGCCTAAAGAATTGCCAGATAAAATATCCTTTGCACATTTAGATGGGGATTTCTATTCCTCTACTAAAGAGGGATTGAAACATTTATATCCTCGACTATCAAAAGGAGCAATTGTTATTGTAGATGACTACTGCGACCCTTCGATACATAATATACATAATATTCTTCCAGGAGTAAAGAAAGCATGTGACGAATTCCTAAAAAAGAAAAGAGAAAAAATGAATATATTAATATCCGGCTGGCAATCTCACGCTTATTTTAAGAAGGGATAGCTTAAGTAAATATTTCAATCTAAAGAATTGTTTTTCTTATAAACTCACCAAGTATTTGGATTATTGTCTAAACAGCTTCCTTTTCCTTTTTCGCATAAAGCGGTTCATTTCTTCCAAAAAATAATCTTCTTGATGAATTTTGAAATTCTTTTAAATGCCCGCCAATAATATTTACTCCATCAACTTGGGAGTTAATTTTGAATAGGTGTTTGTGTCTTTTGTATCTTTTAGCCATCAATAAGTTTTTCACCCAAAACTCAGCCTAAAATACGCATACGGGTTTTGAGATTGGTAAGTGCCAGTTAAATTGTCCAAAACTATTGTTCCAACTCCATTTCCATCAGTAATAAGAGTTTTAACATTATAAAGCGTGTAACTCGAGGTTGCATTTGGGTTGTATTGTTGAATGAAGATATTTTGCGAGCCAAATTCCCACTCTGCTTTTGGAAAACTCAAACGCAGTTCGTTTTCAACTCCGTTTACAACAATATCACTTCCGTCTTCAGAATGCAGGGAAAGTTCGAGGGTGAGTGTAGAGGTGGAGTAAAGGGGGCGAGAATCAACTTCAAGCTCATAATCTGGAATGCGGGAAATGATTTTGGTGTTTTTGCCTGTTTGTGTGAAAAGAGTGGAGTAGTTTCTGTCATAAGTTCCGAAAATTTCCTCTACATTAGAATAATGAATTACATAAAGTGGAGTTCTGGCAAAATCAGCATATTTTACATTGTTATCAATTTCTAATTTTCCAGTCCCATCTGGCTGTTCAACTTCTTCTTCGGTTGTTGTAGGAGAGGAGGTGCTTGTTTCTGCTGTTCCCCCTAGTTTTCCTGGTGTTTTGTTTGCAGGGGGTTCTGTTCCTGCTTCCCCTTCGCCTGATGTTTCATTTTTATCTTTTGCTGATTTAAAAGGATTTAAATCAGAGAAAAATCTTTTAATATTTGCAGCATATCCTGCTGAAACTAAAAAGCCTATTACCGAAGATAAAAGCGTTAGAATAATAATGCAGACTATAATTATCGCTGTTATCTCTTTTTTTGTTCTCTTTTTTTTGCTTTTTCCTCTTTTTTCCATTTGCGTTTCTTATAGAATTATATGTTTTTATATATATTTAAGTATTGTGCTGGTGTTGTGAAATAGATTTTAGTTCGTATAATCATCTTACATTAAACTTAAATATTCAAAGAGTTTTTTAAATCTATGGAATTGAAAGTGCTTACTCTTAATATATGGAGATATTTTGAATGGGATAAAAGGAAAGAAAAAGTCATTAAATTCTTAAAAGAGCAAGATGCAGATATTGTTTTTTTGCAGGAAACTGCTTATGACGAAAGACTAAAGAACAAATGGGAAAATCAAGTTCATGAGTTGAACTGCGAATTAAATTATAAAGATTTTTGTTTCTTTAAAATGGCTAAAATGAAGAAATGGCATAAAGAGTCTATTGATTGGGTGATGTATTATGGTTTGGGAATTCTTTCTAAATATCCAATTAAATGTAAAGAGGTTGTTTTTCTTCCCTTAGTTGAAAGAGACAGGAAATTTGCATTTATTCACGCAATTTTAGAAACTCCTAAAGGAAATTTAGATATTATAAATGTTCATCTTGAAAATACAGATAAAGGTTCAAAACAGCATTTGAAGTATGTTCTTAAATGGTGTAAAAAAAAGAAGATTAAACCAATTATCGCGGGAGATTTTAATATGCAAATAACTTCAAATATAATAGGGCTTGCAGATAAAGAGTATTTTATTTCTTATAAATTAAAACCCTATGTTTCTTTTATGCCAACAGAGTTTTCAAATAATAAAGAGCCTGTAACTTTAGATTATATTATTGCATCTAAAGATAGATTTAAGATAAAGCATGTAGAATGTATTGATGCAAGTCCTTCGGATCATAAACCGATTATTGCTTTAATTGAAATTAAAAATAAATAAGATTGATATGAAAAGAAATATTGTTGTTTGTGGGCATATTTGTGTTGATTTAATTCCCATAATTGAAGGGGAGTATAATTCGACAGATGATATTGTTGTTTCAGGAGGGTTAACAAACATTGGGCCAATTAATTTTTCAGGTGGAGGCCCGGTTTTTAATGTTGGGAAAGCAATTTCTAAAATTCTAGATCCAAAAAAATATGAATTAATTTTAATAGCTAAAACAGGGAAGGATTTTTTATCCAGTATTCTCAAAAAAGTTTGCAATAAGAATAATTTAAAGATTTCATTAATAGAAGATAAAACTTTAGAAACATCCTATACAATTGCTATAGCAACAAAAAATATAGATAGGGCTTATTTGCATTATTCTGGAGCAAATAACTCTTTTACTTTTAAAGATATAAAATTCCCAAAAAAAGGCATTCCGGGAATATTTCATTTTGGATATCCCCCATTAATGAAAAAGATTTACGAAAATGAAGGGAAAGAGCTTAGATTATTATTAAAAAAAGCAAAAAATTTAGGGTATGTAACTTCTATAGATATGTCTTTAGTTTCTGAAAATTCAGAACCTGCTAAAAAAAATTGGAGGAAAATTGCTAAAAATATATTCCCATTCACTGATATCTTATTCCTTAGTTTTGAAGAAGCCAAGTTTATATTAAATACTTCAGAATATTTTAAAAAGAGAAGAGAATTTTTAATAAATCACAGAGATTTTTCTTTGTTCTTTACAAAAGACAAAATTCTCCAGATAAAGGAACAACTTTTTAAATTAGGGGCTGGTTTGATTATTTTAAAAGCGGGGAGCAAAGGAGCATATCTCTTTTCTAAAGATCACTTCAATTCTTTTTCAAAACAAACTTGGAAAAATTTAGAAATCTTTAAACAGCCCCCGGAAATTAAAGATTTTAAAAATGCAGTTGGGGCAGGAGATAATTTTGCAGCAGGATTTATTAATTCTTATATAAACAGCATAGATCCCAAGAAATGTTTGGAAGATGCAACCAATTTAGCTGTAAAGAGTTTATCTGAGCATATTGGCTAGATTTGATTTTGTGTTCTTTCTATGCCCCCCAATAATGCAGCTTCTGCTATTGCTTTATATCTTTCTTCTAGATTAGGGTCTTCAACAATGGATTTTAATGTCCTTTTTGGGGTGTTAGGATTTCTAGCTATAACTCTCAATAAATAGCCATACCCTTTTTCTTTGGCTTTTCCTTCTCCAAAATGCTGGAGAATTTCTGGGTTGCAAAAAGAGCTATTTACAATAGACCCAATAATGCACCATTCTTCTGTGTTTTTGTACCTCTCTGACAACTCTTGAAAAAATTCTTTTTTATTAAATGTACTAGCACTCCATAGAAGGGATATTGCAATTGTTGGATCTGTGGATTCTATTTGTTGTCTGGCTGCATCGAAAATGTTATTCTGCGCAAGAGATAATTCTTTCTTCCATTTTGGGCCTTTTAAGTCTCCCCCAATTTGAATTACATTTTGGTATATTTTATTAATAACTCCCCTTATTTTCCTTCTATTTTGTTCAAAAGAATATTTAATCTCTGAAGAAGAATACCCTACATCTTCAAGTCTTTTAATAGTATCCTCATCAAGATAAGTTAATCCTCTATCTTTTGTTGATTTATTTACAGACAATATATCTGTCCTTAATATTGATAAAAAGTTTATTGCTCTGATGGCGTTTCGGTACTGTATTTCTGTTATTGCATTCCTTTCTAATGCTTTTTTGAGTCCAATTAAGAATCTGGGTTCTTTGCTTAATTCTCCTTCTTCTGCGTTAATTAATCTTAATAACCCATCATACCACGAAATAAATAACAATTCTCTTGATCCCCCTTTACAGTATTTTACATTTAAAGCTCCTGCTCTCACTTTTTTGCTAAAATACTCATCAAGATACAGCCTGTTGAAAATAATATTTTTAATGGCTCTTTCTGGGGAGTTATATTTCGATTTTAATTTTTCTAATCTCATATTTAATTTTGCGTCTCCGCATAAGAATCTGGTTTCTAAAATTTGGTTTCCTTCGATTAAACTCTTTTCTAAGTAAATTTCTGTTTCTGCAAGTTTTCCCCATTCAGGGAGGTCTAGTTTTGAATAATCAAATCTTTCCATTGTTTCAGCAAACTGTTTTCTAAACTCTGTGCCTTTTTTTGTTTCTTTACTTTCTAAGATAAATATATCTGCGTCGCTATCTCCCCCAACCATTTCTATTCTTCCCGGAGATCCATATGCATAAATAGACAAACCAGGAGTAGAAGTAGATCCATAAACTTTTTCTGTAATTATATTAAAAACAGCTTTGGCTATTCTTTCAAAATTTGTTGTTTCTCTAACTAAACCATCCAATCCCGTAAGATTATATGGCTGCTTTAGTTCTTTCATCTTAATGAATTAGAACTCTTTTTCCTTTGGTTGATTTTTAACTATCTTTATAATAATTGAGATTACCAAGTATTTGGGTCATTTGCATCTTTATGCCAATCTCTTGCAAGTCGTGTAAAATCTTTTAAATTAACAATCCTATCTGGAACGTCATTTGGCCCAGAGATGTCTGACATTGGAAGACTATTTGGATCATTTGGGTCTCCTTCTGCTAGCCATTCATTAGACATTATCTCGAGGTCTTTTGCATTTACTCTTCTGTCCACCAGATCAATATCTCCTGGAAAATTAAATCTTACTTGGAATTTAGCATAAGGTTCTTGTGAGTGATAAATTCCATTAAGATTTGGCAGAGGAATTCTTGTAATTCCATCTGGGCTTTTAGCAATTGCTTCTCTAATATCTGCTAAAAGTTCAAGACTTTTGTCGTGAACCCTATAAAGACAGATTGGCTTTTTTCCGAATGTCATTGGGTCCGTTCCCCAAGGCTGAAACTTAATTTGTAATTCGTTTCTTGTATTATTCATAACAATATCACTTCCGTCTCTAGGGTCTAAAAATAATTCTAAATTAACAGGGGTTATACTATCATTTGGTCTGGCGTCTGTTAATAGTTTATACTCACCAACAATAGAAATAATACTTGAAAATTTTCCTGAGGGTGGCAATCCACTATAAAGCTCATCCTCGCTTCCTTTTCTATATTCTTCTGGTTCATTATTATAATGAAGGGTGAAATGTTCGAACCCTCTAAAATCGGCGCAATCTACATGATTAAAAATTGCCAATGTTCCATTTTTAGGTGTATCTGCAAGCATTTTTACTGCTTGTGCTCCAACAACAAGTCCGGCAGATGCTATAATGCTTTTTCTTAAAAAGCTTCTTCTTGACATTAAATTATCTTTTCTTTCCATTTTTATCTTAACTTATTAGTAGTTACTATTTATAAATCTTTCTATATTCAAGGACTTTGAATATTGAGTAGTTAAGCCTTGAATATCAAGGAAAAGAACAAAAATATGCTCAAATAATTTGTTCTTTTACTATATTTTAATGTTTTAATATCTTCTGCTTATGATTACATCATTATAATTACTCCAGAGCCAGTATCCTGTCCATGGGTCGAGAGTTGTTGTGCAAGTTGGGCCACCACAAACTTTTTTCCAAACTTCATTATTTAGGTATACAATATTCTCCCCGACCCCCCCATCGTCCATAAACACCCACCCCGCATCATCTGCATCACTTATGTTTTTTTCATCGCCGCCGTAGGTGAGCATCAAATCAGCCCAGTTGAAGCTTTCTGCTTCAACTGTTCCGCCGACACCTGACATGTTGAAACTGCCTGGTTCATTGGTTATTACTCTATATGCTTTTGATTGCTGCAAGGTTTTGGTGCTCATTGGCAATTCAGGTGTTGAAACATACTTAAATACTCCCCCCTCATAGTATGCAAGGTAGGCTTGGACCTTTGATTGGGATGTTGCTGTTGACCAGTTTTCTGTATCGCCTGTTGAATTGTCAAATGTTACATTTTCGAGATTATAAGAGTCATTGGCTGAAAATCCTATGTAATTTGTTCCATTAATAATTGTTATGTTTCTATTTGATGGAATAAATATCTGGATTCTTCCAGAATACCATCTTCCATAATCTGTTTCTTTCATATCAAAGGCAATTAAATTCCAGCCCTGGCTTAAGGTTATGTTTGTTTCTGAATAAAA
>Ga0315286_10002703_pt1 | contig 16603 bp, 9 predicted proteins | sample YL17G10_0_MG_FD_205038 | JGI IMG/M metagenome (GOLD analysis project Ga0315286, IMG submission 205038) | Sediment microbial communities from Yellowstone Lake, YNP, Wyoming, USA - YL17G10_0 | ecosystem: Environmental > Aquatic > Freshwater > Lake > Sediment | place: USA: Wyoming | collected...
CCACCACGGCCAGTGCCCGCCGCCGGCGCGAACCGGGGGCACGGAGACCGGGCGGGTCGGTCCCGCTTCCCGTGCCGCCGGCCGGATTGGAATGCTCCTGCATTCTGCGCGCCTCGGCAAGCGTGCGCCAAGGCACACGGCTAGTACTTTTGACGATATGAGACAAAGTCCAACCGTGTGGCCCAGGCGAACAGGAGAGTATAACCAATGCGAGACTTCAAGGCAAGTCCGCCCTTTCCCATTCCGCCCTTTCCCAGTGTCCCGCCCTTCCCCTGAGATTCGTGGTGCTTGTCCACAAGGCGATTCGCCTGTAGACTTGGCAGGACGAAGCGAGACGCCGCCGGCCGCGGCAGGAGGTGGGCGATGGCGAGGTGGGCGATGGCGACGAAGCAGGCGATACTTGTCATCCTTGCGGCAGGGCTGATCCTGGCAACCGCGGCGACTCCGGCGGCATCTCAGACCGAGGCGCCGCTCCCAAGCGGCGTCAAGGCCGTCTGGGACCTCGACAAGGCCTGGCGCGAGAAGACCCCCACCAGGGAGCGCGTATGCCTGAACGGCCTGTGGCGCTGGCAACCGGCCAAGGACCGTGCGGACGCGGCGCCCACCGACCGGTGGGGCTACTTCAAGGTCCCCGGGTCCTGGCCGGGAATCACCGACTACATGCAGAAGGACTGCCAGGCGGTCTACGCCCATCCGAGTTGGCGCGACGAGAAACTCGGCGGCGTCGCCACCGCCTGGTACCAGCGTGAACTCACCATCCCCGGCGACTGGGCCAGCCGCCGCATTGCCGTGTACGCCGAGTATCTGAACTCGTATGCCGCCGTGTTCGTGGACGGCAAGAAGGCGGGCGAGATGCGGTTTCCGGCGGGCGAGGTGGATCTGACCTCGGTGTGCCATCCGGGCGGCAGGCACGTGCTCAGCCTGCTCGTCGTGGCCATGCCGCTGAAGGCCGTCATGCTCTCGTACAACGACACCGCCTCGGCCCGGGAGGTGAAGGGCTCGGTGGCCCGTCGCGGCCTGTGCGGCGACGTCTACCTCGTGGGCACGCCGCAGGGCGCGCGGATCGCCGACGTGAAGGTCGATACGTCGGTCCGCCGGGGCCAGATCGCGCTGGACGCGGCGCTCCAGGGTCTCGCGGCAGACGGCCGGTACACCCTGCGCGCCCAGGTCGCCGACGGCGACCGCCGCGTCGGCGAGTTCACGAGCAAGCCGTTCAAGGGCGGCGACCTCAAGGACGGCCGCATGGCCTTCACCCAAGAATGGAAGCCCGGGAAACTCTGGGACCTCCATACCCCCGAGAACACGTACCACGTCGGCCTCTCGCTGCTGGATGCCGGAGGCAAGGTGCTCGACACGGCCTGGCCCGTGCGGTTCGGCTTCCGCGAGTTCCGGATCGAGGGCCGGGACTTCTTTTTGAACAGCACCCGCCTCTTCCTGTCTTGCGTTCCGCTCGACAACGCCCAGATCGGGGCGGCACTGGCGAACTACGAGGGCGCCCGCGAGAGCCTCAATCGCCTCAAGAGTTTCGGCATCAACTTTGTTTACACCCACAACTACGGCTGCGAACCGGGCTCGCACCTGGGGTTCGAGGAAATCCTGAGGGCGGCCGACGACGTGGGGATGCTGGTCTCGCTTTCCCAGCCGCATTTCAGCCACTACGATTGGAAGGCGCCCGACGCCGACCGCGCGAACGGCTACGCCCGCCACGCCGAGTTCTACGTGCGCGCGGCCCAGAACCATCCGTCGGTCGTGTTCTACTCCATGAGCCACAACGCGACCGGGTATGCCGAGGACATGAACCCCGACATGATCGACGGCCTCCAGGACCCGCGCGACACGTGGTCGCTGAACAACAGCCGGCTGGCCTTGCGGGCCGAGGCAATCGTCAGGCGCCTGGACCCCGGCCGCATCGTCTATCACCACTCCTCGGGCAACCTGGGCTCGATGCACACGAGCAATTTCTACCCGAACTTCGCCCCCATCCAGGAACTCTCGGACTGGTTCGAGCACTGGGCCGCCAGGGGCGCGAAGCCCGTCTTCACGTGCGAGTACGGCGCGCCATTCACCTGGGACTGGGCGATGTACCGCGGATGGTACAAGGGCCAGCGGTCCTTCGGCAGCGCCCGCGTGCCCTGGGAGTTCTGTTTCGCCGAGTGGAATGCCCAGTTCCTCGGCGACCGGGCCTTCCGCATCAGCGAGATGGAGAAGGCGAACCTGAGATGGGAGGCCAAGCAGTTCCGGGCAGGGAACCTGTGGCACCGCTGGGATTATCCCCACGAGATAGGTTCGGACGTCTTCGACGACCGGCACGAGGTGATGGCCCTGTACCTGGCCGACAACTGGCGGGCCTATCGCACGTGGGGGATGTCGGCGAACTCTCCGTGGGAGCACGGCCACTTCTGGCGGCTGCGCCCCGGCATGAACCGCAACGCCCGCCATGACCTCAAGGTCGACTGGGAGAACCTCCAGCGTCCGGGTTTCAGCCCCGATTATCTCGGCGAGCGCTACGAGCGGATCGACCTGGCCTACGAGCCTGCCGACTGGGTCCCCACGGCCGACGCACAGGCCCTGATTCGCAACAACCTGCCCCTCTTGGCCTACATCGGCGGCAAGCCCGCCCGGTTCACGAGCAAGGACCACAATTTCCTCGCGGGCGAGCAGGTGGAGAAACAACTCATCATCATCAACAATTCGCGCCAGGCCGTCTCGTGCGAGTGCGCGTGGTCGCTCGGCCTGCCGCAGGCCGTGACCGGCACGAAGAAGGTCAGCGTGCAGACGGGCGAGCAGGAGCGTATCGCGCTGCGCTGCGACCTGCCGGCCGCGCTCGCGCCCGGCAAGTATGAACTTGCCGCGACTGTCAAGTTCGCCGGCGGCGAGACTCAGAAGGACTCGTTTACCGTCCACGTGCTGCCGCGCAGGGCCCCGCCCAGGCCGAGCGCCAAGATCGCCCTCTTCGACCCCAGAGGCGAGACCGGCAAGTGGCTGGCCGGCATGGAGGCGCCGTGCCAGCCCGTGGCGGCCGGCGCGGACCTTTCGCCATACGACATCCTCATCGTGGGTAAGGCCGCCCTGACCGTCGACGGGCCGGGACCCGACGTCAGCCGCGTCCGCGAAGGCCTGAAGGTCGTCGTGTTCGAGCAGGCGTCGGACGTTCTTGAGAAACGATTCGGCTTCCGCGTGGAAGAGTACGGTCTCAGGGGCGTCTTCAAGCGGGTGCCCGACCACCCGGCGCTCGCCGGCCTCGACGCCGAGAACCTGCGCGACTGGCGCGGCGAGGCGACCATCCTGCCGCCGCGGCTCAAGTACCAGATGCGGCCCATGTACGGCCCGACGATCAAGTGGTGCGACATCGACGTAACGCGGGCGTGGCGCTGCGGATGCCGCGGCAACGTCGCCTCGGTACTCATCGAGAAGCCGGCGCGCGGCGACTTCCTGCCGATCCTCGACGGCGGCTTCAGCCTTCAGTACAGCCCGCTCATGGAGTACCGCGAAGGCAGGGGCATGGTCCTCTTCTGCCAGATGGACGTGACCGGGCGGACCGAGAGCGACCCGGCCGCCGAACGGTTGGCCCGCAACATCATTGAGTACGCGTCGGCATGGAAGCCGGCCCCGACCCGAAAGGCCCTGTACGCCGGCGACCCGGCCGGAAAGAGCCACCTCGAGAAGGCCGGCGTAGCCGCCGCTCCATACGAAGGCGGGAACCTCTCGGCCGACCAGGTGCTCGTCGTGGGGCCCGGCGGCGGGCAGAAACTGGCCGCCAGCGCCGCAGCGGTCGCCGATTGGCTCAAGGCGGGGGGCCGCCTCCTGGCAATCGGGCTTGACGAAGAGGGCGCCGGCGCGCTGCTGCCGTTCAAGGTCACCATGAAGAAGGCGGAGCACATCGCGGCGGTCTTCGAACCTTTCGGCATGAACTCGCCCCTGGCCGGCATCGGGCCCGCCGACGTGCACAACCGCGATCCGAGGCAACTCGCCCTTGTGTCCGGCGGGGCCACGGTCATCGGCGACGGCGTCCTGGCCAGGGCCGACGGCCCGAGCGTCGTCTTCTGCCAACTCGTGCCCTGGCAATTCGACTACGGCAAGCAGTACAACGTCAAGCGGACGTACCGGCGGGCGTCTTGTCTGGTGTCGCGACTGCTGGCGGGCATGGGGGTCGCCGGGTCCACGCCGGTCCTCGCCCGCTTCAGCAGCCCCGTGGATGCGGCGAAGCCCGAGAAACGCTGGCTCGACGGCCTGTACCTCGACCAGCCCGAAGAAATGGATGACCCCTACCGCTTCTTCCGCTGGTGAGAGGCAACAGCGACCGCGCGGTGCGGCGTCAGTCTCAGGCGGACGCCAGTGTGCGGACCGTCCGGCAAGGAGCCGCGCGGCCCCGACAGGGGCCGAAGATAGTAGCCCACGGCGTCAGCCGTGGGAATGCGCATCGGCCCCCAACCTCCCAGCCCCCGAAGGGGGCGACAGATTCTTTCGCCCCTCCGGGGCTTTGGTGTTCTTGGGGCATCTCGTGCCCACGGCTCACGCCGTGGGCTATTGTCTTGCCGCCCCTTCGGGGCGGAGCAAACGACGCCCGGGCGGTGGCTCCCACAAAATGCGGCCACACCCTGCCTTACGACCCGCGGCGCTTTTGAGTTGCGTTCTTTGCCGCTCGCACGGATATTCTATTCTCATCGCCAGAGATCCGGGGGCCGCCCATGAGCACCGCCGCCGAACCGGTCAGCCGACCCAAGACCAGCCGCATGGCCATCGCGGGCCTCCTGCTGGGCATCGCGGGCCTGTGCACGTGCGGCATTGGCGCCGTCCCGGGGCTCATCGTCGGCATCGTGTCGCTTGTCCAGGTCCGGCGCCATAGGGATTCGCTCAAGGGCGAAGGCCTGGCCGTCGCCGCCATTGTCGTCTCGGCCGCGTGCCTTTACCTGGGCGTCACCTTGGGTCTGCCCATCCTGGGCCTGTTCATCATCTTCCGCAATGAGATCAGGGACTGGGCCGTCGACCTGTGGGAAGAGGCGGAAGACCAGGCCGTGGACGAAGACAATGCCGATTCCGCCGACGCACCGGCCGAACCCGCGGAGATGCCGCCGCCGGAGGCCCTCGTGCCCCAACTCCAGCCCGTGCATGTGCGAGCCGGCTTGCGCAACCCGTGGAATCCTGAAAGGAGCATGTCATGAGCACTGATGCACCGCCTCCCGTGCAAGCACCTGCCAAGACCAGCGGGCTGGCCGTCGCGAGCCTGATCCTGGGAATCGCCGGCCCCTGCACCGTGGGCATCGGCAGCGTGCTGGGCGTCATTCTGGGCATCGTCGGCCTCGTGAAGATCGGCAAGAGCGCCGGGCAACTCGCCGGCCGCGGCCTGGCCATTGCCGGACTGATCGTCTCGGGCGTCGGCTTTGTCATGCTGCTCTTCATCGTGCCTTTCGCGGCGGCCATCCTGCTGCCCGCGTTCACCGGCACCCGCAATGCCGCCTATGCCACTTCGAGCCTGAACAACGTGAAGCAACTGTGCGCGGCGGCCCACATGTATGCCGCGGAGAACAAAGACCAGTTCCCGCCGGGTGACAGTTGGCCGGAGGCCCTCAAGGCGATCGGATTCACGGACCAGGCGCTGGCCGACCCCGCCGAGCACAATGGCGGCCGCGCCTACGCCATCAACGCCCTGGTGGCGGGCAAGGACCAGGGGGCGATCGAGCGGCGCAGCGAAACGGTACTGTTTTTCGAGTGCGCCCCCGGCAGCCCGACCGCCGGCGGACCGGAGATCCTGCCCCCCGCCCCGCGGCACGGCCGCGCCTACGTCATCGGCTTCTGCGACGGCCACGTGGAACTCGTGGCCAAAAGCAAACTTGGCCGGCTGATCTGGAACCCGGCGGAAGGCAAGCCGAACGAGCAAGAGTAATGTGAAATGCTACGTTCGGTTAGTACTACAGCGCCACTTGACGCTGTGCGCGGTGGGTCTCCCGACCCACCGCGCAGGAGGTGCCCTGCGGCGGCCAGAAAACGCACGTGCGCGGCGGGTCAGGAGACCCGCCGCGCAAGGCCGCGCTGTAGTACTTCTTTACCTCGCGTAAATCTCGATCTCGCTCAACTGGGCCGCGGTCGGCCACGCGGGGTTCGCCGACTTCTCAATGACCAGCCGGAACGCATCGGTAACGACCGGCCTGAAGGTCGCCCGGAACGTCCGGCTCTCTTGATTATTCTCCTGGCGCAGCACCTCCGTCCACCCCTTGCCGTCGGGCGCGGCCACGAGGCCCTGGAACTTCACCGCATATCCCTTCGGGTCGGCGAAGCGTATGACGACCCGCCCGATTTCGGTGGGCTTCGGCAATTTCACCTGGATCCAGTGCGGGTGCTGCGTCTCGATCGACGAATGCCACCGGTTCGTCTCGAAGTCCTCCGGGCCGCAGATAACGCCGTCGATGGCCTTCGGCGTGCAGCCCGGCTCGCGCGCGAGTTCCGAGTCGGCGGTCGCCGCCGCGCCCTTCGAGGCCAGCGCCAGGTCGCCCTCCTCGACCTTCGGGGGCGGCTCTCTCACGATGAGGGTGAGCGGCAGTTTGAACTTCTTGCCGCGCAGCGTCACCTCGACCCACATTCGATGAACGCCATGCGCTTCGGCTGGCGCGAAGAGGGTCAGGTCGACGCTGCTGGTATAACGGCTGGAACCCATGGTAAAGACCCCCCCTATGTCGGCCCGCCAGCCCGGACCCAGGCCGCCAACCGTGACGTGCACGTCTGCCATACTCTCGCTGTTGCGCGAGTTCGTCTTCTCACTGCGCCAGGAATGCCAGTAGGCCGCCGCCACGCGGATTTCACGGGGCAGGCCTGCCTGGATCACGGGATCGCCCTGATAGTCAAGGAATAAGTAAACGTCATCCGCCTCGCTGAACGTGACCTTGTAGGGCGACAGGTCCCACAACGCTTTGGCCGCCTCCGGCAACTCCGCCAACGTGCCGCTGGCCCCTGCCAGGTCGGCCGGCCCGTCGACAATGGCGACCTTGCCCGCGGCCTCGCCCTCCGCCAGGACCTTCTTGGCCATCGCCACGGTGTGGTCGGTGAACTCGTGGATGTCGCCGAACGCCTTGAACCCGCCGACGGCCACGGTCTTGATCTTGTCGCCGATGGGTTCCCGCCACTTGGCCGGGATCGCCTTGGTGCCGCCGAGGATGCCCAGCAGCGCCCCGAGAGACGCCCCCGTGGAATCCGTATCGTCGCCGCAGTTGACCGCCGTGCAGAGAGACTTCCCGAAATCGCCGTCGCCGTAAATCCAGCCGATGATGATGAACCCCAGGTTCCGGGGCGCCTGGAACCAGCCGGTCGCTTTGCTGGCCTCGATGACGGCCTCGCGGGCGGCCTTCCAGTCCTTGCCGGCGGCCTTGGCTTCGAGGGCCGCCTTGACCGCCCGCGCCAGGCCGCACTTCTCGGGGATGGCCGCGAGACCCAGGCCGATGAGTTTGTCGCGGTCCGGCTCGACGAAGGCGGCGCTCTCGACGGCGGCCATGAAAATCTCGGCCAGCGTGCCCTCGCCTGCGCCGTGGTCCACGCAGCCGTCCTCGCGTGCCATCCGGGCCGCCAGGGCCGGCAGACCTGGGTACAAGCATGCCCATATCTCTGAACGCACTAGCGCCCCGTTCGAGTGCTTCCACTGGGCGTTCTCCCACTCGCCCGACAGGGGCGGCAGCAGGCCCAGCCGCATGTTCCTCTTGCCCACGCCGTACTCGTTCCAGTCGACCGGCACGTACTTGAGCCAGTACTCGCCCAGGATTCGGGCATCGACGCGGCCGTCGTGTTCCTCCAGGGCCTTGAGCCAGAGCAACTGGAGATCGATGTCGTCGTTCGGGGCGGCCTCGCCCTGTTTGAGGTTCGTGTAGTACGTGAAGTTGTGCGGCCCGTGCTGCCCTTCGACGGGCATGCCGAGCGTGCCGCCGATGTTCTTGCCCATCCAGCACGCCAAAACGCGGTCGCGGTACTCGGCCTCGTTGAGGCGGACCCGCGGCTCGGCCGCCCGGGCCGCCGGCGCGAGGGCTGCGGCAACCGCACAGAAAAGGAAAACGCATTTCACCGCGGCGAGCGCAGGGGGCACAGAGAGAGTAGAGGAGAAAAGAGGAGACATGGCATTGGCGTCAAGACCCATGGGCGCGAACTCCTTACCTCGGCCGGCCAGTGTTCAATCCCCCCTCGGCCCATGCACGCAGTCGCCTTCGGCTCTCGGCTCAACCGATTATACCGTCAGGCCCTCCCCGCCAGAATACTATTGAGGTTGACGGCCCAAGGTGTTACCGTGCCGCACCATGAGCAGCGCCTTGCTTCTGGGTTTCGACATCGGCGGGTCGAAGTCGGCTGCGATCATCGGCGACGGCGACGGCAACGCCTTGGCCCACGAGGAATTCCGCACCTCGACCCCGGCCGAGACCATCGGGCGCCTGATTGAACTCGGCCAGTGCCTCTGCGAGGGCGAGAAACCGGCGGCCTGCGGCATCGCGTGCGGCGGGCCGCTCTCGAGCCGCGAGGGACTCGTCCTCTCGCCCCCCAACCTCCCCGGATGGGACCGCGTGCCCGTGGTCCAGAGAGTCCGCGAGGTCTTCGGCGTGCCGACCGTCCTGGAGAACGACGCCAACGCTGCCGCCGTGGCCGAGTGGCGGTGGGGACTCAAGTGCCAGGTCGACAACCTCGTGTACCTGACGTGCGGCACCGGCCAGGGGGCGGGCATCATCCTTGGCGGCCGCCTGATCCGCGGCAAGCAGGACCTGGCCGGCGAGATCGGCCACGTGCGGCTCCTGCCGATGGGACCCGTCGGGTACTACAAGGCCGGCAGCGTCGAGGGACTGACGAGCGGAACCGCCCTCGGAAACCTCGCCCGCCTCCACCTTCAGGAGCGGCACGAGCCGACGCGCCTCGGCAAGATCCCCATCGCCCAGGTCACCGGCAAGGAGGTCGGCGAGGCGGCCATCGACGGCGACGAGTTCGCCATCCGCATCGTCCGGGAGCAGGCTGATTACCTGGGCCAGGCGTGCGCCATTCTCATCGATGTCCTGAACCCGCAGCGGATCAGCCTCGGCAGCGGCGCCCTGCGGTTCGGGTCGCTCCTCCTGGACGGGGTGCGCGCGGCCGCCAGGCGCGAGGCCCTGCCCGCGGCGTACGAGAACTGCGTCATCGACAAGGCCGTCCTCGGCGACCAGATCCAGGACCTGGCGGCCCTGGCCATCGCACGCGAGGCGGCCGAGAGCGTCGGCTAGTGCTCCGCTATACCGTAATCCGGGGGCGTCTACTATAGTACGCCTCCTTTGCACTCCGGGCGACGTTTTGTTTGACTTATCCGCAGTTTGTGATACTCTAAAGTCACGAGCAGGCTGAAGTCCGCGGGAGGACTTCGGCAGATCGGACAGAGAGGACCGGGGGAGTACAAACCCTCCGGCCCTTTTTGTTTTGCGCGGCACCCCATGAACCAGGAATGGAACGCTGCATCGGAAAGGAGCACAGTCATGTACATCACCGCCACTCATGTCGGACATTTGGGCACTCTGGCCGCACTGGTGGTCCTTGGACTCTCCTCGGGCGCCGGCGCTACGATAGTCCTGGAGGCCGACCGGGAGACCCCGGGCACGCCGATCGTCCTGTCTGATAACGTTCTCCTGGGCGCGCCAGCCACGCTCACGCTCCGAACGACGGGGGGCGGAAGTCCAGGGGCCGACATCTACATCGACGGCTCAACCAATGACGACTTTTTCAACACGACCACGTTGTTCCTCGATGCCGGCGCGGGCGGCAACATCCGCCTGGCAGGGCCCGTCGGCGACACGGCAGCCGTCGCAGCCCTGGTCGTCACCTCGGCCAACGCGGCGACCCTTCCGCCCGTGACGACGGCCGGAGGGGGCGGCGTCAACGTCAACGCCAACGCCATCAACCTGAACGGCAACGTTGCCACCGCCGGCGCCGCCATCACGCTCCAGGGCAATGTGACCCTCGGGGCGGCCGCGGCCATCACCCTCGACACGACCACCGGCGCCCCCGCCGGCGGGAACATCACCATCACCGGCACGGTCAATGACGACGCAGCCAACACGAGCGGCCTGCTGCTCAAAGGCGGCACCAACGGCAACATCAACCTTCAGGGCGCAGTCGGCGGCGGCACGCCCATCGCCAGCCTCACGATCAACTCCGCCAACCAAGTGAGCCTGCCCGCCGTCACGACCGCCGGGGCCGTCTCGGTGACCGCCACCACCCTTACCCTGGGCGGCGCCATGTCGGCCGGCGGCAACGTGGCCCTAAACGCCGGCACCGTCAATCTCAACAACAAGGTCACCGCCGTCGGAGTCCTGACCGGCACGGCCGGCACCGTGAACCTCTCGATGAGCGGCAGCCTTCAGAACGCCTTCGACATCGCGGCCAGCGGCGCGCTTCTCAACGTCGCCGGAGGCGATTACGCCGAGTCGGCGACCGCCGCCACCGCCTGCACGGTGAAGTTCTCGGGCAACACAAGCCTCGGCGGCACGCTCACGGCAAGTGGCGCCATCGCCCTGGGCGGAGAGGCCAAGTCGCTGGCCGTCGACGCCCTGAGCATCGGCGAATCGGGCAGCCTCGACTTGAACGACATCTACCTCTACGTTGACGGCAACGTGGAACTCACACTCGGCGATTGGATCTCCGACGGACGGCTTTTCAGCACCGCGTGGGGGTCGCTCATCGACGCGTCTTACGACTCGTCGCTCGACCGGACCGCGGTCACCCCGGAACCGGCGACGCTGGCCCTCCTGGCCCTCGGCGGCCTGGTTGCCCTGCGGCGCAGGATCCGGTGAGGGCGCCGGCCCAACCGTTTGGGGCATTTCACGGTTGAGCGCAGCCCTGAAGGGTGGCACGGCCGCGGCGCCTTTGCCGCTCTCCGTGCATCGTCGGATTGCCGACAAGCACGGTCACGCAACGGCGCGTGGCCGTGCCACCCCGCCGGATGGGTGCGCGGTGGGTCTCCTGACCCACCGCGCTGCACGCGTTGCCAAGCACGCGCGCGGCCGGCGCACATGGCGTTTCACGGCACGCGCGGCCTGCGGCTCCCCGCTGAACACACATCAGACGCACCTCAAACGCACCTTGACCTTGCTGCACCTCCGGGGTATGCTTATGGTTTCAGTATGGTGGAGTTATTCTGCGCATGCAGCGAGTCATCCGGGTAAAGGGCGCAAGGACCCATAACCTGAGGGGGATCGACGTTGCCATCCCCCACCGGGTCCTCACGGTCGTGACGGGCGTCAGCGGCTCCGGCAAGTCAAGTCTGGCGTTCGACACGCTGTACGCCGAGGGGCAGATGCGGTACGTCGAGTCGCTGTCGGCGTACAGCCGCCAGTTCCTCGAGCAGATGGAGCGGCCGCCGGTCGACTCCATCACGGGCCTGCCGCCCGCCATAGCCCTGGAGCAGAAGAACACCGTCAAGAACGCCCGCTCGACGGTCGGCACCGCCACCGAGATCGCCGACTACCTGCGCCTGCTTTACGCCAGCGTCGGCGAGACGATCTGCCCCGCCTGCAACGTGAAGGTCGTGCGGCACACCGTCACGGGCGCGGTCGACGAAACGCTCGGGCTTCCGCCCGGCTCGCGCCTGCTGGTCGTGGCGCCCGTGTCGAGGAGTTCTTCGCCCGATGCCGCGCAGGGGCGGCCGTGGGAGAGCCTGCGGCGTGAACTGGAGCGCATGGGATTCCGCCGCCTGTACCTCGGCGGCAAGATCGTCGAGGTCACCGAAGCGGCCGAGGCCGACATCCCCGCGGAATTCGAGGTCGTCATCGACCGCCTGGTCCTCGAGGACCCTGTGACCGGCAGCCGGTCGCGCCTGGCAGAGTCGCTCGAGTCGGCGTTCAAGGCGGGACACGGCCGTGCGTCGGCGGTCGTCATGGACGAAGCGATGGCCGAGACTCGGCGCCTGGCGTTCGACATCCGGTTCAACTGCCCCCGGTGCGGCCGCGAGTTCCCCGATCCCGACCCGCAACTGTTCTCGTTCAACAGCGCCGTCGGCGCATGCCCGACGTGCGAAGGCTTCGGGCGCGTCAGCGGCCTGGACCCGGCCAAGATTATCCCCGACCCGCGGCGGAGCATCGACAACGGGGCGATCACGTGCTGGCAGACGCCCGCCTACAAGCACCTGCACCGCGAGTGCCGCCAGGCCTGCCGCAAGGCCGGCATCCGGACCGACGTGCCCTACGTCGACCTCTCGGAGTCGGCCCGCAAGTTCATCTGGGAAGGCGACGGCCTCGGCCACGAGAACGGCTGGGTCGGCATCCGCGGCTTCTTCGACTGGCTCGAGACCAAGCGGTACAAGGTCCACGTGCGGGTCATGATCGCCCGCTATCGCGGGTACTACCCCTGCCCCACGTGCGGCGGCCGGCGTCTGCGGCCCGAGGCGCTCAACGTCTTCGTGGGCGGCCGGCGTCTGTCGGAACTCGCCCTGCTGCCCGTCAAGGACCTCCGGCAGTGGTTCCTGGCGCTGGCCCTGGCGCCGGAGGACGAGCAGAAGGCTTCGGTCCTGCTGCGCGAAATCCGCAACCGCCTGGCCTACCTCGACGACGTGGGCCTCGACTACCTGACGCTCGACCGCCAGACCCGCACCCTCTCGGGCGGCGAGTCGCAGCGGATCAACCTGGCGGCCGCCCTGGGCTCGAGCCTCACCAACACCCTCTACGTCCTCGACGAGCCCACCGTCGGCCTGCACGCCCGCGACACCCAGCGGCTCATCGGCATCCTGCGGAGCCTCATCGGGAAGGGCAACACGGTCGTGGTGGTCGAGCACGACCCGGAGGTGATCGAGGCGGCCGAGCACCTCATCGACCTCGGGCCGGGGGCCGGCGAGGCGGGCGGACGCGTCATCTTCGAGGGCGGCCGCGAAGACCTCGCCCGGTGCGAGTCATCGCAGACGGCCGCCCAGATGCGGACCCACGCCGCCCGCGCCATGGCCCCCTACGCCCGCCGCGCCAAAGGCTGGGCCACCATCACGGGGGCCCGCGAGCACAACCTCAAGGACCTGACCGTCCGCCTGCCGCTGGGCGTCCTGTGCGCCGTGACGGGCGTCTCGGGCAGCGGCAAGACCACGCTGGTGCACTCGTGCCTCTACAACCAGTTCAAGCACCAGCTGGGCGAGGCCGTCGAGACAATCGGCGTGGTCGACAGCATCGACGGGCTCGACACTCTCGACGACCTCGTGCTCGTAGACCAGTCGTCCATCGGCCAGAGCACGCGGTCGAACCCGGTGACGTATGTCAAAGCGTATGCCGCCATCCGGAGCCTCCTGGCCGAGACGCCGAAGGCCCGCATCGCCGGCATCACCGCCAGCGACTTCTCGTTCAACGTCACCGGCGGACGGTGCGAGGTCTGCAAGGGCGTCGGCACGGTAACCTACGACATGTACTTCATGGCCGACGTCACGGTGGTGTGCCAGGAGTGCGGCGGCAAGCGGTTCAAGAAGAAGGTCCTCGACGTGCGGTGGAACGGCAAGAACATCGCCGATATCCTCGACATGACCGTCGACGAGGCCATCAAGCACTTCGCCGGGCACGAGGCCGTGACGGTGCACTTGAGGCCCCTCGTGGACGTCGGCCTCGGGTACCTGCGCCTGGGCCAGAACACGGCCAGCCTCTCGGGCGGCGAGGCCCAGCGGCTGAAACTCGCCTCGTACCTGGCGGCGCCCCGAAAGGGCGAACACTACCTCTTCATCTTCGACGAGCCGACCACCGGCCTGCACATGGCCGACGTCCAGGTGCTCCTGACAACCTTCCACCGCATGGTCCACGGCGGGCACAGCCTCCTGGTGATCGAGCACAACCTGGACTTCATCAGCCAGGCCGACTGGGTCATCGACCTGGGGCCCGAAGGCGGCGAGGCGGGCGGCCACCTGGTCGTCGCCGGGCCGCCCGACAAGGTCATGGCCTGCGAGCCATCCTACACGGGCCGGTACCTGCGCCGGCGGATGGGAGCGGCGGCGGCGCCCGCGAGGAAGGGGTGAACGGCAACGCGCGGCCGCCTTCGGCTCCCCGCCAAACGCGCCGCGCAGGCGCGGGGGCGAACCAAGAGGCGCGTGCCGCCGCGCCGTCCGACGCTAACGCACTCTAATGTCGGATTGTTGCGCGGTGGGTCTCCTGACCCACCGCGCACAAAGCGTAGGCAACCACGCGCGGCGGGTCGGGAGACCCGCCGCGCAAACACGCAAAGTTAGAGCGCTTCAGTCGTTCATCATCACCACGCTGCCCGTCTCGCGGCTGCGGATGGCGGCGTGGCTGAGCAGGCTCGCACGCAGGCCGTCGGCGGCCGAGGCGTTCTCGGGCGTCTCGCCCGAGATGACACACCGGGCGAAGTGGTCCATCGCCCAGAGCCACCCCTTGTCCATCATGTAGTTCCAGTGGGGGCACCGTTGGCGGATGAAGTGCTCGCGTTCGGCAGCGTCTGGCGGCGCGGCGTCGGGCGGATGCTCGGCATCGTACTGGAGTTCCCACCCCATCCGCCGCAGGGCGTACAGGGCCTCCGCACCTTCCTTCTCAAGCAGATATTTGTGGGTGTACTCGCGGTCGGGGTGCGAGTGGCCGGCGAACCGGAGGACCGGCGGCACGTCTCGGTAACCGTACGACCGGAGTTCCACGAAGTCCTCGACCGTTACGCCGCCGCGCGTGCCGATGGCCTCCAGCCGCTCCTTCGGCAGGTCCATGGTGGCCTGGCCGGAATTCATGATCGTGGCGACGCAGCCGGAGCGGAACTTCAGGGCGTAGGCCTCGTCGTCGGGCCGCGACGCAATGACATAGATTGAATCGACCTCAGACCCGGTCAGCCACCGCAGGGCGTCGAAGACGTGCCCGAGTTCGTGAACGACCCGGACGCCCGGCGGGTACCCGGCGCCCCATCGCCAATACTCGTCGGCGATGCGGTAGTGGATGTTCTTCGGGCCGCCGTCGCGATTCAGAAACTCGCGTGCCTTCCGGTACGCCGGGGCGAACCGCCGGTTGAAGCCGACGGCCACGAACCGGCCGGCCTCGCGCTGGGCGGCGACCACCGCCTCGCACTCCACGACGGTGCTGGCGAGCGGCTTCTCGACGTAGACGTGCTTGCCGGCCCGCAGGGCCTCGATGGTGAGGCGGGCCTGGGCGTCTTCGCGCGTCGCGACCACGACGGCCTGGATTTCGGGGTCGGCCAGGAGATGGCGGTGGTCGGTCGTCGAGCACGGCACGGCGTACTTGGCCTGCATGGCGGCCAGGACGTCCGCGCGCAGGTCGCAGAGGGTCTTGAGGTGCATGTGCGGCGCCCGCGCCAGGTTCGGCAGGTGCTGCGACTGGGCGATGCCCCCTGCCCCGATGAGACCGAAGACGGCCTTGTTCATGAACAACTCCTTGCTTTACGCTCGCTGCCAGGTTCAACATTCTGCGCGGATTCTTGATGCCCTTTAGCGCGGTGGATCGGGAGACCCACCGCGCAGCACGTGCGCGCCAAGGCGGCGCAGCCAAGCGGGCCGATTAGTCCTTCGCGGCGCCGATACAGTAAAGGTTGCCGATGGCGCGGACGAAAATCCGGCCGCGCGAAATGGCGGGCGACGTGCGGCACGGTTCGCCGAGGGCGTTCTTCGAGACGACCTCGAACGTCGGCCCCGCCTTGACGACCATCGTCAGCCCATCGTCGTCCAGGAAGTACAGGTTCCCCGCCGCCGAGACGGGACTGGAGCTCACGTGCCTGGCAACCTGCTGCTGCCACGCGTACCGGCCCGTCCTGGCCTCGATGCAACTCAGCATCCCGGAGTCGGAGATCACGTAGAACCACTTGCCGGCGGCGATCGGCGACGGCACGTACGACGGGTTTTTGCGCTCGTGCCACGCAACGTGCGTGCCCGTGACGTTGCCATCGCCGTCGGGCCGGATGCCGAGGATGTGAAGGCTCGGGTAGCCGCCCGTCATGCAGAACAGACCATCGGTGTACACCATCGAGGCCACGAACTGCTCCGTGGGCCCGTCGACGATCCAGAACTGCTTACCGGTGCCGGGGTCGTACGAGGCGACGCACTTCGAGCCCGCCAGGACCATCTGCGTGCGGCCGCCGGCCTCGGCGATGAACGGCGGGCAGTAGGACCGCGTGCGGTTCGGCCGGTCGACCCGCCAGCGCTCCTCGCCGGTGGCCTTGTCGAGGGCGACGATGAAAGCCTTGGCGTCCTGGTCCGCGTTAAGGATGACGGTGTCTTTGTACAGGGTCAGGGAACTACAGAAACCGTGTACGGCGTTGAAATCGCCCGGCGAGCGGCGCCAGACCTCCTTGCCCTCCATGTCGTAGGCGACCATCTGGATCCTGGGCGACTCGAGGAACGAGACGTAGACCAGCCGGCCATCGGTCGCGGGGGTGCTGGAGGCGTACGAGTTGAGTTCGTTCTTCCGCTCCAGGGGCGCCGCGAGGACGACGCGGTTCCACAGGACCTTGCCGTCGCGCCGGTCGACGGCCAGGAGCACCCGCTTCTTCTCGCTCTCCAGGCACGTGGTTACGAACACGCGGTCGCCCCAGACGATGGGCGACGAGTGCCCTTTGCCGGGGATCGGGGCCTTCCACGCGATGTTCTCGCCGGCGCTCCAACGGATAGGCACGCCGGCCTCGGTGCTCGTGCCGTCGCCCCGCGGCC
>Ga0315286_10002704_pt1 | contig 16598 bp, 14 predicted proteins | sample YL17G10_0_MG_FD_205038 | JGI IMG/M metagenome (GOLD analysis project Ga0315286, IMG submission 205038) | Sediment microbial communities from Yellowstone Lake, YNP, Wyoming, USA - YL17G10_0 | ecosystem: Environmental > Aquatic > Freshwater > Lake > Sediment | place: USA: Wyoming | collected...
CGAAACAGATAAGTTCGGAGCGAGATTTACCTCCGAGCGTATCCGGCAGGCCGTAGAGTATAAAAATATTAGAGTCTATGATGAGGTTTTACGCGTTACCATAAGCATTGGCGTATCCATATTCCCCGAAGATACCCTTTTGCCGCAGATGCTTATTGACAAGGCAGATCAGGCTTTATACCGGGCAAAGCAGGCGGGTAGAAATAGGGTCTGTATATACGGAGAAGATAAGTAACTAAACATTATCTCTTGCCCCGTTAGAAATATTATGGTAATCTATACGGAATATTTCTAACGGGGCTTGCAATTATAGTTAGTTTAAGATAAAATTAAAAGTTATGGTAAAAAAATTTATACTTTCGCGGCCTAAAATCCGCGCCCTTAAGGGCGCGGATAAGTTGTGGCCGCTCAAGTATTCCGCTTCAGAAACCTCGGGCTTTAGCCCGAGGAGCTTCATTATCGGTATTGATTTGGGCGCTACTAACTTAAAGATTGCCTTACTGGATTTAAAATATAACATTAGGGACAAAAGGATTTTAAGTACTAAGAGGTTCGTTGCAAAAGAAAGTTTGATTTCGGTGCTCATAGATTCAATATATAAGATTATAAGGGATAATAAGTTAAATAGGGCGAATATTTTAGGTATTGGCCTGGGCCTGCCGGGCCCCATAGATATAAAGCAAGGCATAGTGCATTTCTTTCCCAATATACCCGGATGGAAAGAGGTAAATCTGAGAAGTATCCTGGGAAAAAGATTAAGATTACCGATATTCTTGGATAACGATGCAAATTTGATGTGTCTGGCAGAGTATAGATTAGGCCGAGCGAGGGGGTTAAGCAATGTGGTCTGTCTTACCTTGGGCACAGGCGTGGGCGGCGGCATAATTATTGAAGGAGCCCTTTATCGCGGTTCAACTTTTTCTTCCGGGGAAATAGGCCATATTCCTCTTAACGAAAGAGGCCCGCGGTGCAATTGTGGAGGTATCGCTTGCCTGGAGGCATATATCGGTAGTCACAGGATTTTAAAAGAGGCAAAGAGATTATTTAGACGAGATGTAGCCTTGGAGGATTTAAGCCAATTAGCAAGGCAGGGGAATAGAAAAGCCTTAAGGTTATGGTCTAATGTAGGAAGGCGCCTGGGGGTGGCGCTAGCAGGTATAGTGAATTTTCTTAATCCCGATGCTATTGTTATAGGCGGCGGCGTAGCTGGCGCCGGTAAGATATTATTCGATAGGGTAAGAGAGACTATATTAAAACGGGCAATGAGCGTGCCGGCCAAGCAGGTAAAGGTATTTAAGGCAAAGCTGGGTAATGATGCGGGCTTAATCGGAGCGGCGATCCTCGTCAAAGAATCTCTAGAATTAAAATTTAATGACAAATGACAAAGCACAAAATCCAAAATAAGCACAAAGTACAAATGTCAAATGTCAAAACTTTAGTTTTGGTATTGGTTTTTTGGATTTTGAATTTATTTTGTGTTTTTCCCGCATCTTATTTAGTTCGAGGCGGGATCCCGCTTTTGCGGGAGAATTTTGACATTTGTCATTTGCGTTTTGGCAATCTATTTTCTTTATTATATGCCCAGGAGGAGAAAGAGAAACCGATTGTGGTCAATGGGGATAAATTAGAATATTCTACGGATAAGAAAGAAGTCATTGCCACAGGAAATGTAGAGGTAGATTACAAAGGTACCAAATTAACCTGCCAGAAGTTAATCCTTGATACAGAGACTAAAGATGGCCAGGCGAGCGGTAATGCCAGATTAGAAGACCAGCAGGGGGTAATAGAAGGAACAAAGATAGTTTATAACTTTGATGCCAAAGTAGGTACTATTATTGATGCAGAGTTTAGGTCTAATCCCTATTTTGGTAAGTCCGAGAAAGTTAATAAAGTAAGCGATGCGGAATTTATTGCTAAGCGCGGCTATATGACTACCTGTAGTTATGATGAGCCGCATTATCGCATGAAATCAAGGAAGATGAACTTTTTCCCCGGGGATAAGATTCAGCTTAAAGATGTTAATTTTTATTTAGGCCGTGCCCCTATATTTTATCTTCCCCAATACAATCATAGCCTGCGCGACCCGCTCGTCCATGTGCAGTTAATGCCGGGCAAGAGTAAAGACTGGGGTGCCTATTTACTGACTGCATGGCGTTATAATCTTACCGAAGATGTCAAGGGGAGAATTTATTTTGATTATCGCGCGACAAAAGGCGTAGCAGAAGGCCTTGGCGTAAACTATACTACGCCGGCATCAGGCAAAGGAGACTTTAAATATTATTATACGCAAGAAAGAGACCACACTCTTCCTAAAAAAGACAGAAACCCCAGGATATTCGAGAGATATTTTATTCGTTGGCGGCATAAGTGGGATATAGATGAACAGACAAAATTAATCTCGGAGTATTTTAAAATTACGGATTCTAAAAGAATAATTCAGGGGAGCCAATATAGTTTCCTTAAGGACTATTTTCCCCGTGAATACGAAAAGGATACACAACCGCTATCTTATGTTTCATTACACCGCTCTTTTCATTATTCAAGTATGGATTTTCTTATGCAGAAACGCGTTAACCGTTGGTATAGCCAAGAGGAATTATTACCCGAGATAAAATACAGCTTACCGAGTCTTCAGCTCGGCGAAAGCCCGTTTTATTTTGAAAACAACAGCTCGTATGTAAACTATAATCGTAAAACAGCAGCCCCTTCATCTAATTTAGATGATTTCACCTATAATAAATATGATACCTCCAATAAGTTGTCGCTGCCTACGAAAATAGCATTTGTTAATCTGAATCCTTTTATTTCCAGCCAAGAAACCCTTTATGATAAAAATTATCCTTACGGTTCAACTCTGTATGTTGTTTTTTCTCTAGGCTCAGATGCAAGCACTAAATTTTATCGCCTTTTTAATGTTAAATCTAACTTTTTGGGCTTGGATATCAATAACTTAAGGCATATCATTACGCCTACTATAGGCTATTCTTATAGCAAAACTTCAACTATGCCGGCTGGTAAGGCAAGGTTTGGGGGAGGAGCTTCTTATGGGAATTCTGCTGCCGCATTGGGATTATCCAATAAGTTACAGACAAAGCGTAAGGGCCAAAGCGTAGACTTAGCTAACCTTAATGTAACTACCAGCTATGCTTTTAAGCCCAAATCTGGAGATAAGAGAGGAAGCAGTTTGTCAGATTTTCTTATTGAATTAGACCTCCTGCCTTATTCCTGGTTGAGGATAAATAGCGATACTACTTATAAACATACGGGTAAATATTCGGAAGGATACGGGCGTTTTTCTACTGTAAATTATGACGTTAACTTTGATTTAGGTAAAGAGCGGACTTTTGGATTTGGGCAGCGCTATCAAAGAAAAGGCGGCAATGAAATAACCCAGAGTTTAAATTGGCGCCTAAGCCCGAAATGGCGATTCTCAATTTACCAAAGGCGTAATATAGGGCATGCCCCGGGTTTAAAAAGAGGCTTAAGGGAACAGGAATATATTATTTCCCGAGATTTCCATTGCTGGACCATAGATTTTAATTATAATATAACAAGAGGGGAAGGCGAAAGTATCTGGTTCATCTTCAGGCTTAAGGCGTTTCCGGAGTTAGAATTCGAATATAATCAGAACTATCATGTGCCCAAGCCGGGTTCGCAGTCGAATCCTTAAAATGGTTCATGGTTCATGGTTCAGGGTTTGTTTGTGAACTTTGAACATTGAACTTTGAACAAAAGGTAAATTCTTAGAGATGAATATTTCCATAATCGGTTCGGGTTATGTAGGCCTGGTTACGGGCGCCTGTTTTGCGGAATTAGGTAATAAAGTTATCTGCGCGGATAATGATAACAAAAAAATCGCTCTTCTTAAAAAGGGCACCATTCCTATATATGAACCCGGATTAGAGGAGTTGCTCGCTAAAAATATAAAAAAGAAGCGGCTTAAGTTTACTTTTAATATTAAAGAAGCGGTTAGTGATTCCAAGGTTATTTTTATCGCGGTGGGCACGCCTTCTTTGGAAAATGGCGAAGCCGACCTTACCGGCATAGAAAATGTAGCCCGCAATATCGCGATAAATATGACCCAATATCGTTTAATCGTAGAGAAATCTACTGTTCCGGTTGAGACAGGCGAGTGGGTTAAGCGGACTATACAGATTTGTATCAGGAGTAAGGTTAAGTTTGACGTTGCCTCAAACCCGGAGTTTTTAAGGGAAGGGCAGGCCATAAATGATTTTATGCATCCGGATAGAATCGTCATTGGCGTAGAATCAAAAAAGGCAAAGGAGTTAATAGTAAGTTTATATAAACCCTTAAATGCGCCTTTAGTCATCACCGATATAAAGAGCGCCGAATTAATTAAACACGCCTCCAATTCTTTTTTAGCCACCAAGATTTCTTTTATTAATGCTGTTTCGCATATCTGCGATAAGGTAGGCGCAGATATAAGAGAAGTGGCTTTTGGTATGGGGTTAGATAAAAGGATTGGCCAGGCTTTTTTGGATGCGGGCCTTGGTTATGGCGGCTCCTGCTTTCCCAAGGACTTAGATGCCTTTATTAAAATTTCAGAAAAATTAGGTTATAGCTTTGAATTGCTTAAGGCAGCCAAAGAAATAAACCGCCAGCAGCAGGCTTCCTTTTTAAACAAGACAAAGGATGCCCTTTGGATAATTAAAGACAAGACCATAGGAATACTGGGGTTATCCTTTAAGCCAAATACAGACGATATACGTAACGCGCCCTCTATAGATATAATTAAGGCCTTACAGGAAGAAGGGGCGAATATAAGGGCATACGACCCTTCCGCAATGCCTAAAGCCAAAGAGGTGTTAGATAAAGTTATATTTTGCAAAGACCCTTATGATGCCTGCCGCGGAAGTGAATGCCTATTGATTATTACCGAGTGGGATGAATTTAAAGAGTTGGATTTTTTAAAAGTAAAGAAATTACTTAAGAGGCCCCTGATTATTGATGGCCGCAATATTTATGAGCCTGGAGATTTAGAGAAATTAGGCTTTACATATATTAGCGTGGGCAGGAGAAAGCATGGATAACTTTTTTATAGAATTTAAAAAAAGAATTTACAAGAAAAAAATTAAGATTGCGGTAGTGGGTTTGGGTTATGTAGGGCTGCCCTTGGCATTAGAATTTGCCAAAAAAGGTTTTGATGTTTTAGGTATAGAGATAGACAGAGGGAGATTAACCCATCTTAAAAAAAGAGAATCTTATATTACCGGTATATCCAATAAAGAATTAAGAGCGATTCTGAAAAGAGGCAGGTTTAATGCCACAGGTGATTTTGGCGCCTTAAATAGTATCGATGTCGTGATTATCTGCGTTCCTACCCCTTTAAAGAGAAAATACCACCCTAATATTTCCTATATTAAACAGGCAGTAAAGTCCATATCCAAAAATCTTAAAATACCCAGTTTGATTATTCTGGAGAGCACTACCTATCCGGGGACGACGGAAGAGGTAATATTGCCCTTGCTTGAACGGCACAACCTAAAACATGGTAAGGATTTTTTCTTGAGTTTTTCTCCGGAGAGGATAGACCCCGGCAATACGGATTATCCGGTAAATAAAATTCCCAAAATAGTAGGCGGAATTAACAAAGAGGCGGCAGATTTAGCGGTATTAGTTTATAAAAATATCATTGATAAAGTTGTGTCTGTATCTTCAGCCAGGGTAGCGGAATTCGTAAAGTTATTGGAGAATACCTTTAGATTGATTAATATCGCAATGATAGATGAATTAGCGATGATGGCGCATAAGATGAATATCGATATCTGGGAAGTTATTGAAGCTGCCTCGACCAAGCCCTTTGGTTTTATGCCGTTTTATCCGGGTTGTGGCGTGGGTGGACATTGTATTCCCAAAGATCCACTTTATCTTTATTGGAAGGCCCGGCTCCACGGTTTTAAATCCCGTTTTATAAAACTTGCCTCAGATATTATTACTTATATGCCAGAATATGTAGTAGAGAGGGTCATTAATTTAATGGGCCGAACACCGAACACCGAACACCGAACACCGCGAATATTGGTTATCGGTGTTACTTACAAAAGAGATATCAAGGACTTAAGGAAATCGCCCGCATTAGATATAATTGATATCTTCCAAAAGAAAAATATTTCTGTTTCTTATTACGACCCCTTAATTCCTTATCTGAAATTGAATCATATAGACCTTAAATCTATACGGTTAAACGCCAAAACACTAAATGCATTTGATTGCGTAGTTATTGCTACTGACCACTCGTCGGTGGATTATAATTTTGTATTGAAAAATTCCCGGCTTATTTTCGATACGCGCAATGTCTATTATGGCAAAAAAAATGACAAGGTGGTAAGGCTATGAAAAAATTTCTCGTAACCGGAGGCGCGGGATTTATCGGTTCGCATATTGTAGAGGCCTTAATTAAAAAGGGCCACTTTGTCCGCATCTTAGATAATTTCTCATCTGGTAAAATAGAAAACTTAGATTTTACCAAAGACCTATCACCTAAGACCTATGGCCTAATTAAGGGTGATATCCGCGACAAAGCTATCTGCCTAAAAGTCACAAAAGGCGTAGATTTTGTTTTACATCAGGCAGCCTTAAGGAGCGTTCCCAAATCCTTAGGTAATCCTAAAGAATATAATGAGGTTAATATTGGCGGCACCTTAAACATGCTGGAGGCAGCCCGTCAGAATAAAATAAAATGTTTTGTTTTTGCTTCCTCAAGCTCTATTTACGGAGAGGCAGTAAAATTTCCCGAGAAAGAAGACGATATGCCTCGGTTAATCTCTCCTTATGCTTTAACCAAATTAGCCGGAGAGTATTATTGTAAGATATTTTCCAAGAATTATGGTTTAAATACCGTATCCTTGCGTTATTTTAATGTCTTTGGGCCGCGGCAGGCTTTAGACGATGAATATGCCGTAGTGATACCCAAATTTATCACTTGTATGTTAAATGATGAACCTCCCCCTATATATGGAACAGGCAGGCAATCGCGGGATTTTACCTATGTGGATAATGTAGCCGCGGCCAATATCTTAGCCGCGCAAAAAGGTAATCTTTCCCGCCGTAGCGGGATTCCGCAAATCACGCCTATGGCGGATTCCGCCAAAGGCGGAAATGCGGGAAAGGGAGAGGTTTTTAATGTGGCCTCAGGTAAGGATTATAGTATTTTAGGTTTAGTTGAGGCGTTAAATAAAATAATGAAGAAGGATATAAAACCTGTTTTTTTGCCGCTGCGGCCAGGCGATGTCTTTAAGACATTGGCAGATTTATCTAGAGCAAAAAGAATTTTAGGGTTTAAGCCAAAGATAGGGTTTCCTGAAGGCCTGGAGTTAGCGGTTAAATATTTTAAAGAGCTCTGAAAAATGTGTTTTTATGATTACACAGATTATAAAGGCAGATTACACAGATTAAAACTTAGACGATAAAATCTGTGTAATCTTTTTAAATCTGTGTAATCAGAGAGCGCCGATATGATTTTTAAGAATTTTTCAGCGCTCTCTTTAAAAGAAAATGACAAAAAAAACTGTAGTAATTACCGGTGGCGCAGGTTTTATTGGAAGCCATCTTTGCGATAGGTTAATTAAGGCGGATTTTAAGGTTATTTGCCTGGATAATCTTATCACCGGTAAATTGGGAAATATAAAGCACCTGCTTAAAGATAAAAATTTTAAATTTACAAAGCGTAATGTTACTAAATACATTGATATAAAAGGAAAAGTTGATTACATCCTGCATTTTGCCTCGCCTGCCTCACCTGAGGATTATTTAAAATTTCCTATCCAGACCTTAAAAGTGGGTTCTTTGGGCACGCACAATGCCTTAGGGTTAGCCAAAGAAAAAAAGGCAAAGTTTATGCTTGCCTCTACATCTGAGGTTTACGGAGACCCATTAGTCCATCCCCAGTCAGAGGCTTACTGGGGCCATGTTAATAGCGTGGGCGTGCGTGGCTGCTATGATGAGGCCAAGCGTTTTGCCGAGGCGATTACTATGGCATACCACCGGGTACATAAAATAGATACCCGGATTGCGCGTATCTTTAATACCTACGGAGAAAGGATGCGTATTAATGACGGCCGGGTAATCCCTAACTTTATCTATCAGGCATTGCGTAATAAATGTATAACGGTGTATGGTCAAGGCAGGCAGACGCGCTCATTCTGCTATATCAGCGATTTAATCGATGGGATATATAAACTTATGTCGTCTTCGATGAACGAGCCGGTAAATTTAGGTAATCCCCGTGAATTTACAATTTTGGAATTAGCCAGGCTGTTAATCGCGTTAACTGGCACAAAAAGCAATATTGTTTTTAAACCCCTGCCTCAGGATGACCCCCGCCAACGCCAGCCAAATATCTCCAAAGCCAAAAGCCTTCTCAATTGGCTTCCGAAGATAGAGTTAGAAGAGGGGCTTAAAAGGACTATCGAGTGGTTCAATTTAGGTATATGAAAAAATATCTTCTTTTAGCATTGGCCTTAGCAATAAACATTTATTTTCGCGCCTTTCCCGCCTATTTTCCCCAATTGAAAATCGAGGCCAGGGCGAGAGTAGAGCAGGGGATGCGTCAGGAGGCAATTAAAGAGATTGATGAGAAATTCCCCGGGTTTTCAGGCTGGTCAAAAAGTAGTTTAATACAAGCTTTAATTAATCAGAAGAAGCAGCAAAAACAGGCCATTGGGGCCAAGGTGCAGAAAGAGTACCTGAAGTTAAAAAATAGGTATCAGGATGAGGCTGGCCAGACCTATCTTATGGAATTAGATGGCTGGCATTGGGGCCGCTATGTGGAGAATATTTTACGTTCGGGGCATCCGGGAGATGAGGTTATAAATGGCCGGCAGCGGGACAACCTGATGATTGCTCCTTTAGGAGATGATTTATACCCGAATCACTTTCTATTTTATCTTTCCGCGTTTCTTTATAAAATATTTTCTCTATTTAAGGCCGTTCCCCTATTTACATTCTTATTTTATCTGCCCCTATTTTTTACGGCGGTATTTATAGCGGTATTATATATGTTTTCTTACCGCTACAGCGGCAGCCTCGGCGCGTTAATCACTTGTTTGTTTGCGGGTTTGACGCCGGTTTTTTTGACGCGCAGTTGCGCGGGTTGGTTCGATACGGACCCCTTGAATTTACTCTTTCCGATATTAGTCGTCTGGACATATATTCTGGCCTATCAGGCACCCACTTTTAGAAGAAGGATTCTCTGGATTTCTTTTTCTTCATTTTGGTTAGGTCTATTTTGTTTTACCTGGCAAAGCTGGTGGTTTATTTTTTTAATTATCATCATGTATGAGGTTTATTCTTTACTGAATGTAATTTCGGTACATTGGCAGTATAAAGAAAAAAATTTATTTTTATTCAAACAGCATATTATTTCTTTATCCTTATTTATAGTTCTTGGCCTTTTCTGGGTTATCCTTTTTGCGGGATTCCAGCCAATTTTATCTTTATATTCCAAACTAAATGAAGCCCTTGCCTTAAATAGGTCTTTAGCCGTTTCCATCTGGCCAAATGTCTTTTCTACGGTGGGGGAGCTTGAAAGAATGACTATGCCTCAGATAATCAGGACATCAGGAGGCTTGTTTATATTTTTATCTTCTTTGTTTTATGTGTTAATTCTATTTTTGCGTACCCGAAAGAGCCAGAGATATACTGATTTCACGCGCGAATCTGTGGTTATCCTGATCTTCTGGTTTTTTAGCATGTTTTTTGCTTGTTTTAAAGGCGTAAGATTTATTATATTTTTAGTTATACCTACCGGCATATTCCTGGGATGGTTAATAAATGATGCCTATAGGTATTTTATGAATACAAAGAAAATATTGAAGGCCTGCTTTGTGTTAATGATTGCCATTATTTTAAGCAATACCTTTATTAATAGGGCTTATAAAACAATGTACGGTACTTTTCCTATCATGAATGATGGTTGGCATAGGGTATTAAGTTCCTTAAGAGAAACTACTCCCCGGGAGGCAATTATTAATTCCTGGTGGGATTTTGGGGATTGGTTTAAAGCAGCGGCCAGGCGCAGGGTTATCTTTGATGGCCAGAGCCAGAACTTACCCCAGGCCTATTGGATGGCGAATGTTTTGCTGGCCGATAATGAAGAAAAGGCAGTGGGGATATTGCGGATGTTAAATAACGCGGGTAACCAGGCATTTGAGAGCATAAATGAATATCTTAAAGACCCCCTTAAATCCGTTTTACTTTTAGAGAGAGTAATCCCCTCTAAAACCCCGGAAGCGGCAAAAGTAACTTTATTAGAGTTCCTACCCGGCCCTGTAGCAGAACAGGTAGTAAGATTACTTTTTAATAAGCCAGACAAAGCATATTTTATTGTTGAGTATACCATGCAATCTAAGATTAGTACAATTTCCTACTTGGGAAACTGGGATTTCTCTAAGGTTTATCTGGCACAGAATTTCAATAAAAATAACCAAAGTCAGGTTATAGGCTATCTGACAAAATTTGGCCTGGATAATCAAGAGATACAGAGATTTTCTCAGGAGGTAGGTTTAATTCCCAAAGTAAATTTAGATGGCTGGATTTCCTATCGGGTTAATTTACATAGTAGATTAGTTAAAGGAGAGGAGAAAAATAATATTGTGCTTTTTGATAATGGTTTGGTTTATAGCCCTAAAGAACAGGCTGTTTATCTATACGCGCTCGAAGAGGGCAGATACGGCAGTTATAAAATACCAAAAAGCCTTTTTATGGTTAGGCAGGATAAATTAGAAGAGATTACTTTTGCGAATAATGACCTAGATTTTTCTGTTTTAATGTTTAAAAATCAAGAAGGATACCAGGCTATTTTGCTCGACCGTCAGTTGGCGAATAGCCTGTTTGTGCGTTTGTATTTTTTAGCGGGAGCCGGCCTTAAGCATTTTAAGCCATTTATAGAAGAAAAGGACGGGGAAGATTACATCCGGGTTTTTGAAATTGCCTGGGATTAAGGGCCCTAGATGTTGGTAAGCGGTTGCATTCTTTATAATTATATGTTATACTTATATTAGATAACGAGACCAGAGACATAGGGAGCATTTGTAAGAATGGGATAGAGAAAGAGATAAATAGTCTTTATATTATAGTTTAAAAGTTCACCTATTCTGCAAATGAGAATAGGTTTTTTTTATTGAAGCCACAACTTACGGAGTCCGCCGTAGGCGGACGAACGTAAGTTGTTTGGCTGAAATAATCCCCCCTGTCCCGCAAGATGCGGGACAGGGGGGATAAAGTTGCTGTACTTATTTACTTGACAAAAGGCAAAGGAGGTGATATAAAGAAAAAGAAAGAAAGAGTAGTAAGATAAGGGGACAAAGCGCTAGCAGTAAATTAACCTCTAAGATTTTGTAATAAAAAGAAGTTATAATCTAGAAAATAAAAGCAAGAGGTTAAATAATAGAGCGCGGAAGTCAATTTTACCTTAGGAAGGAGGTAGTTTCAAATGAAAAGAGGTTTTACGCTCGTAGAAATTATGATTGTAGTCGCAATCATCGCCTTATTAGCAGCCATAGCCATACCTAACCTGTTGAGGGCACGCCTTCAGGCAAATGAGTCTGCAGCGCAGGCAGCGCTAAAGACCATTGCTACGGGAGAAATTACTTATCGTAGCGGCAATAATAACTATACCGACCTTAACGGATTAGGAAGTGCAGTTCCTCCGTATATTGATAGCCAAATAGGTTGCACCGATGAGCCTTGTACAAAGAATGGCTATAATTTTACCCTTGATGCTACGGAAAGCGACGAGATGTTTGTGGCTGTAGCTGTACCCCTAAATGACAATGTCACTGGAGTACGCAAATTTTGCATTACCGAGGATGGCGTAGTAAGAGTTAATTCTACTATTGATGACGCTACGGATCATGACGGCTGTCAAGCCTTTGGTCCTTCTCCATAGTGATTAGTTTACATCGTGCGTAGGTTACCCCACACCCAGAGTTAAAAGAAATGTAAAGCCTGGGTGTGGGGTTTTTTTAATGAGCCCCGCCTTTGGCGGGGCGAATTAACCCCCGCCGCTTTGCTTCGCAAAGCGAAGCAGCGGGGTGGCCTCACTTAAATTCTCCTTGCCTAAAACATTTTTTATGATAAAATATAAATATGAAAAATACGAAAGCGCGAAGCTTCGTGGCCATAATGGTGGTGATCGCGGTTTCCGCCCTCATCTTAAGAATCGCGATTGAACAAATAACTAAGATTAATATTACCCAGAATGAATCCAATGCCCAGGCGGCCTTAAAATTTATTTCCGCTGCCTTAGAGAATTATGCCAAGGACCACTTAGGCGCGTATCCGGCTAACTTTTCTGCTTTAGTCCAGGATAACCCGCCTTATCTGGATAAGGACTATCTTATTGAATCCCCCATCAGAGGTTACGATTATAATTGCCCCCGAATTGAGACTTTGGGTTATAGCTGTTCTGCCAGCCCGCTTAAATGTAATGTCACGGGAAGGGCGGCCTATGCGGTTACCACTGGCGGCTTAGTAATAGCTGAAGAATGCGGTAAGAAGGAATGATGTGTGTGTTTGCCGATGACGGCTCCCGGTAACTAAAGGATGGATATCAGTGGATAAGGGTTTTACATTATCAGAATTGATGATTGCCGCAGCAATTATGTTGATTGCCATATTGGGCCTGCTGACCGTGTTTATCAATAGTATAGTATTAAATGAGTCAAATGCGAACTTAGTTATGGCAGTCAATGATGCTCAATATGTATTGGAACAGATAAAGGCTTTAGCTTATGATGATATAGATAGCTATAATCCTTTGAACTTCACCATAAATAATGATAATATTGTTCCTGAACTCAGCGTGCAAAATATAAGTACCGCGCTTAAGAATGTAACCATAACTATTAGTTGGACAGAAAGGCAGAGGCCAAGAAGTGTGCAATTATCTACGCATATTGCCCGCACCGCGCAATAAAGATAAGGGGTTTACTTTATTAGAGATTTTCATATGCATATTTATAATTATTATCGTCCTTACTGCCTTATTTTCAGTTTTAAATATAGGAGAGCTTTCTCAGAGAATTGGTGGTACGGAATTAGAAGTTCAGCAAGCAGTAAGAATGGCCTTGGACTATATAGTTAGAGATTTACGCCAGACCAGTAGAAACAAAATCTTTTTAGAAGAATATGCCAATGAAACTTTTACCGAATTGGCAGATAATCTCACCTTTGCCCATGCGCGGTTTAATCTCTGCACCGGTTACGATACCACAAATGCTACACCAACCTGGAGCGGTGAGCAGATTACATATGATTTTGACCCCACAGAACAAACAATAATCAGAACCGACCTTGTAAACGGACAGAGCCTGCAATTCAATAGCATAACCAACTTGACATTTACGAAAATTGACCTTAATTCTTTAAACGTTAATATTACCGGGCAGAAGGTTGCCCGGGGCACTATAGCAGCCACGGTTAATTTACAAGAGGAAGTAAAATTAAGAAATGAATAAACGGGCAGTAGCATTATTGCTGGGATTAATTGTGGTTTTGGTATTGTCTGTTCTTTCGGCTGCGTTTTTCTCAAGAAGTATCAGCGAACACAATTTAGTCAGAAGATATGTGAGTTCCACCCAAGCGCTCTGGTTTGCCGAAAAAGGCTTAGCCGATGCTGCTGCCCAGTTACCCAGCGCGTCCTCTTTAGGAAATTCTTCCTCTGAGTATAATACGAGCACAGTATCTGTTTATAGTGACGCCAATAGCACCATCTATAGGATTGATTCCACCGGTCGTGTGATTATCGGCAGTACGCCGATAGAAAGAGAAATAGAACACCATGTGCGATATTCTCCTTTTCTGCCAGCCAGCAGTTTTAATTTTGCCATTGAGGTCAATGGACTTTTGAAATTAGCGGGCAGTTACGAGATTCTGCCTGATGACCAGCCCGATTCATATTATTGCAAAGAAAATGCAGGTATCTCTTTTGCCAGTAGATTTGGCTTTTCTTCGGAAGAATTAAAGAATTTGGCTGTGTCCCAGGGGACTTACTATGAAGACCCTGCTTCACCATTACAAAACTTTCCAAATCAGATTACCTGGATTAAGATTACCGAGCCCACCGGACAATTAAAGATATCCGAAAGCGGTTGGTCGGGCAGCGGTATCTTAGTGGTAGAAGGTGAAACAGATATAGAAGGCGGAACTTTTGATGGTATAATATGGGTAATCGGTAAATTGACTATTACCGGTAATCCGCACCTCAGCGGAACAGTAATTTCAGAATGTCAAGTAGATGTTACTACCAAGGTGGCGGGAAATCCGGAATTGGAATGGAATGAAACAAAAATAGACGCGGCCTTAGGGCTGCTTAGTTCATTTGCAGACAGGACGCCATTATCCTGGCGGGAAACACAATAACCATAAATACGCATTTATGATACCGTTACTGATAGCAAAAAATAAGTTTTCTAAAGAAAGATTATCTTTAGGTTTAGATATCGGAACGCAGGCAGTAAAATTTGTAAAATTAAAATTCTTTAAGGAAGGCGTAGAACTTTGTGGCTTTGCCTTGGAACCGGCCCCGGCTAATTCAAAACCGGATATAAACCGAATGCTCCAATCCCAAAATATAAAGGGTGTGAATATTTCCGTTTCCGGCCCTGCGGCAATAATAAGATATGTGAACTTTCCTAAAATGAATAACGATGAGTTGAAGCAGGCCTTAAGGTTTGAGGCGCAGAAACACATACCTTTTTCTATGGATGAAGTAAATTTAGATAGTTATATTTTAAAAGAGGATTTGCCCGATAATAAAATGTTTGTATTATTGGCAGCAGCAAAGAAAGAAAGCATAAACCAGCGTATGAAAATTATTCAGGAGGCAGGCCTTAAGGTTAATGTAATTGACGTTGATTCCGTAGCCTTAATCAATGCCTTTAATTTTAATTATCCGCAGGATAACTTAACAGAGCGTAAGGCCGTGGCCCTGCTGAATATTGGTGCCTTGATGAGTAATTTAAATATATTAGAAAATAACATCCCGCGTTTAAGCCGGGATATCCATATTGCCGGAAATAGTTTTACTCAGAAACTGATGGATATTTTTGCCATGGATTTTAAATCCGCGGAAGAACTAAAGCTTAACCCCGTTAGAAATACCAAAGATATAGAGGTGCAAAATAAGATTTCTAACGGGGTAAACCCGGATAAAGAAAAGGCCGAGAAAATAACCGCGGCCATTGATGCGGTGCTGGCTAATTTAGCTAATGAAATAAGGATATCCTTTGATTATTATGAAAGCCAGAGCTCATCTAGCGTGACAAAGATTTATTTAAGCGGCGGAGGCAGCGAATTTTTCGGCTTAAAAGATATGCTGGCTAACCTTTTAGGCATAGAGGTAGAATATTGGGACCCTTTTAGGCGGGTAAATATCCCGGACGGGCTGAAGCCAGAGGCAGAAACAATAAAGGCGCTATCCGGACGGTTAGCCGTAGCGCTGGGTTTGGCTTTGAGGTAAGCCGCATGATCGAAATCAATTTACTTCCACATGAATTAAAGGCTAAAAGCAAAAACGCGGGGCTAGAGCCTGGCTATTTTCTATACCTCATTCCTTTAGTGTTTGCTTTATTGGTCTGCGCGCATATCATTTTAGCCGTAGTGACTATCGCCAGGAGTTATCAATTCATCGCGCTGAATAATAAATTGAAAAGCTTAGAGCCGCAAAGAAAAATATTTGAGAATCTGAATAAAGAAAATGGCATGCCTTTAGCCGATGCTAAACTAATTCAACAATTGACCGTTCAGAGAATAAACTGGCCAGAAAAGTTAAATAAATTAAGCCTAAATTTACCCCCCGGAGTTTGGTTTGAGGAAATTACGGTATCCTCTAAAAGTTTTATCCTGAAAGGCTCGGTAATATCTTTGCAAAAAGAAGAAATGGCCTTGATTAATAAATTTATGGATAATCTAAAAAATGATACTAGTTTCTTTAAAGATTTTAATAACCTCGGATTGAGTTCGGTGCAAAGACGGGTAATTGGCGGCTATGAGATAATTGATTTTACTTTATTAGGTAATTTAAAGGCAAAATGATAAATTTATTAGCTAAATTAAATAGCTTAAAATTAGATAATAAGAAAATATTTATGATTATGCTGGCAAGTTTTGTCATCATCTACATTGATTTTACAACCCTTTTTAAATTACAATTTCGAAGTATAAAAAAGCGCGGGCCAGAAATAATAAAGCTAAAGGAAGAAATAAATGTCTTGACGAAAGATTTAGCTCGGCTGCGGGGTACAAAAAATAAACAGCCACAGGCAAAAGATGGCTGGCAGAATAAAAAAATCATTTCTGAAGACGAGATACCGTTATTATTACAGGAGATATCGGGTATTGCTAATAAGAATAACGTTAAGATTATCAAGATATCGCCGTCATCTGCGCCGTCCTTTAAGGCTGCATCGCCCTCTAAAGAATCAAAGGCTAAAGAAGGCGCCGCCTCTGGACAGCAAAAATTTACCCCTCGTTTAATAACCTTAGATTTATCTTGCGATTATCATCATTTAGGCCAGTTTATCAATGACCTAGAAAATTCTAAAATATTAATCGCTGTAGAAGGGATAAAAATTATA
>Ga0315286_10002705_pt1 | contig 16596 bp, 13 predicted proteins | sample YL17G10_0_MG_FD_205038 | JGI IMG/M metagenome (GOLD analysis project Ga0315286, IMG submission 205038) | Sediment microbial communities from Yellowstone Lake, YNP, Wyoming, USA - YL17G10_0 | ecosystem: Environmental > Aquatic > Freshwater > Lake > Sediment | place: USA: Wyoming | collected...
GCCGGCTCCGCCGTCCTGGCCGGTAGGAGCCATGAAGAGTAGTAATTGGTTAACCACGAGTACCTCCGTTGATTCTGAGTGAAGAATTAGTTGATTTCGATTGTTACTGGTTTTTGGATTGACCGAAACATTTCGGACTTCCAGGGGGCAAAGCTTCCAGCCAGAATTGCCTTTCGCGCCTCTTTCATGAGCCAGTGATAGAACGCCAGGTTGTGGATAGTGGCGAGCTGGAGCGCCAGAATTTCCTTCGCCTGAAAGAGATGGCGAAGATAGGCCCGACTGAAGGTGCGGCACGTATAACATAAACATTGATCATCAACCGGTCTGAAATCCTCTTTGTATTTGGCGTTCGTAATACTCAGTGACCCGGTTCGTGAAAAGAGCATGGAGTTCCGCGCGTTGCGTGTGGGCATCACGCAGTCGAACATGTCCATTCCCCGCTCAATCGACTCCAGAAGATTCGTCGGAGTTCCAACGCCCATCAGGTACCGGGGCTTTGTCGTGGGCAGCAGGGACTCACAAACCTCGGTGATTCTGTACATTTCCGCCGCCGACTCGCCAACGGCCAGTCCTCCGATCGCGTACCCATCAAAATCCATTCCGACCAATGCACGTGCACTCTGCTCTCTGATTTCTGCGTACACGCTCCCCTGCACGATCCCGAAGAGCGACTGAGAATGTCCGTAGAGGGGTGGTGAGCTCTCAAATGCAGCTTTGCAGCGTTCTGCCCATCGGACTGTCTGATCGTTCGACTCGCGCGCATACTCCAGCTCGCACGGGTACGGCGTGCACTCATCCAGCACCATGATGATATCAGCGCCGATCATTCTTTCAGCCTGGATCACATTTTCCGGTGTGAACACATGTGTCGAGCCATCCAGATGCGATTTGAACGTCACCCCGTCTTCATGAATGTTCCTGAGTTCAGTCAGGCTGTAGACCTGATACCCGCCGCTGTCGGTAAGAATGGGTTTCTGCCAGTTCATGAACCGGTGCAGTCCCCCCGCCTTGTTCAGGAGGTTTGTTCCCGGCCTCAGATAGAGATGGTAGGTGTTACCCAGAATAATCTGCGCTCCGACCTCCTCCAACTCCCGTTGCTCAATCGCTTTCACGCTCCCCTGTGTACCCACAGGCATGAAGGCGGGTGTTTCGACGACCCCGTGATCGGTGGTAATCAGTCCTGCCCGGGCTTTGCCCTCCGTTTCGATGAGCGTATAGTTCAACCGTCATTCTCTCTGTTCTGTCGACACACTGTCGCTCGGGTAACAAAAATCCGCCGTGTGAAGGGATTCAGGCGGCGGACTGTCAACGTTTCGCGTTCTTTCTCTGTTAAGATACGCAGAAAACAAAGCTATGTCAATTTGCTGACGCATCAACGCCGGCTCGTCCGCTCCGCGAACGAATCCGCTGCATCAGATGAAACATGAATATGAAGAGTAGCGCACCGGTCGCATCTGCGAGTGCATCCAAGAGATCCGACGACCGGCCCGGAACCCAAAGTTGATGGATCTCATCAGTCACACCGTAGAGGACCGTAAAACAAAACGCGGCGAGGAGCGCCATCTGCTTCAGCAGGAGAATCTTCTCCTGAAAAAAGAACGCACGATAGGATAACCCGCACAGAATGCCGAACGCCGCCAGGTGCGCAATCTTGTCGCTTTGCGGGATGTGAACGTTAGGAAGTCTATGCTGGGACGACAGCCAAAAGATGATCGCAATCCAGACAAGTGCGGGGAATTGATATTTGAGAAAGTGTTTCAGCGCGTCACCTTTTGTTCAACGTGAAGAAGTGCTTTTGGCAGTTGAGCAATCATGTCTCCGGCAAGCATGCTCCGCTCACCGTATGCTCGAGCTGACAGGTCGCCTGCCAGTCCGTGCAAGTACACGCCGGCCATTGCAGCAGACTCAACAGCCATGCCTTGTGCCCACAGCCCGGCAATGATGCCGGAAAGAACATCACCCGACCCGGCCGTCGCCATCCCGGGATTGCCGGTAGAGTTGATATAGATTCTTCCAGAGCGAGTCGCCGTCACCGTTGGCGCACCTTTGAGCACGAGTGTCTGCCGGAACTGTTTAGCAAATCCACGCGATAGTTCAATCCTCTCCCGATCAATACCTTGAGAATCCCTGCCGATAAGGCGAGCGAATTCGCCTGTATGCGGCGTGAGGATAATCTCTCCCTTGAGATGACGCAACGCGTCAACACCCGCGATGGCCAGGGCATTCAGCCCGTCTGCATCAAGCAAGACTCTTCCATGGTACTCGCGAAGCACGTTGAGAACCAATCTCTGAGTCTCAGGATGCTGGGAAAGTCCCGGTCCGATCGCGATGACATCCGCCCAATCAAATTTCGTCCGAAGAATGTCAAAGCCGGCTTCGCTGGCCGATCCGTCATCGGTCGATGGCAGAGGTGTCACCATCACTTCGGTCAGTTTTCGCGAGAGAATGGGATAGACTGCATCTGGAGTGGCCAACACGACCGCACCGCATCCGGCGCGCAAGCAGGAAGTGGCACACATCGCCGCGGCTCCGGTCAATCCTTTCGAGCCCGCAATCACGAGAACTTTGCCGACGCTGTACTTGTGTGCTGTGGACGGCCGCTTTGGAAGTGACACCCGAATATCGTTTTCATCGACGAGATAAGTCTCGGAGAGCGCCTTCGATTCAATGACCTTTGCCGGAATTCCTATATCGGCAACTTCTACCGTTCCGCAGAATTCTTTTCCCTGATTCAGCACAATGCCCAATTTTTTCATTCCGAAGGTGATGGTAGAGTGAGCACGTACTGCGACATGTTCAACGATACCGTTCGTGGCATTGAGACCAGAGGGAATGTCAACCGCAAAGACCGTAACGTTCTGGCCGTTGATCCACTCGATAGCGTGAGAGTACGGCGGCTTCGCTTTGCCCGTGAAACCAGTGCCAAAAATCGCATCAACGATGGCATCGAAAGAGCGGAGCTTCATCGTAAGACCGGATGAGAAACGTTGAATTGAGATTTGTGTTGACCCCGGTCCGGATGCGTGCTTCAGGAGTTGATATTCGGCAAGCGCATCTTTGGTGAGTTGGCTCGCGGGAGAAAGCATCAGAACCGTGATTGCTGCGCCTTTGCCGGCGAGATGGCGGGCGACGACAAATCCGTCTCCGCCGTTGTTCCCCTTCCCGCAAACGACGACAATATGTTTGGATTCAACCGGTCGGAGTGTCTGAAGAATGTGGCGGGCGATTGCGGCACCGGCATGTTCCATCAACACGATACCAGGAATGCCGATCTTGTTGATTGTGGTCTCATCGCACCACTTCATTTCCTCAGCGGAAACCACTCGTTCCATACAATCGGCGCCTTCAACTAGTGAAACGATTGCACTAACTGTACCACGGTGGATGGATAGATACCCAGCTGGAGAATGAGCACAGCGGCGATACCGATGGCGATCATGGCCGCCAACGAAGGCTTCACAGCGACATCGCCTCTGCCTTCGCGGAAATACATCAGGACAACAATGCGGAGATAGTAATATGCGGACACGAGGCTTGTCAGCACACCGACAATAGCCAGCCACGTCATGTCCGCTTTGACGGCGGCAAGGAACACATAGTATTTGCCGAAGAACCCTCCGAACGGAGGCACTCCCGCCAGCGAGAACATGAAGACCGCCATCAGCATCGCCAGCAACGGACGCTGCGTGCTCAATCCGGTGTAGTCTTCCAGATTCAGGTTTCTGTCATCTTCTTGTTCCATGATCGTGATGACACCGAATGCCCCAATATTCATGAAGAGGTAGGCAACAAGGTAGAAGAGGACACCCGACTGTCCTTCTGAATTGGCAGCGGCAACGCCCGAAAGCATGTAGCCGGCATGAGCGATACTGGAATACGCCAGCATCCGTTTAATGTTTGTCTGAACGATAGCCGTGATATTGCCCAGAATCATGGATGCGGCTGCAATGATGGCGATAACCTCGTTGATTTTTCCTCCATGGGAACCGATCGTGCGGACGAACACCGAGACAAAGACGGCAAACGCGGCCGCCTTGGCACCAGTCGACATGAAGGCTGTGACTGTCGTCGGCGCGCCTTCATAAACATCCGGAGCCCACATATGAAATGGTACGGCAGCCACCTTGAAGGAGAATGCGATGATCATCAAAGCCGTGCCGATGAGGAATACAGTGTTTCCGGCAAGTGTTGGGATCGCTTTCGCGATGACGTCGAAGTTCGTTGATCCTGCCGTCCCATAAATCAGGGCAATGCCATACAGAAGGAATCCTGTGGCAAAGGCTCCGAGCAGAAAGTACTTGATGGCCGATTCGTTTGAGCGGTCTTTCTTTCGGAAGAATCCAACGAGGATATACAGACAGATCGACATCAGCTCGATGCCGAGGAACACTACAATCAGATCGTTGGCGCTCGCCATCAGCATCATACCGACAGTCGCAAACACAATCAGAATGTAGTATTCTCCTTTGTGACTCCCCATTCGTTCAAAATAGCTTCGGGAAAGAAGAAACGTCAGAATGGCAGCGAGCACGAAGATGATGTCAAAATAGCTTCCGTAGCCGCCGGCTCTGAGCATACCATTGAATGTTGGCTGCTCCGGAGCCAGGTGGAAAAAGGCAAGAATGCCGCTCACGCCAAGCCCAACCAGTCCGACGCTGTAGGAGATCCTCTCCCTCGAGTTTTTGGAAGACTCAATGACAATCAAGAGCAATCCCGTCACTGTCAGTACAATCAACGGGGCATTCGTGATGACATCAGCGAGATACGTGTTCATAGATCAGTTCCGATTTTATCCGCCTACGTTCGTAGAAAAAGAAACCAAACCAGCGCAAAGACCGGCAGAAGCACTGGGATGCTGTATTTGATAATATAACCAAAGAAGCTTGGGCAATCCACCCCCATCTGCTCCGAGATCGACTTGACCATGAAGTTGGGGCCATTGCCAATGTATGTCATCGCTCCGAAGAAGACCGCCCCCAGGGAAACTGCCTGGACATATCTCCACGTTTCCGCCGTAAAGAGCATGGCTCCGTTGTGAAGAGGATTTGTGAGTCCCAGCGATTCAGGTGTATTGAATCCCAACATGAGATTCATGTGACGAACGTCCTCGAGGTTGGCACCGTGCAGACCAAACGATGCCGTCAGGAAATTCAAATAGGTTGGCGCGTTGTCAAGGAAGCTTGATAGTATCCCTGTTCCCCAGTAGTATTGCGCCGGCGTGGTGATTCCGATTTTTGCGGCATTGAGATCGAGCCAGTCCAGTGCTGGTATCATCGTAGCAAAAATCCCTGCAAAAAGAATTGCCACTTCCTTGATGGGCAAGAAGTTGAAATCGTTTTTTTGGTGAATCTGCTTAGTCGTTGTGTACAGCGAGCCGAGCGCAGCACTCCACATGATCACTTCCCGGACCATGAGCGGCTTCTGAATAAAGACTGCCCCAAGGATAATAAAGAGAAATGCGACATTGTGGAGACCTGACACCTGCGGCTCATCGACATGGCTGGCTTCATGCTGGACTTTGGCGGGCACATGTTTGTAGTGATAGTAATCTACAAGAAAAAAGATGAGCAGTACCAGACCAACGGTGAGAGCCCAGATTTCATCTACTCTGGAAAAAATCCAGAAGAACGGAACGCCTTTCAGATAGCCGAGGAACAAGGGAGGATCGCCAATCGGCGTTAGCGCGCCGCCGATATTGCTCACCACGAAGATAAAAAACACGACGTGGTAGGCGCGGATACGGTATTTGTTTGTTCGGAGATACGGGCGGATGAGCACCATCGACGCCCCGGTCGTGCCGAGAAAATTCGAAAGGACAGCTCCCGTGCCGAGGAGTGCCACATTTTCCCACGGTGATGCCTTCCCTTTGATCGTAATGTGAATACCCCCGGAAACAACAAAGAGCGATCCGATAAGCGAAATGAAGCTCACATATTCATACGTCGTAATAAAGAGTCGCCCGCCATTTCCCAGCACAAACAGATAGTAGAAAGCCACCGCCAGACCGAGTCCGAGTGCAATGAAGTGATAATGTTCTTCCCACCACCGGCGATTGACGAAAGGACCGACCGCGATCGAGGCGAGCAGAACGATGAATGGAATCACGAGCCAAAGCTCGACGGGTAGTATCTTCGGGTGTTCGAGTGCTGAGGAAAACGAATTGAAGAGAAGGAACGAAACCACCGAGAGTGCCGCAAAGACTCCGACCACTCTCTTCTGTTGCTGTCTCTCGGCTGCGTGCATCGACAGTGCCAGGGTTCGTTGCTCGGTCAGTGACTCTGAATCGGAGAGGCTATCGGCTGCTGGGCGTACCGCGGGGCCGTCCCTTTTTGGTGGTTCTCGAGCAGCAGTATCGCTTGCTTCGCGGTCGCAGCTGATTTGGTGAGAAATGTTCCGGGGTAGACTCCAATCCAAACAACAAATATCGCGATGGGGATGAGCGTGATTATTTCGCGGCGGGTCAAATCTGTCAGGCTATGGCCGTGATACAGCCCGCCTTCGCGAACGGGTCCGAGCATCACGCGCTGGTACATCCATAACAGGTAGACGGCGGAAAAGATCACTCCGAGAGATGCAACGGCGGCATACGCATGCGTGCCGAGCAGTGTAGATTTGAATGAACCAAGGAGAATGAGGAACTCGCCCACAAATCCGTTCAGCCCCGGCAAGCCAATGGAGGAAAGCGAGATGATAAGCAGGAATGTTGCATACACCGGCATCAACTTCGCCACGCCGCCGAAATCCGTAATCGTGCGTGTGTGTGCCCGATCGTAGATCATGCCCACGAGAAGGAAGAGTGCCCCGGTGGAAAGACCGTGGTTGACCATCTGGATGATCGCCCCCTGCATTCCTTCTTCGGTGAGCGAGAATATTCCGAGGACGACGAAGCCGAGGTGCGACACCGAGGAATACGCCACAAGCTTTTTGATGTCGGTCTGGACAATGGACACGAGAGCGCCGTACACGATGCCGATTACCGCCAGCACACTGACAAACGGCGCAAGGCGGAGTGCGGCTTCGGGAAAGAGCGGGAGACAAAACCGAATGAACCCGTAGGTTCCCATCTTCAGCAAGACGCCCGCCAGGATGACGCTACCGGCCGTAGGAGCCTGAACGTGCGCATCGGGGAGCCAGGTGTGAAGCGGAAAGAGAGGGACCTTGATCGCAAAACTCAGAGCGAATGCAAGGAACATCCAAAACTGGAGATTGAATGGAATCCGTGCCGCGATATCGTACAGTTCCAAGATATTCGTCGTAAAACGTCCGGATGGAATTGTCGATGCGAAGTACCCGAGAGCCAGAATTGCCACCAGCATCAACAAGCTCCCCATGAGCGTGTAGAGGAAGAACTTGATGGCGGCGTACACACGGTCCTGTCCTCCCCAGATACCGATGATGAAATACATCGGAATCAACATCGCTTCCCAGAAGACGTAGAAGAGAAACAGGTCCAGCGATGCGAAGACACCAATCATCCCGACTTCGAGCAGCAGGATCATGATGGTGTATTCCTTGATCCGACTTTTGACGGAGTCCCACGTTCCGAGCAAGGCCAACGGTGTCAGAAACGTCGTCAGGATGATCAGCAGGAGCGACAATCCGTCGATGCCGACATGATAGCTGATATTCAGACCGCTGATCCAGACAAGGCGCTGCTGAAACTGGAACGCCGCCGTTTGTGAATCGAAATAGAAGTACAGGTGGAGAGAAACGACAAACGTCACCAACGTTGTGATGAATCCGGTGAGCTTGATCGCCTGAGCATTCTCTTTCTTGATGAAAAGGAGTGGGACTATTCCCGCCAGGGGGAGGAACGTGACAAGGGAAAGTATGACACTTGATATCATCGTCTCAATTCCGTTTTCTATTTCACAATGAGCCAGATGAGGACGAACACGATGCCGCCGATAAAGATGATGGCATAATTCTGGGCGACGCCCGACTGGATCTTTCGCAGCCGTTGGGCCGTCCACCCGATAAGTCCGGCTGAGCCGTTGATCACACCGTCGATGACCCCGACATCAAAGCCCTTCCAGAGAATTTTGTCTGAGACATTCACGATCGGGTTGACGACAAGAGCATCATATATTTCATCCACGTAGTATTTGTTGAGGAGCAGGCTGTAAGTCTTCTTGAAACGTGAAGAGAGGTTCGCGACGATATCCGCACGCTTCGTATAGATGGTCCATGCGGCCACGATACCGGCGAGTGCAATCCCGACTGAGAGCGCCATCAGAACAAATTCGCTCCAACTGATGTGATGGTCCGCGATCATCAATTTGCTGTACGCGGGAGAGAAAATCGGATCGAGCCAATGTTCAATGGCATTTCCCCACAGCAAGCTCTTCGGGAGTCCGACGAATCCTCCAACAATTGAGAGGAACGCCAGAATCATGAGGGGAACGGTCATTGTTTTCGGAGCTTCGTGCGGGTGCAGGTCATGGCCAAATCGCTGTTTGCCTTCAAACGTCAGCATGACAAGCCGGCACATGTAGAAGGCCGTCATCGCAGCCCCCAGCACCCCGAGGATCCAAAGGAAGACGGATCCATAATCGCTGCTGAATGCCTTCCAAAGGATCTCATCCTTGCTGAAGAATCCCGCAAACGGTGGGATACCGGAGATAGCGATTGCTCCGATCAGGAACGTTTTGTACGTGACAGGCATGTATTGTTTCAAGCCACCCATCTTCTGGATGTCCTGTTCGTCGTGCATGCCGTGGATCACTGCCCCGGATCCGAGAAACAGCAGCGCTTTGAAGAAGGCGTGCGTCATCAAATGAAAGATGCCTGCGCCGAAGGCGGCCACTCCCATGGCAAGGAACATGTACCCGAGCTGACTCACCGTTGAATAGGCGAGGACTTTCTTGATATCGTTCTGCACGAGGCCGATCGTTGCAGCGAAGATCGCCGTCACTCCGCCAACGATCGCCACCACTTGGAGCGTCGCCGGAGCAAGGGCGAACAGGATCGAGCAGCGCGCAACCATGTACACACCCGCCGTGACCATCGTTGCGGCGTGGATCAGGGCACTCACAGGAGTCGGGCCTGCCATGGCATCGGGGAGCCAAACATAGAGCGGAATCTGCGCCGATTTTCCTACCGCACCGAGGAACAGCAGCAGTGTGATCCAGACAAGTGTGGATTGCCCCGGGCCGAGAACGGCTGCTCCGCCAAACACGGTATCGAACGTCAGACTCCCGAACGTTTGGAATATCAGAAACATACCCAACAGGAATCCGAAATCGCCGATACGATTGACCACGAAGGCTTTCTTTGCGGCATCGCCGGTGAACTTCTTTTCGTACCAGAATCCGATCAACAAATAGGAACAAAGACCAACTCCCTCCCACCCGAGAAACATCAGCAGAAAGTTGTCCGCCAGGACGAGGTTCAACATCGCGAAGATAAAGAGGTTCAGGTACGCGAAGTATCTCCAGAAGCCACGGTCGCCGTGCATGTAGCCAATCGAATAGACGTGAATCAGAAATCCAACGCCGGTGACAACGAGCGTCATCAGGATGGACAACTGGTCGATTTGGAACGAAACGGGCGCGGCGAACGACGATGTAGTTCCCGTAAACGTAGAAATCCACGTGAACAATTCGACGATGTGCTTCCGGTCTGTCGGTTCGGCGCCCAGCATCTGGATAAAGATCGCTGCGGCGATGAGGAACGAGAGACCGACTGTACCGCTGCCGATGGAGCCGATGAGCTTTTCGTTCTTGATCCGGCTGCCAAAAATTCCCAGGACTACGAATCCGAGAAGCGGGAAGAGAACGATGTACGGTGTCAGGGAAACCATGAAAAGTTGAGTCCGCTAGTTTCGGGGTATCAGTGAAAAGTCTTTGTTGCCGGCACCTGTCCGCCGATGGTTACCATTTCAGAATATTGATTTCATCGAGATTCACCGTCCGCTTTCGACGGAAGAGGGCAATGACGATGGCGAGACCTACTGCCGCTTCTGCCGCGGCAACCGTCATGACGAAAAAGACAAGAATCTGGCCTGTCACGTCGCCGAGATATGCCGAAAACGCAACGAGCGTCAGGTTCACTGAATTCAGCATCAGTTCAATCGACATGAATACGATAATAGCATTGCGGCGCGAAACGACGCCGAAGGCCCCGATGATGAACAGGATGGCGCTGAGAACAAGATATGACTGAAGAGGAACCATAGGTTCTTAGAATTTCCTTTTTGCCAAGACAAGAGCACCGACGATCGCCACCAGCAACAGGATCGATGTTACTTCGAACGGGAAGAGAAATACTGTGAACAACTGGCTGCCTATGGACTCGACGGTTCCCAGGTCGGTTGCCTTCCCGAAATTGCCGGGGGGCATGGTACTGCCGGCAGATTCCAGGATATAGATCAATTCCGTCAGAAGTCCGGCACTCAATCCCACGGCGATAGCTTTTTTGTAGGACATGCCCTCCCTCAACCAGCGCTCATCACCCAGATTCAGAAGCATGATGACGAACACGAACAAGACCATGATCGCGCCGGCATACACGAGAATTTGAATGACCGCGATAAACTGCGCATGGAGCGTGAGATAGAGTCCTGCCAGGCAGAAAAAATTCAGGATCAGGTAGAGGGCAGAAATGACGGGGCTGCGGCGTGTGACAACCAGGAGTGCAGATCCGATCGCGACAACTGCAAGCCCGTAGAAAAGAATTGATTCAAGAGTCACGGTGTTGTTCCACGCATTGTCCACAAATACCAGTTAAGACCAACAAACTTGTCCATCTCTCTTCATCGTTTCGGGTCCCGGCAATGAACCGAGGACTACGACGCCCGGATCCAGCGGAACAGTTCGGGAATGGTCGGACGTTTACCGTACACCAGGATAGCCGTGCGGAAGATCTTTCCCGCGGCCCACATCATGAAGATGGACGATACAATCAACAGGGCAATCGTCGCAATGATCTCCCACAGCGGCGGCATCTGGATGGCGATGCGCAGGACCATCAGCGTGGGGGTCAATAACGGAAAGTACGACAAGACTTTGACCATCGTGGAATCTGGATTCTGCATCACCGGCATCGCAATCACAATTGGCAGTACCAAAAAGAGACTGACATAGGTCGTGATCTGCTGCGCTTCCTGTTCCGTCGTAACAGGGGATCCTGCGGCAACAAAGATTGCCGAATAGAGCAGATAGCCCAGAACGAAGTAAATGAGTGACACCAGCAGATTTTCGGGGGTGAAAATACTGACTCCCTCAAATTTGAGCGACACGGCCAGACCAATCACTCCCCAGATGAACATCTGCAGAATTCCTAGACCACTCAATCCCAGGATCTTTCCCGTCATCAGGTCGTTTGCCGAACAGGACGACAAAAGAACCTCAATCACCCGGTTGGATTTTTCCTCCACAACGCTGCGGATCAATAATTGTCCCGATGTGAGCACAAGAAAGAGCATCATCATAATCACGATGTAGGCGCTGAAAAAGGTCTCGAGAAATCCGGATTCCTTTTCTTCCCCTTTGTCTGAAAGCTTGATGGACTTTATGTCCACGTCCGCCATGAGCTTCTTCATCAATGCCGGGTCGACCTTCTGATCGCGAAACCGTTTCTCAACCACAACCTCTTCGATCGTCCGTGCAAATCGCTCCTGCAACTTGATGTTCCCAACATTTTTCGAGCGATATTCCACTTTTCCGCTGTCATAGATGGTCTTAGGAACGTAGAAATATCCTTCGATCGTCCCTTCTGCAACGTATCGATTTGCCTCGGCCTTCGTTGGCAGACCGGTCTCTCCCCCCAAGTTCTTGATGAAGTAGTTCGGTTGGCCTTTCCCGAGCTTGTATTTTTCATCGAGCCTTGCCGCGAGGGGTTGGGCCAGGCTGTTTGTCTCATCCAGAATCCCGACGGTGCTCGGCTTGTCGTCTTCCTTCATCGCCAGCAATGTCGGGAGGACTCCAAATGCGACCATGATGATGGGCATCAAGACCAATGAAATGATGAAGGCCTTCGACTTGACCTTCTCTGTGAATTCCCAAATCGCAACACGGAGGGCTTTGTTATTCATGGGTCCCTCCTTCAAGATTCTTCTTCATGACCTCGCGCTCAACATTCCTTCGAATCCGGAAGTACTGGAACACCGAGGCGAGAACGGCCAGCACGAGAAGCCCGACGATCGGGAGTGATTGCTGCCCTTCGGTAAGGAACTGGCCGATGAGAAGGGCGAGACACATCACGGTCCCAAGAATCATCGAGATGAACGCCTTGCGAACGCGCGGGTCTTTCGAGACGGCGACTGTTCGGTCCGGCTGCAATGGCTGCGGAGCCGGAACCTGTTTTTCAGATTCTGCGGGAATACCCACGACGTTGACGAAAATCGAATTGAGTGACGGCTCGACGATTTCGAATTTTCTCAGGTTCAGCTTGCCGTCCAGCTTCGAGAGCAATTCGCCGCTTCGTTGGATGTCGTCCAGTTCCAGTTCGGCATAATTCTGGTAGACATCTGCCCGTTTCACAAAGCCGATGTTTTTCAGGAACGAGCCGTCTCCCTCATACTCAATATGCACGGAATTGGTGCCATACTGTTTCTTGATCTCGGTCAGCGCCCCTCCCAGTACCTCTTTCCCTTTGTTGATAAGGCAAATATTGTCGCACAGTTTTTCCACCTGCTCCATTTGATGGGTGGAGAAGACGATGGCAATATTTTGAGCTTTCAATTCGAGGAGGATGTCTTTGAGGAGAATCTGGTTGACCGGGTCGAGGCCTGAGAATGGTTCGTCGAGGATCAACAGCTGTGGACGGTGGAGGATCGAGCAAATGAGCTGGACTTTCTGCTGGTTTCCCTTGGAGAGCTCTTCGACTTTCCGATGCCCCATGTCTTTCAGCCCAAAACGCTCAAGCCATTGCAGGGCGATGGGCTTCGCCTCTCTTGCCGAAATGCCTTTGAGAGCGGCAAAGTACAGAATTGTATTGATGATCTTGCTCTTCTTGTAAAGTCCTCGTTCTTCAGGAAGGTAGCCGATCAGATTCCAAGTTTCCGGCGTAAAAGCGTTTCCATCGAAGGTAATCTCTCCGCTGTCCGGCTGTATAATGTTCAGCACGGTTCGGATGGTCGTTGTCTTTCCTGCCCCGTTGGGACCAAGAAGGCCAAAGAGCTCTCCACGCCGGACATCGAGCGAAACTCCGTCGACAGCGACGACGGTCTCAAACTCTTTTCGAAGATTGGTTACTTTGAGCATGCTCGTGTGTGAAATCCAGGCACAGAAAACGTTGATGGGTCGTACAAATTCTCAGGTCACGTTCGTGCGTTCTGTGTAGTGACTTCCTACGGTGTTATTCTGTAAATCATTCTTGGGAATGGAATGGTTTCCCGGATGTGTTCAAGTCCACAGATCCACGAAACAGTCCGCTCGAGGCCGAGGCCAAATCCTGCATGCGGCACGCTTCCAAACCGTCGCAAGTCAAGATACCACTCGAAGGGTTCCTGGGGAAGCTTATGCTCCTTGATACGCTCCAGGAGCAGATCCAGATCGTCTTCGCGCTGACTTCCGCCAATAATCTCTCCATATCCTTCGGGGGCAAGCACATCGACAGCAAGCGCCACTTTCGGATTCTCAGGGTCACGTTTCATGTAAAATGCCTTTACGGCGGCAGGATACCGGTGAACCATCACGGGACGGTCGAACTGCTCTGAGATCACCGTTTCGTCCGTTCCTCCGAGGTCGTTCCCCCACTCAAACGGCAAAGCTTTCTTGTGAAGCATGGCCACCGCCTCGTCGTAGGAAATCCGAGGCAACGGTTTTTTGACATTCTGCAGCATCGCCGTATTACGTTCGAGCAGTTTCAATTCTTTGTCGCAGTTCTTCAACACGGATTGGACGATGTACTCCAGGAATTCTTCCGCGAGATCCATGTTGTCGTTCAGATCATTGAACGCCACTTCCGGTTCGACCATCCAGAATTCCGTCAAATGCCGCCGCGTCTTGGATTTCTCGGCACGAAAGGTCGGACCGAAACAATAGACTTTTCCCAGTGCCATCGCTCCGGCCTCGGCATAGAGCTGGCCCGACTGCGTCAGGTAGGCATTCCCGAGATCGAAGTATGGCGTCTCGAATAGAGTAGATGTCCCTTCGCTCGCGTTGGGTGTTAGAATCGGTGAGTCGACGAGCGTGAAGCCGCGGCCGTCAAAAAAATCACGAATAGATTTGATGATACGATGGCGGACGCGAAGAACTGCATGCTGGCGTGAGGACCGGAGCCACAAATGACGTCGATCGGCAAGGAATTCTATGCCGTGTTCTTTCGGTGTAATGGGATATTCTTTGGCGATGGAATAGATGGAGAGTTCGGCCACATCCAGCTCGACGCCACTGGGGGCGCGATCATCTTTGCGGACTTTCCCTTTCACACGGAACGAAGACTCCTGCGTCAGCTTCTCGCAGTCGGCAAAAACGCTCTCCGGCACGTTGTTTTTCACGACGACGCATTGGATAACGCCTGTGCCGTCCCGCAGGAGCATGAACCAGATTTTGCCGCTCGACCGCTTATTGTAGAGCCAGCCGTGAAGCGTGACTTCCTCGCCGATGTGTTGGCCAAGCTCTTCGATGTAAATGCGTTTCATTCCGATTGTCTTGCCAAATTCGCAGAAAATGATTGAAAAATATACCAAACTAAAAGCACTTCTCCAAGATAAAACCGAAATCCAGAAACAAGTCCGATTTTTGCGAAATCGCATGCGCAGCCAATCGGACTTCTGATGTGTGCAAGAAGCCCGATTTTTCCGAAGGCCTGTGGGCAGCCAGTCGGACTTCTGATGTATGCAAGAAGTCTGATTTTTGCGAAGGCTGTGGGCAGCTAATCGCACTTCTGACTGAGGAAATACTTGCGACATGATCTGGAAGTGTCGAACCGCGACCTCCGTTGCTCCGCAAACAACAATCCCCGTTCCGACTCATCGAAACGGGGATAGCGTCATGCCTTACATATGTTCATTCCCACTATTTCATCATCAGCAACTTGCCCGATCTTGAAAATGCCTTCTGTCCCGATACTGGCGTAGCGATGAATCGATACAGATACATTCCACTCGCGACCCCGGCTCCGGATTCATTCTTTCCACTCCAGACCACAGAATAATAACCAGCGGCTTTGTTGCCACTCACTAGGACCGCGATTCTCTTTCCCATCATATCATAGATCTCAAGCTGAACGCTGGCATCTTCAGGGAGCTGATAGGAAATGGTCGTCGAGGGATTGAAGGGATTGGGGTAGTTCCGTACGCCGTACTCTGTCGGAAGCTGAGCGGCAACCTTCTTGCCGAATGTCTCACCGTTTTCATCGTTGGCTTTGTAAAACTCAGTGCCAAATATCGATGCGGCGTAGTCTTCATCGGAATATGTCGTTGTTCCACCCAATACATACACTGATCGTATGTCATATTGCACGATGTAGTCAGAATAATACGATGTGATCATGATATCGTAGTCGGTGAACGACCCGACTCCGTGTGCGACCGATCCCAGATATGTTCCTGAATACGGAGGGCCGATCCGCGGACATAACCTCCGCCAGATTTGGTATGTGACGGCTCCGTTTTCGTTATCGGTCCATGTTATCACCGGATTGCCGCCTGTTGGCCCTGCAGCGACGGCGTTAGTCGGTGCATAGGGCTTCGCGGAATAGTTGGCATAGTATGCTCCCGCCACGGTAGGTGTCAGGTAGCGACTTGGGCTTCCGGTGCTCCAATTGATGAACGTGTATCGAGCGCCAAAGCCATCCAACACTTCGTACGCTTCGGCGGTGACTCCTGAGCCAAGTTGGTGCGAACCTGTTGGTGAGTTATAGACCTGTCCGTTGACTTTTATGATACTCCCGAAGGAGACTCCGTACGCTCGGTTCTCAAACGAAACCATCCATCCTACTGGAGCATCAGCTTCAAACACTGCTTTGTATGTCGCGGTAGCGTCGACAGGATCTATGCTCATTACTGTGTTCCAAGAAAAATGGGCGTTATTCTTATTCCACTTATCGAAGTTTTGCCAGGCTCCGCTCTGGTCCTGTTGCGGTGTTATGGCTTGTGCATCAAGGGTTGCTTTTCTGGCAAGGAGAATCCCAGCTCCCGATGTGAGATTGTTCCATTCGCCACTCGCCATTTTGCCCACATTGATCTCGCCAGAACCAAAACTGTTTTCGAACGTGATTAAGTACTTACAATCGTTTCTCAGTCGATAGTATCCTCTGACAGTCTTTTGACCCAATGGACGTTGAGTTATGATATCGGCCAGCGTAATTCCTTTCTGTTCAGATGCACCGAGTCCGTTCACCTGATCGCAAATCACGTAGTTATTGTAGATTGGATCATGGTCGTCAGTATCTCGCCATTGGCCATTTGAGCCAACTGTTGCAAGCCCATCCTTCATATTGGGGTACAAGATTTGAGCGACATAGGCGGCGTGCCCAGTTGCTGCGCTCAAGTCGCCTGTTGGAGAATCCAGTATTACTATCTCATGTTACGCATAGAGTGGTTTAGGGACAAAATGAATTGGTTTGAGAGCACGTAATTCTTCAAAGGCAGTCATGAGAGCATGCATATAGATTGAAAGTTTGAGTGCTGAATGACTTCGGGCGGTC
>Ga0315286_10002708_pt1 | contig 16587 bp, 9 predicted proteins | sample YL17G10_0_MG_FD_205038 | JGI IMG/M metagenome (GOLD analysis project Ga0315286, IMG submission 205038) | Sediment microbial communities from Yellowstone Lake, YNP, Wyoming, USA - YL17G10_0 | ecosystem: Environmental > Aquatic > Freshwater > Lake > Sediment | place: USA: Wyoming | collected...
CTCCCCGGCTGGTTCGCCGAGGGAATGGCGCAGTATCAGTGCTCCGGCGCGTGCCACGATATGTGGGATTCCCATCGGGATATGATGCTCCGAACGGCCTTCATCAACGGGGATCTTCTCTCGATCGACGAGATGGCCGTGTTCGGGAAAGACAGCCGTTATTCCGAAATGGTCTACAATCAGGGATTCTCCCTCGCGGGCTTCGTGGCCCGGCGGTTCGGCGTGGATAAGCTCCGCGAGCTCGCTCTCGCGTTCTCCTCGATGAGAACGTGGAGCCTCGACGGAGCATGCAAGCGCGTGCTCGCCTTGAGCGGCGACGAGCTCTACCGGATGTGGAAGGAGGACCTCTCCGCGAAATACGGCCCCGTGGTCTCGCGTGTCGGGGAGCGGAAGGCGGACGGCGAGAAGATCGCCGGGAGGGGTTTCCAGAACCACTTCCCCGCGCCGGCAAAGGGCTCGCGCGAGTTCTATTTCATTTCGAACGTCGGGAGGGACTATTCGGATCTCGATCTCATGAAGAAAGACGCCGCGGGGAAAGAAAAGACGATCGTATCGAACGTGAGCTCGCGATTCGGAATCTCGCCCGACGGCTCCCGAATCTGCTTCGCGAGGAAAACGCGTTCGAACGATCGCGGCTATCTGCGCGGCGATCTGTTCCTCTATTCGCTGGTATCGAAGAAAGAAAAAAGGCTGACACGCAATTTGCGCGCATCGAACCCCGCCTGGTCCCCGGACGGCGCGAAAATCGCCTGCGTCGTCAACGGGGAAGGGACGCAGCGAATCGCCATCGTCGACGCCGCGAGCGGAAGCCATTCCTTCGTGACTCCGGAGGTGAACGATCGGGAGTATATGGGGCTCTCCTGGGGAGCGGGGGGGATTCTCGCGACGCGCTTCGAGGGGGCGAGCCGGGACGTCGTTCTCGTGGATCCGGCGAGCGGAGTCGAGACGAAGATTGCCGCGACGGACGCCGACGAGCGGGATCCGAGATGGAGCGACGACGGCACGGGCTTCTTCTACGCGAGCGACCGGACGGGGATATTCAATATCTACTTTCATCCGATGGACGGATCGGGCGATCTCATGGCGACGAATTGCATCGGCGGAGCGTTCGAGCCGGCGCCGGCCGGGCCTGATCTCATGTATACCGGCTACGGCGCCGGGGGATTCGAGATCCGCTCGATCGGGAATTGGAAAACGAGCGCAGTCGCGGTCGATCCGGCGGCGGACGACGGGCGTCTCGCCGCGCAGCGAATGTCGATAGCGGCTCCCCCGAGGGGGTTGGCGGCGGACACGTTCGCGGCGCGCGCCGCCGGGGGCGCGGGCGTTCGGGGGACGACGCCCGAGAGGAAATTCGGCGTCGAGTATACGAGAACCTTCTTCTATCCCCGGCTCATGATCTTTCAGGGAAAGACGCGCATCGGCCTCTTCCTCGATACCGGCGATTATCTGGGACGGCAGAGCGTGTTCGCCGGTGGGTCGGTCGCCGCGAACGGCGAGTTCGATCTCAATCTCGCCGCCGAGACGAAGCAGTTCAAGCCGACGTTCGGCTTCGAAGTCTATCGGAGCCGCACACTGTATGGGTACATGGATTCTCTTGAGGTGGATCCGGCAAATCCGGGCGTCAAGAGCCCGTGCGAATTGAAGGTGCGTTACGATCTCTGGGACGCGTTCTTCACGGTGAAGATGGATCTTGCGCCCGCGACCCCGTTCTACAGAAATGAGGCGGTGCTGCAGTACAACCATGGCGAGTACGGCGTCAACATCGAAGTATTCCAGCTTGCCGAGCAAAGGATATTCAAGGGGGAGATCGGCTGGACCTACTACGTCGCGGACGAGCTGTCGCTTCTCTGGCATTACAAGAGCGTCCGCGAGGAGGTCGACGGCGATATCAATCCGAGACGAGGGAGGATTCTCGATCTCGAGGTAACGAAGGCCTTCGACAAGCTCCACTCGGGAGAGTTCGCGGAAGGCCTTTTCAGGCCGGTCTACGACGAGAATTATTTCGGCAGGTACCTGTTTCTCTACGAGGAGTTCATTCCGCTTCCCCTCGGGCGCCATGCGCTCTCGCTGCAAGCTCGGGGAGGAGCCATCGACCGGAGCACCATCGACGACTTCTTCTATATCTACATGGGAGGGCGAGACGGTCTGCGCGGATACTCGTACTACAGTCTCGGAGGAACGAGAATGGCGCTGGGGCGTCTGACCTACCGGTTCCCCGTCTGGCGGGGCATCGACCGGCATGCGTCCGTCCTCTATTTCGGCTCCCTCTATGCCGGGATTTTCGCGGAAGCCGGCAAGGCATGGACCTCGGATGTGATCGATCTGAACGGAAATCAGAAGGACGTCGGATTCGATCTGCGGCTCAAGGGATTCACCTTTTACAGCTACCCGGTGGCGGCGTCGTTCGAGGCGGCGTACAGTCTCGACGACGTCAAGTACGCGGCTCCCTTCACGGGCGAGGTAACTGCATACGAGAAGAACGACTGGAGATTCTACGGAAGCGTCTTGTTCAGCTTCTGAAAAAGGGGAGGCGGCCGCCCGTATGAAGGTGACACTTGCGGGATTCAATGTCGATGCGGCGATTCTCGACGAGACGCGGAGGCGTTTCGGGGAGGCGGTGACGCCCGAGGTCATTTCCGCCGCGTACGCCCGCATCAGCAGGGATCCGAGAGGCGTGGCGGCCCTGCGGCAGGATGCACGCGGCGCCGTCGAGAAGGCGCGGAAATCGAACGAGCGCATCGTATTCGGACTCGGTCACGCGTCGGTGGCCGAGCATGCCGTCGTCAATCTCGATCTCACGGGTCTCTCGAGGCTCGCCGTGGAGGAGCTCGAGCGGTTTCGTCTCGCCTCGTATACGGAGAAATCCCAGCGCTATATCCGTCTCGGTCGCGACGTCGTCGTCCCGTCGGAGATCGCGGATGCCGGTCTCGAGCGGGAGTTCCGCGCCCTCGTCGGCGAGCTCCACGGGGCGTACGAGACCGCATACCGGAGCATAGCGGCTGCCGGCGAGGATCCCGGATCCGCGAAGGAGGACGCCCGGTACCTGATGCCGCTCGCGACCTCGACGCAGCTCGGCATGACGGTGAACGCGCGCGAGCTCGAATACGTCATCCGGCGCCTCGCGGGGCATCCGCTGCGGGAGCTTCGCGAGTTATCGGATAAGGCATTCAAGGCGACGAAAGCACTGATCCCGTCTCTTATTCGATACGCGGAACCGGGTCCGCATTATCGTGAAATGCCCGATGCGATGCGGGAAATCGCGGCGATGGTCCCTCGCCAGGCGACGAAGAAGGAGAAGGCCGGCGGTTCCGTGCGTTTGGTGGACGCCACTCCGGAAGCGGATAAGCGGCTCGCGGCGAGCATCATATTTTCCGCGCGCGGCGTTTCGATGCGGGAGGCGGTCGCCGCCGCGACGCGCCTCGGCGAAAAGGGCAGAACCCGGGTGGTTCTCGGCGCGTTGAAGCGTCTCGAGCGGCACGACTCGGTCTGGAGGGAATTCGAAACGGTTCAGTTCGTGTTCGAAGTAGTCCTGTCCGCGTCCTGCTACGCGCAGCTCAAGCGTCACCGGATCGCGACGCTGCTGCCCCAGCCCTACGATCCGGGACTCGGGATCTCGATCCCCGCGACATTCGTCAAGGCGAGGAGGGTCGCGCTCCTGCGCGATGCGGCGAGACGCGCCGAGCGTTTCTACGGCTCTCATGCGCGGAAGCTCGGGCGGGCCGCCGAGTACGGGCTGCTGAACGCCCACCGGAGGCGCGTGCTCTTTTGCCTCAATCTGCGGGAGCTCTACCATTTCTCGCGGCTGAGGAGCGACATGGCCGCGCAGTGGGAGATCCGGATCATATCCGATGAAATGTGTCGTATCGCCGCCGAAGCGGTTCCTTCCGGGACGCTGCTCCTGGGGGGAAAGGACGGCTTCGCGGAAAAGAGAAGATCTCTTTTCCCCGGAGAATAGGCGCTGCCCCGGGCCGGGAATTCTGCGGGGCGAGGATCGGAAGCATTGCCGCGAGGAGGTTCGCGCGTGGAGCCGTATGTGACCTCGAAAAGCCTGAGCGAGAAGGCGGAGCTCTGGCTCCGGAACATCGCCCCGTTCAATCAGCACGAGATGCGGCTCAAGGCCGGCACGAGCGCTCTTTTGGTCGTCGACATGCAGGAGTTCTTTCTCGATCCGGATTCTCCCACGTTCGCCTGCGGCGGGCCGGCGATCCTCTCGACCGTGAAGGAAATGATCGACGCGTTCAGGGCGAGCCGCCGCCCCGTCATCTTCACGAAACATGTTCATCATCCGGGCAATCTGGATAGCGGCATCATGGGATGGTGGTGGAAGGGTATGTGCGTCGAAGGAAGCCCGGAGAGCGAGATTCATCGCGACATCGCGCCGCTCGCGGGAGAAAAGGTCGTTTCAAAGCATCGGTACTCCGCGTTCTACGGCACGGATCTCGAGATCGTTTTGCGATGCCTCGGGATCGAGGATCTGGTCGTCAGCGGCATCATGACGAATCTGTGCTGCGAGTCCACGGCCCGGGACGCGTATTTCCGCGATTTCCGGGTCTTCATACCCGCCGACGGCACGGCGAGCATCAACGAGGAAATGCACCTCGCAAGCCTTCTCAATCTCGCGTTCGGGTTTGCGTATGTTGCCGGCGCCCGGAGCATCATCTCGGATCTGAAGAAGGAACTATGAGCGCGTTCATGGATCTGGTGATGAAGCGCCGGAGTGTCAGGGACTACCGGCCGGATCCGGTTCCGCGGGAAATGATCGAGTCGTGCGTCGAAGCGGCGCGATTCGCCCCAAGCGCATCGAACACGCAGGGCTGGCGTTTCTTCGTCGCCGAGGGAGAATTGAAAAACCGCCTCGTGAGGGAAGCGATGGGAGGCGTCGTCGTGCCCAACCGGTTCGCGGCCGGAGCTCCCGTCATCGTGGCGCTCGCCATGAAGCTCGACGTCGTGACGCATCGGCTCGGCGCGGGAATGAAGGGCATCGACTATCATCTCCTCGACGCGGGGATCGCGGGGGAGCATTTCGTCCTTCGGGCGGCAGAGCTCGGTCTCGGGACGTGCTGGATCGGATGGTTCGACAAGAAAGCGGCGAAGCGCATTCTCGATATACCGCTGGCGTGGGACCTTCCGGCTCTCATTACCGTCGGATTTCCGGCCGAGGAACCGCAAGCCAAGGAAAGACCCCTCGCGAGCGAGATCTGCACGTTCAAGAGCGGGAAGTGATTTTTCGAAGAATCTCGTGTTGCCGGCCGGATCAGCGCCTGTTCAGATTCTTCGTTCGCACGCTATCGGGCTTTCTTTCGGGTGATTTCTGCTCCGGGGGCGGGGAATCCTTTCTCGGAGCGAGCACGTCGCGCCTCACCTCGGGTGAATATTTCTCCACTTTGCGCCGGTCGTTCCGGGGGAGAATCATGCGCTCGAGGGTTGAATCTCGCGGGGCGGCCGATTTCGGCTGATCCACGGCAGGCCGGGTGCGGACGTCCACGGGCTCTTTCCGGATCGTCACGGGGTCGAGGTTCCTTTTTTCGCGGTCCCTGATAATCCTGATATCTGGGGGCTGTTGCCTGATGCTTTCCCTCTTGGCGAGCTCGCGCGGAATAGGCTCCGTTATCCTGCGGCGGCCGATGTCGTCATCCGTGAACTCGTCGATCTCGACGACGATCCACGGGTCGGCATCGAACGGTTCCCAGGGCGCGGGCCAGTACACGTCCGGAGGAGGAAGGGGCGCCCAGGCGCAATAATCGTCGAAGGTATACCATTCGACCCGGGCCGGCGCCCAGACGTCGCCGGGCACCCAGAACCATCCGATCTCGCGCCGGTAGTCCCAGAAACCGTAGTGATAGACGAGCCATCCGAACGGTTCGTAGGATACCCACGCCCATCCGTCATTCGTCCACATCCAGTGCCCGTGAGAGAACGGAGCCCAGTCCGATACGACGAACGGACTCCAGACCTCGCCGTAGGGCGGCATCTCGAACCACTCGCCGTAACTTTCAAGGTACTGAACGTCGTTGATGGGCTCCTGCGCGCCCCCCTCATACGAGGCGGGCATGCAGCCGAGCTCGATAAGAAGCCCCGCGAGGAGCAGCGCGAAGCGCGATGCGAGATTTCTTCGAGATATTCCCCGCGCGATTTCCGCACACACGGTCGATCACCCCCGGTTACATTCCATCCTGCTCGAAATCAAGCTACGAAGCCGGCTTCGCGGGGTCAAGGTAAATTCCGGGAGTGCCGGGCGGGCGACGCTTTTTCAGCTTTGCGCTGTTGTCGCCGCGGGCTCGATCATATAGAATAGGGGGCATGAAAGCATGGCCGTTCGAAATCGGGAAATGCGCGTTGGCGCTGCTGGCGGCGTCGTTCATCGTCATGGGCGGGTCGCGCGGCGTGTCCGCCCAGCTGGAGACCGTTGTTTTTGAACGCCTGTCGATCGAGCAGGGCCTTTCCCAGAGCATCGTCGAATGCATCCTTCAGGACAGCAGGGGGTTCATGTGGTTCGGCACGCAGGACGGCCTGAACAAATACGACGGGTATAAATTCACCGTGCTCAGACAGAACCCGAAGGATCCCAACAGCCTGAGCAGCAATTGGGTGCTGTCGCTCTGCGAAGACCGGACGGGTCTCATCTGGATCGGAATGTTCAACGGCGGCCTCAGCAGCTACGATCCGGCGAGCGGACGGTTCAGGGGCTACCGGGCGATTCCGGGCGATGCGAGCAGCCTCAGCCACGATCTCGTGAGGACGATCTTCGAAGACAGTCGAGGCACGCTCTGGATCGGAACGGACGGGGGATTGAACCGGTTCGATCGCGCGACGGGGAGGTTCGTCCAGTATCATAGCGATCCGAACGATCCACGGAGCCTCAGCAGCGACGCGATCAGAAAGATCGGCGAAGATCGATCGGGATTCCTCTGGATCGGCACGGATGACGGTCTGAACCGGTTCGACCGGGCGACGGGAGAATCGACGCGCTTCAGGAATGTGCCCGGCGATCAGCGAAGTCTGAGCAATAATTCCGTTCGATCCATTCACCGGGACCGGGACGGCATTCTTTGGGTAGGCACCGAGGACGGACTCAACGCATTCAATCCGAGGACCAGGGATTTTACCCGTTTCATGAGCGATTCGCGCGATCCGGGCAGCCTGAGCCATCGCAAGGTCTATTCGCTACTGGAGGACACGAAGTCGGTTCTATGGGTCGGAACGAACGGCGGAGGTCTCGATCGTTTCGATAGAAAAACGGGGAAATTCTCGGCGTATCGAAATGATCCTTTCGACCCCCTCAGTTTGAGCTACAACGAAATCTATTCCCTCTGGGAGGACCGATCGGGAGTGCTATGGATTGGAACATGGGGGGGAGGAATCAGCAAATTCGACACGAAGAAAAAGGAATTCGCCCACTACAAGAGTATTGCGAATAATCCGAACAGTTTGAGCCATGAGTTCGTGTGGTCGTTCTATGAAGACGAGGACGGAATTCTCTGGATCGGGACTCACGGAGGCGGATTGGACCGGCTCGATCGTCATAAGAATGAATTCAGCCACTATCGGCACGATCCCCGCGATCCCAACAGCCTGAGCAACGATATCGTGAGGGTGATAGCCGCGGACCGGGCGGGGATACTCTGGCTCGGAACGAACGGCGGGGGAATCTGCAGGTTCGAAACGAAGACCGGGAGGTTTCGCACCTATCGAAACGATCCGAACGATCCCGGCAGCCTGAGCAACGATGAAATACGGTGCATCTTCCTGGACCGGAGCGGTTCACTCTGGATCGGAACATGGGGGGGAGGAATAAACAGCTTCGATCCTTCCAGCGGACGATGTATCCGCTATCGAAACGATCCTCATGATCCCAACAGTCTGAGCAACGATTTCGTCAGAGCCATCTATCAGGACTCCACGGGAATATTCTGGATCGGCACTCACGGCGGGGGTCTGAACAGATTCGATAAGACGACGGGGATATTCAGCAGATACAATGAGATTCCCGATGACTCCGTCAGCGTCAGCAGTGACTTCGTCATGTCGATTTATGAATCGAAGGCCGGGGAGATGTGGATAGGAACATGGGGCGGCGGGCTGGATAGATTCGATCGCGCGCGGGGGACGTTCAAGCGCTATACCGAACAGAACGGTCTCTCCGGCAACGCAATCTACGGGGCGCTCGAGGATGAGGAAGGGAATCTCTGGCTGAGCTCCAATAACGGCTTGTCGAGATTCAATCCGACCACGGAAGCATTCAAGAATTATACGGTTCAGGACGGGCTTCAGAGCAAGGAGTTCAACGCGGGCGCGTACTTCAAGAGCGGCAGCGGCGAGATGTTTTTCGGCGGCATCAACGGATTCAACGCGTTTCATCCCGAGAACATAAGGGACAATTCATACATCCCGCCGATAGTCATTACATCATTCACGAAGCTCAACCGCGAAGTCAAGCTGGGCGTCCCCGCGTCGGAGCTGAGAAACCTGAAGCTCTCGTACCGGGATTACGTATTCTCATTCGAGTTCGCCGCTCTCGATTTCACCGCGCCGAACAAGAATCTCTACGCCTACATGATGGAGGGCCTGGACCGGGATTGGGTCTATACGAGCTCGCTCAAGCGCTTCGCGAACTATACGACTCTTCGTCCGGGGAAGTACGTATTCAGGGTCAAGGGGTCGAACAACGACGGCGTGTGGAACGAGGCGGGAACGGCCGTCGCCATCACGATAACGCCGCCGTTCTGGGGCACGTGGTGGTTTCGCGCCCTTGCGCTCGCGCTTGTCGCGGCGCTCGCGCTTGTATGGTACAAGCGGCGGCGCACGTCCATTTTCCTCGAAGCGGAACTGCGGGCGGCGCACGACGCGCAGATGTCCATCATGCCTCACGCCGATCCCGTCGTGGAGGGATTCGATATCTCCGGAATCTGCATACCCGCCCATGAGGTGGGAGGGGATTTCTTCGATTATTTCTGGCTGAACGACGGGAAGACGAAGTTCGGGATCGCGGTCGGCGACGTGTCGGGGAAGGCGATGAAAGCGGCCATGATCGCGATTATGTCGAACGGTATGATCTCGTCGAAAGCGGATGAGCATTTTGCTCCCCATGCGGCGTTGACCGGATTGAATCGTTCGCTGTTTGCAAAAACGAACGAAGAGATCTACACCGCTCTTTGGCTCGGAGCGCTCGACGTGGAATCGAAGACGTTCACGTACGGCAACGCGGGGCTTCTCGCTCCCCTGCTCAAGACGGCCAGGGACGTCCATTCGCTCGAAAGCTCGGGACCGCGATTTCCCCTCGGCGCCCTGCAGGACACGGTGTACGAGGAGCGGAGCGTTCGGATCGAAAAAGGGGATGTGCTGGTTCTGTTCACCGACGGGGTGACGGACGCCCGGGACAGCGATATGGAATTCTACGATTATGAATGTCTGGAACGCTTCCTCGAAATCATGAACACATCCGCGATGCCGGCGCGGGAGATCAAGGACAGGATCATCGCGGACGTGAGGCATTTCGTCGGATCGGCCCCGCAGCGCGACGATATGACCGTTGTCGTCGTCAAAGCGCTCTGAGCGGCGCGGCGCTCGCGGGAAGCATGAATGAAAGCAACGCTGCGAACTCGCGATTTCTGGCTGCTCGCCGGCGCCGGCGTCCTGGGTATCGTTTCGACCGCGCGGGGCTTCGGGATCGACGGCGTGACGCTCCCCGCGGCAGCCCTCCTCGGAGGGGCGGCGCTTCTCGCTCTCGGGCCGCTTGTTCGATTATTGAAGGCCGGCGAGCCGTTCGCGAATCGCGCGAAAATGATCGTCGGCGTCATTGTCGCCTGCCATATCATCGCGACGCTTTACTTCTTCCCGCCTGAGGACCTCGTCAACGATCGTCCCGTCCTGACACTCGATCACGCGGTGCATTTCTATGAGGTCGAGAGGGGGAGGGAGGTCTTCTGGAATTCCTTCCGGCTCTTCATGTACGATCCCTATTTTCTCGCGGGGTATCCGGGGGGGACAGTGTTCGAAATCGACACGAACGGGGTGAGCCTGTGGTGTGCGCTCCTTCGATTCATCGATACGGCGCGAGCGTACAAGCTCTTCATTCTGCTCGCCCATCTGTGCGCGGTCTTCACGATATACGCCGGGTGCCGGCGACTGCGGTTCGGCCCCGAGGAATCCGCTTTCGGGACGATGGTCTTTCTCGCATACTGGCACTGGGGGCGGCCCTATGCCGGGGATTTCCGTTTCGCGGGCATGTTCGCGTATCTTTTCGTATGTCATCTTTCTCTGTATATCGCGGGGCTCTTCAGATCCTTTCTCGACGGGGAACGCGTGAAACGGTTCTACGTCATCGGCCCGCTCGCGTTTCTCATCCATCCGACGGCAGCGGTGCTGCTGCCGGTTCCGTTTCTCGCGCTCGCGTGCGCGCGAAGAATCCGCGTAACGGGAGGGACCGCGCGGCGCGTTCGCGCATCGAGTCTTTCCTGGCGATTCCTTGCGTGGTGCCTGCTCGTGCTGGCGGCGAACGCGTTCTGGCTCGTGCCGTTCTTTCGTTATCTGAATATCAAGACCGCTTCGCAATCTTTCTTCCAGATCGACGGAATCCGCGGGCTTCTCGCGATGGTGATAAAACCGGGGAATTTCCCGGGGCTTCTTCTCATCGTTCTCGGAGGGATCGGTTTCGGGGGTCTCGTGAGACAGCGGCGTCTCGCCGAGGCGGTCGTCCCCGCGGCCGCGAGCGGTTTTCTCCTGTTCCTCGCCGGCTTCGGAGTTCATCTGCCGCTCATCGATCAGATGGAGCCCGGCCGCTTTCTCGTGCCGTCGTTTGTTTTCATGGCGCCGCTCGCCGGCGCCGGATTAGCAGCCCTCGTCAATGGGATTCGAGCGGCGCCCGTGTCTCCTCGTCTCTTCCGCTCGACGCGAGCCTCCATCGCGATCGTCCTGCTTCTCTGTTCGCCGGTATTCGGGCTCGTTGAATCGCGCGCGTACTACCGGCATACGCTCTCCACGACGCTCACTCCCGAAGTGATTCGGGCCATCGAGGCGATTCAAAAGCATGCTGACGATTCGGGGCGGCTGATGATCGAGGACGGTCCCGCATGGGCCTACGGAGACAGCCACCTGCTGTCCATGATCCCCTTGTTTACCGGCATCGAGCAGATCGGCGGGCCGTATCCGTTCATGTTCATCGAGCACGGTTTCACGACGTTTCAGACCCGCACGACTATGGGCGAGCCGCTCCTCGATGTGCAGCCCGGGAGGTTGCTTCAGTATATCGATCTCTACAACGTCCGCTGGATCCTGACGGCGACCCCCGAAGCCGCCTCATATGTCGATGGCCTGTCGTACGTGAAAGCGCTTTGGGCATCGGAACACTTTTCGCTCTATGGCGTTACGACGCCATCATCGGGTTTTGCCTCGGCGCGGGGAGTGACGGTTCGCGCATCGTACGACCTGCTGCAGGTGACGATTGCGCCCGGCGCCGTCGAGACTTCTCCGAAAACCATATTGCTCAAGTATCATTGGGATCCCGGCCTCTGCGTCACGTGGCCCGCCGTGATCTCTCCGTTGAGGCAGTTGGATGATCCGGTTCCCCTGATTCTCCTCGAGCCGAACGGGGAGAAGGGCGTTAGGATAACGTTCCATTGACATTGGCATCGTTCTCGTGTAAAATGCCCTGCAGCAAAGTTCAGTTGAAAACCTGAAAGGAATTCTATAGGCGACTTCTGCTAACGGACTGGGATTTTTGTGCTTAAAAAACATCGTGCGGCACTTGTTGTCGGTGCCTTGCTCGTCATGCTGGCTTTTCACATCGCTGTCGCGTGGCAGGACATAGGGACTCTTGCGCGGAACGGCTTCCTCTACGACGATAGCTTCTATGCCTTCAAGATAGCACAGAATATCGCGGATGGCAAAGGCGCCACCTTCGACGGCATTCATCCCACGACGGGATTTCAGCCTCTATACGTTCTTCTCCTGGTGCCCGCGTTCATGCTGTCGGGGGACAATCTCGTCGCGCCGATCTATATCGCTCTTTCGCTTCTCGCGATTTTCACCTGTTTCACGGCGTATTTCATCTATCGGATTTGCATGCGCTACGTCGGGTGGCGCGCATCGCTCATCGCCGCTCTGATCTGGGCGTTCTCTCCCATAGTCACGAAGCAGAGCGCGAACGGCCTGGAAACGGCTCTCGCGTCGCTCATGATCGCCATCTCCGTCTTCTACTATCTCGAGAACATTCGTTCCGCCGAGAATCCAGGCATGGGGCGTTTCATGATTCTGGGGATTTTGCTCGGGCTCACGGTTCTGGCGCGGATCGACGGAGTCCTTCTGATTCTCGTGATGCTGCTCGATTACCTTGTCCTGCTTCGGGCGAAGGGGATCTCCGCGAAACGTCTCGGGCGCCTGTCGCTCGTGCCGTTGGGCGTTCTTTTTCTGTATGGCCCGTGGCTTCTGTTCAATATGGCGGTGTGCGGAAGCCCCCTTCAGGATAGCGGCGCCGCCACGCGATTCCTCTCGCTGGCCTACGCGGGGTATTTCGGCTATGGCACGGGCTCCATGGCATCGAGAGGCCCCGATTCCTCGTTCATATGGGCGCATCTGACGCACGCGATCTCGACGATGAAGGTGATCCCGCCCATGCACCTGATCTTCCGTTTGATTGACCGGGCCGGGGCGATGCTCGGTTCGCCCGGCGGCTTTCACAGTGCCGGGAACATTATCGGATTCCTCGCTCTCGGAGGAATCGGGTTCACTGCTCTCAGGTGGAGAAGGGACGAGAGGAAGAAGCGCCGGGGCGAGGTGCATTTTCTGGTTCTCTTCGCGGCGGTTCTGTGTGCTTCCTATGCGACGTACGTCTTCGGCATGTTTTTCTTTCTCCGCTATTTCTATCCCGTCTATCTGATCGCGTGCATCTACCTCGCCTTCCTTCTGCAGGACGTCCACGAGTGGTACGCCCGGCGATCGGTTGCGATGAGGCGCGCCGTAATCCTGGCCTCCGCGCTTTATGTTGGGCTTTTCGCGGCTTTTTCATACTCGCAGGCGTTCCGGTCGAGGCCGATATACCCGTTCTATGACGTGTCCCGCTGGGTGACCGAGAATACCGGCGAGGCCGAGAGGATCGGGGTATTTCAGTGCGGCACGATCGGCTACCTATCGAAGCGGCAGATCATCAATCTCGACGGCAAGGTCAACAGGGGAGCGCTCGAGGCGATGAAGAGCGGGTGCCTCGACGGCTATCTTCGAAAGGAGGGGATCGAAGTCGTCATCGATCACTCCGATATTCTCAGGATATTTTTCGGAGATGCGCGCGGGAAGATGCCGGGCTCCTGCACCGAAATTATTTGCCGGGAGATGGAGAGCCCATCCGGCTGGATAGCCTATCGGCGGCCGGGCGGAGTCCTCGCGAAAGGCCCGATAGGAGCGGGAAGCGCCGGAGGCGGCACCATCAGTATTCATAGGTAATACTCCCCAGAAAGAATTGGCTACGCTAAGCTGCTATGGTTAATATAATTAACTGCTATTGAAGTAATTGCGCCATTGCCTCGTAAAGATTCCAATTGATGCAAGTAGGGAGCTGTAGTATAATAACATCGATTTCGTTAATTTGATCGCTAAAGGCCAAGGGTGCGATTCTCACCGGGGCTTTTCTTGGGAAAGGAGGTTTCGGGAGTAAGGGGTAACATGGGTTTTCTAGGGGGTTCATTCGATTCGAGTCTTTCTGAACTTCACAGCTGGGGGGCACACATGAGATCTGCGAGATCGCTGTTTGTTTGCACGATGATAGGGCTCGTTCTTTTGCCCGCGTTGGCAGCAGCCGGACCAATTACCGGCCTTTATGATTCAGCCGATATGGGTACGGGTGGAGTGCTTTTGACCGGTCGCGCTTCAACCTGGCGGTCGGGAGTCAACTCCGGGCTCCCGCACGTCCTTCATGCCCAGTCATGGAACGGATCCGTTCTAGGCGCTCAGTGGGATATCAGCTGCGCTGTAGAGAACACGAATTTCTCGTATGTGGACAACCGGGTAAATGGTGTTGGCACGATCGTCTATACGTCGACGTTTCAGGGCGGGACCCTCACGCTGTATGCCGGCGGGTGGCCCTGGGGGGACGGCGTCGCGATGCTTGGCACGACGATGCTGTACACGACTGTTTATTACAACATGAGCGGTGGGGTGAGCAGGCCTTGGAGATCGGTAGTGAACGGCGACACCTCCGGCATGTTCGCCGGCGGGTGCATGATGACCTTTGGGATCGCGAACGGCAGCGGCGTGGGGGAGACATCCTCTTTGCTGCCCTCTCTGCAAAAACCTGCGGATTATCCCGTATTCCTGGACGGCACGTGCGGGCCAGCCGCGTCAGACAAGCTATTCGGCACGTGGGGAACTGTCATCACCATCACGATGTGGATCGATTGTACCGTCGGTGTCGAAGGATCCACGTGGGGGGCAATCAAGGAGCTGTATCGGTAGTCGTCGAACGATCGTCTATCCGACGAGGATTCGTAATGAGCCGGTCACACGGACCGGCTCATTTTATTGTGCGCCGTTGTGAGGGATATCTATGGTGCCGGAGGAGGGAATCGAACCCTCATGAGCTTGCGCTCGGGGGATTTTGAGTCCCCTGCGTCTGCCAATTCCACCACTCCGGCACATGGGCGGAACTTCCTTTGGCATTAGAAAATATCGCCTTTGGCGCGGGGCGTCAACACCGGAATCGGATGAACTTTGAGCTTGACTTGGAGCGCATTTTGCATGATAACTTATAACCGCATGGGGTTGTAGCTCAATTGGGAGAGCACTTGACTGGCAGTCAAGAGGTCACGGGTTCGACCCCCGTCAACTCCACCATAATTTATCTATTCAATAAACGATGAGGGTGCCGGAGTGCCGCCGCAGGCCCGGCGCCCCGGAATCGGGATTGGGCTGGTCCCTATGGCTTCTGATTCCTTGCCCGGCGTTCTCTGCATATTCGAGGACGAGCGGTTTCCCGGATTCTTTCCCCTCTCTCTCGGACGCCCCGTGTTCGACATCGGCATCGGCACGCAGAGCCTTCGCGGCCGGCTCGTCGACGAATTGAATCCGGAATCGCTGGTTCTCCTGTGCCGGCCTTACCTGGCCGCGGTCCTCGAGGAAGAGGAATCGCGGGAAGGGACGCGGGCGGTACAGGTTAATAAACTGCCCGAGGGAGAGATTCTCTTTCTCAACGGGCGCCTCCTCTCGTACGAGAGCGAGCTGAGCGACCTGTGCTCGGCTCTGAAGCGCGACAGCGTGCTTCAAAAGAAAGGGATTGTTGTGGCGGCCCGGCTGTCCGGCGATCGTGCCGCTTCCCTCGCCGCATACATCGGCGGCCTCATCTCCGATGAAAACGTCGAAAAGGCCATACGGGAGATCAAGCGCCTATCCACGGTGGACGGGGAGAAAACGCGCGATGACGGGGAAGAAAAGAGAGACGCGATTCGAAGCAAGGCGCTCGGCGCGTGGGCGCAGGAGAACGCTGTAGAGCTCGAGGAAACGGGGGTGCGGCTGCTCTCCCATTACTGGCAGCTTATCGGCGAGAACCGGAATTGCATTGTCGACGATTTCAAAAAGAATCCGCTTCGCGGCACCGCTCCCGAGACGGAGCTTTTCAAAGGCGTCGAGCTCATCAACGAAAACGATATCGTGATCGGTTCCGGCGTCGAGGTGCGATCGGGAACCGTTCTCGACGCGAGCGAAGGAGCCATCATCATCGCGAACAACGCCCGCGTGGAGCCGAACGCGATCATTTACGGACCGTGCGCGATCGGGGAGGGCTCGATCGTGCGCGGAGGCGCGAAGCTCGGGCACGGGACGACGCTCGGGAAGAAGTGCAGGATCGGGGGGGAAGTGGAGGAGTGCATCTTCGCCGCATGCAGCAACAAGCAACATGAAGGCTTCATGGGGCACTCGTACGTCGGTTCGTGGGTCAATATAGGCGCAGGAAGCTGCACGAGCGACCTCAAGAACAACTATGGCCTCGTCAAAGCGTGGAGCGCGGGGCGCATGCGCGAAACAGGGCGCCGGTTTCTCGGCGCCACGATCGGCGACCATTCCAAGATCGCCATCGGTTCGCGCCTCAACACGGGCACGGTGATCGGATTCAACGCGAACGTTCTCTCCGTCGGATTTCCGCCGAGATTCGTTCCGAGCTTTTCGTGGCGGCTCGAACCGGAGCCGGTGCGATGCGAGCTCGCGGCGGCGGTGGAGACCGCGAGGATTATGATGGACAGGCGAAACGCGGTTTTCACGGCGGCCCACGGTGAGCTTTTCAAGGCGCTCGAGCGCTTCTCGCGTCTCGGCGGGAACGCGCTGTAGAAGATCCGGCCGGAATCAACCAATCGCATCCACACCGCATTCGGAATCTTGTATTACGCAATGCGCCGCTCACGAAATGGGCCGAGCGACTATATGAGGATACTCGAGGGGCCCTTGCAGACCTTCCGCTAGAAGTGCATAATCAAATGCAATAGCGAGAGATACGCCATCGCGCCGGAAAGCGCCCGGAATGGCACAACTCTTGAACTACGCTTCATTCGCACGCGGAAAGTTCCCTGTTTACCCGTGTCTTATCCTTGACGTGTTTCTCATCCTCACGTG
>Ga0315286_10002709_pt1 | contig 16586 bp, 16 predicted proteins | sample YL17G10_0_MG_FD_205038 | JGI IMG/M metagenome (GOLD analysis project Ga0315286, IMG submission 205038) | Sediment microbial communities from Yellowstone Lake, YNP, Wyoming, USA - YL17G10_0 | ecosystem: Environmental > Aquatic > Freshwater > Lake > Sediment | place: USA: Wyoming | collected...
CCGCCAGCCGGAGCGGATCGAGCACCAGGTGGACGTCGCGTCCCGAGCTCCGCAGCGAGCGCAGGGCGAGCCGAGAGAACGGGATCCCGGTCCCCGGGACGATTCCGGCCTCCAGGCCCCGGTGGCCGCCGATCCAGGCCAGCTCAGGCGCGGCCGGCAAGGCGCGGAGCGAACGAGCGACGGCCACGGCCGGGTAGATGTGCCCGCCCGTGCCGCCTGCCGCGATCACCACTCGCATCCACCCCTCCTCCATGTTCCGCAGTCTCGCGGGAGATCGCCAGCAGGAAGCCGCCCGCGACGAGACTCACGATGAGCGACGAACCACCGGCAGAGACGAACGGTAGCGTGATCCCCGTGACGGGGAGCAACGTGACGACGACCCCGATGTTCATGAACGCCTGGACACACAGGTACGCTGTGAGCCCCGCCGCGAGCAGGCCGCCGAAGGTGTCGGGAGCCGCCAGCGAGATGCGCATTCCGCGCCAGGCCAGCAGGACGAACGCGATCACCACGAGGGTCGCGCCCACGAAACCGAACTCCTGGCCGACAACCGCGAAGATGTAGTCGTTGTGGGCGTTCGGGAGGACGATCCCGCCGGCAGCCGCGCGGTCGCCGAGGCCCGCGCCGAGGAGGCCACCCAGCCCGAGCGCCAGCAGGCCCTGGACGCTGTGGAAGCCGGTCGTGAGGGCGTGCTCGAACGGGTCGGAGAATGCCTGCAACCGTTCCAGTTGGTAGTCCCTCAGGAACGTCGAGGCGGCCAGCACCGCGCCTCCGCCGAGGGCCAGGATCCCGAGCGGGTTCCCGCCCGCCACGAAGAGCATCCCGACGACCGTGATCCCCAGCACCGCGGTCGACCCGATGTCGGGCGTCTTGAAGATGAGGACGAGGAACGGCGCGACGATCGCCACAAACGGGATCAGTCCGCCTCGGATGGAGCCGATCGCCGTGCCGCGTCCGGCCATCCAGTGCGCGAGGTAGACGACGAGGGCGAGCTTGGCGAACTCGCTTGGCTGGATGGCGGGCAGCCAAGCGAGCTTGAGCCACTGCGTGGAGCCGCCCACCTCGACACGCCAGGGCGAGAAGAGCACGAGCGCGAGAAGAATGCCCGCGCCAAGGAGTGCGGGCAGCGAGAGGAGGCGAAGCCAGCGATAGTCGGAGCGCATCGCGATGAGCATGCAGCCCATCCCGACTGCGGCCCACACGAACTGCGGGCCCACGGTCGCAAGCGTGCCGGAGCCGGCCGCATAGCCCTTCATGGCGGAGCTCGAGTAGACCACCAGGATGCCGAGGCCGGTCAAGGCGACGACCAGGGCGAGCACGACCGCGTCCGGAGCGTGCCGCTCGCGCACATTGACGGGAGCGGCGAGGCCGCCCGTCGTCGGCGCGCGAGAGACGGCGGGGGCCCTCGTCAGGGCCGCCGTCCGGGCGGCGGCCAGGCGTGTCGCCGCGCCGACGCCGCCGCCGGTCGCGCGTCGGGCGTTGATGACGCTCATCGTCAGCGGCTCCGGTCCCGGTCGGCGGGCGCAGCTCCGGCCGCCGCCGCGAGACCCGCGACGGCGGTCTTGAAGGCAAGACCGCGCGCGGCGTAGTCGGGGAACTGGTCGAAGCTGGCGGCCGCCGGACTGAGGAGCACCGTGGCCACGGCGCCCGGGGCGGCGGCGGCGAGCAGCTCGCGCGCCAGCGCGTCCGCGCGGGGGACGGCCGCGTCCAGGGTTCCAGCCTCCTCGACGCGCTGGAGGCCCGCCGCCCGGAAGAGCGTCGCGAGCGCTGGCCCGGACTCGCCGATGAGGACCGCCGCGGCCGCCCGTTCCGCCACCACCGGGGCGAGCGCCCGAAGGTCCACGCCCTTGTCGCGCCCACCGGCGATGAGGACAAGCGGTGCGGCGAAGCTGCGCAGCGCGGCGGCCACCGCGTCCGGCTGGGTGCCCTGGGAATCGTTCACGAATCGGACGCCATCCACGAGGCCGACCAGCTCGAGGCGATGCTCGACGCCGACAAACGTGGCCGCCGCGCTTCGGATCGCGTCCGGCGCCAGGCCGAAGAGCAGTCCGACGGAGACGGCCGCCAGCAGGTTCGCGACGTTGTGGCGGCCGGGCAGGGAGAGCTCCTGCACCGGCATGACCCGGCCGGCCGGCCCGGTCCAGGCGACACCGCCGCCGGCGATCGCCAGACGCTCCACGCCCGCCGCGACCACCCAGCCGTCCACGATCCCCACCCCGCCCGGAATCGGGCGGTCCAGCCGGTAGCAGACCGAGGGTGCCGTCCCGAGGCCTGCATAGCCGCCCACGACCGGGTCGTCGAGGTTGAGGACAAGCGCCCCCGCCGGATCCACCAGCTCGGCCAGCCGTCGCTTCACCGCGCGATACGCGGCCAGCGACCCGTGTCGGTCGAGGTGGTCGGCGGTCACGTTCGTGTAGACCGCCACGGTCGTGCCGCGGGTCAGGCCGGGAAGCTGCAACTCGGAGAGCTCCAGGACCACCCGGTGCGCCGGCGTCAGCTCGATCACCCGGTCGACGAGCGGCAGGCCGATGTTCCCGCCCAGCACCACCGGGTGAGTCGGGTCGGCGGCGAGCAGATGCGCGACGAGCGACGCTGTGGTCGTCTTCCCCTTCGTCCCCGTGACGCCGATCGTCGGCGCGGAGCACAAACGAAGCGTCAGGTCCGGCTCGGAGACGAGCGCCGGCGCGTTCGGGTCGCCGCCCGCGAGTCGCTCCGCGAGGCCACTGAGCGCGGCGCGGAGGCGGGGCTCCGTGGTCGGGAAGCCGGGCGTGATCGATGGCGAGAACGCGACCAGGGCCGCGTCCGCCCACGCCGACGCCGGGTCCACCTCGGGCCCGGCAAGCAGCCGGATCGACCGGCCGTCCAGCTCCGCCAGCCGGTCCGCGAGCGCGGCCACGGGCTTGCCGTCGTAGATCGTCACGAGCGCGCCGGCGTCATCGAGAAACCGGGCGAGCGCGACCCCCGTTCGAGCCAGACCCAGGACCGTCACCGGGACCCGGGACAGCGCGCCGGCGCGGATCGCATCCAACGTGAGCGCGTCGAGGTCGACCGGATTCGGCATCCTCAGACCAGCCGCTGCAGGGTGGCCAGGAAGAGCGTCACGCCCATCAGGCCGGCCAGCGCGGCCACGATCCAGAAGCGGAGCGTGATTTTCGTCTCCGGCCAGCCGCCCAGCTCGTAGTGATGATGAAGCGGACTCATCCGGAAGACCCGCCGGCCGCCGGTGGCCTTGAAATAGGCGACCTGGATCAGGACCGAGCCCGCCTCCACGACGAAGATGATTCCGATCAGCGGGAGGATCAGGATCTGCCCCGTGATCAGCGAGACGACAGCCAGCGTCGCCCCCAGGCCCATCGAGCCCGAGTCGCCCATGAAGATCTGGGCCGGGTGGACGTTGAACCAGAGGAAGCCCAGCAGCGCACCGATCAGGAGCGAGCACAGGATCGCGAGGTTCGGCTGGGCGGGGCTGTTGAGCAGGGCGATGATCAGGAACGCGATAAAGGCGAAGACCAGCGTGCCCCCCGCCAGGCCGTCCAGGCCGTCCGTGAGGTTGACGCCGTTGCTCATCGCGACGATCGCGAAGGCCGCGAACGCGATGTAGAGCCACGGCTCGATCGGCACGGCACCCACGAACGGGACGCCCACCGCGGCGATGTCGTAGGTCCGCTGGATCTGCCAGGCCGCGAAGACCGCGACGACGGTCTGCCAGAGGAGCTTCTGGCAAACGCGGATCCCGTCGCCGGTGCTCGCGTTGAGCCAGTCGTCGGCGAAGCCAAGGGCACCCACGAGGCCGAGCGCCGCCAGCGGGGCGAAGGTCGAGGCGTCCACCAGGTTGAAGACGAGCGCCAGCGCGCCGACGACCCCGATCAGGAGCGCTCCCCCGGCGGTCGGCGTGCCGCCCTTGACCTGGTGCGTGTCCGGCCCCTCGATCCGGATCCGCTTGGCGAAGCCGGCCCAGCGGATGAGCCGGATGTACCCGGGCATCAGGATCACGACGACGGCGAAGGCCAGCAGGATCGCCTGGATCAGCTGGACGGTCACGCCGGGATCCCCGCTCTGAGGGCATCCACGACGGACTCGAGGGCGGCGCCCCGCGAGGCCTTGACGAGAACCACGTCGCCCGGGCGGAGCACCGACGAGAGAAGCCGGATCGCGCTTGCGCGGTCGGGGACGTTGTGCACGTGCGAGGCTGCCAGCCCGGCCGCCACGGCGCCCTCGGCGATGCCCCCAGCGCCATGCCCGACCACCACCAGCTCGGCCACTGCCCGGCCGGCGGCTTCGCCGACGGCGCGGTGGCCGGCCGCGTGCGCGTCGCCCAGCTCGAGCATCTCGCCGAGGATCGCCACCGGGCGGCCGGGCAGCGACACCAGCACTTCGAGCGCCGCGAGGACCGCCGGCGGCGAGGCGTTGTACGTGTCATCGAGAATCGTGAGGCCCGGCGCCTCCACGATGGCGCCCCGGTGCGCGGACGCGAACGCCCAGTCGCTCGCCAGGCCGGCCGCGATCGCCTCGTCCGGGAGCCCCGCCAGGAGCCCGACGGTCGCGGCAGCCAGCGCGTTCTGGACACTGTGGCGACCCAGCGCGACGATCTCGGCCGCGAACCGCGTCCGCCGTGGGACGCGTGCCACCACCTCGAAGGTCATGCCGGCCGCGCCGCGGCTGACGACGCGCTCCGCGGTCACGTCGGCATCGGCGGCGAAGCCGTAGCGGATCACCGAGGCGCGCGTGCGCGACCCGAACGTGCGCACCCGGACGTCGTCCGCATTGAGGACCGCGGTGCCGTCGGGCGGCAGGGCCTCGACCAGCTCGGCTTTCGCGTTCTCGATCGCCGCCAGGCTGCCGGCCCGTTCCTGGTGCACGGGCGCGACTGCGGTCACGACGCCGATCTCCGGTCGGGCCAGCCGGGCGAGCGTCGCGATCTCGCCCCCGACGTACATCCCCATCTCGAGGACCGCGGCGCGGTGCTCCGGCCCCAGGCGCAGGAGCGTGAGCGGGAGCCCGATCTCGTTGTTGGCGTTTCCCTCGCTCCTCAGCGTCGGGAGCGCAACCCCAAGGACGGCCGCCGTCGCGTCCTTCGTGGACGTCTTCGCGAGGCTGCCGGTGATCCCGACCACGAGCGGGTCGAATCGGGCGCGCCAGGCGGCCCCGATCGCCTGGAGGCCCAGGAGCGCGTCCGGTACGCGGACGACGGTCACGCTGCCAAGGGCTTCGAGCGCCGCCGCGTCCAGCGGACGGCTCACCAGGAGTGCCGCCGCTCCGGCCGCCACCGCCGCTTCAAGGAAGCGATGCCCGTCCGTCCGCTCGCCGGGCAGGGCCACGAACAGGTTGCCCGGCTCCACCGCGCGCGAGTCCACGGCGCCGCCGCGAATGAGACGGCCGGCGTCGCGGAGCAGCGTGCCACCCGTCGCCGCGAGGAGGTCGGCGGCACGCAGCGCGGGGGCGGCAGCCGGCCGGGTCGGGTCGCCGCCCTGACCAGGGGCCGACACGGTCGTCACGCCGGGGAGTGTCGCACAGGCCGCGCTCACGGGTGCGCCGACGCGGCCGGGGCCGACGCCGAGGGAGCCGGGCGGACCGGCGGCAGGTCGAGAGCGGCCATCGCATCGGTCGCGATCCGCCGGAAGAGCTCGAACGACTCGACCGCCATCTCCAGGTTGCCGGGCGCGTTCACGAGCGGCGTGCCCTCTTCGATGCGGACGGCGACGACCAGCTCCGGCGCGGTCCGGCCCACGAACCCCACGAACGAGAAGTTGAAGACGTCGGTCCGGAAGCTGCCGGCCTTGGCGTCCCAGATCTGGGCCGTGCCGGTCTTGCCTCCAACCAGGTACCCCGGAATGAGCGTTCGATCGTGGTAGAAGGGCACGATGTTCACCACTCGCTCCATGATCGCGATGAGGTCGGCCGAGAGGGCGGGCGTCATGACCCGGCCACGGTCGGCCGTCGGCGTGGCCGCGTCGCCGGTTGCCTTCACGACGTGGGGCGTCGGGAGCGTCCCGCCGTTCACCATTGCGCTGGACGCGGTGGCCAGCTGGAGGAGCGTGACCGCGACGCCCTGGCCGAACGAGCCGTTCGCGAGGTCGATCTGCCTCCATGGCTGAACTGCTGGATCGCGGACGAGGCCGGGCACCTCTCCCGCCACGTCGATGCCGGTCCGGGCACCGAAGCCCAGGCGGGTCCACGCCCCGTGGAGGACGGTGGCGGCCCCACGGGTGGTTGGGCCGAGCATCAGGGCCACCTTCGACATGACGACATTGCGGGACCACGCCACGGCGTCCTGGAACGTGAGCGGACCCTTGCTTCGCCGATCGGCGTTCCGGACGCTCGCCCGCCCGCCGTCAAGCGTGAGGACCGCCTCGTCGCGGAGTTTCGTGGTGCGCGTGACAACCCCGGCCTGCAGGGCGGCCGTCGCGGTCACCATCTTGAAGACCGAGCCCGGCTCGTACACGCTCGAGACGATCGGGTCGACGAAGCGCGAGGGATCGTCCGCGGCGATGGCGCGGTAGTCGTTGCCGTCGTAGCTGGGGTAGGTCGCGGACGCCAGGATTTCGCCGGTCTTCGGGTCCATCACCAGGCCCGAGACGCTCTTCGCGTGGTTCGCGACCCACGCCGCGTAGACCTCCTGCTCCAGCTTGAGCTGGAGACTCGCATCGAGCGTCAGGGTGAGCGAAGTGCCCGGCGAGCCGGGCTCCAGGGTCTGCGCGGTCTCCAGGATCGTGCGCCCCGACGGGTCGCGCTCGGCCAGCAGCACCTGCGGGATGCCGCCGAGCAGGTCCTGCCAACGGCCCTCGACCCCGTACTGGCCGGCTCCGTCGCGGTTCACGAACCCGAGCAGCTGCGCGGCCAGGGTCGTGCCGGTGGCGCCGCCCGCCAGCGGGTAGACCCGGACCGGCTCGGGCTCCAGGCGAAGCTGCACGAGCGACCCGTCGGCGAGACCCGCCTTGACCGCGCTCGACTGGACCGGCGCCAGGTCGTGGGCAAGGACGATGTACGCCTTCCCGTCGCTGATCTTCGCTCGAAGCGCGGCGGCCTCGGTCGGGACGAGGCCCAGGATCTCGACGAGCTTCGCGGCCACGCGCTCGCGCAGCGCCGCCGTGTCGACCTCGGTCGACCCGGTCATCCGGGCCGGGAACGCGCTGAGGCGGTCACGCTCCACGGACGTCGCCAGCACAACCTTCCCGCTCCGGTCGTAGATCGTCCCCCGTACCGGCGGGACCTCGATGCGCCCTGTCACCTGGGCGCGCGCGCGCGCCACCAGCTCGTCGTGGCGCGCGAACTGCCAGTATCCCAGCCGCCCGATGCACACGATGCCGAAGCAGGCGAGCAGCGCCAGCACGAGCAGGCTCCGCGGGCGGCTATCGGTCCGGCCGAGCATCAGATGGGCTTCCTCCTGGTCGGGCGATCAGGCGGTCGCCGCGCGGGCTAGCGCGCGGGAACCACCAGCGGGTCAACCAGCTGGCCCAGGCCGGCCTCGAGGGCCAGCTTCCGGATCGCCGGCTCGCGGCCCAGGCGCGACAGGTCGGCGATCAGGGAGCGCTCGTTCGCGAGGAGCTCCTCGCGAGCAGCGACCAGGCGGTCGACGTCGAAGTCCGTGGCGGAGACCCTGACCGTCTGGGAGAGCGAAAAGAGCCCGAGCAGAAAGATGACCACGATGCCGACGATCGCGAGGCCGACCCGGCCCTGGCGGCGACGAGAACGGACCGCGGAGGCGCCCCGCACGCTGCGGCGCGGGAGATCGGCAGCCCGGTCCGATCGGGGGATGCCGCGCCGTTCAACTGGCGTCTCTGCGCCGCGACGTGGCGCCAGGATGCCGGACCGCGGCCGCGGTCCGGCGTAGCCCGCCATCAGTCCGCCCCCAGGTAGGCGCTGCCGTAGGCCGGCAGGCCCAACTCTCGGGCGGCAACGTCCATCCCGGCGAACGACTCCTGTGCCGGCTCGCGCACCTCGCCGCGCACCGACCACGTCCGCTCGCGCCGCTCGCGCCGCTCGCGCATCTCGTGCTCCCGGCGAACGTACGATCTCCGCCGCTGGGTTTGGTGAGGCTTGCTCATCGCTGCGAACCCTCCTCCGCGTCGACGCCCGGACGGCTCATGGGGCGAGCCGTTCCGCGGTTCGGAGCCGGGCACTCCGGGCGCGGGGATTCGCGGCGACCTCCGCCTCCGAAGGCGTCGCCGGCTGGGGGCCGACGGGACGGAGACGAGGGGCCCGGCCGCAGACACAGACCGGAAAGCGGGGTGGGCAGGTGCAGCCGCGGCGCTCGGCCGCGACGAAGCGCTTGACGAGGCGATCCTCGAGCGAGTGGTAGGCCAACACGACCAGCCGGCCGCCCGGGCGAAGCAACGTGACCGCCGCCACGAGGGCGGCCTCGAGCGCATCGAGCTCGCCGTTGACGGCGATCCGGAGCGCCTGGAAGACGCGGGTGGCGGGGTGGATCCGCCCGGCCCGGCCGGGACGGCGCGGGACCACCCGCTCGACGAGCGCGGCGAATGCCTCGGCGGTGGTGACAGGGACCGCTCGGCGCGTCTCGACCACGGCGCGCGCGATGCGCCGCGCATGTGGCTCCTCGCCGTAGCGCCGGAAGAGGTCGCTGAGCTCCGCTTCGTCGAGCTCTCCGAGCAGCTCCTCGGCAGGCCGTCCCGTGCCGGGGTCGAAGCGCATGTCAAGCCGGCCGTCTGCGCGGAAGCTGAACCCGCGGTCCGGGTCGGCCAGCTGGAACGAGCTCAGGCCCAGGTCCAGCAGGATGCCGTCAACGGCCGGGAACCCGGCCTCCGGCGCGACGGTCGCGAGATCCCGGAAGTTCGCCTGCCGGAGGATCAGCCGATCGTCGAACCGGGCGAGCCGCTCCCCCACCCGCGCGATCGCGGCGGGGTCGGCGTCGAGCCCGAGGACGCGGCCGTCCGGGCTGGCGGCCTCCAGGATCCGCTCGGTGTGCCCACCGCCACCGACGGTTCCGTCGACATGAAGGCTGCCGGGGCGCGGGGCGAGCATCTGCGTGACCTCCTCCGCGAGCACCGGCAGGTGCCCAAGCTCCATGTCTGCCTCACCGACGATGAGCGGATCCCGAGCGGATCCTGGAAGCGCATGTGGTTCGCTAGATGCCCAGCCCAGCCAGGTGCTGCGCGAGTGCATCCGGCGCTTCGAGCGCCCTCCGGTAGTCGTCCCACCGGACGGGCGTCCAGATCTCCGCGTGGTCCAGCGAGCCGACGACCGCCGCCTCGCCCTCCAGCCCGACGGCCTCGCGGAGGTAGGCCGGAAGGACGAAACGACCCTGGGCGTCGAACTCGATCTCCACGGCGCTCGCGGAGACAAACCGGCTCAAGGCGCGCGCTCCAGCGTTCTCGATGGTCGGCAGCGCCGCGATCTTGCTCGCGAGGAGCTCCCACCCATCCCGGGGCCAGATCGCCAGGCAGAGGTCCAGCCAGCGCGAAACGACGGCGCCGCCGGCAAGCTGCGCCCGGAACTTCGAAGGCACGGCAAGCCGTCCCTTTGCGTCCACCGTGTGCCGGTACTCGCCGGTGAACACCTGCCCGGGCTCCCTCTGGCCCGCCGTCCGCCATCCGCGGGAATCGTGCCCGCGGATCCGCCGATGCGTGGCCGGTGCCCCCGGCGGCGGGCGAGTGCCCACCGTCCGCCGCCGGGATTCACCACTTGTCCCCACTTTGTGGGACTGGATGGGCATCATACACCCAGCCGGGCTCGCGTCAACGTCAATTTCACCACCGGTTGGGACGATCGGCCGACGATCGGGCTGCCGCCCATCGGCCTGTCGCGGTGCCCGCCCGGCGGAGGGCGACGAGCGTGGTGACGAGCGTGGTAGTACCACTGGCGACTTGCACGCGTCGACCGGCCGGGTGTACGCTCGGCCGCCGAACAAGCTCGTCGTGACCTCCGAGGACAGCACCCGCAGATGCCCGCTCTGTCAGGAACCGCAGATCTCGTCCTCGCGCCGCCTCCCGGGGGAGATCCCGGGACGCAGGTGCGGCCGCTGGCCGCCGTGCGCGTGCGCCGCTGCACCTTCCGCCGGCTGATTGCCGTCGATCGGGCCATCGGACGCGTCTACGACGTGGACTGCCTCTACCCGGATCGGACGCTCCCGCTGCCGCTCGGAGACCTCGAAGCGGCGATGCCCATCTGCAACGCCTGCACGGGATCGCACATCTTCCGGGCCGACGAGGACTGACGGACCGAACCGCCGAGGGGGCCGCGGTGAGGGCGCCAGCGAGGCGGCCTGTACGCCGGGTTCTGTACCGCGCCCGGGGGCACGGCGACGGTCATCCATCTGGGGCCGCCGGTTGCCCGACGGCTCATGCGGCCGACCCGAGGGTCCGCGGCGGCGCGCCGCTGCCCCGGCGAACCGGGACACGCCCTCCTACTTGGCCTTGCTCCGGGTAGAGCTTGCCGCGTTTCACCCCGCCGCCGGTTGCCCGGCGGCGGACTCGTCTCTGTGGCGCTGGTCCTCGCCTCACGGCGGACGGGCGTTACCCGCTACCCTGCGCCGGGGAGCCCGGACGTTCCTCACGCCGGCGGTTGCCCGCCGACGCGCGACCGTCCAGCCGCCTCGCTGGCGAACGAAGTCTACCCCGCCGCGGGCGACGGCCCGGCCAGCAGATCTCCGACCGCCTCGGCGATCGCCCGGCCAAGGATGGCGTGCGCGGCAGCATCAAGGTGGACGCCGTCCGAGGGATCGGGGGCAACAAGCGCGCCCGCGTCGAGAAAGGCCACGCCCGACTGGGCGGCAGCCTCCTGGTAGAAGCGCGCGAGCCGGGCCGACGTCTCCCGGCCGGCGCCGAAGCCCCACAGCTCGGAGGCGATCGTGAGGGTCCCCAGCGGAGGCGGAGCGACGAGAAGGACCGCAGGCGGGCCGCCGTCCGGGCCGGCCCCGCTCGCGAGGGCCAGGTCGACCAGGCTCCCGGCACCGGCGGCGATCTCGGCTGGGCCGAGGCGGTGGATCGCCTTGAGATCGTTCGTCCCCAGCATGATCACGAGCACCGCTACCGGGGCGTGCGATGCGAGGCACGGGAGCAGGTAGGTCCGCCCGTTGCGGCCCGGCGCAAATGGGTCCTCCCAGATCGTCACGCGGCCGTTGAGCCCCTCCTCGACGACGAACGCCCGGCCGGCCAGGAAGCTGTCGACGACGCCCGGCCAGCGCACGTCACGTGGATGGCGCAGTCCGGTCGGGCCGATGGCGCCGTACGTGTTCGAGTCGCCAAAGCAGATGACGATCGGCAGGTCGGTCATGGATCTCTCTTCAGCGCGCGACTTCGAGCTCGAGCCCGTCCCAGGCCACCTCGACGCCGGCGGGAAGGCGCGCCGTGAGCGCGGCGTGCCCCAGCTCGTGGTCCAGGTGGGTGAGATACGCGCGTCCCGGTCGCAGCGCCTCGATGAGCGCAAGCGCTTCTGCGACCGTCTGGTGCGTCGGGTGCGGGAGATCGCGCAACGCGGAGATCACCAGGACGTCCAGGTCGCCGAGGAGGGCTCGTCCGTCCGCGTCGATCCGCTGCACGTCCGAGCAGTACGCGAAGCCGCCCGTCCGATAGCCGACGATCACCCGGTCGGCATGAATCACCGGGACGGGGATGAAGCGCCTCCCGCCCACCAGGAACGGCCCGACAACCCCGACCGGTCGAAGCTGTGGGAGCCCGACGAACGTCCGCTGGCCGGGGCGGAAGGCATACGCGAACCTGCCTACGACGACGTCCAGGTCCTCCGGCCGAGCGTGGATGGGGACATACCCGCCATGCAGCTCGTTGAAGCGACGAAGCTCGTCCAGCCCCGCGATCGCGTCCTGGTGCTCGTGGGTGAGGAGCACCGCATCCAGCCGCCGCATGCCCGCGGCGAGGGCCTGCCACTTGAAGTCCGGGCCGCAGTCCAGCAGGACCCGGCGGTCCCCGAAAGCGAGGAGCGCGGAAGCCCGGTAGCGGCGATCGCGCGGGTCGGTGGACGTGCAGACCCCGCAATCGCAGGCGATCCGCGGAATCCCCCCGCTCGTGCCGCTGCCCAGGATGCGAACGCTGAGGCGGCCCGGATCGGGCCCCGCGTGGCCCGGGTCGAAGCCCGCCTCCAGCTCGATCGCTCCTCCCGGCGCATCGCCGGCGCCCAGATCCATGCCCAGCTGCGTCGACGAGGGAGCCGCGCCGCCCGGTCCCGCCGACGGCCGCCGCACGACGAGCGCCGGCCCGCCGGCCGCCACCCGGTCCAACGCCTCGTTCGCCAGGGCGTCGGCCGTCGCGTTCTCATTGCGCGGGACGTGCCGTGCGCTCCAGCGTCGGAATCGCCGCAACCCGGTGATGGCCTCGCCGTGAAGCGGGGCGAGCTTCGCGTCCTTCACCCGCCAGCGCCCGCGAAGCTGCTCGACGACAAGCAGCGAGTCCAGCAGCAGGAGCACCTCCTCCGCGCCGAGCTCGGCGGCGAGGTCGAGCGCGCGGACCACGGCCGTCCACTCGGCAACGTTGTTGGTCTGCCGTCCCAGCGCCTCGGAGATCGTGGCGAAAGGTGGCGCGTCGGGCCGCTCGGCGCCGGGCTGGTCCGCGTCGATCAGGGCCGCGCCCGCGGAGGCCGGGCCCGGGTTTCCCCGCGCCGCGCCGTCGGTCCGGATGATCAGCCGTCGGACGCCGCCGGCCGCGGTCCCGCTCAGACCGAGTGCTCCACGATCGCCCGCGAGACTTCAAGGATCGCCCGCGTGATGTTGATGTCGCGGGGACAGGCGTCCACGCAGTTGAAGATCGTCCGGCAGCGCCAGACTCCGTCCTTGTCGGCGAGGACTTCGAGGCGCTCCTCGGCCGCCTCGTCACGGCTGTCGAAGATGAAGCGGTGGGCGTTGACGATCGCCGCGGGGCCCACGTACGACGGCTGAGCCCAGAACGACGGGCAGGAGGTCGTACAGGCGGCGCACAGGATGCACTTCGTGGTGTCGTCGTAGCGGGCCCGATCGGCGGCACCCTGGAGGCGCTCACGCTCCGGCGCCGGCGTCTCGTTGATGAAGAACGGCAGCGCGCTCCGGTACTTCCCGAAGAACCCCTCCATGTCGACAACGAGGTCCTTCACGACCGGGAGGCCGCTGAGCGGCGCGACGCTGATCTTCTTCCCCAGCTGGTCCACCCGGATCTTGCAGGCCAGCCGATTGCGGCCATTGATCAGCATGGCGTCAGAACCGCAGATGCCGTGGCCGCAGGAGCGGCGGAACGTGAGCGTCTCGTCGATCTCGGCCTTCACCAGGTGGAGGAGGCTCAGGACCCGGTCCATGGGCTGCGATTCGACCGCGTAGCGCTCCCAATGGGGGGCGGAATCCTGCTCGGGATCGAAGCGGAGGATCCGGAGATCAACCTGCATGCGCTGCGCTCCCGGGCTCAATACGTTCGCGGCTTCGGCTCGAAGCGGGTCACCGTCACCGGCTTGTACCGGAGCGTGGGACCCGCGTCGGCCCGATAGGCAAGCGTGTGCTTCAGCCAGCCGGCATCGTCGCGCTCGGGGTAGTCGTCGCGCGAGTGGGCCCCGCGGCTCTCGGTCCGCGCGATCGCGGACGTCGCCATCGCCTCAGCGTTGTCGATGAGGTAGCCCAGCTCCCGCGCTTCGAGGAGGTCGGTGTTGAAGACCTTGCCGGCGTCGCGGACGCGAATGCGCCCGTAGCGCCCCTTGATCTCGGCGACCCCGGCCACGGCGGCCCGCATCATCGGCTCGGTCCGGAAGACGCCCACGTTGTCCATCATGAGAGTGGCCAGCTCCGCCCTGAGCGCGACTGGGCTCTCGCCCTCGTTCCGGCCGCGGAGCGCCTCGATCTCCTCGCGGACCGGCGCGTCGGCGTCGTCGGCCACGGCCGGCCTTTCGACCGCGGCGCAATGGGCCGCCATCGCGAGCCCGGCCCGCCTCCCGAAGACGAGGAGATCGACCAGCGAGTTCGTGCCGAGGCGGTTGGCGCCGTGGACGGAGACGCAGGCGGCCTCGCCGGCGGCAAAGAGGCCCTCGACCACGGTGTTGCGCTCGTCGCGAATCACCCGGGTCCGGAGGTCCGTGGGGATTCCGCCCATCGCGTAGTGCGCCGTCGGCTGCGTCGGGACGGGCTCGGTGAGCGGCTCCACTCCCAGGTAGACACGCGCGAAGTCGGTGATGTCGGGGAGCTTCTCCTCGATGACCTTGCGGCCGAGGTGGCGCACGTCCAGGAGCACGTAGTCCCCCTTGGGGCCGGCGCCCCTGCCGGCCTTGACCTCGAGATAGATGGCCCGGCTCACCATGTCGCGCGGGGCCAGCTCCATCAGCGTCGGGGCATAGCGGCTCATGAACCGCTCGCCGTCCTTGTTGAGGAGGTAGCCGCCCTCGCCGCGGGCGGCCTCGGACAGGAGGATCCCCAGGCCGTAGAGGCCGGTCGGGTGGAATTGGTAGAACTCCATGTCCTCCAGGGGGATCCCGTGGCGGTAGGCCAGGGCGATCCCGTCGCCGGTCAGCGAGTGCGCGTTCGAGGTGATGCTGAACATCCGGCCGTTGCCGCCCGTGGCCAGCAGGACGGCCTTGGCGCGGAACGTGTGGAGCTCCCCGTCGCCAATCCGGTAGCCGATCACGCCGGCCGCGCGGCCTCCGTCGCCGCCCTCGCCGCCCTCGAAGAGGAGGTCGACGACGTGGTACTCGTCGTAGAACTTCACCCCGGCCTTGATGCAGTTCTGGTAGAGCGTCTGGAGGATCATGTGGCCGGTCCGGTCGGCCGCGAAGCAGGCCCGCTTGACCGGTCCCTCCCCGAAGTTGCGGGTGTGTCCGCCGAACCGCCGCTGGTCGATCTTGCCGTCGGGCGTCCGATTGAATGGCAGGCCCATGTGCTCCAGCTCGATGACGGTCTCGACCGCCTCCCGCGCCAGTACCTCCGCAGCGTCCTGGTCCACGAGGTAGTCGCCGCCCTTGACGGTGTCGAACATGTGCCACTCCCAGTGGTCCTCTTCGACGTTCCCCAGGGAGGCACACACGCCGCCCTGGGCGGCGCCGGTGTGGGAGCGAGTCGGATAGAGCTTCGTGAGGACGCCCGTCGAGACCCCGGCCCTGGCCAGCTCGAGGGCCGCCCAGAGGCCGGCCCCGCCTGCGCCGATGACCAGCGCGTCGTGGTCGATTCGCATCCAGCGGCTTCCTACTTGACCGGGAACGGGAGGGTCATGACCGCCATCGTCCCCATCGCGAAGAGCGCGATCCCGGTCAGGTACAGCAGCATCGTCAGGACGGTTCGCGCCCCGCCGCGGGTGTAGTCCTGGACCACCGTCCGGACCCCCATGAAGCTGTGGAGGACCACCATCGCGAGCATCAGCCAGTCGACAGTCCGCCACAGGACGCTCCCCCACCGTTCGTCCACGATCCACTGGGACGTCTGGGTGGCCGGGTCGAAGATGAAATGCGTGATCGAGAAGTGGCTCAGCGCGAGCACGAACAGGGCGAGCCCCGAGAGCCGCATCAGGTACCAGACGCCCATCTCGAACCCACTCCGCTGGGGGCGCGCCCGACCGGACCGCGTGTAGACCGCCATCACGAGGCTCCCGCCCAGATCGGGCGAAGGATGAGGTAGGCGCCGGGCAGGCCGACGACCACGAACACCACCCAGCTCGCATACCAGAGCTGCTTGTGGAAGGCGGTCGTGGCGGGCCAGAAGTCCATGATGATGATCCGCAGGCCGTTGAGCGCGTGGTAGAGGAGCGCCGCGCCCAGGAGCGTCTCCCCCACCCGGCCGACCGGGCTGGCGTAGAACGTGAGGACCTCGTCGTAGAGGCCCCGGTTCGCGCCAACCAGCCAGATATCGAGCACGTGGAGGAGGATGAACGCCCAGATGGCGACGCCGGAGATCCGGTGCAATGCCCACGCGAGCATCCCCGCGCCGCCTCGGTACTGCAGGTATTGCACCGGGAGACTCGCCTCCATGACCGGCCGGGGACGCAGCCGACTCGCGGTGGCCGGGCTCGTCCGGGTGGACATCCGGATTGTACGGGGTCGGGCGAGCGCGGACCGCGCGGCGCGATCCGTCAGCGGCTCCACCGCCGAGGGCACGTCGCGGGGTACCATCGGCGCGCGCCACGCCCACCCATACGCAGGAGCCGCCGTGAAGATCCAGGAAGCCGACGCGAAGTCGCTGCTCGCCGCGCAGGGCCTGCCCGTCCCTCCGTGGACCGTCGCCCGGACTCCCGCCGACACGCGCGCGGCGGCCGAGCGATTCCTCGCCGGCGGCGCGGGCCGGGTCGTGATCAAGGCAATGGTCCTCGTCGGCGGGCGCGGCAAGGCCGGCGGCGTGAAGCTCGCGGGCTCGCCAGCCGAAGCGGAGGAGGTCGCCCGCCGAATCCTCGGCATGGAGATCAAGGGGATCCCCGTTCGCAAGGTGCTCGTCGGGCCGGCCGCCGTGATCGTCAAGGAGTTCTACCTCGGCGCCATCCTGGACCGCGCGTCGCGACGGATCGTGCTGCTGGCCTCGGCCGAGGGCGGCGTGGAGATCGAGGAGGTCGCGAAGACGACCCCGGAGGCGATCCACCGCGTGGAGGCGCATCCGCTCCTGGGGCTGCTGGACTGGCAGGCCCGCGAGCTCGCCTTCGCCGTGGGCCTGGCTGGGCCGCACCTGCGCGACTTCGTGAAGATCG
>Ga0315286_10002711_pt1 | contig 16582 bp, 16 predicted proteins | sample YL17G10_0_MG_FD_205038 | JGI IMG/M metagenome (GOLD analysis project Ga0315286, IMG submission 205038) | Sediment microbial communities from Yellowstone Lake, YNP, Wyoming, USA - YL17G10_0 | ecosystem: Environmental > Aquatic > Freshwater > Lake > Sediment | place: USA: Wyoming | collected...
ACCTCCTGTGTGCCCGGGGGATTTTCGAAACTGAACAGCACCTTGGCGAGGTGTTCCGGATCGCCGTGGGGCAGCGTGTTCTGCCAGAGCGCAATCGCCTTGCGCCGCGTGCTGGATGCCATGCCGGATCGGTCGTTGAACTCCTCGGTCGGCTCAATGGAGATCGTGAGAACAGCACCCGGATGGAGCGCTGACACATAGGGCTGGTCGAGCCAGCCTCCCGCCAGATCGATGCGGAAAGGGATGCGGCACTCGGACCTCAGCGACGTGGTGGAGCGAGCCGGCAGACCCGCTAGCGGGGTCCGTCGCAACACCAGGTATTCGATGCCCTTCTCGCGGCAGAGCGGCTCTTTGGACGGCGTATGGCCATCCTCATTGAGAATCAGAACATCCGGGCGGATGTCGTCGAGTTCGCGCTCGAAGTCTATGAGACCGCTGCCGCGATTGACACGGCACTCGGTGACGCACTCGAGTGCGTCAATCATGTACTTCCGCTCCTCCTGCGAGTTGACGGGGTAGCGCCCCTTGAGGTCGTAGATGGTCAAATCGGATCCAATGCCGACGTAGAGGTCTCCGTACGTGGACGCCTCGCGGAGGAACGTCACATGTCCGCTGTGGAGCATGTCGAAGCAGCCCGACACGAAGACCTTCTTCCGCGCGGCGCCGACGGAATGGAACACCTCCGTCATTGCCGCCGGCGGTTCCGCCAGGCCGAAGGTGCGCTGCACTGCTCGCACGACCGACTCGGCCTGGACTCCCGCTGCGATCTCACAGTAGACATACACCTGGGTTGGCGACTGGAACGCGTGCAGGGTGAGTACGTTCAGCGGTTCGCGCGGCCGGCCGTCGAGGATCACCTGGACCGGCGCAGGCGCCGTTCCGATGAACGCCAGCCGGCTGACGGCGTCTGCTGTTCGCCGGCCCGATCCGAGTTCAACGACGCCCTTGATTTCCGGGATCGTCGCCCACCACTCTCCCGCCGCGCGCCACGGACACGCGTCCTGCATCTGGTCGGTCAGTGTCCACCACTGCCGCGTAGCCGCGTCCGTGCCAATCGCTGCCATATCGGCGCCGTAGTCCACGCCGACATGCTCGTAGTAGCTGAACAGCACGCCATCGTGCAGGAAGATCGAGTAGTGCCGGATATTCGACCGCGCGAGGCGCGCCAGCACCTCCGGGAACGCGTGGGCGTGCAGCGCGACGTACTGCTCGGAGAATTCGGGTTTGAGGCCGATGAGGCTGGCGACAACGCGCGTGACCATGATTCGTCTTCCCGTCTCCGGACCAGCCCCCCTATCTTACTGCGTCGCTGCTATCGGTCGCACGGCTGGGCGAGCGGATTCACCAGTCCGCGGCTTCCGCGTTTTCGTTGAGATTCCGACCGCATATCGACCATACTCGGCCGGTGCGCCGACGCGCGCGATCATGGCTGGCGCGCCGGTGACCAGACGAACGGAATGGCGCAATCAGGTGCCGCGGACCAGCGCCGACCCTTCGACTCCGCTGTGTTGAGCAGCGTCTCAGCCAGGCGAGTCCATCCATCGCGGCGGTTCCGGGTGTGCGGCGGCTGGCGCCGCCGAGTCGGGGCCCCCGACGCGGCACCCGCGTTGGGGTGGCAGCCGGGATGCCCCGCCTGGAACAGGTGGTTGTAGGAACCGGGGCGCCAAGTGCAGGGTCTAACAGGAAGGGACACCCGATGTTCAAGGCATGGCCAACAGCCATCTTCTGCGCGGCGGCGTTCGCGTGCGTGCAGGCATGCGGCGCGGCGGGTTCTCGCTCACCCAGCGCGACGCCCACTCGATTCACCGTCGCGGTGATTCCGAAAGGCACCACGCATATCTTCTGGCGGAGCGTCCATGCGGGTGCGGTCAAAGCCGCGGCCGAACTCGGCGTCGACGTGATCTGGCGCGGGCCCATTCGTGAGGACGATCGCGACTCGCAGATCTCAGAGGTCGAGGGCTTTGTGAGTCGCGGCATCTCAGGCATCGTGCTCGCGCCGCTCGACGATACCGCGCTTGTCGGGCCGGTCAGGCGGGCCGTCGAAGCCGGCATTCCCGTTGTGATCATCGATTCGGGTCTCAAGAGCGACGCCTATACGAGCTTTGTCGCGACCGACAACAACAAGGGCGGCGAACTGGCCGGCGCACAACTGGTGAAGCGGCTCGGCGGCCGGGGAAAGGTGTTGCTGTTGCGCTACGCCGAAGGACACGACAGCACCGGTCGGCGCGAACAGGGATTCCTGGATGCGATCAAGACCGCACCAGGTATCGAGCTCGTCAGCTCGAATCAATACGGGGGCATCGACGTCGAGAGCGCCTACAAAAAAGGCGAGTCGCTACTCAGCCGGTACAAGAAGGCCGACGGGAGTCCTGGCATCGATGGCGTCTTCTGCCCGAACGAATCGACCACGTTTGCGATGATGCGCGTACTGCAGACGATGGGCTGGAGCGGCAAGGTGGCCTTTGTAGGATTCGACGCCTCCGATCGGCTGGTGCGGTCGATGAAGGAGGGAGCGATCGACGCGCTCGTCGTGCAGGATCCCGTCAAAATGGGCTACCTCGGCGTCAAGACGCTCGTGGCGCGTCTGAGGGGTGAGAAGGTCGAGGCGCGCGTGGACACCGGAGTGACGCTGGTGACGCGCGAGACCATGGACCAGCCCGCCGTGCGCGACTTGATCTTGCCGGACCTGTCGAAGTGGCTCAAACAGTAACGCTATTCGAGTTCTATAGTGCCCGCGCCCATCGGAACTCGAGCTCAAGCCCGAGTCGCGGGGACGCGGAGGGAAACGCCCTCCCGCCGACAAAGCGCAGCTACTGCCGGCAGCCGGAGAGGATGTCGCAAAACGACTGAGCCTTGAGGCTGGCCCCGCCGACCAGCGCGCCGTCCACATCGGGCAAGGCCGTCAACTCCCGAATGTTGTCGGGCTTGACGCTTCCGCCGTACAGGATGTGGCACTGGTCCGCGCTTTCCGGCGTGAACCTGTCGCGGAGCCACCCGCGAATGTGCGCGTGAGCGTCGCCGGCCTGTTGCGGCGTCGCATTGCGCCCCGTGCCGATGGCCCACACCGGCTCATACGCGATGACCAATGCAGCCACGCGCGCGGGGGTGAGGCCGCCAAGCGCTTCGTCAAGCTGCCGGTCGAGAACCGCGGTCGTGCGATTGGCGTCCCGCTCGTCGAGCGTCTCGCCGATGCAGACAATAGCCGTCAGGTCGGCTGCCAGCGCGGCCAGTAGTTTCTTGCGCACGGTCTCGCCCGTGTCGCCGAAGAGCCGGCGGCGCTCGGAGTGGCCGATGATCACGTAGCCCGCGCCGGCGTCCTTAATCATCCCGGCGCTGACCTCGCCGGTAAACGCGCCTTCGCGTTCCCAGTGCAGATCCTGGGCGGCGATGCCAATTCGGCTGTTGCGCGCCGCGTCGGCCGCGGCCTGGATCGCGAGAAACGGCGGCGCCACAACGATCTCCGCATCGGTGATATCGCGTGCGAGTCCCCGGAGTTCGTGGATGTACGCGACCGTCTCGGCGACGGTCTTGAACATCTTGAAGTTGGCCGCGACGAAGGGAATACGCATCGGGTGCCTTCTCTAGGGACTAGGGATTGGGGATTGGGGATTGGCCCACAGGGACCGCGAGGCCGGAAACGCGGATCTGTCGGTCGATGGCTGTACTCGGGACAGGGGATTGCGAATGGGTTGATCTCGCCACTCGTCATCCCGAATCCCTGTTCCCAACCAACCCCCAATCCCCAACCCCCAATCCCTGAAAATGATTCTACTTGTCGGTGAGCGCCTCAACGCCCGGAAGCTTGCGCCCGCCAAGGAACTCGAGCGACGCGCCGCCGCCCGTCGAAATGTGCGTGATGCTGTTGGTAACGCCGGCCTTCGCAACGGCCGATACGGAATCGCCCCCGCAGACCATGGTCATGCCATGCACTCCGGCCACTGCCTTGGCGATCGCCGTCGTGCCGGCATCAAACGGGCTTGTTTCGAACACACCCATCGGTCCGTTCCAGACCACCGTCTTCGCCGTCCCGATCATGCTGACGTAGCGCTCGACGGTCTTCGGCCCGATGTCCAGACCCATGCGATCGCCGATGGCCGCATCGGTCACATCCAGCATCGATGTCGCCGCGCCTGCTTCGATCGTCGCGGCCACGACGTGATCCACCGGCAGCTCCAGTCGGATGGTCTTCTCGGTCGCGCGCTTCACAATTTCCCGAGCGGCATCGAGCTTGTCGTCCTCAACCAGCGACGTGCCGACCGGCAACCCCTGGGCCTTGAAGAAGGTGTACGCCATCGCGCCGCCGATAAGCAGCGCGTCCACGCGACCGAGGAAGTTCTCGATGACCTCGATCTTGTCCGAGACCTTTGCTCCACCGAGGATCACGACAAACGGGCGCTCCGGCGATTCGAGGGCGTGGCCAAGGTACTTGAGTTCGTCTTCCATCAGGAAGCCCGCGGCAGCCCGCGGCACCAACCGGGCCATCCCCTCGGTCGACGCGTGCGCGCGATGGCTCGAACCAAAGGCGTCGTTCACGTACGTGTCGGCCAACTCCGCCAACTGCTTCGCGAACGCCGGATCGTTCTTCTCCTCCTGCGGGTGGAACCGGACATTCTCCAGGAGTACGACGCGATTGCCCGAGGCCTCAGCGTGCGCGATCGCACGGCGGGCCGGTTCGCCTACACAGTCGTCGGCGAACGCGACGGCACGGCCAACGAGCCTCGCCAGGTGCTCGCCAACGGGCTTCAGGCTGAACTCCGGGCTCGGTCCTCCCTTGGGCCGGCCAAGATGCGATGCCAGGATCACGGTCGCGCCGTGCTCGAGCGCATAGGTGATGGTCGGCAGCGACGCCCGGACACGCGTGTCGTCCTGGATGCGGCCTTCTTTGATGGGCACATTGAAGTCGACGCGGATGAAGACGCGCTTTCCCTGCAGATCGAGATCGCGGATGGACAACTTGGCCATGGTCGATCCTCGGGCGCGATCAATCGCGCCCCTACCCAACATCGGTCCGTCACGTCCCGTAGGGGACCCATTCATTGCGCCCGCACAGGCGCCCTAACCCCAATACTGTTCACATATCGTCACCCCGGCGAAAGCCGGGGTCCAGAGTGGTCACCCTGAGTGGATTCCGGGTTCCGCTGCGCGGCCCCGGAATGACGAAATGGGGCTAACTGAACGGTATTAGCCCTAACCCCGAATCCCCAGCCAACCCCCAATCCCGAACCCCCAATCCCTGCCTAGATTCCCCGCTCCGCCATGTACAGCAACAGATCGATGCACCGCTTCGAGTAGCCCCACTCGTTGTCGTACCACGAGAGGACCTTCACGAAATCGCCGTCCATCACCTTGGTGTAGGCCGAGTCCACGATGGAAGAATGCGGGTTACCGCGGAAGTCGATCGACACCAGCGGCGCGTCTTCAACCGCGAGGATGCCCTTGAGCGGTCCGGCCGCCGCGGCGCGGAACGCCGCGTTCACCTCGTCTGCGGTCGTGTTCTTCTCCACGATCGCGGCCAGGTCGATCACCGACACGTTCGGCGTCGGCACACGAATCGCGATTCCGTCGAGCCTGCCTTTGAGTGCGGGCAGCACTTCTCCGACGGCCTTGGCGGCGCCCGTCGTCGTCGGAATCATCGACAACGCCGCCGCGCGTGCCCGCCGCAGGTCCGTGTGGGGCAGGTCGAGCAACTTCTGGTCGTTGGTGTAGGAGTGGATGGTCGTCATCCAGCCTTTCCTGATGCCGAACGACTCGTGCAGCACCTTCGCGAACGGCGCCAGGCAGTTGGTCGTGCAGGAGGCGTTCGAGATCACGACGTGCTTCGCCGGGTCGTACTGCTCGTGGTTGACACCCATCACGAACGAGCCGTCCGGGCCGGTCGCCGGCGCCGTGATGATGACGCGCTTGGCCCCGCCCGCCACGTGCTTGGCGGCATCGTCGCGCCTGGTGAACAGCCCGGTCGACTCGAAGACGACATCCACGCCGAGATCCTTCCACGGAAGCAGCGCCGGGTCCTTCAGCGACAGCACGTGCACCTTCTCGCCGTTGACGCTGATCCAGCCATCGCCGGCCTCGACAGTCGCGTCCAGGTTGCCAAGGATGGAGTCGTTCTTCAGCAGGTACGCGAGGGTCTTCGTGTCGGTGATGTCGTTGACCGCCACAAAATTGATGTCTCGATTTCCCATCGCGGCCCGGACGATATTGCGGCCGATTCGGCCAAACCCGTTGATTCCGACTTTGATTGCCATCGCGTGCCTCCAATGGTGCAGAAGTTGATTGTACTGAACGCGTTGCGGCAGGGTCAAACACGCGTGATATCTTGATTCGGCGTATGTTCGCGTTTTACAGCCTGGCGACCGTGCTCGTCTTCGTTCTGGTGATGCCCTACTTTGTCTACCAGGCCATCCGCTACCGGAAGTACGTCGGCAGCCTGCCTGAGCGGCTGGGCTTTCTGCCGCTGTCGCTCAATCTCGACCGGGATCCCTCGATCTGGATTCATGCCGTGTCGGTGGGTGAAGTGCTCACGGCGCGCGCCATTGCGGGCGAACTCAAAGAGCGCTATCCCGGTCTTCGGCTCTTCGTGTCGACCACGACGATGACCGGCCAGGAGGTGGCCCGCCGAAGTTTTCAGATGGCTGACGGCATCTTCTATTTTCCGTTCGACCTGCCGTTCATCGTGAATCGAGTGCTGAACGTCGTTCGGCCGCGCCTGTTCGTGATGATGGAAACGGAGATCTGGCCGAACCTGCTGCGCGTCTGTCGCGAGCGCGGCATCAGGACCATCGTCATCAACGGGCGTATCTCGGCGCGGTCGTTCCCGCGGTACCGGCTCGTGCGGCCGATGTTCAGACGCGTGCTGGCGATGGTGGATCGATTCTGCGTGCAGGGCGAGGAGACCGCCAAGCGGCTGGTTGACCTCGGGGCGCCCGCCGAACGCATCACGATCACGGGGAGCCTCAAGTTCGATTCGCTGCACGCGACGGGTGGCGCGGCGGCGTTTGGGAGAGGCGCCGAACGGGTGCTGCGCTTCTTCCGGGTGGCGGCGGGACGACCGGTGATCGTGGCTGGCAGCACCATGCCCGGCGAAAGCGAGATCGTGCTGGGGTGCTTCGAACGCGTCCGCACGCTGGCCCGCCATCCATTGCTCGTCATTGCGCCCCGCAAGCCCGAGCACTTCGACGCGGTCGAACAGGCGGCGCGGCAGGCCGGGTTCCGGACCGTCAGGCGATCGGCGTTGACCATCGACGAAGAGCCAAAGGCCGACGTGGTGATTCTCGATACGATTGGCGAGCTGGCGCATGTGTATCTGGTGGCCACGGCCGTGTTTGTGGGCGGCAGCCTGGTCGACGTCGGAGGGCACAATATCCTCGAGCCGGCCATCCATGGCAAGGCCATCGTGTTCGGTCCGTACATGCAGAATTTCGCCGAGATCGCACGGTCGTTTCTGGAACACCACGCCGCCGTCCAAGTCCATTCTGCGCGCGAACTGGAAGACACGCTCCTCGATCTGATCTCGAACCGTGATCGCCGGGAGCGACTTGGCGACGCGGCCCGGGCGTTGGTCGAGGCGAACAGAGGCGCGAAGGATCGCAGCCTCGAGGCCATCGCGTCGTTGTTGCCTCCGCCATCGGCGGGGTTGGACAATGTCGTGCCATTTCCGGCCGCACGCTGAGAGATGTGACTGTGTTCAATTCCCTGTACGCGCAGATCGCGGGTGCCAGACGACGCGTCTATCAGCATGTTCGTCGGCAACGCCATCTCCGCCGCCCGGTGGTGAGCGTGGGCAACCTGCGCGTCGGCGGCAGCGGGAAGACTCCAACGGTGGCGCATATCGTTCGCGTGCTTGCCGATCTGGGCGAGCGGCCGTCGATTCTGAGCCGCGGCTATGCGAGGCGCCACGCGCCGGCTGGCGTCGTCGTCGTGTCGGATGGCCGTCGAATGCGCGCGGATCTCGACGCCAGCGGCGACGAACCCTTGATGCTGGCACGGGCCCTTGAAGGCGTTCCGGTGCTGGTCGCTGAGGATCGCTATCTCGCCGGCGTCGTGGCCGAGCAGCACCTGGGTGCCACGGTGCACGTGCTCGATGACGGGTTTCAACATCTGTCACTTGCTCGCGATGTCGATCTGCTGATTGTGAGCGAGGACGATCTCGGCGACCCCCGAACCTTGCCCGGCGGCCGTCTGCGCGAACCGCTGTCGGCCGCCGCTGCCGCTGACGCCGTGCTGGTGCCCGGCGTGTCGCCCGAAGCGGCGCAGCAGATCGGGGCACGTCTTGGTGTGGCGGCGACGTTCGGGATCACGCGCGTGGCGGGGGAGCCGCAGCGGCTCGATGTACTGTCTGCCGCCCTACCGGCTTCGAGGAACATCCCCGTCTACGCCGTGGCGGGAATTGCGCGCCCCGAGCGGTTCTTCCAGGATCTGTCACGTGACGGGTGGGCGCTGGTGGGGACGCTCGCGTTTGCGGACCATCATCGGTACGACGTCCGTGATATCGCGCGCATCGTCGGCGCAGCGAAGTCGGCGGGTGCCGCGGCGCTGGTGACCACCGAGAAGGACCTGGTGCGACTGCTGCCGTTCCGGCCGCTGGCGCTGCCGGTCATCTGGGTGCCGCTCGCCCTGCGCATCGAACCCGAGGATCGCTTTCGTGCCTGGCTGTCAGCGAAACTGGCTGACGCGCGCCGGGCGTCATTGAAGCGCGCCTCGACCGATTCAACCGCGGAGTCGCGCACATGACGCGTGTCAGGTACCGATTCGAGTACTGGCTCGTGCGCCTCACGATGTGGCTGGCGCGCCGGTGTCCGTGGAGCATCACGCGAGCGATGGGGGCCGGCGTCGGGCGTCTGTTTCACACGTTCGATCGCCGCCATCGCCGGATTGCGCTCGCCAACGTCGCCGCCGCGTTTCCGCATCGTGAACCTGCCGACCAGCGCGCCATCGTCGGCGGCGTGTTTGTCCACTTCGGGCGCCTGCTCTTCGAGTTGATGAAGTTCAGCGGCCTCAGCCGCGACGAGATGCTGTCGCGCGTCGAGTGGGAAGGCGGACGATGGGCCGACGCCGCCTATGCGGCCGGACGAGGCGTGCTGTTCTTCACGGGGCATTTCGGCTACTGGGAAATCCAGGCAATCGCGCATGCCGCCGCTTCCAATCGGTCCATCGGCGTGCTGGCGCGTGCGCTCGATAATCCGCTGCTCCACGAACTGCTCGAGCAGATTCGAGGCTGCACCGGAAACGTCTCGATCTACCGGCGTGGTGCGATCCGGCGTGTCCTGCGCACGCTCCAGTCGAACCAGAGCGTGGCCATCCTGATCGACCAGCACATCCAGGCTCCAGACGCCGTGACGGTCAATTTCTTCGATCGGCCCGCCTCGACGACGCTGGCCCTCGGGATGCTGGCCAGGCGCACCGGCGCCGCCGTGATCCCCGTGTTCGCGATGTCGACCGCGCCGGGCCGTTATCGCATGGTGTTCGAGCATCCGGTGGACCCGCCGCAGGACGATTCCCCGGAGGCCATTCTCGACTTCACCCAGCGATGCACCGACGTGCTCGAAATGTACGTGCGCCGCCACCCCGAACTCTGGCTGTGGATGCATCGCCGCTGGCGAGACGAGGACGGCGTCGACGCGACAGACCCCGGCGTGTTCCCGCTCGCTGAGCCCGACAGCGGAGGCGACCAGACATGAAGACGATCGTCTTCTCGCCCAATTGGCTGGGCGACGCGGTGATGGCATTGCCCGCCATCGCGGACATTCGTCGTCAGGCAGGCAGCGGCCGGCTGCTCGTCGCCGCGCGGACAGCGGTCGCCGGGCTGATGGGCCTTGTCTACGGAGCGGACGCCGTCGTGACGCTGGCGGGCACCGGGAGTTTCGCTCCCGTTCGGCGTCTCGGGCAGGACATCCGGGCCATTCGAGCGTCGGGGGCCGACGTGGCGATCCTGCTTCCCAACTCGATGCACGTCGCGGTCCTGGCGGCTCGAGCCGGCATCGCCGAAAGGTGGGGCTACGCCCGGGACGTCCGCCGGATGTTCTTGTCGCGTGCGGTCGCGAGACCACAGGCCGATCTCCACCAAGTTGATTCCTACCGCCATCTTGTCGCGGCCCTGGGTTTCGGGAATGGGTCGCGCGAACCGGAGTTGACGGTGCCGGCCGACGCGATGGAATCGGCACGGCGGCTGCTCGCCGAATGCGGGTGGGCCGGCGATCGCCGCCTGGTGGGCATCGCTCCAGGCGCGGCCTACGGCGGGGCGAAACGATGGCCGCCGGAACGGTTCGCGGGAGTGATCGCGGCACTCACCGAGGACCACGGCCTCACCTGCGTGCTCGTTGGCGGGGGCGCCGATTCGACGACACAGATGGCAATCGAGGCGGAACTCGGTAGGATCAGGAGACGGCCGTCACCCGGCGCGGTCATTAATCTGGTGGGTCGCACCGACCTGCCGCAGTTGTGCGGCGTGCTCGCGCTTGGTGCCGCGTTTGTCTCAAACGATTCTGGCGCGATGCACCTGGCCGCCGCGCTGGGCGTCCCCGTGGTGGCGCTGTTTGGCCCCACCAACGAGCGCGCCACTTCTCCGGTCGGCCGCCGCGCCACAGCGGTGCTGACCTCGCCCGCATGGTGCCGGCCGTGCATGTTGCGCGAATGTCCGCTCGACCATCGATGCCTGTCCGGCATCACGGTCGACACGGTCGTTGGCGCCGTGAGAGAACTGTTGTGATGCAGCCCCGCCCAGCCGCGTTTCTCGATCGTGACGGCACGTTGAACGAAGAGGCGGGATATATTGATCGCCTCGACCGGCTCATCCTGTTTCCGTTCGCCGTCGACGGGATCCGCCTGTTGCAGCAGATGGGGTACCTCGTCGTCGTCATCACCAACCAGGCCGGCGTGGCGCAGGGACTCTACGGCGAGGACTTCGTCGAGCAGACTGGGCGGTACCTCGCGGAGCGGGCGCGGCTGGGGGGCACGCGCATCGATGGTCACTACTACTGTCCCCATTCACCTGAGGCCGTCGTCGAGCAGTACCGGGTCGACTGCGAGTGCCGGAAGCCAAAGGCGGGAATGGCGGTGCGCGCCGCGCAGGAGCTCAACATCGATCTCAGGCAATCCGTGGTGATTGGCGATCGCTGGCGCGATCTCGCCGTGGCACAAGAGATTGGCGGACGCGGCATTCTCGTCAAGACCGGGTATGGCGCGACAGAGGCCACCATGCCGCCGCCAGGCATGTCGGCCGACGCCGTGTGCGAGAACCTCATCGACGCGGTGGTCTGGCTGCAGGCCCACCCACTCCCCTGAACCTGTATGGCCCGCACTGTCTCGCTTGACGAACTCGAACCGCTCATTGCCGCCGACCGCAAGGCCGGCCGCACCATCGCGCTCGCCAATGGCGTCTTCGACCTGCTCCATGTCGGGCATATCCGCTACCTGCAGGGCGCGACGGCGGAGGCCGACGTCCTGGTCGTTGCCGTCAACGACGACGAATCGGTGCGGATGCTGAAGGGGGAGAAGCGGCCGGTGATGAACCAGGCCGACCGTGCCGAACTGGTCGCAGCCCTCAGAGGCGTCGACTACGTCGTGCTCTTTTCTGGCCGCACCGTCACTGACGTCCTGCTGCGTCTTCGCCCGGACGTGCACTGCAAGGGCACAGACTACACGGTTGAGTCCGTGCCCGAGCGGCCTGTCGTGCAGTCGTACGGAGGACGCACGGCGATCGTTGGCGATCCAAAAGACCACTCGACGCGCGATTTGCTGTCGCGCATGACACAACACTAGATGGCCCGTTCCGTTCTCATCGTCCGGCTCGGCGCCCTCGGAGACCTGGTTCACGCTCTGCCTGCCGTGGCGGCGCTGCGGGACGCGTGGCCAGAATCGCGAATCGACTGGCTCGTCGACGCGCGGTATCGCGCACTGCTCGACCTGGTCCCCATCGTGGATCGCGTCATCGTGCTCCGAAGTCCGGACTCGTCTTTCGGAGGCGTGGTGCGATCGCTTCGGCGCGAGCGGTACGACACGGCCATCGATCTGCAGGGCCTGATCAAGTCGGCCCTGCTGGCACGACTGTCGGGCGCACGCGAGGTGGTGGGATTCGCGACAGCGCTTCTTCGCGAACGGGCCGCACGCGTGTTCTACACGACACAGGGGGATGGTGAAGCGGGCGGACACGTCATCGGCAAGAACGTGAGATTGCTGCGCGTGCTGGGCGTCGCGCCGGCGTCCTGGACATTCCCGCTGACGGTTCCTGCATCCCCCGTCGTCAACGCGGTGCGCGGAGTGCTCGGAATCGGTGAGAACCATCGATTTGCGGTGCTCAATCCCGGTGCCGGCTGGCCCAACAAGCAGTGGCCGCCTGAGCGATTCGGTCGGGTTGCGCGGCATCTGTCCGAGCAGCAGGGATGGCCGTCGGTGGTTCTCTGGGGCCCGGGAGAACGGGCGTTGGCAGAAGCCGTCGTCACGGCGTCTGACGGTGCGGCGCGCGTCGCTTTGCCGACCGGGCTGGGCGACGTGCTGGCGGTGGCCCGGGCGGCGGCGTTGTTTGTGGCCGGCGACACCGGGCCACTTCAACTGGCGGCCGCTCTCGGCACGCCGACTGTCGGCATCTTCGGGCCCACCGATCCCGCGCGCAACGGGCCCTGGTCGCAGGCGGACGTGACGCTCTCGCGATTCGCACAGTGTGAGTGTCATCATAAGCGGCGATGCCGAAGGAGTCAGCCGTGCGTGCAGGACATTGGAGTAGACGAGGTGATTGACGCGGTCGACAGGCGATGTCAACGGGTGATGTGTGGTGGATGATGTGCTGCTGCGCCTCGCGCGGTTGAGAGTGCCGCTCGGTTTCGCCGCGGCCGCGGTGGCCATCGTGCTGGCGCGCCCGAACCCGACGAGCCTGATCTGGGGGATGCTGGTGGCGATCGCGGGGGAGGCCGTTCGTGTGTGGGCCGCCGGCCATCTCGAGAAGGGGCGCGAGGTCACTCGCTCTGGCCCGTACCGGTTCTCGAGGCATCCGCTCTATGTGGGTTCGACGTTAATCGCATGCGGGATCACCGTGGCGGCCGCCAGTCGGTGGGTCGCCATCGTGACGGCTGTCTACCTGGCCGCCACCCTGACGGCCGCGATTCGCACCGAAGAGGCGTTTCTCCGCCGCCAGTTTGGTGAAGAGTACGACGACTACTGCCGCGGCCGGGCGGCGAGCGTCGATCGGCCGTTCAGCGTGGCCCGTGCGTGGCGCAACCGCGAATGGCGGGCGATCGTGGGTCTCGGCGTGACGGCAGCGCTGCTGGCCGCAAAGGCCGCCTGGCTGAACTAGCCGGCTGGCTGGCGTGACGGGCACGTGTGGTAGCATCCTTTTGACCTTCCGTCAGCCATGGCTTTTCGTGACATCGTCGGCCACCGTCGCCAGATTGGGCTGCTCGCTCGGGCTCTTGGGGCCGACGCGCTGCCGCCGAGCCTCGTGTTTTCCGGCCCAGACGGTATCGGTAAGCGACGGGTCGCCCTGGCGGTGGCCCAATCGCTCAATTGCCTGACCCCAGCCACCAATGGAGCCACCGGCGGTCGTGACGGGTGTGGGACCTGTCCGGCCTGCAGCAAGATCGCCCGGCGCATCCACCCGGATGTCCTGCTGATTGAGCCGGAAGACGCCGAGGTGATCAAGGTCGAGGCGGTTCGGCAGGTGGTTGGGCAGGTCACCTTCCGACCGTTCGAAGGCCGCTATCGTGTCGTCGTCATCGACCGGGCCGATCAGATGAACGACGCCGCGCAAAACGCCCTGCTGAAGACGCTCGAAGAGCCGCCTCAGCGCACGATCATCGTGCTGGTCACGGCGCAGCCGGACACGCTGCTCGCGACGATTCGGTCGCGCTGCTGCCAGGTTCGGTTTGCGCCGCTCGCGCCGCACGAGATTGCCCGGGCGTTGGTTGAGCGGCATGGCTTTACCGAGCCAGACGCGAATGCCGCGGCGGCACTGGCGGGAGGCAGTTTTCGCAAGGCCCTCGAAGCGGGAGCGGGCGAGACAACCGAGGCACGGGCGGTCGCCGTGGCCGTGCTGCAGAAAGTGGCACGCGAGAGCGACCCGCGTGCCCGTCTGGCTGCGGGCGCCGCGCTGTTGCAGGCGGGGCCTCGGAAGGGCAGGGACAAGTCGCAGGCCGTGTCGGACCGCGGGGCGCTGGCGGTCCGTTTGAGTGCGCTGGCGTCGATTATCCGGGACGTCACGGTTTTGTCAGCACGCGCGTCCGATGAGGCGCTGGTCAACCTCGATATCAGGAGCGAACTGGAATCCCTGACGAGGGACTACGACCGGGCCAGGCTCGATCGCGCGTTTTCGGCCGTAGGACGATCGCTTGCTGCGGTGGAACGGCACAATGCCAGTCCGAAGATCGTCGTGGACTGGTTGGCGGTCCAACTGTAGCGTCGCGGGGTTCGAGCGGCGATAGATGCAGAGGACTATGAGCGCTGGACTGTCCGGCGCCGCGATCATGCTCAAGACCATCGGCGGCATGATGGTCCGGGCGGCGGTGCCGTTTGATCCGAACCCACCCTTCATGGACGGCGACGCGGTCGTCGTCAACCTGGATGGCAGCCCCGTGATTGGCCACATCGTGGCCAGATCCATGCTGGCGATGGCGAGACAGCCCCTGGCGGACCCTCTTCCGCAGGTCGTCCGGCGCGCCACCGCGCAGGATCTGACGATGAGGCAGCGTCACCAACAGCGGGAACGGGACGCCTTCCGTCTGGGCGTGATGAAGATCCGCGAACGGGGACTCGCGATGAAACTGGCGCGGGTCGAGCAGGCGTTTGACGGGTCGAAGCTCGTATTCTTCTTCACCGCCGAAGAACGCGTCGACTTCCGGGAACTGGTGCGGGAGTTGGCCTCGGACTTTAAGACGCGGATCGAATTGCGCCAGATTGGCGTGCGGGACGAGGCGCGGATGCTCAGTGGTTACGGCACGTGCGGACGTCCGCTGTGCTGCAGCACCTGGCTGCACTCGTTCGATCCCGTGTCGATCAAGATGGCGAAACAGCAGAATCTCGCACTGAATCCCTCGCGCCTGTCGGGCCTGTGCGGGCGCCTGAAGTGTTGCCTGCGCTACGAACTGGATGGCGGTACGGTGGCGGCGGCCAGCCACGGCGACGAGAGCCTCCCGGATAACGCCAACGAATCGGGCTCGCTGGCTCGCGGCGGCGGATGCGGGCAGGATCGCCACCGATGAGCCTGCCCCGCATCGCCATCACGGTGGGCGATCCGGCCGGCATTGGTCCCGAGATTGTTGCCAGCGCGCGCGTCGATCCGCGGGTGACTGAGGTGTGTGAGCCAGTCGTGTACGGCCCGGCCGATCTGAAGCGATTTCGCCCAGGCCAGTTGTCGGCCGCGGCGGGCCGTGCGGCGTACGATGCCATTGTCGCCGCGGTGAACGATGCCAAGGCCGGGCGCGTCGATGCCGTGGCCACCGCACCAGTGAACAAGCAGGCATTTGCGCTGGCCGGCCTTCCCTGGCGTGGTCATACCGACTTGCTGGCGCACCTGACCGGGGCGCCGTCGGTGGCGATGATGTTCTACGCCGCCGCGCTGCGCGTCGTGCTGGCGACGATTCACGTGCCCCTGGCCGAGGTGCCCCGGCTGCTGACACGGGCGGCTCTGGAGCAGGTGATTCGGCTGACCGCGCGCGAGATGCCGCGGTTCGGGTTTCCCCATCCGCGACTGGCGGTGGCCGGACTCAATCCGCACGCCGGAGAACAGGGCGTGCTCGGATCCGAAGAGCGGGATGTGTTCGAGCCCGCGATCGCCAGGTGCCAAACCGATGGCATCGACGTGGCTGGACCGTTTCCGGCCGACACGTTGTTCGTACGCGCCTCCCGGGGCGAGTTCGACGTCGTCATCGCGAGCTACCACGACCAGGGACTGATTCCGATCAAGCTACTGGCGTTTGGCAAGGCTGTCAATGTGACGCTGGGTCTCCCGATCATCCGGACGTCGGTGGATCACGGGACGGCGTTCGACATTGCGGGCAAGGGGATCGCCGATCACTCAAGCCTGGTCGAAGCCATTTGTCTTGCCGCGCGACTGGCCCGGCATCAGGCGGCGCCGACGACCGGCGCGGGAGCCGACCGATGACAGCCCGGGACGACCAGCAGAAGAAAGAGGAGCGCCGGAAGGCGGAACGCATCATTGCGGACAACCGCAAGGCGCACCACGACTATCATCTGATCGAGACGTTTGAGGCGGGTGTGGCGCTGGTCGGCACCGAGGTGAAGGCCATCCGCGAGGGCCGCGTCAACCTGCGCGACAGCTTCGCGCGGGTGACCGGCGGCGAGGTGTTCGTGCACAACGTGCACATCGGGTCGTACAGCAGCCGGGGCTACGCCGATCACGAGGCGCTGCGGCCGCGCAAGCTGCTGCTGCACCGCCACGAAATCCGGAAGCTCATCGGCAAGACCATCGAACGGGGCATGACGCTGGTGCCGGTCCGGATGTACTTCAAGGACGGCCGGGTCAAGATGGCCATCAGCCTGGCGAAGGGCAAGCAGGCGCACGACAAGCGCGAGACGATCAGGCGCCGGGAGATCGACCGCGAATCGCGCGCGGCCATCAAGTCGCACGGACGCTAGA
>Ga0315286_10002712_pt1 | contig 16578 bp, 18 predicted proteins | sample YL17G10_0_MG_FD_205038 | JGI IMG/M metagenome (GOLD analysis project Ga0315286, IMG submission 205038) | Sediment microbial communities from Yellowstone Lake, YNP, Wyoming, USA - YL17G10_0 | ecosystem: Environmental > Aquatic > Freshwater > Lake > Sediment | place: USA: Wyoming | collected...
ATGGCGTAGAGCAGCCGGCGATGCACCGGCTTCAGCCCATCGCGCACGTCGGGCAGCGCCCGGTGCATGATGGTGGAGAGCGCATAAGCGAGGTAGCGCTCTTCCAGCGCGTCGCGCAGGTTCACCGGCTCGATCGGCCCTTGCGAATCGGGCGGCGGAACTCTCTTTCCCATGCCTCGCGCTTACCGCATCGGGCAATGTTTGTCATCGCCCGGCTTGACCGGGCGATCCAGACCGCGCGCGGAGGCTTCCTCGCTGATGACAGTGATTACTGGATGCCCGCCTTCGCGGGCATGACAACTGGCTGAGATGCGCGAGCCAGCAGGGAGATCAGGCGCTCGCGCGCCTGCGGCATGGCGAGGCCGTGCGGCTCGAGCACGTCGCGCTCCAGGAAATGCCCGGTGAGGGCAAAACCCGCGAGGATGTCGCCCTCGCCCGCCGGTGCCCCGTCATCGAGCAGAAAGGCCGGCAGCTTGAGCAGCCTGTTGCAATAGGGTTGGCCCGCGTCGCGCGAGACGGCGCGGCCCGAGCGCGGCGACACATAGACGAGATCGGCATCGACGCCGGTCGCCGCGCATTCGCTGAGATCGAGGCCGAAGCCGAGCTCTCCCAGGAGCTGAAGCTCCCAGCGCACCAGCAGCGTGGGCCAGACGCTTGCGTCATCGAAGGCGCGCAGGATCCGCAGCGCCCCCGCATAGAGCGCGGGATGCGGGTCGCGCTCAGGCAGCAGCCTGGCAAGTCCGGTCAAGGAGCCGAGGGCGGCAAGCGCGGTCGCATCGTCGAGGACACGTCCAGCATGGGCCTCGATCAGCTCGACATTGAAGCCGCCGAGATGCTCGGAGAGCCGCGCCCGCCAGGTGGCACGCAAGAGATTGCCGGGCTGGAGCAGCGGCCGCACCCGCCGCGAGCGCCCTCCGCGCACCAGCCCGAGATGGCGTCCATGCGCCAGCGTGAACAGCTCAGCCACGGCATTCGCCTCGCCAAGCGGCTTGGCGGTGAGGAAGATGCCTTCGTCGCTCCAATCCATGGCCCAGCTTCAGGCCTTATCCTTCGGATAGTCCAGGCCCATCTCGCGATAGCGCTCCGGATCGTCGGCCCAGCGCTCGCGCACCTTGACGAACAGAAAGAGATGCACCTTCACCCCCGCCATCTCGCCGATGTCGGCGCGGGCGGCGGAGCCGATCTCCTTGATGGTCTGCCCCTTGGCGCCGAGCACGATCTTCCGCTGGCTCTCGCGCTCCACATAGATGGTCTGCTCGATCCTGATGCTGCCGTCGGCGAGCTCCTTCCAGTCGGCGGTCTCGACCGTCAGCGTATAGGGAAGCTCCTCGTGCAGCCGCAGGAACAGCTTCTCGCGGGTGATCTCGGCGGCGCTCTGGCGGAGCGAAGCGTCGGTGAGCTGGTCCTCGGGGAAGAGCCAGGGGCCCGGCGGCACGGCCTCAGCCAGATAGGCTTTGAGGTCAGCGACGCCATCGCCAGTCAGCGCCGAAAGCATAAAGACGCGGTCGAAGGGCCTGATCGCGGAGAGGTCGGTCGCCAGGCGCAGCAGGTCGGGCTTCGCCACCTGGTCGATCTTGTTGAGGACGGCGACAATGGGTCGTCTCACCTCGGGGAGGTGTTTGAAGAGAGTGTCGAGGCTCCGATCGAGGCCGCGCTGAGCGTCGATGACCAGGACCACAATATCCGCGTCGCCCGCCCGATCCCAGGCAGAGGCAAACATGGCGCGGTCGAGCCTCCGCTTCGGCTGAAAGATCCCCGGCGTATCGACGAAAATGACCTGGGCATCGCCGATCAGCGCGATGCCGCGCACGGGCCCGCGCGTCGTCTGTGCCTTGTGGGTGACGATGGAAACCTTGGCGCCGACGAGTGCATTGGTCAGCGTGGATTTGCCGCTGTTCGGCGCGCCGATCAGCGCCACGAAGCCGCAGCGTGTTTGCGCTTCGCCGGAGCCTGAACTCCCCTCGCGCTTCGCGGGCGGACTAGCCATCTTGGGGCGGCTCCCACACGCCTTCGCGGAGCAGAATGGCGAGCGCCGCCGCCTGTTCCGCCTCGCGCTTATTGGTCCCCTGCCCGCGCTCGGGCGCCACGCCCTCGATCTGCACCTCTGAGGTGAAGCGGGGCGCATGGTCCGGGCCCTCGCGGGCCACCTCGAGATAGCGGGGCAGCGGCAGCCGGCGGCCTTGCGCCCATTCCTGGAGCAGGGATTTCGCGTCCGGCGCGGCGAGATCGAGCGCGCTGAATTGAGGCTCCCAGAATCGCCGCACCACGTCCTTGGCGACGTCGTAGCCGGCATCGGCGAAAATCGCGCCGAGCACCGCCTCGCAAGTATTGGCGAGGATGGTCTTCTTGCGGCGCCCGCCGCTTCCGGCCTCGCCGCCGCTCATCAGGATGAAATCGCCGAGCTCCCATGCTTGGGCGACCTCGGCGCAAGTCTCGGCGCGCACGAGGTAATTGAACCAGCGCGCAAGCTCGCCCTCGCGCGCATGAGGAAAGGTTTCGGCCAAGAGCTCGGCGACGGCGAGGCCCAGCACCCGGTCGCCCAGAAACTCGAGGCGCTCATTGTCTTCGCTCGGCTTCGAACCCGCCCGCGCGCTCGAATGCGTCAAGGCAAGCTTCAGCAGCGCCCGGTCGGAGAAATCGTGCCCAAGCCGGGCGGAGAGATCCTGAAGCGCCGTTTTGCGCGGCTTGGGCAAGGCTCAGTGCACCACACTAAGAATGCGCGACCAGCGGACGCTGGTCGGCCAATGCCAGAATTCGAGGAAGCTCGAATTCTCGTCGAGCGAGAAGAAGATGATCTGGGCCTTGCCCACCAGATTCTCGAACGGCACGAAACCGACCTCCGACAGAAAGCGGCTGTCGGTCGAGTTGTCGCGGTTGTCGCCCATCATGAAGAAATGCGCCTCGGGCACCTTATAGACCTCGGTGTTATCGCCGAAGCCGTCCTGCACGAGATCGAGCACGGGGTAGCTCACGCCGTTCGGCAAGGTCTCCTGATAGCGCGGCATGTGCCGTTCCCGCCCCGACGGCTCGGTCACCACAAAATCGTCAATGCGCACCTTGGGCACCGGCTTGCCGTTGATGTTGAGCACGCCGTGCTGCATCTGGATCGCGTCGCCGGGAAGCCCGATCACGCGCTTGATGTAATCCGTCTCGTTGTCACGCGGCAGCTTGAACACGATCACGTCGCCCCGGTCGGGCTCCTTGGCCCAGACCCGCCCCGAGAACAGGTTGAAGCCGAACGGGAAGGAGTACTTGCTGTAGCCGTAGCTGTATTTCGAGACGAAGAGATAGTCCCCGATCAGAAGTGTCGGGATCATTGAGCCAGACGGGATATTGAACGGCTGGAAAAAGAAGACCCGCACGACCAGCGCGAGAAGCAGCGCGTGGATGATGACGCGGACAGTGTCCTTTACGCTGCCTTTTGCTTCCGTCTTCTCGGCTTCGACGCTCATGCGGAAGCTCTCCTTCAGGCTTGGCTTGAAATTCCGACCCGCTCTTCGACAGGCGCCCCTATAGCCCCTCCCTCAGGAGGAGGCAAACCGGTCAGTCGCGGAGGGAGACTTTTATGGCCGTGATGATGACGATCGCCTGGGCGGTAGGGAAATCGTCGGTGATGGAAAGGTCGATACGCACCTCGTGTCCGTCAGGCGTCAGCCGGGCAAGCACCTCGGCCGCGCCTCCGGTAAGCTGCAATGTGGGGCGCCCTGAAGGCAAATTGACGACCCCCATGTCGCGCCAGAAGACCCCATGCCGAAAGCCCGTGCCGAGCGCCTTGGCGCAAGCCTCCTTGGCGGCGAAGCGCTTGGCGTAGGAGGCGGCGCGGGCCGCGCGGTTGTCGGATTTCAGCCGCTCGGTCTCGGTGAAGACGCGATCGAGGAACCGCTCGCCATAGCGCTCGATGGTGCGCTCGACGCGCCTGATGTCGATCATGTCGTTGCCGAGTCCGATGATCATCACGTTCTGCCGACCTTGGCTTCCGTGTCGCTTTGCCGCAGGTCCTGCCTGGCGCCGTCCATCAGGGCCCGCATGCGGGAGACGCTCTGCGAAAGGCCTATGAAGAGCGCCTCGCCCACGAGGTGATGACCGATATTGAGCTCAACGATCTCGGGAATCGAGGCGACCGCGACGACATTATCATAATCGAGGCCGTGACCGGCATGCACCTCGAGGCCGGCCTTGGCGGCTGCCCGCGCGCCATCGACGAGGCGCTTGAGCTCGCGGGCGAGCGCGGGACCGTCACCGCGAGAAGCGGCGGCGCAATAGGTGCCGGTATGCAGCTCGACCGCATCGGCGCCGACCTTCCGCGAGGCTTCGATCTGCTTCCCCTCAGAGTCGATGAAGAGAGAAACCTGGATGCCGGCTTGCCGGAGCTCGGCGACGAACGGCGTCAGCGACGCGATCTGGCTTGCGACATCGAGCCCGCCTTCGGTGGTGAGTTCCTGGCGGCGTTCCGGCACGAGGCAACAGCCATGCGGGCGCGTCTTCAGCGCGATCGCCAGCATCTCGGGCGTCACCGCCATTTCCAGATTGAGCGGCGCAAGCGCGGCGGCGGTGAGGCGTGCGATATCCTCGTCGGTAATGTGGCGGCGGTCCTCGCGCAAATGCGCGGTGATGTTGTCGGCGCCGAAAGCGACGACGAGTGCCGCCGCCCGCACAGGATCGGGATGGCGCCCGCCCCGTGCATTGCGCAGCGTGGCGATGTGGTCGATGTTGATGCCGAGGCGGATCGGGGGCACGCTCGAGCCGCTTCGCGCCGTCTTCGCAGTCTTCGAATTCATTGGGCGCCTAACGCTTCACGCCCCGATCGAAGCTCGAGTTCGCGGCGGCGGCGATGTTTGTAGGCCTCGACCATCGGCCTGACGAGCACGTAGCTGAGCGCGGCAAGAGCGAGCCCCACCGGTACGGAGCCGAGCGTCATGGGCTTCAGGATCGGCCAAAGCTGGTCGAGCGAGGATTGGAAGATGCCGCCGGACAGGTCGATGCGCGGCTCGTCGGCCTTTCCGCCCAGCATCAGATTGCCCACCTCGTAGGTGGAGTACCATAAGAGGGGATAGGTCAGCGGGTTGCCGAAAAAGGTGCCGAGCAGAGCGGCAACGACACTGCCGCCGATGACCCAGGCGAGCAGCACGGCCATGACCATATGGGTGCCGAGGAAGGGCGTCGCGGCGGTGAACACACCGATGGCGAAGCCGAGCGCGACGGCGTGCGGCGTGTCGCTGAGCCGCCTCAGGCGAAAGACGACGTAGCGGCTCGAGCGGGTCCAGCTCCGCCGCGGCCAGAGATGCACCCGCATCCGCTCAAGGAAGCTCTCCGCCTCGCGGCGCCTGAACAGCATCACCACCTCAAACGCGTGACGTCCAACCAAAAGCCAAACGATGGTGGCCCTTTGGCGACAGAGGTCTTTAGCATATTTAGGTAAAATTCCGTGCCGACACCAGGGCTCTAGGCGCTTGCCCGGGCCGCGCTTGAGACCATGTCCTTGGCCCTGAGCCCGGCGATGATGTCGTTCAGGTGCTTGAGATCCCAGACCTCCAGGTCGATCAGGATCTCGGTGTAGTCGTGAACGCGGTTGGTCATCTTGATATTGTCGATATTGCCGTCGGCCTCGCCGATCACCGAGGCAATCTGGGCGAGGCTGCCCGGCTCGTTCAGCACCGTCACGGCAAGCTTGGCCGGGAAGCGCTGCGGGTTGTCCTCGTCGATGTCCCAGGTCACGTCGATCCAGCGCTCGGGCTCCTCGTCGAAGGCCTTCAGCGCCTCGGCATGGATCGGGTAGATGGTGATGCCTTGCCCGGGATTGAGGATGCCGACGATGCGGTCGCCGGGCACCGCGCCCCCGTCGGCGAAATTGACCGGCAGATCGCCGCGCAAGCCCCTGATCGGGATGCTAATTGGACCCTGCTCCTCGCGCGGGCGTCCGCTCGATCCCGGCCAGCGGAATTTGAGGCCCATCACCTTGCCGAGCCCGAACCAGCCTTCCTCGGTGCGCTTCACCTTGCGCCGCCGCTTGGCAGGCTCTTGCGATTTCTCTTCGGGGAAGACGGCGCGCACCACGTCGGCCGAGGCAAGCTCGCCCCTCCCCACCGCCGCCATCACGTCCTCCGCAGTCTTCTGCGAGAGACGGCCGAGCGCGGCGGCGAGGCTTTCCTCGCTGAAGGTCTTTTCCCGGCGCTGAAACGCCCTGACCAGGATCTCGCGGCCGAGCTTGCCATATTGCGCGCGCACGGCGTCGCGGGTCGCGCGCCGGATGGCCGAGCGCGCTTTGCCGGTGACGGCGAGGCTTTGCCAGGCCGAGGGCGGGAGCTGCGCCTTCGAGCAGATGATCTCGACCTCGTCGCCGTTGCGGAGCTCGGTGACGAGCGGCATGGGGCGTCCGTTGATCTTGGCGCCGACGCAGGTGTTGCCGACATCGGTATGCACCGCATAGGCGAAGTCGATGGGGTTGGCGCCGCGCGGAAGCGCGATCAGCCGTCCCTTGGGCGTGAAGCAGAACACCTGATCCTGGAACAGCTCGAGCTTGGTGTGCTCGAGGAACTCTTCCGGATTGTCGCCGTCGAGCAGCATGCCGACGAGATGACGCAGCCAGCGATAGGCGCTCGAATCTTGCGAGGGAACGCCGCTCTTGCCGTTCGCTCCGTTGGCATCCTTGTAGAGCGCGTGCGCGGCCACGCCATATTCGGCGACGGAGTGCATCCGCTCGGTGCGGATTTGCAGCTCGACCCGCTGGTGGCGCGGGCCGACGATGGTGGTGTGGATCGACTGATAGTCGTTCTGCTTCGGGTTGGAGATGTAATCCTTGAAGCGGCCGGGCACCGCATGCCAGGTGGTGTGCACGACGGAGAGCGCGCGGTAGCAATCCTCGACCTGCGGCACGACGATGCGGAAGGCATAGATGTCGGAGAGCTGCTCGAGCGAGATCTGCTTCCGCTCCATCTTGCTCCAGATGGCGTAAGGTTTCTTCTCCCGCCCGGCCACGATGCTGCCGACCTCGGCCCCTTCGAGCTTTGAGGTCAGAGCCGCCTCGATCTCGTCGATCAGGCCTTGATTGCGCTCGCGCAGGATCTTGAGCCGCTCCACCACGGCGGAGTAGGCCTCTTGATTGAGCGAGCGAAAGGCGTGATCTTCGAGCTCCTCGCGCAGCCATTGCATGCCCATGCGCCCGGCGAGCGGCGCATAGATGTCCATGGTCTCCTCGGCGATGATCTTGCGCTTGGCCGGCTTCATGTGCTCGAGCGTGCGCATGTTGTGCAGGCGGTCGGCGAGCTTGACCAGGAGCACGCGGATGTCGCTCGAAATGGCGAGCAGGAGCTTGCGGAAGTTCTCCGCCTGCTCGGCCTTCTTGGTGACGAGGTCGAGCTTCTTGATCTTGGTCAGGCCGTCGACCAGCGTGCCGATCTCACGCCCGAACAGGGCGTCGATCTCGCCGCGCGTGGTGTCGGTGTCCTCGATGGTGTCGTGCAGGAGCGCGGTGGCGATGGTCGCGTCGTCGAGCCGCATCTCGGCGAGGATCGCGGCGACCTCCAGCGGATGGGAGAAATAGGGTGCGCCCGAGGCCCGCTTCTGGTTGCCATGGGCCTTCATGGCGTAGACATAGGCGCGGTTGAGCAGCGCCTCGTCGGCATTCGGCTGATATCTCAGCACGCGCTCGACCAGCTCATATTGGCGGGTCATGATGCGCGCCCTTCCGCCTTGGCCCGACCACGCATCGTCATACCGGCGTAAGCCGGTATCCAGCAAATGATGCTCTCAAGTCTCTTCCGGAGTCCGGCTTGCGCCGGAATGACGGAGATGAATCGGTCAAGTGAGGCAGACCGGTGGCGTTCCGTACTGTGCGAGCAGACGACGTCAGCGTGAGCGGGGTCCCGCATTGGAGCCATCCGAGGGCGACTGGCTCGCCATTCTACGCAACAGCTCTTCCTCGGTCATCTTGTCCATCGAGGCGTCGGCGGACTGATCGTCATGGCTGAGGACCGGCATTCTGGTGTCGGTCGAGAGCATGGGCACGGCTTCAGCCTCGGGCTCATCCACCTCGACATATTTCTGCATGGAATGGATGAAGTCTTCGCGAAGGTCGTCGGTGGGAACTTTCTTGTCGGCGATCTCGCGGAGCGCCACCACCGGATTCTTGTCGTTGTCCCGTTGCACGGCGATCTGGGCCCCGGCCGCAATACTACGGGCGCGGTGGCTGGCCAGGAGCACGAGCTCGAAGCGGTTCGGAATCTTGTCGATGCAGTCCTCGACGGTGACGCGAGCCATTAGGTCATCCTTGTGCGAAGCGGCTGATTTGGCCTCTATTTAGGCAGTTCGCGCCGGGCTGGCAAGGCAAAGCAGAGGCGGCGCTTAAGGTGCGCCCCCGCGAAGCGAAGGCTTTGAGCTAAGATCGCCCATGGACGACGTACCCCCGGAGGGCACCGTTAACAGGCTGCGCTGGCTCGAAGCACAGGCCGAACAGGCCTATAGCGACATGTATGAGGCTCAAGCCGGCTCGGAGCTTGCCGCGCGCTATAGCGATGCCAAGGAATTCCTCCATGACGCGATTGGCCTTGCCCACCGCCTTGGGCTGGCTGGCGAGGCGGAGCGCCTGTCGCAGCGCCTCACGGAGATCAAGACAGTCTTTCGCGGGCAGTTTTCTTTTTAGCGCACGATCAAAGCCGTTTGATCACAGCGCCCTGCCCCCGCTTCGTCGCCTGGCGCCAGAGCTCCCGGGCGCTTCGCTTGAGCGCGGGATGGCGCCAATCCGGCGCAATATCGAGGAGCGGCTTCAGCACGAAAGGCCGCTCATGGGCGAGCGGATGCGGCAGGACGAGAGGCCGCGCGCCGGCGCGTGGAAACCCCCCTCGCCTGTCGGTCCAATGTCTGGTGAGGCCCTTATAGTCGACGATATCGATATCCAGCGTGCGCGGTCCCCAGGGCCTGCCGCCACGGCGGCCCGAACGGCGCTCGATCTCCTTCAGGACTCTGAGCAGCGCCTCGGGAGGCAAAGTCGTGTCGAGCAGCGCGACGGCGTTCACGTAAGCCGGCTGTCGCGCATGACCGACCGCGCGCGTCTCGTAGAGCGGCGACACGGCGCGCACGGCAATATTAGCGTCTTCGATATTGCCTAAAGCGCGTGCAATTGTTTCGGCCGGCGTTCCCCATGACCCGGGACAATTTGCACCAAGACCTACCAGGACTTTGCCACGCGTGAGCAATTGCGGAGTCACCTTGTCACACCTATGTTGTCAGGGCAGCCCTCTAGTCGATGTTGCCGAGCGGCTGCTCTTTCAATCAAGCGCATATTGCTGTGATGGGGTCTTAATGGATTTCTATCCGACCGAGCGCATCGCGCTCTTCATCGACGGCGCCAATCTCTACGCTACTGCCAAATCGCTCGCCTTCGACATCGACTACAAGCGGCTGCTGGCGATGTTCCGCGGCAAAGGCCAACTCGTCAGGGCCCTCTATTATACGGCGCTCGCCGAGGAGCAGGAGTATTCCTCGATCAGGCCGTTGATCGATTGGCTCGACTATAACGGCTACACCATGGTGACCAAGCCGACCAAGGAGTTCGTCGACGCCGCCGGCCGGCGCAAGATCAAGGGCAACATGGACATCGAGCTTGCCGTCGACGCCATGGAGCTCGCCGAGCATCTCGACCATATCGTGCTGTTCTCCGGCGACGGCGATTTCCGCTCGCTGGTTGAGGCATTGCAGCACAAGGGCAAGCGCGTCAGCGTCGTCTCCACGCTCACGACCAATCCGCCCATGGTCGCCGACGAGCTTCGCCGCCAGGCGGACCAGTTCATCGATCTTGCCTATCTGCAAGATGAGATCGGTCGCGATCCCGCCGAGCGGGGGCGCGGCGAGCGGCGGCGTTCCGAGCCGGAGCCGCTCGACGAGTTCGAGTCCGAAGATTTGATCGAGACCTGAAACCCGCCTTCCGCTGAGGTAGCGCTGAGCGCGCAGTGGCGCTACGCATAGCGCATGCCGGTCGTCGACGCGATGCGATCAACCAGTGCCGAGCCTGCCAAAGACTGCCCGCTCTGTCCGCGCCTGGTCGCCTTCCGCAACGAGACCAGACATACGCATCCCGATTGGTTCAACGGTGCGGTCCCCTCATTCGGACCTGTCACGGCGCGGCTCCTCATCGTCGGGCTCGCGCCTGGCCTGAAGGGCGCCAACCGCACGGGACGGCCTTTTCTCGGCGACTATGCCGGCGAGCTTCTCTACCGTACGCTGCTCAAAGTGGGGCTGGCGCGCGGACGGCACGATCTCGCCGCGCCGGAAGAGCTGGAGCTGGTCGACTGCATGATCTCGAACACCGTGCGCTGCGTGCCGCCCGCGAACAAGCCGAAGCCGGACGAGATCGTAAGCTGCCGGCAATTCCTCATCGGGCGGATCGGCGCGCTCCCCAATCTGCGCACGCTGCTCGCGCTCGGCCGCATCGCTCATGACGGCACGCTGGATGCCCTTGGGCTCAAGCGGCGCGACTTCCCCTTCGCCCATGGCGCGCGGCACGAGCTTCCTTGTGGGCGTCTCCTGCTCGACAGCTATCATTGCTCCCGCCAGAACACGAATACCGGGCGGCTGACGCCCGCGATGTTCGAGACGGTGGTGGCCGCGGCTGCGGCGAGTTTGCGCAAGGTCTAAAGCGGCGTTGAGCCGCCTTGCCGCCGCACCCCAAGTCGGGCATGCTTGGCTCGCGGTCGGTTCGCTGGTTAACGAGGTGTCCCCATGGCGGGGCTAGAGATCTCGCCGGAGAAAGTCGGCTTCGTGATCGTCAAGGCGCGCGAGATCGCGGCCAAGGTCGCGGCCTGGGACGAGGGCGCCACCTCCGATCACGACGCCGAGTCGATCCTCGAATCCTTCTCCGACGACGCCACGCAGGACCAGCTCAAGGAATTCATTCGCGACCTCAATGTCGACGAGCAGGCGAGCCTGGTCGCGCTTGCCTGGATCGGCAGGGGCTCGTTTACGCCGGACGAGCTCGACGAGGCGCTGGCAACCGCGCGCGCCGAGCGCACCAACCGCACCGACGACTATCTCCTCGGCATGCCTCTCCTGTCCGATTATCTCGAGGAAGGGCTCGACCGGCTCGGCTATTCGGTCGAGGACGCCGAGGAAGAGTCGCTCTAGTCGTCCCACTTCTTCTGAAGACTCAGCAGCACGTCGGCAGCATGACCGGCAGGATCCGGAACGGGGTAGAAGACCGTCTCGATGCGTCCGCCCTCGATGAGAAGCGTGAGGCGCTTCAGATAGATCGCGCCGCCGGTGGTGAAACTCGGCAGGCCGAGCGCCGCGGCGAAGCCTCCTAAAGCATCGCTCAGGATCGGAAAGGGCAGCGCAAGGCGCGCTACGAGCTCGCGCTGATACTCCGTAGTCTGACGGCTTAGCCCGAGCAGCCGCACGCCCAAGGTCGCAAACGCAGGCTCACGGTCGCGGAAGCCTTCGAGCTCAGGTGTGGAGCCATGCGCGCCCGGGATGATGTCCCAGTCGGGCGGATTGGGATGGCCGGGGCGCCCCGTCCACGGATAGACGATGAGGATGCTTCGCCCGGGAAGCGCCGCGAGATCGACAACGCTGCCGTCCGTCGCCGGCAGCGCGAGTAAGGGCAGCGTCGTGCCGGCCTTCAGATGGGCGACAGCACCATCATCGATCGGCTGAGGGAAGTTGCCGCTCGTCGTCACATGCGTTCCTTCGCTACGCCGATTGCCTATTCTCCGTCATTCCGGCGAAAGCCGGAATCCAGCGGAAGATCACTGGCTTTATGTGCTGGATACCGGCTTTCGCCGGCATGACGAAGTGGGCTGGGCATGAGGGTGGAGAGAGCCTAGCCCTTCTCGCGCATGAGGCGGCCCTTCTGGCGGTCCCAATCCCGCTTCTTCTCGGTCTCGCGCTTGTCGTGCAGCTTCTTGCCCTTGGCCAGGCCGAGCTCGACCTTGGCCATGCCGCGCGCGTTGAAATAGAGCTTCAACGGCACGACTGTCATGCCGTCTCGCTGAATGGCGCCGGCGAGGCGTCCAATCTCTTTCCGGTGCAGCAAGAGCTTGCGCGGACGCGTCGGAGCATGACCGTTGCGGCCGGCCTGCGTATATTCGGCGATATGGGCGTTGAGCAGATAAAGCTCGCCGCCGTCGCTCGCCGCATAGGAGTCCGCGATATTGGCCTTGCCGGCGCGGAGCGACTTCACCTCGGAGCCCATCAGCGCGATACCCGCCTCGAGCTTCTCCTCGATGTTGTAGTTGAAGCGCGCCTTCCGGTTCTCGGCGACGACTTTGCCGCCCTCGCGCTTCGGCGCCATCATGTCACCTTACAGGTCTTAGACGAGAACGAGGCCGACCGCGGCGAGCGCTTGGTCGACCTTCTTCTGTGAAGCCGGCGCGAGAGGCGCAAGCGGGAGCCGCGTCTCGGCGTTGCAGAGCCCGAGCTTGCTCGCGGCATATTTGACGGGTGCGGGATTCGATTCCACGAACAGCGCGTCGTGCAGCGGCATAAGCCGGTCCTGTAACTGGAGCGCCAGCTTGAAATTGCCGCCGAGACAGGCCAGCTGGAATTCCGAGCAGAGCGCGGGCGCGACATTGGCGGTGACGGAGATGCAGCCATGGCCGCCATGAGCCATGAAGCCGAGCGCGGTCGCGTCCTCGCCGGAGAGCTGCACGAAATCCTTGCCGAGCGCCGCGCGCTGCTGGCTCACCCGCGCCATGTTGGCGGTCGCATCTTTCACGCCGACGATGTTCTTCAGCTTGAACAATCGCGCCATGGTGTCGACCGACATGTCGACGACGCTCCTTCCAGGGATGTTGTAGATGAGGATCGGGATATCGGTGCAGTCATTGATGGCCTTGTAGTGGAGATAGAGCCCTTCCTGCGTCGGCTTATTGTAATAGGGCGTCACCACGAGCACGCCGTCGGCGCCGGCGCTCTTGGCGTGGCGGGTCAGCTCGACAGCCTCGGCGGTAGAGTTCGATCCGGTTCCGGCGATCACCGGCACGCGGCCCGCCGCCGCCTCGATGCAAAGCTCGACGACCTGCTTGTGCTCGTCATGATCGAGCGTCGGCGATTCCCCGGTGGTGCCGCAGGGCACGAGGCCATGCGTGCCCTGGCCAATCTGCCACTCGACGAAGTTCCGGAACGCCTTGGCGTCGACCTTGCCGTCCTTGAAGGGCGTGATCAACGCTGTGATCGAGCCTTGAAACGGCGGCATTGGCACGGGATGGACTCCTCAGGCGGTCGAGCTTGGTAAACGGGCACGGAAAGGACGGCGGACAATAGGGTCTGAAGATTGAGGCGGCAAGCCGCCGCGGGCCCTCAGGATGAACGCTTGACAAGCGCCTATACCGGCACACCCTGTCCTGTTTCCCTACCAGGTAAAGAGTATATTCCACAAAGGCTTATTCTGATTCTGTGAGAATAGTTGTTATCCTCGCAGGGTGGCCTCAGTCATTTTTCTGCCGGATTCTTTCAGACATTGTTCAAATCCGGCACATTACCATTACAGTGCCGTCTTCGTCGCGGCTCCCCGGCTCGGGGGACGTCCTGACTGCAGGATCGTAACCGGAAACCGACCGACGAGATGAAACGCATTCGCGCGCACATTTTACTATTGCTTGTCTCGTGTGTGTGTCTCGCCCCGGCAGTCGCCGCGGCGAAGACACAGCGCTCGCCAATCGCGGCAAAGTCCGCACGGGCGGCGCCGGCGGCGAAATCTCAAGTCCTACCGCCTCTGCCGGACCGGAACCCGCTCCGGGCAGCAGCGCCGGCTTCTCCCGTGGCCGAGGCTCTGCTGGCCTCCGAGCCTGCGCCCGCCTCGGAGGTTTCACCACAAGCCGCGCCCGAGCCTGCGACGGCATCAGACACAACGACGGTGACAGGCACGCTCCCCCTGCCCGACCGGAACCCCGCGGTGCCGGAGGCGGAGACCCTTCCCCTTCCCGACCGCAATCCGACGACGACGTCGGTCCCGATGACCCCGCCTTCGGTTCCGCCGACGGTCGTAGCGCCCGGCTCCGAGGTGGCGGCAGCGACCCCTACCATCCCGGTCCCGGACCGCAACCCGAAGACGCTGAGTTTGCTTGCGCCAGCCGGCTTGGCACTCGTGCCGCCGCCTGCGCCGCAGGTCGTCACCGATATGCCGCCGCCCGATCCTAATCCCAACCGTGCCGGGGCGCTCCCCTTCGCCATGAAGGGCACACTCGCGCCGGCCATCGCGGTGCCTCCGCCGGCGATGGACTACGCTTCGATCCTGAAGCCGATTCTGTCCTACGATCTCGGCGCGGCGGACGAGGCCAATATCAGAGAAGTGCTGCGCGCGGGGACGGCGGCGGCGGCGAGGATCAAGGATCCGGCGGCGCGGGATTTCGCCCTCTGGTACAAATATAGAAACAGCCCGGCCACGTCCGGAAACGCCGAGGCCATCGAGCAATTCAGGCTCGCTCATCCGGATTGGCCGGCGCAGGACGAGTTGCGCGAGAAGGCCGAGACCGTCCTTTTCCTCACCGATGCCAGCCCCGAGGCGGTGAAAGTTTTTTTCAGCGCCTCGGCCCCGTTGACCGGGGCGGGCAAGGCGGCGCTCGCCGGCGTCAATCTGAAGGAGGGCGACGAGGCAGGCGCCCGCGACCTCGTGGTGTCGGCCTGGCGCGATCATAAGCTCAATGCCGCGGTCGAGGCGAAGATCCTCGCCCGCTACGGCAGCATGCTCACCGGCGAGCATCACCGGGCGCGCATCGACAGGCTGCTTTATCCCGACGAGAAAGGGGCGGCGGAGGCTGCGCTTCGCGTGTCCAAGCTGCTCCCCGCCGACGAGCAGAAAAAGGTCGCGGCGCGCATCGCCGTGGTCCAGCGCGGCGGCAATGCCGGCAAGCTGTTCGATGCATTGCCGGCAAGCGCCGTGAACGCCGATGTCGGCTTGCGCTTCAACCGCATCCAGTGGCTCCGCCGCACCAAGGACAAGGACCGCCGGGTACAAGCCTGGAAGATGCTGATCGATGCGCCGAGCGAGCCGAATATCCTGCTCGATCTCAACAATTGGTGGGTCGAGCGGCGCGTCAACTGCCGCGGCGCCCTCAATGACGGGCAGCCCCGTCTCGCCTATGAGATCGCCGCCAAGCACGGCCTCGTCTCGGGCGATGCCTATATCGAGGCCGAGTTCCTCGCCGGCTGGATCGCCCTGCGCTTCTTGGCCGAGCCGCAAACCGCCTTGCGCCATTTCGTTTCGCTACGCGGCGCCGCCACCAGCTCGAAGAGCATAGCGCTTGGAGAATATTGGCTCGGCCGCACTTCGCTCGCGCTCGGCGACCGCGCCTCCGCCATGGTTCATTTCCACGGGGCCGCCAAGTACCCGCAATATTTCTACGGGCAGCTCGGCCGCCAGACGCTCGACGCGCGGCCCGCGCATCTCGAGGTCACCCGCACGCCGCTGCCGACGGAAGCAGACATTCAGAGCTTCCTCTCCCGCGACGCGGTGCGCGCCATAGGCGTGGCGCGCGCTTCCGGATTGGACGGTGCCACGCCGCAATTCCTGCTGGCGCTTTCGCGCAAGCTCACCAACCCGGCCGAGGTCGTCCTGCTCGTCGAGCTCGCCAAGATCGCAGGCGATCCGCAGGTCGCGCTCAGGCTGGCCAAGATCGCCTTCAATCGCGATCTCCCGGTCGGCGACTATGCCCTTCCCATCGGGGTAATGCCGGAATTCAGAAGCCTGCTCAGCGATCGCGTCGACCCGGCGCTGGTGCATGCGCTGTCGCGGCAGGAGAGCGAATTCAACGCCGCGGCCAAGAGTCCGGTCGGAGCGAGCGGGCTGATGCAGCTGATGCCGGCAACCGCCAAGGCCGTCGCCAAGGCCTACAAGGTACAGTTCTCGGTGGCGCAGCTCACCAACGCCGCCTACAACACCCAGCTCGGCGAGGCGCATTTGCGCGACCTGATCGACAGCTATAACGGCTCCTACTTCCTGTCGCTCGCCGCCTATAATGCGGGCGGCGGCCGCGTCGCCGAGTGGATCAAGGCCTTCGGCGATCCGCGCGATCCGCAGGTCGATCCCATCGACTGGATCGAGCGCATCCCCTTCACCGAAACGCGGCAATATGTGGTGAAGATCATGGAGACGCTCCAGCTCTACCGCTCCCGGCTGTCGGGCCCGAAGCAGGCCTTGCAGCTCCTCCAGGACCTCAATCGCGGGCGGAGGGTTCCCCGTGCGGCGGCGGTGGTAGAGGTGCAGGCGAAATCGGAGTGAGACCCGGAGCCCCGCGTCCCCCTGCCCGCTTGTAAAGCTTGCCCCATAAGCCAGTTTGCTCAACACTGACGGCGCGGCGCGGGGGGCAACACGCCGCCGATCGTTCCAGACACGTTCCCAAGGCTGATGACTGAAAATGCCCGAGCTTGATGGCGAGCTGTGGCGAGACATCTTCTATGCGTCGTTCGACGACCTTAGATTGTATGTCCGCCACTACCCGGCACCGGACGAGAAGTTCCGCAGCGTCATCTGCCTTCCCGGGCTCACCCGCAACAGCCGGGACTTCAACGCCCTTGCCACCTATCTCTCCAGGCATCCGGAAAAACCGCGCAACGTCTATTGCTTCGACTATCGGGGCCGCGGGCGCTCGC
>Ga0315286_10002714_pt1 | contig 16569 bp, 13 predicted proteins | sample YL17G10_0_MG_FD_205038 | JGI IMG/M metagenome (GOLD analysis project Ga0315286, IMG submission 205038) | Sediment microbial communities from Yellowstone Lake, YNP, Wyoming, USA - YL17G10_0 | ecosystem: Environmental > Aquatic > Freshwater > Lake > Sediment | place: USA: Wyoming | collected...
CCGAGGCCCCCGGAAAGGAGGCCCAGGAGCCCGCGCTGGCCGGTCCGCCGGGCCAGCCGGGCGAGGACCCCGGGGTGGAAGCCGGTGCGCGCCGGGCAGTCGGCGTGGCTGTAGTAGCAGCCCGGCGAGAGGCGCACCTGGAGCGGGAACGCGGCGATGCGGCGCATCTTGGGATCGGCCAGCAGGTCCACCTGGCCGCCGGTCCGCTCGCGGAGCAGCTCGGCGAAGGCCACCAGGTTGATCAGCCCGTAGTGCCAGTAGGCCACGCCCTCGTCGCTGGCCCCGTCGGCGGCGAAGGCGCGCTCCAGGAAGCGCCCCAGGCTGTCGAGCACCAGCTTCAGCCCGCGGGCGAGCCGATGCCGGTCGGGCTCCAGGTAGAGCAGCACCGCGCCCACCGACGAGGCGCATACGCCGGTCCAGTTGTTGTGCCCGTCGTTGAAGGGGATGCCCAGCGGGACCCGGCCGAGGGCCAGCGCGGCGAGGTTCTGCTGGCCCTCCGGCACGCGCGGCTGGACCCGGCGGCCGGCGCCGGCCAGGTAGGGGGCGATCACCCGCCGGCGGATCTCGGACTCGACCCGCTCGACCACCTCGCCGGCCAGCTCGCCCCGGAGCAGCTCGATGGTTTCCGCCAGGCTGAAGGCGGTCTCGGTGGCGAAGAGGTCCAAGCCGCCGCGCTCGTGGGCCGGGAGGATCCAGGTGCTCTCCTCGCAGATCGCCCAGAGGCCGTCCTGCGCGGCGTCCAGGAGCCGCGGGTCGGGGGCCAGGAAGTGGGCGGCCGCGGCGGCGACCAGCCTGCGCCGCCGGGCAAAGTAGGGCGCCTCGAAAAGCCCGCGATCGCCGGTCCGGGCGAACTGCCGGTAGAGCGTGTAGGTCACCGAGGGGATGGGGTCAAGGCCGCCGAGCGCCGCCCGAAGCGCGCTCAAGAGCCGTTGGCCCCGTCGGGAGAAAAAGGGGTCAGGAACCTTTTGCCGGAACGGCCCTTCGGGTGCTCTGCACAAAAGGTTCCTGACCCCTTTTTCTCCCCGCCGGCGCGCTCTGGCCCGGACCAGCTCCGGGAACATCGCCCGACCCATCCCCAGCATCCCCGGACTGACCCGCAAAGGCAGCATCTGATCCCCTCTCAGCAGCAGTTCCTGGCAGCGGGTACGGCTGCGTCTGCGGACTATCTCGCGGCCGCTTCCGCTGTCAAGTGCACCCCGACAGCGCCTAGGGCGGGGGGTGGGACATAGTGACCCACCCCTTGGGGGTGGCCGCCGGGGCGGCGGCCGACTTGGGGTGATCGGCCCGGCAGCGCTGCGGCGCATCCAAGCCGCCCTGACCAACTTGCAACCCCAAAAGAAAGGGGCACAGTAATGGGGTCCTGTCGCCGCTTCCCAGAAAGGAGCAGCCGCCCATGCTGTGCCCCGGAGACTATGCTACCATGATCCGCTCAAAAGACCACTCCTTCGACCTCCGCAAAACCCTGGCCCGCTTCAGCCTCCAAAACGGCACCCGCGCCGCAGCCCGCGCCTTCGCCGTCTCCCGCAACACCGTCCGCAAATGGCGCAGACGCTTCAAGGCTCTGGGCCTGGCTGGCCTCCAGGGCCGCTCCACCCGCCCCAAACGCTCCCCCAACAAGGTCTCCCGCCAGGTGGAAAGGACCGTCCTGGAAGCCAGAGCCCGATCCGGCTTCGGCGCCGCCCGCCTGGTCGAGGAGTTCGATCTGCCCTGCGGCTCCTCCGCCACCCGCAGAATCCTCCGTCACTACCGCCTGACCAGAAAACCACGCAAGCAACACCAGAAGAAAAACGACCTCCGCGAGGTCAAAAAGAAATACGCTCCCTTCCAGCGGCTGCAGATGGACCTCAAGCACCTCAAAGACCAGCCCTATTACCTGCCCCAGGCCAGACTCCTCGGCCTGCCGCTTTACCAGTACACCATCCGCGATGTGCGCAGCGGGGCCATGTGGATCTCCTTTGCGACCGAGTGCGCCGCCGTCTATGCCGAACTGACCATCCGCAGGCTGCTAGGCCACCTCCGGGCCAACGGCGCGGACCTCAAACTCACCGTGGTCAAGTCCGACAACGGCTCAGAGTTCAAGGGCCACCAACTGCACTTCGACGCCAGGGACTTCGCCGACGCCGTCCGCGATTGCGGCGCAGACCACCGCTTCAACCCGCCAAGCTGCCCCAACGCCAACGCCGACGTCGAAAGCTCCCACTCCAGAATAGAGCCCGAATTCTATGACCGCGCCAACTTCCTGAACACCGACGACTTCCTGGCTACCGCCTATCAATACCAAACCTACTGGAACCTCGGCAGACCCAACCGCTACAAAAACAACCTCACCCCCTGGGAAATCATCCACGCCCTCAAACCCAACATATTACCCCAAACGCTCTTGCTCCCACCAGCCCTCCTTGATACACTCCACCGCCAATTACTCCACCCCCAAGGGGTGGGTCACTATGTCCCACCCCCGCCCGGGTCCGGCAGCAGGTCCCGAGGGCAGCCCGCACCTGACCCTGCCGCCGAAACGTCCGGCGGGCGGTCCGTGTTTCACCCTTGTCACCGCCGGGAGGGCCGCAATAATAGCCGCCGCCGTCCTCCCGCATCAGGAGCAGGCCCATGACCGCAGGTGGATTCAGGCTCTCGGCGGCCCACGAATGGGTCGCCCACGACCCGTTCGGCCGGGTCAAGCCGGCCGACGCCGCCGCGCAGCCGGAAGGCGCGGCCGGCGCTCCGGGCGAGGTGCAGCTTCGCGCCGCCCGGAACGGCTACGCCTCCTTCCGGGTGCTGGTGACCGGCGCCGGCGAGTACCGGCTGGCGGCCTCGGCGCGCTGCGGCCTGGAGGTGGACCTCTTCAAAGCCTGGTACCACCGCATGCATCAGGCCGAGGGCCAGCCGGCCGCCTGGTGGCCCGACGCGCTGGTTCCCGTCCACGGCGGGGCGGCCTTCCGCCTGCCCGACCCGGAGAACCGCATTGAGGGCCAGACCGCCCAGGAGTTCTGGGTGGACGTCTTCATCCCGCCGGAGGCCAAGCCCGGCCGGGCCGCCGGCCGGCTGCGCCTGACCGCCGGCGGCGGCGCGACCGAGCTGCCCTTCAGCGTGGAGATCCTGGAGGCCGGGCTGCCCGACGAGCCTTGCGTGCAGATGGACAACAACTCCTACGGCAGCAAGTGGCTGGTCGGCCTCTATCCGGAAGCCTTCGCGCGCGCCGCGTCCGGCCCGCGTTGGCAGGCCCGGACCATCGAGCTGCTCCAGCACCACTACCGCCTCATCCACGAGCACCGGGCGACCTTCCACAACCTGGGCGCCGGCCACTCCGGCGGGTTCGACCCGATCTACGGGCCGCGCCTGGCCGGCCGCGGACGGGAGCTGCGCCTGGAAGGCTGGGAGCTCTTCGACCGGCACTACGGGCCGCTGCTGGACGGCAGCGCCTTCCGCCGGCGGCTGCCCGGATCGCCGCCGCCGCGCCGCCCGGCGGCCCCGGTCTGGGGCGTCTACACGCCGATCAACCCGGACTGGCCGGCCTCTTACCTCTGGTGGGGGGAGCCCGGCTACGGGGTCGAGTTCACCCGCGGCGTGGGCCAGTTCGACGCGCACCTGCGCGCCAACGGCTGGACTGGCTCGCGCCTGGAGTTCTTCTTCAACCACAAGAAACGCTACCGCTGGTTCGAGTGGGACGGCGACGAGGTCAAGTACGCCAAGGACGACGCCTATCACCTGGAAATGGGCCGGCTCTTGAAGCAGGCCACCGCCGGCTCGCCGGTCAAATGGGTCTACCGGATGGACGCCAGTTGGCAGATGAAGAACCAGTTCGACCGGCTGGCGGGCAGCACCAACTTCTGGGTGTGCGGCGGCTTCTTGCGCTGGTATCCCGAGGAGGTCCGCCGGGTCCTCGGGCGCGGCGATATCGTCTGGTGGTACGGGGGCACGCCCTCCATCGCCGCGGCCACCAGCAGCATCCTCCAGAACCTGTTCCAGACCTGGGCCCGCGGGCTGGGCGGCTTCTGCGCCTGGCTGACCACCAGCCCCGGCCAGGACCCTTGGTTCGACTGCGAGGGCGGCACCACCGCGGTGATGTATCCGGGCGAGCGCTTCGGCATCGCCGGGCCGATCCCGTCGGTCCGCCTCAAGGTGCAGCGCAACGGCATCCAGGATGTGGACCTGGTGGACCGGGCGGCGCGCGCGGCCGGCCGGCTTGAGGAGGTCCGCGGGAGCCTGGCCCAGGGTGTCCCCCTGCGGCTCTGGGAGCCGCCGCCGCGGGCCGCTCTGGAACTGCCGCCCGAGGACTGGGACAGCATCAACCTCAGCGCCGAACACGAGCCGGGCAGAGAACCTCTCCCGGAGCCGGACCCGTCCTGGTGGGCCCGGTTCCGCCAGAGCGCCTTGGCGGGGAGGTGAACCATGGCGGCCGGAGCAGCCCAGGCGCGCAGGATGCTCAAGACCCTTGGGGAAGTCGCCCGGGTGGCCAGCGTCATGGTTGACGGGGACGAGGCCCGCCGGATCATCACCGAGCGGGCCATGAAGTACCTCGCCGCGCCGAGCGACCCCCGGCACCGGTTCCTTTCCGGCGACTACTACGACGTTGACCTGGCCGCCTTCCTGCGCATGAAGAAGCTGCTCATGCGCCTGGAGTGCCTGGCGGACTTCAAGTGCGGCGCCAAGCTCTGGGTCAAGGTCGAGGGCTTGGCTGACCACCTGACCTTGGCCGTCCAGCAGGGCAGCGCCGGGCGCTACTACACCTTCGGCCAGGAGAAGCTCAGGGCCGAAGGCGAGCTGGCCGAGTGCCTGGGCACCGGCCAGGTCACCGCCGCGCCCCTGGAGCATCCCAGCCGGACCGTGACGGTGCTGGCCCCGGTGCGCGACAGCCTGGGCGACGTGGTCGGCCTGGTCGAGCTGACTGCCGCGCTCCCCGCTCCGGCCAGGCCCGCCCGCGGCTAATCCCCGCCCCCGGGCCCGCGGCGGAGGGAAGGCGACCCCGCCGCCGGGTGATTCCGGGTCGTCCCGGGACAGGGCCCCTTCCCAGCCAGACCGCTCCGCTTGAAATCGCCATCGGGTCAGGCGATAATGCCCCCTCGGTCAAAGGAGGAAATGCACCCGATGCCCGCAACCGTGCTGGTCGGCCTGCAATGGGGCGACGAGGGCAAAGCCAAGGTCCTCGACGAGCTCGCCGGTAAGGCTGACATCGTCGTCCGTTACCAGGGCGGATCCAACGCCGGCCATACCGTCTGGCTCGGCTCCGAGCGCTACGCTTTTCACCTGGTGCCCTCGGGGGTGCTCCGGCCCGGGAAGCTGTGTCTGGTCGGCAACGGGGTGGTCTTCGAGCCCGGCCTCTTCCTCGAAGAGGTGGACGAGCTCAAGAAGCGCGGCGTGGCCGTCGGCCCCGGGAACCTGCGCGTCTCCGGCCTGGCCCACCTGGTCATGCCCTACCACCGGCTCCTGGACGGCCTGGCCGAGAAGCGCCGGGGCTCCGGCTCCATTGGCACCACCGGGCGAGGCATCGGCCCGGCCTACGCCGACAAGGCCGCGCGCACCGGCCTGCGGGTCTGCGACCTCCTGGCTCCGGAGCGCTTCCGCGCGCGGGTGGCCGCGCGGCTGGAGGAGCTCAATCCGCTCCTGGAGAAGGTCTACGGCCAGCCGCCCTTGGATCCCGGCAAGGTCGCCGAGGAAGTCCTGGCCACCGCCGGCCGCATCGGGCCCTTCGTGGCCGACGTCTCGGCGATCCTGCTCGATGCGCTCGACGCCGGGAAGTCCGTGCTCTTCGAGGGCGCCCAGGGCGCGCTGCTGGACATTGATTTCGGCACCTACCCCTTCGTGACCAGCTCGAACGCGACCACCCTGGGGGCCGCGGCGGGCGCGGGCGTTCCGCCTTTCCGGCTGGACCGCGCGCTGGGCATCGTCAAGGCCTACACCACCCGGGTCGGCTCGGGGCCCTTCCCCACCGAGCTCCGGGACGCGACCGGCGAGGCGCTCCGCCAGAAGGGCGGCGAGTTCGGCACCACCACCGGCCGGCCGCGCCGCACCGGCTGGTTCGACGCGGTCGCCGTGCGCTACGCCGCGCGCCTCAACGGCGTCAAGCAGGCGGCGCTCACCAAGCTGGACGTGCTCGACGGGCAACCGACGGTCCGTATCGCCACCGGCTACAGCCTGCATGGCCGCACGGTCGAAACCTTCCCCGCCGAGGCTGATGTCCTGGAGGCGGTCGCGCCGGTCTACGAGGAACTCCCCGGCTGGCCCCAGGACATCTCCGCCGCGCGCCGGTTCCGGGACCTACCCAAGGCTGCGCAGGCCTACGTGCGGCGCTTGGAGCAGCTCACCGGGCTGGCCTTCCCGGTGATTTCCGTGGGCCACGCCCGCGACCAGACGCTCAAACGGCGGTGATCGGTGGTCGCTGATCAGCGGTCGGTCCCCGGCAACCGGCTTCCCGGCCACGTCGCCATCATCATGGACGGCAACGGCCGCTGGGCGACCGCCCGCGGCAAGACGCGCACCGCCGGCCACCGCGCCGGGATTGAGAGCGTCCGGGCGGTCCTGGAGGCCGCCCTGGACCTGGGCCTGCCCGAGCTCACCCTCTACGCCTTCTCGGTGGACAACTGGAAGCGCCCCCGGGCGGAAGTCGCCTTCCTGATGCGGCTCCTGCGCTCCTATCTGGCCGGCCAGCGCCGCAAGATGGTCCGCGACGGCGTGCGCCTGGGAGTCTTCGGGGACATGGAGGGCCTGCCCGCGCCGGTGCGCGCGGAGCTCCGCAAGGCCGTCGCCGCCACCGCCGGCTGCCGCAGACTGCAAGTCAATCTGGCGCTCAACTACGGAGCCCAGGAGGAGATCGCCCGCGCCGCGCGCCTGGTGGGCGCCGAGGTCGCCGCCGGCAGGCTCAGGCCCGCGGAGATTACCCCGGCGGTCCTGGCGCGCCACCTGTACACCGCCGGACACCCCGACCCCGATCTGGTCATCCGCACCGCCGGGGAGATGCGCCTGTCCAACTTCCTGCTCTGGCAGTCGAGCTACGCCGAGTTCTGGGTCACCCCGGTGCTCTGGCCGGACTTCCGCCGGCCGCACCTGGAGCAGGCCCTGGAGAGCTTCGCCCGCCGCGCCCGGCGCTTCGGGGCCGTCGCGCCGGCGCCGGCCGGAGATCAGGCCTGACCGGCTCCGGCCCGCAGAGTCGGTTGCGAAACCCCGAGCGCGCCTTAGAATAACCATATGAACGCAACGGTCCTGGCCTTTCTTCTTCCGGCGGGGCGGCGGGCAGGTTAGTTCCGCCTTGGCCGCCTTGACCGCCGAGACCCTGCGGCGCACCCGGGCCGCCCTGGTCATGCTGGCCGTGGTGGCGGCGGCCCTGTGGGCTGACTACCACTGGCTCAAGGGGGACATCCTCTTCTCGGTGGTCCTGTCCGTCGCCACCGTCTGGGCTTACAGCGAGTTCTGCGACATCTGCGAGGCTTGGGGCATCAAGCCCTTCCGGATCTGGGGCATGGCCGGCTGCCTGGCGCTGCTCTGGCTGCACTGGACGACCCTGCCGCACTCGCTGAGCGCGTCGCGCCAGTTGCCGCGCGGGGTGCTGGACGCGGGCCTGGTCATTCTGATCTTCGCGGTCTTCCTGCGCCAGGGCTTCGTCAAGGAAACCCACGACGCGCTGGCGGCGGTGGCGATGACCCTGCTGGGGGTCCTCTACCTGTGGTTCCTGCCCAGCTTCCTGGTCCGGATCCGGCATCTGGGCGGCGCCGAGTGGCTGTCGGTGGGCAACGGCCTGCTAATCAGCACGGTGGTCCTCTCCAAGATCAGCGACGTGGGCGCCTATTTCGTCGGGCGGCACTTCGGCCGGCACAAGCTGATTCCCCGGATCAGCCCGGCCAAGAGCGTCGAGGGCGCGGTGGCCGGCTTGGCCTCCAGCGTCGGGGCGGCCTACGCCTGCAACGCGCTGGGGCTGCTGCCCGGCATCCCGGGATGGGCGGTCCCGGCCTTCGGGCTGGTGGCCGGGTTGGCCGGCCAGTGCGGCGACCTGATGGAGTCGCTTTTCAAGCGCAGCGGCGGGGTCAAGGACTCGGGAGCGGCGGTCCCCGGCTACGGCGGCATCCTCGACGTGATTGACAGTTTGCTGATCACCGCCGGGCCGGCCTACTTCTTCCTGCGGTTCTTCGGCGGCCTGGAGATGCGCGGATGAGAGCGACCCTGGCCCTCGGCGACGTGGAGATGGAGCGCGCCGTGCTCGGGCCGGCCGACGCCAACCTGCGCGCCCTGCGCGAGAGCCTGGGGGTTAGCGCCTCCGTGCGCGAGGGCAGCCTGACCGTCGAGGGCGACGACTCCGCCGTGCGCAAGACGCTGGAGGTCGCCCGGGAACTCGTCCGGCTGGTCGAGAACGGCCTGGAGCCCGGCGTCGCCGAGGTGCGCCGGCTGGCCGGCGCGGCCCGCGGCGAGGCGCCCATGGGCGGGGGCGCCGCCAAGTGCTCGCTGCGGGTCTTCGGCCCCAACCGCTACGTGCGGCCGAAAAGCCCCGGCCAGGCGGCCTATCTGGCCGCCCTGGAGTCCGCCGACATCGTCTTCGCCACCGGCCCGGCGGGCACGGGCAAGACCTACCTGGCGGTGGCCCAGGCCTGCGCGGAACTGGCCGCCGGCCGGGTCGGCCGCATCATCCTGGCCCGTCCCGCAGTGGAGGCCGGCGAGCGGCTGGGTTTCCTGCCCGGCGACTTCCGCGAGAAGGTCAACCCCTACCTGCGCCCGCTCTACGACGCCCTCGGCGAGATGATCCCGGAACGCGACCTGGCCCGCTACTTTCAGGCCGGGACCATCGAGGTGGTGCCGCTGGCCTACATGCGCGGGCGGACCCTCAACGGCGCCTACGTGATCCTCGACGAGGCCCAGAACACCACCCCCGCGCAGATGCTGATGTTTCTGACCCGGCTGGGCGCGGACAGCCGCGCGGCGGTGGTCGGCGACGTCAGCCAGACCGACCTGCCCTCCGGCGAGGTCTCCGGCCTGCGCCAGGCGATGGCGCTGCTCCGGGGCATCGCCGGGCTGGCCTTCGTGGAGCTGACCACCGACGACGTGGTCCGCCACCGCCTGGTCAAGGACATCGTCCGGGCCTACGAGCAGAGCCAGCCCGGGCCTCCGGCCGCCAACTCGGGGCCGGGCCGGGGGCGGTGACCGTGGCCAGGCATAGCAGCCACAACGGGAAGGCCTGGCGGCCCCGGCTGGAGGACCTCGTCCGGCGGGGCCCGGGGGCCAATGGCCAGGCCGCGGCGCTGGCCGGCTCCTCCCTGAGCCGCGGCCAGCGGGCGACCCTCGGGCTGCTCGCCGTCCTGTTCGTTGCCGCGGCGCTGGCCATTCTGGACTACGGCCCGCCGCCGCTGGCCATCCATCAGGGCGAGAAGGTCCAGGCCAACTTCCTGGCCCGGGTCAACTTCGGCTATGAAGACACCACCGCCTACAACGAAGCCCGCAAGCAGGCGGTCGAGTCCACCCCCAATGTCTACCTCCAGGAGCCCGGCTGGGCGGAGCAGCTCCGCGCCGACGTCGACAAGCTGGTCGAGGCCAAGACCAAGGCCAAGGACCTGGAGGAGTTCCGCAAGGCCGTCGCCGACCTCAAGCTGGTGGCCGACCCCAAACAGGTCGAGCCGCTCTGGAACGCCCTGGAGGGCCTGACCAGCCTCCCCGACGAGATCGTGGCCCCCATCGGCGGAGAGCTCGCGCGCCTGCAGGAACGCGGCGTGCTCAAGAACGACCGTTGGCAGGCGGAGTCGGACCGCCGCATCGAGCGCCGGGCTGCGGACCGGAAAGACCTGGCCTCCAGAGACGTGGTCAAGGCGATCACCTGCTTCTCCGAGGAGGGCGCCGCCCGGGAGATCGAGAAGGCCATCGCCCGGGACTTCAAGCGCCGCCCCAAGGTGCTCCCGGAGGCGCTCAAGAGCCTGGTCCTCGGCCGGCCGCAACAGCCCAGCCTGGTCTACGACAAGGCCCAGTCCGAGGCCGCCCAGAAGAAGGCCGAGGCGGACGTCGACTCCAGCGTGGCCACCCGCAAGCACAGCAAGGGTGACCTGCTGCTCCGCGCCGGCGACGTCATCGGCGACCAGCAGATCCAGATGCTCCGCGCCGAGAACCAGGCCTACTGGGCGGCGGCCGGCCCCGGCGAGCGCCTGCTGCGCACGGCGGGACTCTTCCTGGTGGTCACCGTGCTCTTCGGCCTGGCCATCGCCTGGATGTGCCGGGCCGAGCCGGAGACTCTGCGCCGCACCCGGCAGTTGGCCGTGCTCGGCCTGCTGGGCGTGGCGGTCCTGGTCGGCGCCAAGCTGGTGGCCGGGCGAGACTGGCCGGCTCAGGCCGCGCCGGCGGTCTTCTTCGCGATGGCCGGGGCCATGGTCTTCTCGGCGCGTTCGGCGGCGGCGCCGGCGGTGCTCTTGAGCGCGCTCTGCGCGGTGGCGCTGGGCGGGAGTTTCTTCGGAGCCGCGGCCCTGACCGCCGGAGCGCTGACCGGAGCGCTGGCCGGCGCGCGGCCGCGCCACCACCTGGACGTGCTCAAGGCCGCTCTGGTCGCCGGCCTGGTCGCCGCCGCGGCAGCCGCGGCGGGCCAGATGCTCACCGGGCTCGCCGAGGCCGGTCAGATCCTCCGCCAAGCCGGCTGGGGACTCGGCGCGGCCCTGGCCCAGGGCCTGGTCCTGGCCGGCGCCTTGCCGCTGCTGGAGGCCGCCTTCGGCGCCACCACCAGCGTGAGCCTGCGGGTGCTCTGTGACCCGAACCAGTCGCCGGTGCTCCGAACGCTCTTCCTCAACGCCCCGGGCAGCTATCAGCACAGCGCGGTGGTGGGCATGCTCAGCGAGAGCGCCGCGGCGGCGGTGGGCGCCAATCCGCTGCTGGCCCGGGCCGGGGGCTACTACCACGACGTGGGCAAGATCGCCCGCCCCGAGTACTTCGTGGAGAACGCGCCGCCGGGCGAGAACCGCCATGACCGGCTCAACCCGACGATGAGCGCCATGGTGGTCATCGCCCACGTCCGCGACGGCGCGGAACTGGCCCGCGCCTTCCGCCTGCCGCGTTCGCTCCTGGAGATCATCGAGCAGCATCACGGCACCACCCTGGCGGAGTTCTTCTACCGCCGGGCCCTGGACCGCGGCGAGCAGGCCGCCGAGAGCGTCTACCGCTACGCCGGCCCGTGCCCGCAGAGCAAGGAGGCGGCCATCGTGCTCCTGGCCGACGCGGTCGAGGCTGCCAGCCGGACCCTGGAGGACCCCTCGGTCGCCCGGCTGGAGTCGATGGTCCGGGAGATCGCCCGCCACCGGCTCCTGGAGGGCCAGTTCGACCAGTGCGGGCTCACCCTCCAGGAGCTCGCGGTCATCGAGGGCACCTTCATCCGCATCCTGATCAGCATGTTCCATGCCCGCGTGGCCTACCCTGACGGCCAGCCCGTCAAGCCCGACGAAGGCAAGAATGGCGCAGCCCGGCCGTAGCCGAGGGAGAAAAAGGTGTCAGGAACCTTTTGCCGGAACGGCCCTTCGGGTGCTATGCACAAAAGGTTCCTGACACCTTTTTCGCCCCGCCGGCGGCGCGTCCGCTTGGAGGTTGTCAACCGCACCCGCGGCCGGCTGCCGCGGCGGGGGCTCTTCCAGCGGGCCGCGGAAATGGCCCTGGCCGGAGCGGCCGGGCGCGGCCCGTTGGCCACCACCCTGGTCTGCGTCGGGCAAAGAGAGATGGCCGAGCTTAACGCGCGCTTCCACCGCCGCAGGCGGCCCACCGACGTGCTCTCGTTCGACTATGGGGACAGGGAATGGGGGGCCGGGGATCGGAGGAGGCCGGGCCGACGGTCCCGCACCCCAAACCCCGAACCCCGAACCCCGCCGTTGGTCGGCGAGGTGGTCATCTGCCGGCCGGTGGCCGTCCGCGAGGCTCGCCGCCGGAGGCTCTCCGTCGAAGGCGAGCTGCTGCTCTACGCGCTGCACGGTTGGCTGCACCTGGCCGGCTACGACGACCGCACCGCCGGAAGGCGCCGGCGCATGCGGGCCGCTGAGGGGCGCATCCTCCGGCGACTGGGCTTCGCCCCGAAGGCGCAACCATGAAGGCAGCCTGCCTATGGATGTGGCCATGCCCGGCCCGGTAAAGACCTCCGGAATCGTGCTGGCCCGCTGGGATTTCGGCAACACCAGCCGGATTCTCGCCCTGCTGACGGCCGACCGCGGTCAGGTAAGCGTGCTCCACAAGGGTGCGCGGCGGGCCAAGGGCGGCGCCGGGCTGGGCGGTGGCCTTGACCTTTTGAGCGAAAACGAGATACTCTACTACGAGCGCCGCGGCGGCGGACTGGCCGTGCTCGCCGAGTGGAGCGAACTGGCCGACCCCGCCACGGGTCTGGCGGCTCACCCGGTGCGTTTCGCCGCGGCGGAGGTCCTGCTGGAGTACGCCAGGGCCTGCTCCTCGGAAGGGGAGGCCTCGCCGGAAGCCTACCGGCTCCTGGCGGACGGGACGCGCCTGCTGACCGGGGCCGAGCGGCTGATACCCGCGGCGCTGGCGCTGGCCTTGGCGATGCTTTCCGCGGCGGGGTTCCGGCCGGCGGTGGATGCCTGCGCGGCCTGCGGGCAAAAGCCGCCGGGCGGAGCCTGGAAGGGGCCGGCCACGCTCTGCGCCGAACAGGGCGGGTTGCTCTGCACGCCTTGCGCGGCCGCGGCAGAGCGGCGGAGGGCCCAGGACCGGCGCGGGCGGTCGAGGCTCTTCCGGGGCACGGTGCGGCTTTCCGGCGAAGCCTGCGCCCTGTTGGGAGCGCTGGTGCGTCTGGCCCCGGAGGCGGCCGCCAGGCTCAGGCCCAGCCGCCGGGCAGAGCATGAGCTGCTCCGCGCAGTGGAGAGCTACGGGTCCTGGCGTCTGGAGCACCGGATGCGCGCGCTGACGGCGCTGGGGCTGATCATCAACCGGTTGGAGGCGGTCGGTTGCCGATGAACTGCTGGTGCTGCATGCCGCTGGTGCTGGCCCTGGCCGCGTCCGAACCGGCCCCGGCCACCGGGCCGGATTCGAAAGCCAGGGCCCCGGAGCCCTCCGCCCCGGCCGGCCCGCCGCCCGCACCGGGGCGCGCCGCGCCCGAATGGCTCAGTGCCGCCGGGGCCACCGGCTCCGAGGAGCGCGCCAGCCCGGAGGGCGCGCTGGCCTGGGGCGACCTGCTGGTCGCGGAGTCGAGCTTTGCGGCGGCCTCGCGCGCCTACGAGAACTTGGTGCGCTGCTGGCCGGCCGCCCCGCAAGCCCGGGGGGCGCTCTTGGCCGCCGCCCGCGCGGCGCTGGTCGCCAAGGACTACGACCGCGCCGAGAGGCTGGCCCATGAGTTGCGCAGCCGCTGGCGTGAGCCGGCCAACGCGCTGGAACAGGACCAGCTGGTCGTGCAGATCGGCGAAGCCCGCCTGGGAAACGCCCTGGCCGGCACGCTCGCCCCCGGAGAGTCCGGCACCCAGGCACGCCGGGCGCTGGCGGCCTTCTCGGCAGTCCTGGCCAACGACCAGGCCGGGCCCTGGGTCGAACGCGCGGCACTGGGTCGGGCCCGGGCCTGGCTGGCGCTCGGCAAGACCTCCCGGGGCATCGAGGCCCTTGAGGAATTCCTCAAGGACTACCCGCGCAGCCCGCTGGTTCCCGACGCCCGGGCGGAGCTGGCCGCGACCACCTCGGCCAAGGCCCGCGGGCGGTCGCCCGAGCGCAGCGTGCTCAAGGACGCCCGGGAATCGGCGGAGTGGGCGCGCCAGCAGGCGGCGGGTTCGCCGGCGGGAGCCGCCTCCGAGGCGGCCGACGCCATCGCCGAAACCTACCGGGCCATCGCCGCACGGCAGGCCGAGCTGAAGATGGACGAGGCCCGCCTGTACCTCAGGCTGAGGCAGCGCCGGGCCGCCGAGACGGTCCTGCGCGCGATCCTGGGACGCTACGGCAACACGCCTTCAGCCCAGGACGCCGCCAGGCTCCTGGAGGAGTTGGCCCGCGAATGAGAACGCCACACCTGGTTCGGTTGGCGCTGGCCGGCGCTCTGCTGGCCGCCGGCTGCCGCTACACCACCACCGGGGAGCTGCCCCCGGAGATCAAGACCATCGGCGTGACCATGCTGCGCAACAACACCCGCTACGCAGGGCTGGAGGGGGAGGTCACCGCCGCGGTCAGCTCCGCGCTGCAGAGCTACGGCCGGCTGACGGTGATCGACGCGCTCAAGGAGCCGGACTTGGTCCTCACCGGCACGATTGACAGCTACCGGCGCAGAGCCCTGCGCACCGACCGCTTCGGCGCCCCGGTGCGCTTCACGGTCGAGATCGAGGCCACCGTCACCGTGCGCAAGGCCGACGGCGGGCATCTTCTGAAGAAGAGCCGGGTCAGCAACGAAGGCAACGATCCGCAGAGCGGCGCGGTGGACCTGACCCGCGGCGAAAGCGAGGCGCGGGGGCGCGCCGCGGCGGTCGCCGAGCTGGGCCGCAATATCGCGCGCCGGATACTCGAACAGGGCTGGTGAAGGAGAAGGCTGGCGATGCCAAGCGGGCGCTACAACTTAGACGATGACGGCCCCGGGCCGCCGCGTCCGCCCAAGATGCTCGACCTGCGCAATCCCAAGCTGCTGGTGATCATCCTGATGCTGATCGCCGTGGCCGTGCTCTTCATGCTCGGGCAACACTCCTTCCAGAGGAACCAGCCCGAGCAGATCACCTGGGACACGCTGAAAGAGAAGATCAAGGCCAACCAGGTCGCGGAACTGAACATCTACACCGACGGACGCGGTCCCTACTACGGCAAGTTTGGACCCGGCAACACCGCCAAGGAGTTCGTGGTCACCGATGGCCTGCGCTGGAACTCGCTGCCCGACACCAAGCAGGCCGAACTCATCAACCTGGCGGAAGCGACGGTGCCGCGGACGGAGATCAAGCCGGTTTCCTACCCGCCCTGGAAGGACGCCCTGCCGACCATGCTGCTGGTGGGCGGCCTGGCGGTGGCCTTCTGGTACTTCTTCATCTACCGTTACCGCGCTTCCGGCGGGCCGGGCAGCGTGCTCTCCTTCGGCAAGAGCCGGGCGACGCTGGTCTCCAAGGACAAGATGAAGACCCGGACCACCTTCGCCGACGTGGCCGGCATCGAGGAGGCCAAGGAGGAGGTCCAGGAGATCATCAGCTTCCTGAAGGACCCGCGCCGGTTCCAGCGCCTGGGCGGGCGGATGCCCAAGGGCGTGCTGCTGGTCGGCGCCCCGGGCACCGGCAAGACTTTGCTCGCCCGGGCCATCGCCGGCGAGGCCGAGGTGCCCTTCTACTCGATTTCCGGCTCGGACTTCGTGGAGATGTTCGTGGGCGTGGGCGCCAGCCGGGTGCGCGACCTCTTCCAGCAGGCCAAGGCCAGCTCCCCGTGCGTCATTTTCCTGGACGAGATCGACGCGGTCGGCCGCCGGCGGGGCACCGGCCTGGGCGGCGGGCACGACGAGCGCGAGCAGACCCTGAACGCCATCCTCGTGGAGATGGACGGCTTCGAGTCCGACGAGAAGGTCATCGTCATCGCCGCCACCAACCGGCCGGACGTGCTCGACCCGGCGCTGCTGCGGCCCGGCCGCTTCGACCGGCACATCGTCATTGATCCGCCGGACGTGGGCGGGCGCAAGGACATCTTCAAGGTCTACGCCCGCAAGGTCAAGCTGGCCGAGAACGTGGACCTGGAGAAGCTGGCGCGCATGACCCCCTCCTTCACCGGCGCCAACATCGAGAGCATGATGAACGAGGCGGCCATCGGCGCGGTCATCAAGAACAAGGACGCCGTGGAGATGAGCGACCTGGAGGAGGCCCGCGACAAGGTCCTCTGGGGCCGCGAGAAGCGCAGCCGCAAGATCACCGAGGATGACCGCGAACTCACCGCCCTTCACGAAGGCGGCCACGCCATCGTGGCCATGCTCAGCCCCGAGGTCGAGCCGCTCCACAAGGTGACCATCATCTCCCGCGGGCACTACCTGGGCGCGACCATGCAGCTGCCCGCCCGCGATGAGTACAACACGGGCCGGAAGAAGCTCTTGGGCGAGCTGCGCGTGCTCTACGGCGGCCGCGCCGCCGAGGAGGTCTTTGTCCAGGACATCTCCAACGGTGCGGCCTCGGACATCCGCCGGGCCACCGAGATCGCCCGCCGGATGGTCTGCGAGTGGGGCATGTCCGACGAGCTCGGCCCGACCAGCTATGAAACGGCCCACGACAACGTCTTCCTGGGCTACGACATGGTCCGCGCCCGGGAGTACAGCGAGGCCACCGCCCAGCGCATCGACGAGGAGGTCACCAGGCTGATCGCCAACGCCCACCAGGAGGCGCGCAAGCTCATCGAGGCCAACCGCTCCGTCCTCGAGCGGGTCAAGGCCGGCCTGCTCGAGCACGAGGTCTTGAACCGCGAGGAGGTCCAGGCGCTGATGGACGGCGAGGGACGGCCTCAGCAGGGCTCCGAGGCCGAGCGCGCGTCCGAGGCGCGGCCTGCCCGCGGCGGCACCGCCGAAGCCAGCGACCCGGCCGACCCTCTGGCGCGGGAGTCGCGGTAGGCCGCCATGAACCTCTGGCCGTTCGCCGCCGAAGCCCCCGGGGCGCCGCCCCGGCGCCGCTGGCGCTGGGCGTTTCGCGGCGGCCGCGCCCTGGA
>Ga0315286_10002716_pt1 | contig 16559 bp, 21 predicted proteins | sample YL17G10_0_MG_FD_205038 | JGI IMG/M metagenome (GOLD analysis project Ga0315286, IMG submission 205038) | Sediment microbial communities from Yellowstone Lake, YNP, Wyoming, USA - YL17G10_0 | ecosystem: Environmental > Aquatic > Freshwater > Lake > Sediment | place: USA: Wyoming | collected...
GCCAAATTCACCAGCCACTTCCAAACGCACGCGCGTGGTCAGTCTGGCCACCGCGTCCTCGGCGGCGGCGCGCGCCTTGAGCGCATCTTGCTTGGCCATTCTCTCTTTGGCTTCCTGGCGAACGACCTTGAAGATCTTGTGTTCGCGTTCCAGCTTCCAAATCAAGTCGCGGTCAGGGAAGGCGATCGCCTGCACCGGGCAGACCGTGCCGCAGGTGCTGCAGCCGACCATGCAACTCATGGCCTTAACCGGTACGGCCTTGTTGTCCTGCATCTCATACACACCGCGCCCGCACGTGGTGTAGCAGAGGGTGCAGCCAATACAGGTGTCGGCATCCACGGTCGGGAACCAGGGGATGTCTTTGCGGGGAATTCCGTGCCACAGCTCATCTTGTGCCATTCTAGAACTCCTTTTCCTAATAGGACTTCTCGACTTGACCTTTCAGGCCACCTAGAAGGTAGGCCTGCATTGAATCTCAATGCCAGCGATGTTCGCGATGGCTGGCGGGAACTCGAGTCCCCGGTTCGGCAGGGAATGTCTCCGAACCATCCTGCTTCCCTTTCCCGGCGCGCCTTCTGATTGCCTGAGCAACCAGGACAAGTCCGACAAGCGGCCAAGCATGGAAGATCATCGGCGTTCCACACTCCGGACAAGGCATAGCGCCAACCCCTAACAAGCCCCCCATCATAAGCCACCATTTAGCCGTGGAGTGGGCAAGCCGCTTGTGATTGCTCATCAGATCCTCCGCCTCGCATTCACCCGTAACGCGCAAGAACGAATGGGTCTCTTGGAGTTTCAGTGCAGTCGATCCGTGTGATCCACGAGGCGGCCCCAAAGTAAGTCTGTACGGCCTCGTCAATATTGGCTACATCCGTAACCACCGGGCGGATATGGGCCTGCTTCATGCTTTTATGTGCGCACGCGCCCATGTCGCGCGCCAGCAGGCCGTCGCAATCCTCAATGGCCGATGCCATGCGGGCATGACGGTTCGCCGCGGCCGGGTCATATCCGTGACCGCGCGAATCTTCCCCATGTGATGCCTCGTGGGTCCCCATGGCGAAATCAGCATGACCCATCTTGTCCCGCCGTTCGCGGGCGACGATCTTGCCCTCCTTGACGGTGACGACGACGTAGAACGGGGCGCGGCCAAAGTGCTGGCTGATGGTCACGCCGTCTTCAGAAACGGCTGCGATTCTCATGCTTTGCCTCCAGTCTGCTGCATGAAGTTCTGCCGGGGCGCTACCCGGGTCGGCCCCCAACGGCGTAATCTGAGCCCAACTCGTTGCTCAAACCCGGCCGCTCCCACCTCCAGAGTACCAATCGGCGCGGGTAAGCGGCAGGCCGCTCTGGCCGCGCCGATCAGGCCGCACCATCAGCGCCTGATAGACGTTGTGTCGTCCGGTCGCAAAGCCGTAGGCCGAACCGGACATGAACAGCCGCCAGACGCGGTAGGTCGGCTCATCCACAAATTGCAGCGCCTGGTCGTGATGCGCTTCCAGCCGCCGCACCCAGAGGCGCAGGGTCAAGGCGTAATGCTCTCGCAGGCTTTCCACATCGCGCACCTCAAAGCCGGCCTCCTCCGCCGCATGCAGGGTGACGTTGATGGGCGTCAGCTCGCCATCGGGGAAAACGTAGGTGTTGGAGAAGGTCGGGCCCCTTTGGGGTTTGTCCATTGCGCGGCTGGCAATGCCGTGATTGAGAAAGACGCCGCCCGGCTTGAGCAGTTGCCAGGCCTGGGCAAAGTACGACTGCAACAAGGCTGCGCCCACATGCTCAAACATACCCACGCTGACCAGCGCATCGTAGCCCTCCGGTCCGCCCGGAGGGACCTGGCGATAGTCGCGTACCTCCACGCGGGAGCGGCCAGAGAGGTTGGCTGACGTGATGCGCCGATTCGCTAGTTCTGCCTGGGGCCGGCTGAGCGTGATGCCGGTGGCGTCCACGCCGTAATGTTGCGCCGCGTGCATCACCAGTCCGCCCCACCCGCAGCCGATGTCGAGCAGCCGCTGGCCGGGCTTGAGTCGCAACTTGCGGCAGAGGTAATCCAGCTTGCGTTCTTGAGCGTCATCCAGTTCATCGTCGGGCGAGTGAAAGTACGCGCACGAATAGACCATGCGCTGGTCGAGCCACAGCGCGTAGAAGTCGTTGGACACGTCGTAGTGATAGGTGACGGCCTGCCGGTCGCGCTCGACAGAATGTCTGCGGCCGCTCAGCCGGGCCGTGCCCCGTCGGGCAGGCCGCGGCCCGCCGCTCGCCGGCAGGCGCACCAGGTCGCTCCCCGCGCGCAACTTTCTGCGCCAGCCTGACGTGGCCCCCGCGAGGGCGTCGGCCACGCCAAAGACAGATTCGATATCGCCTTCAATATCAAAATCGTCGTAAAGGTAGGCTTCGCCCATTCCAACCTCGCTGCCGGGCAAGAGCATCGCCCTCAACGCGCCGGGGTGCTTGAGAACCAGCATCACCGGGCGCGGTGAGTTGTCGGGCCAGCGGGTTCCATCCCACAATCGCACGCCCACGCTCAGCGCCGCATCGCCGGTGAACAGTTCGTCCAGTAGGTGCAGCGTCAGACGGGCGGCCTGGTCAGTGATAACGTTCGTAGACACCTCACGGCCTCCTTTCGCCACTTGCTCTGTACCGCCGACGAAACTCATCGGTCAACATCCACACCTCCGTCCGGTGCAGGTGAATCAGTTTACGGCGACGCAAGGTGACGGGATTGAACGTCCACATGATCCACCACGAGTAGAGGTTTTCCCAGAACTCGCCAAAGCGCCCCAGGGCGCTGTGATAGGCGAACACCCGAAACCCGAGGCGTCGGAATAGCTTCTCGCCTCCCGGGCCGTTGCCCGGCAAGAGCATCACCGTGATTCCGCCCACCGCCTGTACGGCGGCGAAGCGCGGGTCGCGCGATATCTGCTCGGCCAGCACGTGAAAGGAAGCAATGAGGCTGCGCCGGGTCTGCACGGCCCAGGCCAGGTCAGGTCCGTCAGGCGGCAGGGGCGGGATGTGCTCGTTCCACACGTGCAGTTCCAGGATCGGCGCCTGTTTCGCCACGACGCGGCCCGGCAATGACAGGGCGTGAGCCGCTGACGCCACCCGCACGCGCAACAAGCAGTCCGGGGCGTCGCAAAACTCGAAAACGCCCAGCGCACAACGCAATCCTCTGTCCAGGCTGCGCATCGCCGTCCTTACAGTCAAAGCCATCGGAATCGTCCGTGGCGGCTTTTTGCCGCCACCTGTCCGCCGGCAGCAGGTGCGGGTTGCATCCGGCCTTCGGCTTCCAACATGAACGTTTCACCCCGCCAGGTAATCTGCCGCCCCAGCCCCCCCACACACCACGTTGCCGCGCTCAACAGATCGCGCACCGGCAGCCAGGGCAACCAGCGGCGCACCTGCTGGTCGCCTGTGCGGATGCTGATGAGCCAGGCCACCACCCAGCGCAGGAGCAGTGAGACAAGCAGGACGCGCAGGCCTGTCGGGTCAAAGCCGTTGACCACGACCAGCACTCCAGACAGGGGCGTGCTGTAACTGAGCAGCAAGCCGGGGTATTCGAGCGGACGGCTGACCCGCGAGCAGCGCATCCAGCGCACCTCACGATCCCATTGTTCGCGGAATGTAGTCGCCCCCAAGACACAGGCCATCACATACTTCGACAGGCGCACTTTCAGCCCCGAAGCCGCAATGCGCGCTCCCAGCTGGTAGTCATCGGCCAGGTAGTCAGCCACAGCGGCAAAACCGCCCATGCGGGCCAAGTCACGGCGTCGCAGCGCAACCGTTGCGCCCATCGCAAAGCGCATGCCTATAACCTTGCGCGCCGCAATCACCGAGGGCAGGAAGGTGGCGCCCATGTGCAGCGCCTCCAGGCCAGCGGTGACGTTGAGGGGCAATTGGCCTTGATAAAGACAAGTGACCAGCCCAACGTGTTCATCGGCCAGAGGCGCCACCACCTGTTTCAGATAGTCCGGCGTCACCCGCATGTCGCTGTCACTCACCACCAGGACTTCGTGCTTCGCTTCGCTTGCCAGATGGTGCAGCAGACTGGCCTTGCGATTGGCCCCGAACGCCCCGGCGACGATCAGACGAATGGGACGCTCCGGATAGTCGCGCCTGAGACGTTCTATGACGGGAACCACCGGATCCGCCGCATCGGCCACGCCGAAGATCAACTCATAGTCCGGGTAATCCTGCTGGCAGTAGCTGGCGAAGTTCTGGTAGGCTTCATAGTCCACCCCTTTGACCGGCTTGAGCACAGATACCGGCGGCACGAAACTCGGATGAGGTCCCGGCTGGCCGTGGAAGAATCCGTAGACCAGGATCAGCGCGACCAGCCAGTAGAGCCAACCGGCGAAGATGAGCAACAAAAGCAATGTCTCGAACATCTCAGCCCACCTCCTCCAGGGTCGAATAGGTCGCCAGGCGCAGGCCGCGCTCTGCGATCACCTGCCGCACGGCGGGGCTGAGAAGCGTGTCCAGATCGCCGGGGTTGGGCCCTAGGGCCTCGCTCTGCGCCCAAGTCGAGGGATGGAAATAGAGCTCGGCGGTCGGTTCCCGCAAGTGACGCAACACCTCCACGACATAGGCTTCTTGCATCTGGCCGCTCTGCATGACTCCGTAGACCCGCCGGGGCACTGACAGGCGACGGCCGCGCAGGCGGCTCTGGCACCAGCGGCATACCAAGCCCAGGGCGACGGCCCAGGCGGTCTTGGCCACCGCCTGCCGGCGGTCGAAGCGCAAAGCCAGGCCCAGCTCGTCCCGAGGCAGGCGCACGCCGCGCGCTCCGTAGCCTTCGGCGAGCGGCAGCAACAGGTTGAACACCGTCGGGTGAACGTGCAGGTGCAGATGGCCGTCCACATGCGAGAGCGGCAAGCCTGTGGCGGCAAATCGCTCGAACTGGGCCATCAGTTCCCGCGCCAACTCAGCCTGGGCCGCGTGGCTGAACCCGTAGTACACGCCAACCCGGAGCGGGTCGTGGGGGAATCGGCCGCTTTCGTCCACCAGGTGCGGTATTGCTTTGCGCGGCAGGACGGCCAGCCCGTTGACCACCACCAGGTGCAGCCCGACCGCCAACGTGGGTGTAGCGTGCGCCAGCGCCACTGCTTCATCCCAGGCATCACCCGTGACCATTAGGCTGGCGCTGGTCAGCACGCCCTCGCGGTGGGCTCGCATCACGGCGGCATTGATGGCCGTCGAGCGGCCAAAATCATCAGCGTTGATGACGACCTGCGGAGTGAACATGCGATCTACCGCCCACTGACCGACACAATACCGGCGACGATCAGCAACGTGCCCAACCATTGCACGGACGAAACCAATTCATGGACGATCAGCCCGGCGGCGGCCACCGGCACGCCAAGCACAGCCAGGCATGTCGTGACCGGGCAGGCGGTGCGGCCTCTCTCGCCAGCCACACTTGGCCATGAGGCAAGCTCAAACGAAACATCAGATAACCGTCCTCCACTGGCCGAGTCGAGCCAGCCACGTGCGCCAGCCGGACTGACGTCTGGGCTGCCAGTGCGCCATCTCCCGGCGGGCGATCGCGTAGCCCCGTTCGATCAGCTCTGGGGTCCGGCCAAAATCCCATATCGCCACCGGCCGCTCGACCTGCAACGCAATGGGCCACACCGGCACACCGCGAGCCGCTGCCAGAGCCATTTCCATTTCACGCTGGCGGCGCTCGATCGTGTTCATCAGCTTGCCCAGAAAGGGGCCAAAGCCATGCGCCTCGGCCGACGGCACCTCGCGGGGATCGGCTAGGTCGAGCGCAATGATCTCCCGCGCGCCTTGCGCCAGCGCCGGCTCAATCGGCAGCGCACTGACCACGCCGCCGTCTATTAGGAGCTGCCCCTCGCGTTCCAGTGGGTGCACCCATGGCGGCAATGCGGTAGAAGCCAGCAGACCCTCCAGCACCGATTCTTGCGGGTTCGTGCCGAACAGGATCGGGTGACCGCGGTTCAGATCGGCGGCGACCAGGATCAGCCGCAGCCCTCGAATGTCTCCAAAGCGCAGGTCGGGAGAAAGACCGTGCGTCACGAAGAAGTCGCGCATTCGGTGATTCGGACGACGGCCGGCACGGTTGAGCAGCACACGCATGGTCAGCCACAGGTAGTTCGCGGGCAACAGGTCGGCCGCCGCCGCGTCGTACCAGGTCTTGATCAGGCCATCCAGGCCGGCCAAGGTTGCGCCGTGCACCGCCAGGTACGTGGCGTTGATTGCCCCGACAGATGTCCCGACCATCAGGTCTGGCTGGAGGCCGGATTCCAGCAGGGCGCGTAACGCGCCGACCTGCAGCGCTCCCCGCGCCCCGCCGCCGCCCAGGACGAAGGCTCGTGGCCTCGTCTTCATTGGGCCGCCTCCTGCCCCCGAGGATCGACGATCCGCCTGGAACACCTCACGCCGTGCCCTTTTCCAGGTGGTTGCGCAGCGCTTTGCGGCGCACGGCCTGCATCTGGGGCCAGACCACCTCTTTCAAGAAGCGCAGAGCCGCCGCTTCATCCCCGTCGGCTAGGAGCACCTGCAGCTCGCTCTGCTCTTGCTCGTCCAGCACCACACTCACTTTGGGCGACATGTCTTCCTTCCGCCAGGCTATCCGCAGCGCAAGCGGAGCGCTGCTTCGACCTTCCTGGCAATCACGTCCTGCATGAAGCGGTAGATCGCCTCGATTTCGCCCTGCCGCGCCAGGCGCATTGCCTGGCGCACCTCGTCTTCGTCCAGGAGGATTAGAGTCTTCTCGACCCGCTCTTTGGTCATCGCGGCTCCTACAGGGCCTGCTGCAAGGATTCGACGGCGTAATCCACCTCTTGGTTGGTGGTAAAGAAGCCAGGGCTGAAGCGCAGCGCTCCGCGATCCAGTGTCTCTGCCACGCGATGAGCCTGGGGCGCGCAGTGCAACCCGGCCCGCGTCGCCACGTCAAATACCTTGTCCAGCACAGCGGCCAGCTGATCGGGGACATAGTCTTGCACGGTGACCGAGACCACCGCCGTGCGCCGCTCCAGGTCTCCCGGCCCCAGGATGGTCAAACCCGGTACGGCATGTAAGCGTTCGATCAGCCGCCCAGCCAGCGCCATTTCATGGGCGCGGACCCTCTCCACGCCCTGCTCCAACACGAAGCGCACCCCGGCCAGCAGTCCGGCCAGGCCGGCAGCGTTCTGGGTGCCGGCTTCCAACCGCATGGGCAATTCCTCGGGCATCGTGTCGGGTCGCGAAAGGACGCCCGACCCGCCCTCAACCCATGTCTCCACCTCGACGCCTGGCCTCACCACCAGCCCGCCGGTGCCGTGGGGTCCGTACGTCCCCTTGTGCCCGGCAAAGGCCAGCAGGTCTATCCCCATCGCTTGCATGTCGATCGGATAGGCTCCAGCCGTCTGGGCGGCGTCGACCAGCAGTAGCGCCCCGTGACGATGGGCGATCTCGCCTACCTCGGCGATGGGCAGGAGGGTGCCCAGGACGTTGGAGGCGTGCAGCATGGCCACCAGCCGGGTATGGGGACGCAGGGCCGCTTCCACTTCAGCCGGATCTACCACGCCGTCGGACGCACTGGGCACGGCGGTCATCTCCACACCGCTCTTTTCCAACGCCTTAAGCGGCCGCCACATGGCGTTGTGCTCAATGGAGGAGGTGACGACGTGGTCGCCGGGCAGCAGGAGCCCCTTCAGGGCCATGTTGATGGCCTGGGTGGCGTTCAGCGTGAAAGCCACGCCCTGTGGATCGGGGGCATGGAAGAGTTGCGCCAACGCCGCTCGCGTCTCATCGGCGATGCGCTGCGCCTCCTCCTCGCGTCGGTGCCCACCCCGCCCGGGGGTGCAGCCCACCTCCCGCATGAAGTGATCCACCGCTCGGTAGACCGTCTCCGGCTTGGGCCAACTCGTAGCGGCATTATCCAGGTAAACAGCCATCGTTCTCCTCCACTTCGTTCACGGAGATCCCTCGACGCTGGGCGGCCTCCCGCACGCGGGGCACGACCACGCGCCCAAAAAAGTCGGCCGTCCCATGGGAATCGCGATCCAGCATCACCTGTTTCAGCTCGATGATTTCCGGCGCTTCCAGGATCAGGCTGATGAAGCGCGGGCGGTTAGATGTGACAGACATGGCTTGTGCTGTTCTTTCCATACTCTGCTCTCAATCCGCCGAGCCTGGTACGGGCGAGCATTGCTTGTTTTCTATCGCCTCAACGATGGCCTTGACTGCTACCTGCAACTCCTCGTCGCCGTAATGCGCCAGGGGTGGCCCCTTCTTGATGCCGCAATCTTCCACCAGGTTGATTGTCTTGAATGGCACAAAGCCGGCCTGCTCGACGATCTTGCGCGCGCAATTGAGCGGGCAGCCATCCACCGTGATGATGTGTTGCGCGGCGCGGGTCTTGTTCAGCACGATTGGAGCCTCGGTCGGCAGCCCGCCCAGGCAGAAGATGCCGGCCCGGCCCGGCTCAACCTGACGAATAGCCTCCAGGCTGGCCAGGCCGGTCAGCGTGCCCACATTGGACATGCCACCAAAACAGACGAATAGAGCATTTTCAGGGATGTTGTTGTCACTCATTAAGAAGCCTCCATGTCAGAACTGGTTTGGACAATTTCTTCACGCTCAATTTCGCGCGCGCTTTCCAACTGGTCAGCACTTGCCTGACACAGTCAGGGAGTGCTTTGCACAGCGTTCAGTATCGCTTCCACCGCTCGCTCCAGATCTTCCTGGGAATAGGCCAGGGGCTTGAAGGGACCGACCTTCTTGATCTTTAGGTCTTTGCCGAAGTTAATGTAGGCGTCCATCCTGGTCCCGGTCTGCTCTACGATCTTGCGCACGCAGGAATTGGGGCAACCGTCGATGACGACCACCTTTTCCAGGCCCTGCATGGTGCGAAAGTGTTTGGGTACCCCGGCCGCCAGGGCAGCTACACAGCCCATGCCTACTTCCTTCGGCCCCAGGCGCTTCAGCACCTCGAAGGCGGCCACGCCGGTGAGTTCGCCGACGCTGGACATCGCGCCGCCGCAGTAAAACAGGCCCACCCTGGGTTTGTCTTTGTCCTCGTCCTCTGGAGGCGCCAGCGCCTCCTCGTGGCTTCGCGTTTCGGTCATGATTGCATCGCGGTCCTTTCTTGAGCCAAGCTCCTATTCGATATGCTCTTTCATCATCGCCAGGCTTCTCGAAAACACGCCGACGATAATCGGCTTCAGGATGATGAAGGCCGCCATGATCGCCGAGTAAAGAGGCTGGGCGATCAGGCCGGAGGAGAACAACAGGTTCTCGCTGACTACGCTCGTGCTGAATTTCGCGGTCAATCCCACACCCATGACGAGCGACTGGCGCTTCCCCAGGAGCCTATGAAACAGCAGATAGGAGAGCGACAGCCGCGAGAACAGCGAAATGGCCAGGATGACCAGGATCAGGAGTGGGTAGGTGAAGAGAGACGCCAAGGACATTGTGCCGCCCAGGCTGAGGAAGAAGAACGGCCCGAGGAAGATGTTGCCTACAAAAAAGATGGGCTTCTTGTACTGTTGGATGACCCTGTCCGGCAGAACCTGCTTGACCGCAACGCCGCCGAAGATGGCCGCCACGACGCCCATGTTCTCGAACCCTCTTGCCCCGAAGTAGATGAAGGCGAACAGAATCATGAGGATCGCAAATGGGAAAACGAACGACTCGCTCGGCACCTTCTCCAAGTAGCGTCGAGTCACCTTGCCCGCTAGAGACAGAAGGATTGTCGCCAGCAGTATTCCGGCCAGCGACAGCACGATGATGATCGAATTCTGCGATACGGTGTCTTGAGAACCGCTGGCAGTGAGTGCGGGCAAGGCGATGACGAGCGCCAGGGCCAGGACTTCAAAGATGTCGTCGAACACGCCAATCCCCAGCGCCAGTTGTCCAAAGCGCGTCTTCTCGAGCCCAAATTCCTTCAGGATGGCAAGCAGCACCACCTCGCCGACGGTGCCAAAAGCGATTCCGGCTATCAGCGCCACGATGAAGGAATGGCTTACAAACTCCGGAAACACAAAATAGAAGAAGAGGGCCAGTAGCAACCCCTCAGTCAACGTGAGCAGGATGTCTCCCCCGACGATGTAACGCCCCAGCTTTCGGACCTGGTCGATTTCGAGGTCGATGCCGATGGTGAACAGGAAGAACAGCATTCCCATTCGCGACAAGAAGCGGAACGTGTCGCTCTCCATCACGCCCTTGAAGAGGCCCAGTCCAGAGAGGACCATCCCCAACACCACAACGGTGAACATCCACGGCATGCGCAAGTGCTTGTTAATCGCATACCCTACGGTGGCGATGACCAGACAAGTCAAGGTCGCGAGTAAGAAGATCTCCATGTACCTGACTCCTACCAAACAGGATTTGAGTGTTCAGATTCGTCGAATTCATGAATCCAAGCGCCATTGGGGCGACTGGAGTCTGGCTGTTATGCTGTCGTCGTGCGGGCCTGCCGCCACGCCCCCAGGAACACCGAAAAAGCCGGCATGCCGGCCACCGGGATGATCGTGAATGCCGTCTCCAACAGCTCTTGCTCACTGGCCCCGGCGTGGAGCGCCCCGGTGACGTGCATGACCGTCGCTTCGCGGTCGTGCTGGGCGGCCGTGATCGCGGCGTGGATCAGAAACTTGTGCTTCTTCGACAGCGCCCCGTCATTCAGCGTCAGCTCGTGCAAGCGCAGGAAGGCGGCACACAGCGCCGGGTCCTTCTCGTTCAAGAAAGCCACCGGGTCCAGCACCTTGCCGAACTCCTCCCCAAAGGCGGCCAAGGCCTCGTCGGTCGGGTCAGTCAAGTCGTTGATCATGGCACCTCTCCTTGAAGCTGTTGGTCCTTCTTTGTCTGGCGTAGCCGGAGTACAGGCTGCACCTGGGCTGAGTGCCAACCGGCCGCAGGTACGCAATGGCCACTAACTCTCCGCGTATCGTGTCAGCAGAGTGAGACAAATCGCGGCTGATCTCCTTACCCGGATTGGCCCTCCAGCGGAATGCCAACCCAAGATTGCCTCACGCCAGGACTACATCCAGAATCAGTATTAAGGCCGCGACCCCCAATAACAACACACCAAATACAAGTTTGATGCTGCGTGGTTTCAGTCGGGTGGACATGAAGCGCGAGCCAGAAGAACTACCGACGAACACCGCCACGACGCAAGAAACCCAAACTATCCAGTTGGGTTGTGCGGCGCTAGCTATATGTGAGATAAGACTTGAAACCCCAGAGGCCGTTACCACAAGCGCCGAAGTGGCGGCGGCAGCTTGGGCGTCTAGACCGGCCATGTACAGCAATGGGACAGCGAAACTACCGCCACCGCGCCCGATCATGCCCGCGATGGTCCCCAGTCCCGCCCCCGCAAGCAAGCCCATCACCACGCGCCCTCTAGCGGACATATTCCCTCTACTGGGCTTCCAGCCAGAGATCATCAAGACGCCCGCGGCAGCAGTAAACAGAGCAAAGAAGACCAGCAGCGGTTTGACCGGGAGTCGCACATTGAGCCACACACCGAATGGAGCAAAGCAAATCATGGCGATGGCAAAGGGGATAGCAGCGCCCCAGGCAATTAGACCTCTACGCCAGTACGTGACCGTCGCCGTAGCACTGTTGACTACATTCAGCAGCATACCCAACGGTACGGCTTCCGTCTTGAAGTCCATTCCCATCCACATGAGAATAGGGATATAGAGCTGAGACCCACCCATGCCCAGCATGGAAAAGGCGAAAGCGATAGCGAGAAAGATCGGTGGGGCCAGATAGAAGGTGTCTATTGTCGTGGCTCCCAAAGCGGTGGCTCCGGTTGTTTGGACAGACTCTCGTAGGCGATAAGTGATGAACCGCAAGTTGATGGGTTCTCCACAGGGTCGCGCGCGGTCCCGCTCGGGGCGCAGCGCGTCGCGCGGTAGGCAACTCGGATCATGTTCACGCCGCTGGTCCCATTTCGTTGATGGCCAAGAACGTCTCATCCGGTTTCCGGTCGTCAAGCGCCTGGTGCGGCCGGCGCCCGTTGTAGAACCGGAAGGAGCGCACCAGCCCCATGCGGCACTGCAGCGTTTTCACGTGTCGGCGATCCACGGCCAGCTCCGCGCGCTTGAGCATCGAAGCGAGCTTGCGCGCCCCCAGGAACGAATGCGCGAGGCGCAGCTCATCCAGCCGGCGCATGAGCGCCAGATCCGCCGCGCTCACTGGCCGGGCACTTGTGTCCGTGCAGGCCAATCCAAGCCTATGTACTTCATCGTTTCGAGTCATGCTGAATACTCTCCTCGCGGGTTTCCCCACCCCCTTTCCTTGGGGGGAGAGTCTAATCGCCAATCAGAGCGGTTTTCTTGTAGCCAGAGCATGGGATGCAGACCTTTCATACACTTCTCACATATATCCCAAGAGTTTCACCAGGAGTTGCGCGGCCAGCGCCCACATGAGCAGGCCGAGCCCCACCTTGATCATTCTGGGTTCGACTCTCATGCTAACCCTCGCGCCAAGGTTCCCGCCGATGAGAACGACAATGCCAGTCGCGGCGATCAAGGGAAGATCGAGACGGTGAGAAGACGCATGGCCAATGATCCCGGCCAGCGCGGAGAAGGAGATGATCAAGTGCGACGCCCCCGCGGCGAACTTGGTTGGATACTTGCAGATGTAGGTCATGAAGGGAACGATCAATATGCCGCCGCCCACTCCCAGCAGGCCGGAGATGACGCCCACCACGATACTGAACACCACGATGAGCGCATACATGGCGGGGGACTGGCTTGTTGGAGGCTCTTCTGCAGCCTTCCCCTTTTCCCAGTAGGCATAGACCATCCGCGCCCCCAGAACCACCAGGAAAACCACGAACAGCCACAGGAGGACGGCGGTATTGACAAACTTGGATAGCGCCCCTCCCGCAAAGGCGCCCACGACGATACCCGGCACGAACATGAAGGACGTCTTGAAGTCGATCATCTTGTTCCGGTAAAAGATGTACCCCGCAGACAGCGAGGTAATTAGGTTCAGAACCAGCGAGGTGGACGTGGCGATGAGCACCGTGTAGCCAAGCAGAATGAGCATAGGGGAGTAGACCGATCCTCCGCCCTGGCCAAACATCGAGAATATGAAAGCCAACAGAAAGGCAAAGAACACGGCCAACAGCAACGTAGAGTTGATATCCATCATGTTGGTCCTCTCTCCTTTCGATCACGTCGTGTCAGCCAACTGAACCATCCGCACGCTGAGCAGGCAATTCACGCAAGCGCCTTCCCTCTCCTTTCGCGTGGAACACTCTGACGCCGTGGCGCGCGGCAGCTCGCGAAGTTCATCTACCCGAGTCTGGCCTTCCGAAGTCCTGAGGACTTCGGAAGGCTGCTGACTCTACCGCTCAATCAGAGCAGGCTTTTCGTAGCCGGAGCAGGGAATACACACCGGCTGCCCGTCCTTCATGCGCAAGTAGCGGTCAAAGACGTACTCGCCGCACACACTGCACTTGGTCTTGTTGAACGAACCTTTGACTGGCGCATACTTGAAATCGGGTTTGGCTTCCACTTTGAAGGTGGTCGCATCAGGTTGGTCGTAGAACCACTCGATCACCTCGCGGCGCACCTCCAACGGGATTTGCGAAGGCTCGATGCCCTTCTTGCGGTAGACAAAGAACTCGAACTTGCCCATCGCGTCTACGAACTCTGGCAGGAGGGAATAGCGCACCGCGCCCTTCTTGGGGTGATAGAAAGTCGCCGCCAGTTTGCCGTAGAAGGTCTTGGCCATCAGCACCTTGCCATAGGTGGCGCCAGTGACGACTTGCAGGCCGTCCATCATGCAGGTTTGCGGGTGGCCTTCGCCCAGTTCGGGGAAGACAAAGAAACCGTGGTCGGGTTCCTTCTCAACGCCCAGGTATTCCAGGGCGAGTTTACCCATACGGTAGCCGATGGGCATGAAGGGGCACTCGTGAGCATGAAACTCAAAGGCCCATTCAGGGGGGATGTGTTCCGTAGTCATATGAAATCTCCCTTTCGCTTTTCCCTTCTCCCAGCGGGAGCGGGGTTGGTAGTGAGGTTTGCTAGAACAAAGGGCAAATCCTCTTGGCTGCCATCAGCCACCACAAGATGCCCATCGCTCTATTGAGCGTCTGCTTGGCAGCTTGGTCTTCATCCACTTCAAGCCGACGATGGCACCCGCCGCCCTCACTGCCGTGATGCCGATAAGCAGCGAGTCGAGGCCGCCTGCGCCCGCGGTGACATCAATAGCGGGGCTCAGGGGTCGCTCGCTGTTCTGCGCCCTGAAGAACAACATCATCGCGCCGGGAAGTACCAAGAATGCCGTGAACAGGGCCAACAAGGGTTTCTTGTCTACAAAGGGAGAAAGGCGCGCGCCGAGCGGGGCAAGGATCACGGCCGTAGTCCGCACCGGCACGCCCATGTGCCAGTTGATGAGCCTCCCGCGCCAATCGTTGATCGTGGCAAACAACTGGCTGACGACGTTCAACAGCAGTGCCGTCGGCGGGGCTTCGGCCAGCGGCACAAACAGGAACGCCGCGCCCACCCCGGCCCTTGCCAACAAGCCGGAGAAGACAAACACAAGCATCGCTCTTACAACGTAGACGGTGACGGACATGGCACAGCCGGTCCTTTGAACATGGCTACGCCCTCCAGCCTAGGCGGCCGGCGGGCGGCTGTTGACGCTTTCTGCCGGCCTCTCGCCGGTCTGCCCCGCTGCGGCCAGGCGCATCGCCTGGCCGTTCAGATAGCGGTAGAACAGGCCGGCGACAAGCATCTGCACGATGAACGCCAGCGCCACCGGCAGCCCGGCCAGTCTGGAGAAGCTCGCAAAGGCCAGACCCACTGCGATGGGCAGGTTCTTCATGCCCGACGAGTAAGTTATGGCGATGCGCTGCGGCCAGTCGAAGGCGAAACGCCCCAGCCAGTGAGGTACCAGGAACCCCAGCGGGAAGATGAGCAACACCGCCCCTAGCAGCGCGGGCACCAGTGACCATCGATCCCGAATCAGCGGCACATTGACGTTGCACACGGCAAACATCAACAGCACCGCCGTCAGCGCCGACAGCGCCGGCATCAACGGCAGGTAGGGCTGGGGGTTCCAGAAGCGGTCGGCCAGCCAGCGGGCAGCCAACCCCAGCAGCAGTGGCATCAATAGGATGACGGCCAACTGCTGGAACATGGCCCAGGGATCAATATGAACCGACGAGCCAGCGAGCAACACCATCAGCGGCGGGATGAGGAATGGCCCCAGGACCATCGTCAGAGCATTGATGGCCATCCCCAGGGGCACGTCGCCCTTGAGCAGTGCTGTCCATACCGCGGCCATCCCGGCGCAGGGCACGACACCGACCAGGATGATTCCCGTGGCCAGTTCCAGATCGCTGACCAGCAGGCGGGCCAGCACCCAGCACAGCAGCGGCATGTAGATGAAATTCAGCGCCAATCCGGTCATCACGGCGACCGGCTGGCGCGCCACCAACGCGAACTGGCGCGGCGTGATGGTCAGGCTAATGAACAGGATCATCAAGAAGGTGAGCGCTTGGGAGTATCCCTGCACCGCCTTGCCCGGGCTGGTCGTCCACAACCCCAGCAGCAGACCGACGATCACGGTGGCGGTGATGATGACCTGGTAATTCTTGCGGATGAACTCGGCAAGTCGCATCTTCATGCTTTTCTCTTTCTTCTCGCTTGGAGCCATGCCTCGTGCCTCACACACGACCGGGGAGGCAATAGGGCCCCCTCCACAGACTCAAAGTTGCGATCACCCCGCAGGAACATGCCGGCCGTCACCTCCGTGGCTCTCAGGATGGCGGTGGGCACGATGCAACGGCTGCAGCACACGTCCTTCGCGGCCGGGGCATAGATTCGCGTCCTATTTAGCGGGCGACACGTGTCGTGCGCCACATCCGCCTCCCCCGCTCGTCGGCCGCGCCTAACCCAGCCATGGCAAGGAGACAGGAGAAGACGAATGCTGCCACGGCCGAAACGACACAGAGCCAGGAGGACATGCCTAGCCCGCCTGCCCCACAAGGATTCCCAGGACTGCCTCGATCCGAGCCGCCCCGCGATGGCCCACCATCACGACCTGATCGTTCACGACGAGCACGGGAGTGCTCATCACGCCGTAGCGCAGGATCTCCGCCGCGTCGCTCACATACTCCATGTGCGCCTCCCAGCCACGGTGGGCCAAGATTGATTCCACATCGGCTTTCATGCGCACACAGGATGGGCAGTTCATTCCCAGAACGCGTATGTTCATCACAGCACCAGATTGAACAGGTAACCGGTCAGGATGATGGCGATTGCCACCACTCCAACAAAGACGGCAATCAGCTGCGGCTTGAGCACGCGGCGCAGGATGACCATCTCCGGCAAGCTCAGCCCAACTACGGACATCATAAAGGCCAGCACCGTGCCCAGCGCTGCGCCTTTCTCCATCAGCGCGTGGACAATGGGGATGACGCCCGCTGCGTTGGAGTAGAGCGGCACGCCCAGAATCACCGCCGCGGGAACCGACCACCAGGCCCTCTTGCCCAGGATGCCCGCCAACGCGCTTTCGGGTACGTAGCCATGAATCCCCGCGCCGATGGCGATGCCGACCACGACATACAACCAGACCTTGCCGACGATTTCCTTGGTGCT
>Ga0315286_10002717_pt1 | contig 16558 bp, 11 predicted proteins | sample YL17G10_0_MG_FD_205038 | JGI IMG/M metagenome (GOLD analysis project Ga0315286, IMG submission 205038) | Sediment microbial communities from Yellowstone Lake, YNP, Wyoming, USA - YL17G10_0 | ecosystem: Environmental > Aquatic > Freshwater > Lake > Sediment | place: USA: Wyoming | collected...
TATGCAACAGGACGTGAGGGGCGGGGCGCGTCAATGTGCGAGGACCGGGTCGGCGGCAGGCTGGGTATCGGCAGCGGCTTTTGAGAGCTTGCCGATGAGCGCGGTCACCGCGGGGTCGGACTTGATCCGGTCGTCCAGCGGGATCAGCTTGGCGACGGCGTGAGTGAGCTGGTATCCGCCGCCGGCGCGGGCCGCGAGCAGATCGACGCGGCCGGCGTACTGGAGCTCTTCGCCCGCCTGGACGATGAGGACCTCGCGGCCCGAGGGACCCTTGACACGCATCCCCTTGATGAGGAGGGAATGGCTGTGGCTTCCGATGATCAGGTCGATGCCATCGACCTTGGCGGCGAGGTCCACGTCGCGATCGAGGCCGATGTGGGTGACGGCGACCACGAGATCGGCCTGTCTGCGAAGTCTGGGGACGAGACGGGCGGCGGTCTTGATAGGGTCGGCCACATCGATGGCCCAGGAGGTGGGAAGCTCTTCGCGGAGCGAGCAGAGGCCGAAGAACGCGATCTTGAGGTCGCCGGCTTTCTCGATGATGTAGGGGTCGGCGACGTGTCTGTCGGTGGCTTTGACGGTGAGGTTGGAGGTCAGCGTTCTGAACTTGCCCTCGGCGACACGCTCCTGGATGGCGGGCAGGCCCACGTAGAAGTCGCCGTTGCCCGGCGTCCAGAAGTCGAAGCGGAGCTGGTTCATGATGGCGATGTTGGCCTGGCCGCGAGTCAGCGTGGTCAGGTCGTCGCCTCTGGAGAATTCATCGCCGGCGTGGACGAGGAACACGCGATCGGCGGTGTTGGATTTACGGAGATCCTTGACGACGGTCGACAGGCGCGCATACCCGCCGACGCCTCGGTTGCCGTCGCCAAAGCCCGATACCTGCCCATGAACATCGTTGATGTGCATGAAGATAAGCCGTAGCGAGTCGGGTTGTGTCGCAGGGACGCCGGCGGACAGAAACGTGCCAAGAGCGAGAAGGAACAGGGGGATCAAGCGGATGCTTGCTTTGCGGAGACTCATCGATGCCCTCCGGGTTGCGATGTCTGCTTCGATGCCGGCTTCAGTTTACCAGGATGGAGGCGGCTTTCGAGCCGACTCTGAGCTGATGCGAGCCGGCGGGGAGCCTGACGGTGAAATCAATCTTCGCGGCGGCGTTTAAGGCCGTCGGCGCGACGAACGCCGAGTCGATGGGCTTCTCGTCGACGAAAAGGCTCACGCGGCTGCCGTCAATGAAGGTGTTGGCGATGGTGGCAGTGACCGTAATCGGATCGCCTGCGGTGGCGGCCATCTTGGGGACCTCCAGCGCCGTGCATTGGAAATCGGTGAGGATGTTCCACCCTCCGACCTGCACCGCCGAGACCGTGCCGCCCAGGTCAGAGGTCGCCAGCGCGGCCGTGAGCTGCTTTGACTCGCCGGGCAGCAGTGAAAAGTAGTTGTCAGACCAAAGCACCGGCAGAACCTCCTCCCCGCCGCGGCCCTTTGTGGCGGCGAGCTGGACGAAAAAGGCCAGCTTGGTAGAAGGGTTCCTCACGGTCACCCGAAGAAGGGTGTTCTCGCCCTGCTGCTCAACACTGTGCGAGGTCTCCAGCCCCACCATGGGGAGCGACGCAAGAGCTTTGAGGTCGTCGGACTTGTCCCTGGGCAGCCAGTAGAAGTTGTCGGCGACAACCTGGTTTTTCCCGTCGCGAAGGTCGAGCGCGACGAAGTACACCTCCGTCAACTCCGGCAGCTGGGGCATCGTGAACACGTCACGGTAGGAATTGGGCGCAACATCCGCCTTCGCCTCCTTCTCGTACAGCAGTTTCATATCCAGGTCGTACACGCGGGCGCGGGCGGTCAGATGGCTCTGCGCGGGAAGCTGATTATTGATGATGGTGACGGTGGGCTCCAGAAGGCTAAGCTGGATGTGAAGGGGGCGGCAGGCCTTCTTGATGTAGTAGTAGCTGACCATGGGCTTGAGATACCAGTCAAAGATCTGCCACTGGACGCCCGGCCAGCAGTCATTGATCTTCCACTGCGTAAAGCCGCTGGTGATGTCCCACATGCGGTGGTGGACGGCCTCAAACATAGCGCGGTGCTGGTCGGCGGTGGTGAGGTGGCCCTTCCAGCAGTAGTCGGCAACGGTCTTGGGCTGCCCGTGCAGGCGGCGCAGGGCCGTGTCGTACGGGCGGTAGTAGTGATTCGCGCCGTGGTGGGCCCAGTCTTCATTCAGCGGGAATGGGGCGTCGCTTGACGTCTTATCGATGTCTGGCAGGAATTTCCGCAGGCTGCTGATGGGGGGCAGCGAAGCCGAGCCGTTTTCGAGCTGAAACATCCAGTTGCGGCTTTCTCGCACCCATTGGTAGTAGGTCGAGGGCTCCTGCCAGCCGTACGACTTGGGGCCCAGGTCCGTCATGCCGGTCGGAAGGTCTTTTCTGAACCAGCCCGGGGCGTCTTTGCGGTCGTCCGGGAAGTAGGCCGAGGGGATGTGGAATCGTGTGCCGTCCAGGGCCAGGATGTGTTTCCGCCACATCTCGTAGACGTCCTCACGCGTGTCGCCTTCATTCATCGCCATGTACATGACGAGGCTCGGATGGTTGCGGTACCGCTTGACGAGGTCGACCGTACACTTCTCCAGGAGGTCCAGGTCCGCTGGGAAGCCGGAGCCCGGCTTGAGCCACATGCACGCATAGAAGCAGTTGCCAAACAGCACGCCGAGCTTGTCGCAGGCTTCGAGGAACTCGTCGGGGGGGTTGGGGATGTCCTCGAAGAAGATGAGGTTGAGGTTGGCCTCGGCGTAGTAGCGGATTTCGTTTTCCATGCGGCGACGGTCCCAGTCGAACAGAATCTCTGGCTGAACGTAGCCGCCGCGGCAGAAGATCCGCTGGCCATTGATGAACACCCGTCGGCCATGCCAGCCGTCAAGCTGATAAAGCTCTGTCGTGAGCTTGCGCACGCCGAAGGTGATCGTCTGCGAGTCGGACACGCCCGACGGGCATTCGAAGGTGAGTGCAAGGCGGTACAGGTTCTGGGGCCCATAGCTGACGGGCCACCACAGCCGCGGGTTCTCAATGATTGGAGCAGGGCTGAAGAAGACTTCTTTGGATTGGCGGGGGGCGAGGGTGACGGGTGTCTGGAAGGTCTGGCCGGTTTGGAGGATGGTGGCTTTGAGTATGCCGGTCTGTGGGGAGTCGGTGGCGTTGGCGAGGGTGGCGGTGACGTTGAGGGTGGCGCGGTCGGTTTTCGGTAGCGGCAGGTCGGTCGTGATGAAGGGGTCGCGGATCACGACGGGGCCGGTGATCTCCACGTACACATCCTGGCAGATGCCCATGTTGCGGTCCGGCACCGTCGGCATGCAGTCGTAGCCGATGGTCATCACCTCGGTGACGTCCTTCATGATTTCCTTGAAGAAGGAACGCTCCGGGCCGAAGACTTTGAGCTGCTGGTCCGGCGTGCCGGGCGTATCCACCCCGTGAATCCGCACCGCCAGGGCATTGATCCCGCCCCTCGCCGCCCCGGTAACGTCGAACGCAAATCGCCGGAACATACCCGCCATGTCCGTGCGGCTGGCGATCTGCTGCCCGTTGAGGTAAACGTCCGCCCGGTAGTTGATGCAGTTGAAGTGCAGCCAGACTCGCCTGTCCTTCGCCAGATCGGGCAGCGCAAATTCGGTGCGGTACCAGTAGGGGTCTTTCCAGGGGTTGCGCTTGTCGGGGAGGTAGCTGTACCGCGAGAGATTGTGCTTCCGGTTGAACTCATCGGAGGCGTCGGGGATGAGGTAGCAGTTGAGGCCGATGCGGAGGTCCGGATAGACGCCGTTCTTGATCAGGGCGTTGAGAACCGTGCTGGGAACGGAGGTGGGATACCACTGGTCCGGCCTGAAGGTGGAGGTGGAGATGGCCCGGCCGTCTTCTTTCACCAGCGAGGAGGACGTGAGGAGCCAGCGGTCTTTGAGGTTGATACGCTCAGTGGCCAGGTCGGGCACCTGGGCGGCGACGGCGCTGCTGGCAAGAGCGGCCACAATGATGATCCCGGGGAGGAGCGTTCTGGGCATGCTGGGCCTCCTTCTTGGTGCGCCCACTATCGTCTACTCATGAGGGAGCGTATCGGTTACGCTTTAGATGTCGAGGAGGCGGCCCATGAAGACGTGGCGCGGACGCTGGATGTGGCTGGCGGCGGTAGCGGGGATGATGCTGGGGGTGCATGCCGGAGGGGCGCAGGACACAGGCCTGCGCGCTGTCGTCGAAGCCGACTGGACAGCCCAGGAGAAACGCTTCGACCGCAAGCCCGATGATGCCGCGGCGATCGCCGACGCCATCAGGCGAGCTAAAGCGCTGCTCGATGACCTGCGGGGGATGGGCGCGGCGGTGTCGCAGGAAACGGTGGCAATCGCAGGGCTTGAGACCGAAGCGAACAAGCTTGACCGATTGGATGACGCGGGCCGGCTGACGCTGTATCGCAACGTGCGATGGGCAGCCCGCACCGCGGCGTTCCGGAATCCGCTGATCGCCGGCAAACCCATCGTGTTCATGCAGCGCCGGCGATTCATCTGCCAGATGCTCCATGAGTACCTGGGGTATTACTACGACGGCATCTCCGGCGGGGGGGTCTATGTCCTCGATAGGCCCGGCATGTCGCTGCAAGCGCGCGACCTGATCAGGGGCCGCCTGCCCGAAGGCAACTACACCACGCTCTCCCTGAGTTACGACGCCAAGACAGTGTATTTCGCATTTGCGCCCAAGGACCTGCCCAAGCCGGATTTCTACAAGCCGGAGAACGGACGAAGATACTTCCATGTCTTCGCCATGAACGCCGACGGGGCCAACCTTCGGCAGTTGACCGACGGGCCGGTGGACGATTTCGATCCGTGCGAGCTTCCCGACGGCGGCGTGGCGTTCATGTCCTGGCGTCGTGGCGCGGGGTTTGTCCGGTGCAACAACCCCTGGGAGCCGCTGCCCGCCTATACGCTTCATCGCATGGACGCCGACGGGAGGAACATCCGCACCCTGTCGTTTCACGAAACCAACGAATGGCACCCCAGCGTCCTCAACGACGGGCGAATCGTCTACATACGTTGGGATTATGTGGATCGGTCGGCCGCGAATTACCACGGGCTGTGGGTGAGCAATCCCGATGGCACCAATCCCTCGGCCCTGTGGGGGAACTACACCGAGCGGATCAACGCGTGCTATCAGCCACGCGCTATACCAGGTTCGAACAAGATCATGTTTGTGGCGGGGGCGCACCATGCGGTCGTTGGCGGGTCGCTGGTGATGGTCGACCCGCAGCGCGCTCGGCTCAACCCCAAGTCGGGGGAGGATGAATTCGGGGGCATCGAGGTTCTCACGCCGGAGGTGTGTTTTCCGGAGTCGGCCGGCTGGCCGAAGGGTTTCTTCCACGGGCCGTGGCCGCTCTCCGATAAGTATTACCTGGTGGCCTTCGGGTATGACGTGCTGCCGGGAATGAGCTCCGGCAACGGGAAGGACTCGCCGACGGGGCTGTATTATCTCGACCGGTTCGGAAACAGAGAGCTGCTGTACCAGGCCGCCGGCATATCAAGCATGTATCCGATACCACTAGCGGCCCGGGAGAAGCCCCCGGCCCTGCCCAGCCTCGTGAACCCCAGCCTCGGCGACGAGGGGGAGTTCGTCCTGACCGACGTCAGGCGCAGCCTGATGGGCATGCCTTCGACCCGCCCGATCAGCGAGCTGCGCATCTTCCAGGTGCTGCCAAAAACCACCCACATTGCCAATCAGCCGAAGATCGGGCACGCCAACGCCGAAAGCGCACGCATGCTCCTGGGGACCGTGCCCGTCGAACTCGACGGGTCGGCGTATTTCCGCGCGCCGGCGAAAAAGCCGCTCTATTTCCAGGCCGTCGACGAGACGGGCAAGGCGGTCCATACCATGCGCAGCGTCACCTACCTCCAATCCGGAGAACGCCGGGGGTGCGTCGGGTGTCACGAGCCCGCCAGCACCGCGGGCGTCGCCCGCGCGACCGCGGCCCTGCGCCGCCAGCCTTCCACAATCCAGCCCGCCCCCGATGGCACCCGCCCCTTCAGTTACACACGCCTGGTCCAGCCCCTGCTCGATCAACGTTGCGTACGCTGTCACGATGGAAGCATCGGCCAGGGCAAGAGCCGCCTGCTCCTCACGGGCGATCCAGCGGCCAAGGGGCCCTTCACCCGCTCCTACGACAGCCTGCGCCCCTATGTCAAGTGGTACGAATGGGGCGGTGAAAGCATCGACAGAATCGCCACCCGCCCCGGGCACGGCCCCGCCAGCGACAGCCCGTTGACCGCGATCCTGGACGATCCCACCCACGCCAATGAGGCCAGGCTCACCGATAGCGAACGCCGCCGCCTCTACATCTGGCTTGACGGCAATGTCCCGTTTTATGGGACCTACAGCAAAGAGGAACAGGCCGCCCAGAAACGCGGCCAAACCGTCCGCGAGCCCCAGGTCCAGTGACGCCGCGCCCGTAGTCATCCTCGCGCCGAGTCGTTACCATGCGATGACCTATGGGTAATCCGCTCGGCACACTCTGTATCGTTCTGCACGGACACCTCCCCTACGTCCTTCACCACGGGACCTATCCGCATGGAGAAGCCTGGCTTTACGAGGCGGCGGCAGAAACGTACCTGCCCATCCTCGACATGATCGGGGAAGTCGCGCTCCATCGCGCGCGGCCCGCGATGACCATCGGCCTCACCCCCGTGCTCCTCGAACAACTCGCCCACGAACGCTTCAAGACCGGCTTCGTCGAGTATCTCACCGAACGCCGCGAGCGCGCCGCCTCTGACCGCAAGGGCTTCGAGAAAGAAAACAACCTCCATTTCGCTTACCTGGCCACACGCTGGGAGCAGTGGTACCAGACCTGGCTCGACCGCTTCGAGCAGATCGGGCGAGATCTCCCGGCTGAGTTCGCCAAACGCTGCCGCGAGGGGCATATCCAGATCCTCACCAGCAACGCTACTCATGCGTACATGCCGCTCCTCCTCAACGACGAGGCCATCAGGGCCCAGATGGCGTGCGGGACCGCGACGAGCGAAAAGCGGCTCGGATTCAAGCCGCGCGGTATGTGGCTCCCCGAGTGCGCCTACCGCCCCACCTGGGACCACTGGATGCCCAGCGTCCTCTACGACAACCCCCGCTACCGCCCAGGACTTGAAACCTTCATGCCGGCCGTCGGTGTCACCCACTTCTTCGTCGATACCCACATGGTCACGCGCGCTCAGCCGCTCGGCGTCATCGAGAAAAACAGTTTCCGGCAGATCTCCGAGGCCCAGCTTCACTGGGATCACCGCCGCGGCTGGCGCCATCCCCTCGAGGGAGTGGGCGTGATCTCCCAGCCGCAGATGCCCCAGGCCTATGCCTTTCCCCGCCACCCCGGTGTCTCCGAGCAGGTCTGGTCGGGCTCCATCGGGTACCCCGGCGATGGCGTGTACCTGGAGTTCCACAAAAAGCACAACGAGCGCGGCCTGCGGTACTGGAAGGTCACCCACAACAAGGCGGGCCTCGGCGACAAACACCCCTATTACCCCGACGACGTCCCCGGAAAAGTCTTCGCCCAGGCCCAGCATTTCATCGGCGTGGTCAAGCACGTGCTCGGCGAGTACCAGTTCGCCACCAATCGCCAGGGCGTCTGCGTGGCATCGTTCGATGCTGAACTCTTCGGGCACTGGTGGTTCGAGGGGCCCCGCTTCCTCCGCGACGTCATCATGACCCTCAGCCGCGATCCCGATGTCAAGCTCATGACGGCCGAGGAGGCCTTGTACCATCACCCGCCCGACAAGGCCATACGCCTCCCAGAGGGTTCCTGGGGAAAGAACAGCGACCATTCGGTCTGGATCAACGACCGCACCCGTTGGATGTGGGAGATCGAGTATCGCGCCGAGTGCCGCATGCTCAAGCTCCTCCACGAGTTGCCCTGGCAGAGCAATGACCAGGTACGCAAGCTCATGCAGCGCGCGGGACGAGAGCTGCTGCTCCTGCAGGCCAGCGACTGGCCCTTCGTCGTCCACTCCCACGGGGCCGTCGACTACGGCATCCAGCGATTCGGCGGACACGCCACCCAGTTCGACCGGGCCACCCTGATGGCCGAGGAGGTCACCGCCGGGCGCAACCTCGACGCGCTCCGGCAGATCGAGCTGACGGAGATGGACTCCCACGACAGCATCTTCCAGGAAATCGACCTGAACTGGTGGATGTGAGGCGGCCTTGCCCCCTCACGAATCACAGTCATGACCATGAGTGTTGACGCCCCAAGCCTTGCCGCCAAACCTGCCCTCGGATAGCTTGCACCCAAGCGGAGGTCATCGCCTATGAGGCTACTGTTCAGTCTGGCCGCGGCTTTCTCTATGATGATGGCGATCGCGGGCTGTGGAAACACCGGGGGAAGCGCCAAGCTCAAAGCCCAGGATTTCCAGCAGTCGCAGGCCAAACCGCCGACCGTCGCGCCGACGACGCAGCCGGCGCCGACGCCCGTGAACGTCCCCCCACCCAATGACACGCCTCCGCAGCCGCCCGCCGGCCCCCGCAACGCCGGCCTGCCCGCGACACGGCCCCTCTCCTCCGGAACCTTCCTCATCGTTGGAACCCTCGTCGCGGAAGCCAACGGCCAGCCCATCTACGCCGACAAGGTCCTCTCGAAGATCGACGAAGCCCTCGGCATCAAGGCCCAGACACTCGGACCACGCGAGTATCGCCTCGCTGCAATCGACCTGATCAACCGCCAGATCATGGAGGACATCACCAACGAGCTGGAATTCGCGGCCGCCCAACGCAATGTCAGCGAGGAGGACCGCCAGATCGCCACTGGCCTCACCGTCCAGTTCCGCCAGAAAGAGATCACCAGGGCCGGCGGTTCCCTCGCCGTCGCCCGGGCGCGGACGGCCGCGGAGGGCATCGACTTCGACGAAAAAGTCAATGAAGAGTACCGCCGGAACCTCATCCGCATTTACTACGCCAAGAGAGTCTTCCCTAAAGTGCAGGTGTCGGCCGAGGACATGCGACGCTTCTATGACAAATACCTCGACGAGCTCTACACCGAGAAATCCGCCGTCCGCTTCCGCGTCATCCGCATTGGCATACAGGAAACCGGCTCGGTCCAGGATGCCTGGGAAAAAGCCAAACGCGTTCACGACAAGGCCACCCGAGGCGAGAATTTCGGTGACCTGGCGGCGGCCCAGAACGACAACCGCACCTGGGCTCGCTATCGCGGATACATGGACGTCAGAAAAGACGCCGCCGGCCAGCCCCTCAAGGACGAAACCGGCGAGTTCCTCGGCGCCTGGGTCGATAAGGGGTCGCTCAAGCTTGAAGACCTCGAAAAAGCCGTCTTCGCCCTGAACATCGGCCAGGTGACGACGATCATCGACGCCGGCGAAGGGCTCTACATCGCCAAGCTCGAGGAGAAAAAAGTCGGACGCGTCAGGGCCTTCGAGGAGGAGGCCGTCCAGGCCGACGTCCGCGACCGCATGACCAAGGAGCAGCGGGCCGAGCTCCGCCGCAAAGAGCAGAGAAAGCTCCTCGACGCCGCCGTCACCCGCACCGATCAGAAAATGGTCGACGTCGCTGTCGAAATGGCCATGCAGAAATACGCCATCTGGGGCAAGGGCGAGTGACGGGCATTCCCGATCTGTGATCTGCATGGGGGCGCATCCGGTCGTCGGCTTCCCACAAGGTGGGGGGGGGTGACAGCCTTGGCCTCTGCATCGCCCCCAGGTCAGGATTTCGCTTGACCTCTGTGCCGTATCACACTAACTTGCGAGCATTCAACCAGGAGGAGCAACCATGAAAAGCGAGAGGCTCGGCTGGTTCATCGCGGGGCAAGTCCTGGCGGGAGCGTCGTGCGCCTCCGCCCAGATCAGCTATCAGGCCGTCGCTCTGAGCGGGCAGCAGGCCCCGGGGACCGGCGCCCGGTACAGGGCCTTCTCCGTGCCCATCCTGAACAACGCGGGAGAGGTCGCTTTCAGCGCCTGGCTGGATGCTGGCGGCGGGCCTGCTCAGAATGCAGTCTATGCGGGCCGACCCGGTGCGCTGCAACTCGTGGCTAGGCAAGGCGATGCCGCGCCGGGAATGCCGGAAGGCACGACGTTTGGCGAACCACCTGGATTCTCCGTAGGCGGCATGGTCGTCCATGGGCGCGACGCCTCGGGACAGATCCTGCTGAGCACATGGCTGACCGGGCCGAGCTGCGACCCGCAGGCCTGGGCGCTGTACGCGGGAAGACCAGGTGCGCTGGAACTGGTCGTGCGCCAAGGCCAGGCTGCCCCCGGCACGGCAGGCGCGACGTACAGTGGGCTCTACGACCCGACCATCAATGATGACGGAACCGTGGTCTTCCGCGGCGCGGTGTGGGGGCCAACGGTCACGGGAAAGACCTCCATGGGAATCTGGGCAGGACGACCCGGTGCGATGCAACTGGCGGCGCGCATGGGCGAGCCGGCGGCCGCGCTCACGGGCCTCGCCTACGTGGCCTGCCCCGGGGATGCCGAAACCGACTTCCACAGACTCATGCTCGCAGACAGCGGGCAGATCCTGTTCGAGGGTTTTGCGGCGACCCGGGACCTCGAATCGAACAATTGGGCCGTCTGGGGCGGTTCCCCCGCCTCGCTTCAGGTCCTGGCGCACGCCGGCGACCCGGCACCCGACGCGGGAGATGGCACTCGTTTCACCAATCTCGGTGCGGCGAGGCTCGATCGTTCCGGCATGGCGGTGATGACGACCGATCTCGCCAGCGCCGACGCCGCCGAGGCGGATGCGTCGGCGGTGTATCTCGGGCGCCCAGGCTACATGCGCCTGTCGCTTCGGAATGGTTCGCCGGCGCCGGGATTGGGGGACGGGGCCGTCTTCGAGCGGTTCGTGGACGCGGCTGTCAACAGCTCCGGACAGATCGCCGTCGTCGCTGTGGCAGACGGACGCATGGGCCTGTGGGCCGGGAACCCGGATCATCTCCGCCTCCTCGCCCTGGAAGGCCAGCCGGCGCCCGGGCTGCCGGATCTATGCTTCGAAAGCTCGTTTTACGGAGACTTCGTGGACATCAATGATCTCGGGCAGGTGGTGTTTGCCGCCGAGGTGATCGGCTCTGGGCGGCCGCTTTGGGCCGCCGATTCGACAGGTGGCCCTGTGCTCCTGGCCCGGGAAGGCGGATACCTCGACATCGGCTCAGGCAACATGCGCCCAGTCGTGTCGGTGGCGGATCACGGCTTCTCGCTCAACGACGCCGGACAGGTTGCGTTTACGGTGGACTTTGGGGGATTGTCCGGCGGCCGAGCTCTGTTCCTGGCAACCATCCCCGAACCCGCGTTTCTGCCCCTGCTGGCGGGGATCGCCGTTTTGCTGCCGCTAAGAAGGCTCCGCCCTGCCGCCACAGGTCCAACTCATACGCAGAACACCTCGCCAGGCTGACTCCCATGCCTGCCGCACCGGCAACCACGACTCGGCCATCCGGGGGTGTCGGACCGTTACAGCACCACCCCCGGCGCAATCGACTCGACGATCCGGCTCGCCACCTCCACCGCGGCCAGCCCTTCTTCGGCGCTGACCGCCGGAGGCCGCCCATCGCCCACGCTCGCGACGAACGACTCGAGCTGCGCGCGCAGCGGCTCAACGTCGTCGATCTCCAGCTCCTCCACCTTCACGATGTCCGGGTAGTTGAGCTGCGAAATGTCCTGGATCTGCCCTGAACGGATGCGGGCCGCCGCTTCGCGCACCGCGGCGAGGTTCTCGCTGCGGTAGGCCACCATGCCGTAACGCTTCTGATAATCGATCGAGACGTACGCGTCGCGGCTGAACACGCGCATCTTCCTTTCCGTCTTCAGCGCCAACCGCGAGGCCGTCAAATTTGCCACGCACCCGTTGGCGAACGTGATTCGCGCGTTGCAGATGTCCTCGACCTCGCCGATGACGCCCACCCCAACCGCGTCGATCTTCGCGACCGGCGAGCGCGCCAGGTTCAGCACGATGTCGATGTCGTGGATCATCATGTCCAGCACCACACCCACGTCGATGCTCCGAAACGTCATCGGGCTGATCCGCGTCACCTCGATGAACCGCGGCTCGATGTGAAGACGCTCCATCGCGCGCACCGCCGGGTTGAACCGCTCGATGTGCCCCACCTGCACCACCGCACCCTTCCGCCGGGCCAGTTCGACGATCTCCCGTCCCTCTACAACGTTCTTGGCCAGAGGTTTCTCAATCAGGCACGCGATCCCGGCCTCAAGAAAAAAGCGGGCGACCGCCAGGTGATGCTGCGTGGGAACCGCAATGGTCACCGCCTTGACCTTCGGCAGGAGCGACTGAGCGTCTGAGGCGCTCAGGCAGTGATACTCGGCGGCAACAGCCGCGCCTGCGGCGTGATTCGTGTCATACACCCCGACCAGCTGCACGCCCGGCATCTGCGAGTAGACTCGCGCGTGCAACCTCCCCATCCGCCCGCAGCCGATGACGGCCACGGGCAAACGACCGTTGACGCTTGACGATGCGCTGCCGTGCTGTGCGTTCACTGATCAGAACTCCGGTGGTTCCTCGCGACGGCCATTCACCCGACGCGCAGGGATTCAAGATAGCGACCGTGCTTGCCTAGGTCACGCTGGCGCAGAAACTCGATCATCCGCTTCACGTGCCGGTTCACGCCGTTCATCGTGTCGAACTCGGCCAAAGCCTCCGAGAAAGGCTTCTCATGATAAAACAGCGACCGGCAGACGCCGTTGAGGGCGTCAATGTCCTCGGCGCCGAACCCCGCACGCTGCAGGCCAACCTTGTTCAGGCCCCGCACCACGTCGGCGCCATCCACCTTCACAAACGGCGGCACGTCGTGGTGGACGCGCGCATACGCGCACAGAAACGCGAACTCGCCCACCGTCACAAAGTGGTGGATGCCCACGCCACCCGCCATCGCCACATAGTCTCCAACCACCACATGCCCCGCCACCATGACGTTGTTGGCGATCGTGCAGTTCGACCCCATCTGCACGTCGTGGCCCACATGAGCGTTGACCATCAGCATGTTGCTGTTGCCGACACGCGTCACCCCGCCGCCCTTCTCCGTGCCCGTGTGGATCGTGACCGCTTCGCGGAAGAGGTTCCCGTCGCCTATCTCCAGCCGTGTAAGGTTCCCACGGTGCTTGCGGTCCTGCGGCGACGCCCCGATCACCGCGTTCGGGTAGATCACGTTCCCTTTGCCGATCCGCGTGTGCCCCATCACCGTCACGTTGTTGTGCAATCGGCAGCCGGAGTCCATCGTGACATCCGCGCCGATGACGCAGAACGGACCGACTTCAACATCATCAGCCAACCAGGCCTTCGGATCGACCACCGCTAAAGGGGAAATCTTCATATGTTCACAGCGGCTCCGCATCGACGAGCATGAATTTGATGTCGGCCTCCGCGGCCAACTTGTCCTGCACATAGGCCTTGCATCGCACATGCCCGGTTCGGCTCTTCACTCGCACCGTCAACGCCTCCAGGATCAACTGATCCCCCGGAACCACCGGGCGACGCATCTTCACCTTGTCCATGCTCAGCATCATCGCCACTTTCCCCGTGTGCTCAAGCTTCTGACTCAGCAAGATGCCGCCGAGCTGCGCCATCGCCTCGACAATCAGGACGCCTGGCATGATCGGCGTGCCCGGATAATGACCCTGAAAGAAAAACTCGTTGAAGGTGACGTTCTTGATCCCAACGGCCTTCTGGTCCCCCACGATCTCCAGAACCCGGTCGATCAGCAGCATCGGGTAGCGGTGCGGCAGAATGCGCTGGATGCGGCGAATGTCCAACGCCGCATCCCGCACCAGCATCGACTCGCGATCCACGCTCTGCTGCTGAAGCATCAACTGCCGCACCAGCATGCAGTTCAGCTCGTGACCCGACTTGTGGGCGACGATCCGCCCGCGGACGGGCTGGCCCGCCAACGACAGGTCGCCGATGAGGTCCAGAACCTTGTGCCGCACACATTCGTCCGCGAATCGCCACTCGTTCTCAACCGGCCCTTGCGGGGAAATGACCAGAAGATCCCGCGGACTCAGGTGCCCGCCCAGCCCCCGGGCCCGAAGATCCGGAACCTCGCTCTCGTAGATGAACGTCCGGGCCGGCGCGATCTCCCTGCTGAAATCGTCGCCCGCCAGACGGAACGAGAAAACCTGCCGGCCCACCGGCGGGGGACCTTCGTAATCGAATATGATCTCCAGGTCATCCGTCGGACCCGGCAGAGCCGCCAGCGTCGCGTCCCCCTGTGCGACCTGCACCGGCTTACGGATGATCAGCGGGGTCACGGGCGATTCCTGCTCGACCACGCCCGCTTCCTGCAGTGCTCGAACCAGCGGGCGGCTCGAACCATCGAACGCCGGCAACTCCCCCGCCACTCCACCCGCCAGCGTGATCACCGCATTCTGAATCCCAAGCCCGCTCAACGCGGCCAGGCAGTGCTCCACCGTCTCCACGTGCAGCGTCCCGTTGTGCAGGCAAGTATGACGCGGACGCCTCACTACATTCTGAACCACCGCCGGTATCCGCGCCCGGTGCTCCCCCTGTTCCCGGATGAACACGATCCCCGAACCAGCCTCCGCTGGCCCGATCGTCAACGTCGCCGCCTCCCCATAGAACAGCCCCGTGCCGTCGAGGCTGATCTGGCGAGAGATTGTCTTCTGGCGATCGCTCATCGCAGGGCGTCCGCTCGGCTCCAAGCACGCTCTGCCCACGTCCAAGCCCCCGAATGGGCATACATGCCTACCTCGCTACACTGAAAACCAATTATAACTCCCACGACCAAGCGGGGGTAGCACACGGCCGCACCCCGTATGATGACGCGACGGCGCGCCCCTGACCTCTCCCTATCGCTCTGCGCGGCACAACGTTACGAACCGCAAAACAGCCGACGACCCGCCACGCTCCCCATGGCCTCCGCCTCCAGAACCGTGCCCTGACCCATCTGCGGTTCTGAGAGTTCGATTGACATCGCGGCCGCTCGCTGACCTATTCACCCTCGCTCAACGAGTCGTCGTCGTTTGGCTGGGCGACCTTGGCCGTCGCTCGCTTCCTCGAACCTTGGGAGCGGCCCTGGGCCTGACGGACCGCCAGCCAGAAGTCGCGCGGCGTCAGTTCCAGTGTCGCGGCCGCCGCAAATTCCTTCAGAGCCATGTCGAACTCGCTACTGTAAGGCATGATGCGCCCCGCCCTCAGATGCCGCCGGAGCACCTGCCGTAGCTGCGCCACCTGCTCCCCGTTCAGTGTGACGCCCTCGGTCGCCCCGGAGGCGCATGTGCTGCTTCGCACGTACTTCACCACCGCGCCGAAAACCTGCTCGGGGTCCGCATTCTTGAACGTGCGGTCCTGAAAATCCTGGCAAAGTCGATCAAACTGCTCAGTGTACGGCAACTCGTCACGCGCCACACCGGCCGCGTCGTAAAGCTCCTGCAAATGCTCCTGCTCGATGTCATTCAACTTTAGGGTAACGCGCATGAACAACTCCTTGGTCGCGACACGGGTGAATCCCTGATTATACGGCAAAGGTCCCTCGTAAGCCACCTGGGAAAACCCAAGAGCAACCCGCCTGGCTATCTCGGCATGGACTTGTGCGATTCCGCGACGACGCCCAGCACTCTCACGCCTGCCTGCGCCGCATGCACGCCAGCAACGCGAACAACGCCATCGCGCCCCACGCGGCGGGGGGCAGCGGAACCACCTGCGCATCCGTGAAACTGTAAGAGTCCCGCTTCGAGCCATCCGGAAGCGCCCGCGACAGCGTGATCCCGTTGGAGAAGAAAACCGTCACCGTCGCGTTCGGGGCGTCCCCGTTGTTGAACATCACCTTCCGGTAATCTTCCGTGCGGTCGAAATGGTCCGGATCCACATCCGTCTTGAACGTGAACGTCTTCCCCGGCGTGAATCCGGTGAAGTTGTGATACTGAACCTGGTCGGCTCGCTCGCCGCCCGTATCGTTTGCGTCCGGCACCACCCGCTTCCAGTTCATCCCCCCTGACGTCCCCGACAACTGCATCAGCCCATAGTCAAAATTGTAATCCGTGTCGCCGATGGTCACGATGAATTCTGTGATCGAAGCGGACTCAGAGTCGTTCGTGAACTTCAGCAGCGGCTTGTTGCTGTCGCTGTAGATCCGCAGCGTGTAGCCGGTTGCCACTGGCGCGGCGGCCGATCTCTCCGCAAAACCGTATACGGGGATGCTGGGGATCCCAAGAACCGGCAGACTGAAACCCACTGACGCCCCGCGCGCAACCGAGCCGCCGCCTAGTATCAACGCGACCGCTATAAGCCAAGCGTAGAGTGATTTCACCGAAACCTCCGTCGCGCGCATGGATCTCTTCACCCAGACACCCACATGATTCAGACGCGCCACAATCGACGAGAACCCATTATAACCTACCCCCTCCCCCGTGTACAACAATTATTCCTTCCGGATTTCCTCCAGCATGTTAGTAGCCTGTTTGCATGCCGGCGTGTCGGGGTAATCCTTCATCACCTTCCGCAGACGCTCGCGGGCCTCCTCGAACATCCTGTTGCTCACGTAGATCCGCGCCACACGCACCAGCTTGTCGGCCTCCTGCCGGTCTTCCACCACC
>Ga0315286_10002720_pt1 | contig 16554 bp, 25 predicted proteins | sample YL17G10_0_MG_FD_205038 | JGI IMG/M metagenome (GOLD analysis project Ga0315286, IMG submission 205038) | Sediment microbial communities from Yellowstone Lake, YNP, Wyoming, USA - YL17G10_0 | ecosystem: Environmental > Aquatic > Freshwater > Lake > Sediment | place: USA: Wyoming | collected...
ATCCGTGCAGACGTGGGAGGAGCGGGAGATTCTACGGAGGACTTCTCTTCAGGACCTCGCCAGTTTCCTTGAGAAGAACAAGCTGACGTTGGGGAGTTCGTCGTCGGACTGGCCTACGCAGGTTCCCTTCTACGTGATGAAGCCAGTGTCCCCGAATCCCCCGACGAAGAACGCGGATGGTGTTGACCTCGTATGGGACGATACTCTCTTCAGCAAGGTGGTCGACGAATTCGCGATCAGCCCGAGGGACGTCGACATCACGAAGAAGGACATCGACGGGAAAGAGACGACCGTCACGAACATGAACACGGGATCAAATCCGGAGATCGTCGAGCTCAGGAAGTCCGTGAGGGATCCGCTCCTCACCACCAAGACGCGTCAGGAGTTCTTGATTGCCTACGCCCGCCGCCATTTCGGCGCCCGCGCCCATGACGGGACCTAGCGACGAGGAGCTCGCCGGTCGCGCCAAGAAGGGAGACCTCGTTGCGAGGAACGACCTTCTCCGCCGGTACCAGGCCGCTCTACGCATTCGCTCCCGCAGCTACTCCCGCGCCCCCATCCCGGAGGCGGCTCTCGAGGGGGAAGCGATGCGGCTGCTCCTGTTCGCCGCGGACCGCTTCGACCCCAAGGCCGGCGTAAAGTTCAAGACCTTCCTCGATACGTACCTGAAGGGCCTGTACCGCTACACGGCGAAGCACCAGAACATCGCGCGCATCCCCGAGCACCAGGTCATGGAGATCACGCGCTACAAGAACACCAAGGAACTCCTCCAGGCGCAGAAGCGCAGGGAGCCCACCCACGAGGAGATGGCGGATGCGCTGGGCTGGTCCCCCTCGCAGGTCCAGCGCCTGGAGACCAGCCTCTCCCGCAGGGACATCGCCGCCTCCGGCATCGAGACCACCCACGAGATCCAGCGGCTCAACGAGCGCATGGACCAGGTCCTCGAATTCGAGTACTTTTCCATGACGCCGAAGGAGAAGCTGGTGTATGATTACTCACTGGGAAGGCACGGACGTGCCAGGATCGCCGGTGTAGCGGACATCTCGAAAAAGACGGGCATCAGCGCCGGGGATGTTTACTCAGTCAAGCGGGATCTCGCCAAGCGCATCACGGCGAGGCTGTAATGGACATCGCTCCAGAAAAGAAGCAGGAACTCCTCGAGAAGCTCAAGGGGATGCTGTCCCGCCTCCATGGCGGGGAGTTCAGCATGCAGCGTCTCCAGGCCATGGCGGAGAAAGCCAAGGTCGCCCGCGAGGAGGCCGACGCCCCCAGGAAGTCCGAATGCTTCGGCGGCATCTTCAAATACCCGCCGGTGGAATCTCCGGAGCCGGCCGAAGGGAAGGCCGAAGGAAAGCCTGAAGAAGTCCCGAAGACGGCGCGTTGCGTGGATACCCAGGGGATCCGTACTTGGAGTTCCGTAGAAGGTGGCTGGCTGCTCGGCGTGCGGCTCCGTCGTTGAGGTCGAGTCGGTCCAGATCCTCCGCCGCAAGAACTGGCCAGAGCGGTGGGTGGAGGATGCGGGACCGGGCGATCTTCTCCTGTTCGATGGCCCTCCGGGCCAAGCCGGGGGGATTCTTCGTCTAAAGCTCCCCGGAGTTTTCGTCGTATTATCTGCTGGACAAGTGTGGAAGGGGGAGGTAGTTGTATGGCCGGTAGCGAACAATCGAATACGGCACTTCAGGATTCTCGGCAAACAGATACGTTACCTGCTGAGGTGAAAGTGGGGGTGTGCTACTCCAAGGGCTTCCGGTTCCCTACTCTGCCGGACTCGGCCGACTTCATCCGAAAGCTGTGGATCGATACGGTCAGGGCGTGGAGCGACAACATCGTGATGGTCCAGGTGGACGGGGATAGGGTGGCGGAAGTGGACCGGCTGGCCACCGCGTGTAATGGCGTGCCTGATGAGGGAAAGCACAGCCAATGGTCGGACAAGAGGTGGATCTGATGGTCGATCAGACGGTAGCCGGCGACTTCATCAAGAGCTGCATCACGGTGCACACCTTCCAGAAAGAACTCGCGATGACGATCCATCTTGGTGGGGTAGTAAGCTTCTACGTCAACCGGATAGGACTCCCTCCGGTCGTTTCGTTGTGGGACGAGATCAGGGAGATCCTGGACGGCGCCGTGGCGGAGGCAAAGAGGCGGAAGCCGCCAGATATTGCGTTCTCCATCCGTCTCGCGGGAGGGGGAGTCCCCGTGTGGCTGTGCTTGAAGATCTTCGCAGCGGTGGTGTTCCAGTGCGACAGCGTCTTCTACGTCGGCGACTGCGTGGTCAAGATCTAAAAAAGAGAGGGCTCATGCCCTCCCTTCGATTGCCACCAGCACCGCCACGTTCAGTTGAGTCTTCTCGACGATCTCTTCGTTCGTGTAGTACCTCCGCTGGTTGGCGAAGTCCACGAACCAGTAGACCGGTTTCCCCTTGACCTGCCCCATTTCGATGAAGACGAGATCGAACCGCCTGCAGAAGCAGTTCATGAGAGGAATATCCATCTCGTTCGTCCTCCCCTTGGCTTCGTCTGACGAAGCCTACGCCGGCTGGTCTTTGGAGAACTTGTGCGTCTTCCCCAGAAGATCGTCGATGCTGAACACGTCGATGAAGTCGTAAGCCGCCTCACAGATTCCGAGCAGCTTCTTGGCGTCCTCGATCGACGTAGCCGCCACCAGGAAGATCTGGCACCGATGGCTCTCCGGGGGTGCGACCCCTTTGGGGAGCTGGATTTTCGGCTCCGCGATCTTCGCATGAACGATGAACGGCATGACTGGTACTGGCGTGCTCTGCGGATCTGAGATCTCGTTTAGCATCCGATGTCCTTCCCGTTGTTAGGGCAGGAAGCGCAGTGGTCTTCTCCGCGGCGGGAGCCGCAGTCCCTGCACTTCAGCCCGTACGAGTCCCTCTCCACCCAGGTCGGAATATTCTTCGGCGGGGCCTCCACGACCGGGTTCTCCGCGTCTTCAGGGCCCTTGACCACGGCCCACTCGGGGCAGGACCGGATATCATCGAACGAATCTTTGGGCGCCAGGTCTACCCGGCTGTCCTCGTCCTTGGTCTTCCCGACGACTTCCCAATCTTCGGCCTGTACCTTGGCCTGCGTCTTCGGTCCGCAGTTCTTGCAGGTTCCGCACTTCACCTTCGCCATGTCTTCTCGTGCCCTCCAAGTCTACCTGAAGTTTTTCTCAGGGCAACCGGTAACTTCCCGGTCGCTCAATCGATCCACCCTATTCCGGTTGCTCCGCTACTGCCCTCCATGTTCCTCACACACCGTCGCCAGCTCTTGAACTTGACGGTGCCGTGCTCGGGGTGCCGGATGGCGCCCCGAACGAAGATCTCGTCCCGCCGGAGGACGGGGTGCCCGTGCTCCAGCCTACGGCCGGCCGTGGTGACCAGTTCCTCGGCGATGTGCTTGTTGCGCACCGCTCGCCCCGCCTCGATGGGGGCCTTCCTCTGGATGGAGAGGGACTTGTTCTTCAAGCCGGCCTTCAGAGCCGACTCCTCGGCCACGCTCATGTTCATGAAGAACCATTCTCCCTGCCGAACCGTGCGTCCGGGGACCCTCCCTTCGGCGGTGGTGACCACGGGATTCTTCAGGCAGGCGTGGGCCTCCTTCACCGTGGTGCAGTGCTGAGGCAGCTGAGCGATGAACATGAACCGCTCGTCCTTGCCCAGCAGGAAGTAGCGGGAGGCCGCCGAGGTTGTCTGCTTGACCGAGATCCGGCCCTCGTTGATGCCGATGTCCATCGTGCGAACGCGCATCGTCGTCGCGATTCTTTCCTTCCACCCGGCCTCGTGCATTTTGGCGTCCTGGATGATCCCGTACGGGACGGGCACGAAGAATTCGTGTCTGTCCTCCTTCACGGACAGGACGAGCTGCTCGATCTTCTTGTCCACGCCCATGACCTGGACCTTGGCGTCCGCGGGGTAGATCCTGAAGACCTCCTCGCGCAGCCCGCCCGTCAGCTTTCGCTGGATGTCCATCTGGAAGATGGGCGCCTCGCCCCGGAACGGTGCGAGCGGGGACTTGTGAATCTCCAGCCTCAACCCGGCCTTCGCGAATTGCTCCTTCATCCGTTGACCTCCAGCATCACGTAGACTCCGATCGGTCTGTCCTCGAACTTGGTTCCCTTCAGCGCATCGGCCACATTGCGGGCGAGGACGTAGGTCTCGTCCTTTACGACCGCGATACCGAGCGGTCGGGCCGTCGCGCAGACGTAGCCGAGAATTCCGTTCTGGGCCTCGTCTCCGGCATCGCGGAACTTCAGGGTCTTGTGGAAGACGGATTCGTACTCGCTCCATCCGAGAAGTGGGCGTTCCTTCTCCGTGAGCCGCGGCTTCCCGCACTCGGGGCAGAACGGACTGTCGTGGTTGTGCGTGCACCCGCGGACACCCACCATCTCGTAGAAGTCCTTCCGTGAGGCCTTGACCCCCACCATCACGTGGGCGTAGTAGTCCGTGCTCATCTCCTCTCCTTTCTTGTCTTTCAGGGCTCCTCCCTGTAGACTTTACTCATGAGCGGAATCGTATCCAGCGCGGTGAAGCGCCCCCAGTTGAGCGGTTCCGAGCAGGTGTGCAAACGTCGCATAGCCTTCGACTGGATGCCCGGTCAGGGCCCCGAGAAGGCTCGAGAGCACGAAGTGTCAGCGAGTTTCGAGGAGGGTTCCATGGAAGAGGCGTTCCTGAAAGGTCTGGCGGACGGAGTCGTGAAGCTGGCCAAGGCGGAGGATGCCGCCCCCGTGGTGGAGCCCGTAGCGGCGCCCCCCGCGGCAGCCCCCGAGCCCAAGAAGGATACCGCCACGGACCCCTTCGCCGCCCTGAAGAACAAGCTGGGCATGGGCAAGAAGGCAGAAGCGGAAGTCCCGGCCGCCCCGGCAGCCGCCCCTGCGACGGGCCTCAACACCATCTTCGAGAAGGTGGGGAAGTTCGTCAAGTCGAAGGGGAAGAAGAAGGACGAGAAGGAGGAGAAGAAGGGCATGCCCACCGGCGGCCTCTCCACCATCCTCCAGAAGTTCAAGAAGTGAGAGGTGGGCGAACTTGGCCTTCCTCGAACGACTACTGAAGCACGCGGAGGCGGACCCCTCCGCGTTCTTCGCTCCGGGTCTGCCCGTCAAGGGACGGATGCGGGCGATCCCCAGCTTTAGCGAGCCGCGTACACTATTTTTCGGCGAACAATTTCATAACGCGGCCAGAAGTGGCGCGCACACAGATTTCCGAATCTCGGACGGGCGCACCGCATTCTCGTGGGCCGTGAGGAAGGGGATTCCCGCTCCTGGGCAGATCTTCCTTGCGGCCAGACAGAGCGACCACTCTCCGTCATACGTCACCTGGTCCGGAAAGATCGACGAGCCGTACGGCAGGGGCCGCGTCAAGCTGGTTCGATCCGGATCGGTCAAGGTGGACTCGTCCTCCCCGGAGAAGATCAGCTTTACCCTCCTCGACAGCCAGAATCCCCAGAAGCTCACCCTCATCCACGCCCCGAAGTACGGGGAGAACCGCTGGCTCCTCGCCAACCACACGCCCACCGTGAAGTCGCGCCCCGATGTAGTGCTGGGCAAGCCGCGGTACAAGGAGAAGAGCCCGGAGGATCTCGGGCGCTTCCTCGGCGACCGCTTCGCGCTGACCAGCAAGATCGATGGTGCGCAGGTGCTCGTGCACATGGGGGACAGGGTGGAGATCTTCTCCCATCGCCCTTCGAAGAAGGGGGAGCTGATCAACCACACCTACCTCCTCGGCGCCGACGAACTTGACGTTCCCGCCGGCCTCAAGGGGACCGCGCTGCGCGCCGAGCTATTCGCCGTTAAGGGGAGCAAGGTCGCGCCCATCCAGACCCTCGGAGGTCTGATGAACTCCTCCCCGGAGAAAGCCCTCCAGAAGATGGAGGACGAGAACATCCGCCTCTACGTTGCGCCGTTCCAGGTCCTCTCCCATCGCGGGGAGGGCATGAGCGACTACTCCTATCGAGAGCAGTTGAAGGTCCTCAACCAGATCATCAGCCGTCTACCCGAGAACTGGGTGCTGCCCGACATCGCCCTCACGCCCAAGCAGAAGGAAGAGATGACGCAGCGCATCCAAAAGGGCAAGCACCCGCTAACCCGGGAGGGAGTAGTGGCGTGGCCCATGGACGAAGTCGCCGCCATGCCGACGAAGCTCAAGTTCCGTGACCACGACCAGGTGTACCTGGAAGAGGTCTACCCGATGACCCAGCAGGGGAAGCAGGTTCCCCTCGCCGGGGGCTTCACCTACCGCATGACGCCTAAGGGCCCAGTGCTGGGGCGTGTTGGTACGGGCTTCACCATGAAGCTCCGGAAGGAGCTTTGGGAGAACCGTAAAGAACTGAAGGGCCAGCGGGTTATAATTGAATCGGCCGGGCAGTTCCCGGAAGGGGCTTTCAGGGCGCCGTCTTTCGTGTCGTTCCACCTATGAAGCTGTACGAAGCGTTCACCGATGAGCTGGCCAAGCTTGGTCTATCCAGCGGCGGCCAGACGGAAATGACCATGGGCGCGAGAGGCGTCATGAACCCCGGCAACACCATGACCGACCCGGTGGACCCCTCCATCTCTCGCGGGAAGACCGGGGCGAATCCTGCACGAAAGCCCAAGAGGAGCGAGCGCCCGGGCAAGGACAACGACCGTCCTTCTACGCCGGAAGAGATGCAGGAGCAGAAGGACTTGCTCAAGAGACGCGAGAAAGTAGAATCTGAAGTGTATGGGCGGTAGTGCCCGGTGTTAAGGAGCCTCCAGATGCCTCAGACCCCGAACTTCGGCTTCACGCTTCCGCAGCCCGGAGACCTCGTCTTCGGCAAGATCCTCAACGACATCCTGATGGAGATCGACGCCAAGCTCTCGACCGTTCTCAACAACGATCTCGAGCAGGAAGCAGGAGCCGTGGCGGTTCTGGCTTCCGCGGGCTTGCCCGCCGGCGGAGCGTGGACCCCCGTCGTCCTCGACGCCGAGAAGGAGTTCAAGTTCGCGAGCGACGTGACGGTCCGGAAGTTCCGGATCATCGTCCCGACGTCCGCGACCACCCAGATCCTCCAGTTCGCGCTGGCCCTGGCCTCCGCTCCGCTCGTCCCGATCACGGCCCCCGCCGAGATCCCGGCAGGCGTCGCCGCCGACGTGGTCGCGCTGGCGCTCGCAGGAGCGGCCGCGCTGAACACCGACGAGATCATCCTCATCGGCCGGCCCAAGACCCTCATCTCGGCTGGCGCCCTCGCCGTCGAGGTGGTGATCGAAGTGGCCGTCGATCTCGGGTAGGCCATGAACCCGTTCTACCGTGGATTCGTGAGCGAGCTTGAGAAGGCCGGCGCTGGTCTTCGCAGGCCGATCTTCCGGACCTCCGGCCAGGCTCTTGGATGGGCCGGCCGGACTCCGGCCAAGGGGAAAGTCCCTAAATCAGTAGTCACTGGTTCGTGAGCAGGGGGAAGGATCTCTGATGGACAGCCCGCGCAAGAAGGAAGAGCCGGAAGAGGAAGTCGAAGAGGGTCTTCCTGAGGTAGAACCTGAGGAAGAGGAGGAGGCTCCCGAGGAAGAGGAGGCGGAGGAGAAGGAAGAGGAGGAGGACGAGGAAGAGGAAGAAGACGAGGAACCGGAAGAAGCTCCCGAGGAAGAGGCCGAGGACAAGTAGCTGAGGATACCATGGACAAGGGCGACCGTTTCTGGTACGGTTTCAGTACGGAGATCGCTAAGGTCGCCGCAGCGAACCCGGGCATGGTGTCCAAGGTCGTCGGCAAGGTCGGGGACGTGGCGAAGCGCGGCTGGGCTAAGATCAAAGGAGCTGGCAACCTCGCAAAGTGGGGGCTGATCGGAACTCTCGGGTACGGCCTGTGGAAGGCCATCAAGGGCGCTTCCGAAGCCCACCAGGAACTGAAGGACGAGGGCCAGCTCTAACCCACCGAACGCCCGTCCCGGCCGCTTTGCGGGAGCGGACGAGCATGAGTCCACGACACCTCTCAAGGCGTCGCGCCTACACTGGTGACATTCCCCGGAACGTCGGCATACCCAAGTTCCTCCGCCCGGAGGAGATCGTTCTCATCAAGCAGACCAAGGCGGAGCATCCGTCCATCAGCTGGGACGATGCCGTAGCCCGCGCGGTATTCGGGTCTGTCCCGAATCTGCGCTGCATGGTCGCCCAGGATTGACTTCCGAACTGGTGGAAGTGTGAACCTGAGTCGTTCCGAGGTGTGCTTGCGCACCGGAAGGGCTCAGGTGAGCACTGGAGCCACATCTATGTCCCTTGTCTTATGAAGCTACGGCCGCGCATCGCGACCGCTCCCCGCGCTTGATAGAGAGTCACTCCCTATCGTGCAGCCCAGAGTCAACCTCCAGACTACGCGCGAAGAAAAGTCTTCGGAAGTCTTTGTCGGACTACTTATTTCGGCCAGATCGGTTCCGGGAGCGGCTTCGTTCCCAGCTTCTTTCGAAGGAAGGCGATAGCCGTCTCGTAGTCGAACCGTTCGAAGCGGTCCAGTCTCCCGGCGTTGGCCCGTACGATGTGCGCGAGAACCAGGAGGTGCTTCATTGCCTCCTCGGTCTCCGTGGGTAGCCGCTTAGACTCCGCGGCCGCCTTCGCTTCGGTGGCCGCCTCGGCCGCTTCGGTAGCTACGGCTTTCGCTACCTCATCTTTGAGAACCGCTTCCTTTGCGGCTGCTTTCGCCACCTCGGCTCTTCTAGCAGACTCTCCCATACATATCTCCTTTCGAGTGGTCTCAAACGACAGTAGTATCGACCGTGGTCGATACTTGCTTCCCTCAACACGATGCGTTTACCTATGAAGGCGCTTCGCCTCCTGCCGCACCTCTCCTCAGAATCCACATGGTCGCGCTCTTTGGGCGCTGGAGCGTTTTCATTAGCCCGTCCCTGTACTCTTTTCCTGCGAAGCGCACCGTAGGCACAATCGGGCATTGGTCGGTACCGTCCAGGGGGACGGGATAGGACACGGTCCCGCTTTGGCTTAGTAGCACGCTCTTGGTCGCCGGTTGCGGAATACATCAGGGCTTACTCCGGTGTGCCAATGTCTCTCGACAAGCACGACGGTCTTTTGAGGCCGCCGTCGGCCTCTCTTTCGTGCGATCTGGGTCTCTCGGAACAACCGACGAGACCGAGACAACAACGGACACGGCGTCAGTTCGCCGCTTTTGGCGGGGTCTACCCCGATCCCGGCTGGGCACTCGGGGCATCCTTCCCCACGCTCGGACGGATGTCCACCATGCAGCCACGAGGCGGTTTCGACGCTTTGAGACCTATTGTTCCCACCGATAAAAACACTGTTAAGGGCCTCTCGGCCCTTTGCTTAAATGCGAGGCTGGAATTTAAGTCTGGGCGAGCTCCCCCTTACCCAGACGAAAACCCCAGCCTTACCAGGCAGGGGTTGGATGGCGTAGCTTGCGCTACTCGAGCCATGTGAGGCGTTTAACATAAATCGCCTCCTGTCGACACTTCCTAGGCTTTCCAGTTGTCAGATCGGGGAACCACCCTACGGTCACCTGAACTCCTACTTGGAGTTCTCCGGTTTCCGTCGGAAGGATCCGATCGTAACTGTGCTTATGAGGTGTCTTGTTCTCTAACTCGAACCATCCATCTTTGTCGGGATCTTCCATCCCCTGCCCTCCTCTAAAAGTCGGGTTGAGAAGCTCGCAGAGTCGATCACGATGATCAACTCTGCGTTCTTCCCAACCTTCTTATGACATATTACACCCGGATTTTAACCGAGCGATTCCAGATGATCCGGAACCGCTCCTCGTCGAAGATCACGTGGTTACGATGGAGGAACAGGACTGCTTCTTCCACGGATCCGGCATCGAAGGGCCGAAGGGGAGGCTCCGCCTTCGGGTCCTCGATGACGATCCGGTACTCTTCGGGCAAGTGCTTGCCCAGCCGTCCTACGCACGGCTCGCAGAAGCCGTTGCGGAGGGTGCGGTCCTTCATTGGAACTTTCTCGGCGAGCGGGAGTTGACGGAGGGCCCTGAGCAGGCCCGCCAGCTTCTCCACGTGCTTCGCTGCGTTCACCAGGATCGTCATGGGATCTCGGGTCATCCACTTGTTCTCCGCGACGATCGGCGAACCGCACCGGATGCACGCTACGTAGGGCCCGGCCCTCAACGTCGTGGCGACGAAGTCGGCCAGGTGCTTCGAAGATTGCCTGTCCAGCCGCAGGATCCCGCGGGCCTTACCCATGGCCTTGTCGAAATCCGGCGTCCCGATGCGGTACCGCTTCAGAGCATCCGCATCCATTACGGCCTCGCTGGCCGCCTCCAACGCCCTCCCCATCACCAGGCCCAGTTGCATAACTCCTCCTCCTTGGGCTTCGTCAAACGAAGCCAAAAAACAGCCGATAGGCCGCATGCGAAGAGAAGGACACAAAATCCTTATCTCTCTTCCAATTTTCTTATGACACAAAGAGAGAGGGTTTTGGCGCCCTCTTGGGGTATCCTATAGACATGGCTACCACGAGCTACAATCCGGGTCCGGAAGCGTCCTTCAAGGGCCCCACAACCACCCAGGGGAAGTGGGCCAGCCAGGACTGCCGGCAGCAGGTCCAGGACCTCAAGAAGACCACGGACAAGATCTTCGACAAGCTGCTCAAGCGCAAGGACGCCCAGAGCAAGCAGGTGGGGAACGACTTCGAGAGGAGGAAGTCCGGAGGGCTCATGGAGCAGCTCTCCGCCGGTCCCCTCTCGGAGTTCAAGGAGAAGATCGCCAAGGCCTCCACCGATCCTGCCGCAGACTCCCTCGCCCAGCGGTCGTTCCTGAACAGGTTCCTCTCCTACCTCGACATGGGAAGGACGTACGTGGGCCTGACCACCGATATGGTGTCGGGCGTGGTGTCTAAGGTCGTCAACGAGATGGATACCGTAGGACGGATCTCGGAGGCCGCTGGGATGGGATCCCTGATGCCTAGCGGGCAGGAGTCCCAGTGCAGCAAGAGCCTGCTGGTGGGGACCGTGGGCTCCGTGGTCCGTATCGCCGACTCCTCCCTCCAGGCTAGCGCACAGAACGTCTTCACCGCGCAGGCCACCCTCGGGCTCGCCATGGAGGCCCTCCCTGATCTCTACGCCGGGATCATGAGCATGCCGGCCGGCACCCTATCCCTCCTCATCACGAACAAGGCGAAGATCCTCGATGAGATCGATGCCACGGTGAAGTCGGTCATCGACATCTCCTTCGGGATGGAGAAGAAGGACTATCCCGCCGACCACAAAGCCTTCGTCCGGGCCGCCCTGTCCAATCTCGAGTCAGCGGACAGCGATCTCGGGCAGGTGGAGCAGACCCTGGAATCCGGAGGGAAGTTCCTCGAGGTGAACTGGGACCGCGCGCAGACGGTGATCAACGACACGGGGGAAGATCTGCTGAGCATCGGGTCGGGGGCCCTCGTCCCGGGCTTCGCCTTCCTCAAGATCCTACAGCTCCTGGGATACCAGAAGCATCTCGAGTCCCTCTCCGGCATCCTCGCCCAGCGGGAGGCGCTCTTCCAGCAGCTCGTGGGGATGCTCGGGAAGTTCCAGACGGAGTTCGAGGCGTCGGCCGACTTCCGCAACCTCGCCGCCCCGCTGATTCAGCAGGTCCGCTGCGTCCTCCAGATGATCATGGCGGACATGGAGAAGACGCTCGACCTCAACGCCATCCTCAAGTACTTCATCAAGGAGAAGCAGTGGGGGATCGAGCTGGTGCAGCTCGCCGGGTTCATGAAGGGTACGGAGAGCCTCGGGAAGGGATTGTCCAAGTCCCCCATCTCCTCCAAGGACATGGCCAACGCCCTCTCCGCGAGCGTCGCCGCCGAGTCGGACAGATACTCGCAAGCCGAATCCTACGACATCCTCAACTCGCTTCTCTCCTACTTCGTCAAGGAGATCCGCAGGAAGATCGCGACCAACGTGGACCCAGCAGGGCTGGCCTACATTGGGGATGCCATACTGGCAGAGACCTCCAAGCTCCGGAAGACGGACGTGGACCTGGCTGGTCTCCTCGGGCCCTTCAACGACAGCATGGCGAAGACGGGGCTGGCCGCTACGCAGGCAGTAGGAGCCATCCTGGAGGTCTTCGGGGACGGAAATCTCGATACCTTCGTGGACGCCGTACGACGAGGGGACTGGAAGAGCCTCCTCGGCGTGAACGCGTTGAAGAGCCAGCTCGAGTCCATGGCCAGGAAGCAGATCGGCGATCTCCTTCAGTGCTGCCAGGACAACGCGGGGGACGGGAACGTACAGCGTCGCCTCACCAGGATGGGGGCCTCCGTGCAGACCCTCCAGCGCGGGAAGGAGCTCTACGACAAGTACACGAAGGGCTTCTCGGAACGGTACCTGAAGAGCACCTACGGCACGTCCGTCCCCGGGATCAAGCAGCTGAAGGCCGACTCCGTCAGGATCTCCTCCGCTCGCTGCCTCACAAAGGGCGGGGAGACTCCCTCCACGGAGTCGACGAGCTTGACTCTCGTGTAGGCCCACCTATACTAAAACTGCGCTCTTTCGTTGTGTTCGACGTAATGGAGACCGCAGAATGCCTACCCACGAAGACACGTTCCTGAAGGGTTTCGCCGACGGATTCGAGAAGGCAGCCGGAGCCAAGGCGTTCATGGCCAAGGCCAAGGCCGGCGCTGCCAAGATGTTCGGGAAGGGCAAGGCCGTCGCCAAGAAGCCCGCGGTGGCCGCCGGAGCAGGCGTCGCTGCTGGTGTTGCCGGCAAGAGCCTCTTCGACAAGCTCACCGGAGGCCGGGGCGACAAGGACGACAAGAACAAAAAGGGGAAGAAGGAGTAGTCGTGGACTTCGGCGTGACCCTGCCTCAGGCGGACGGAACGATCCTGCTGGAGTCGGGTGACAGCCAGAGGATGATCCAGGGCTCTGACCTTCTCCTCCAGACGGTCGTCGTCGAGATCTGCTCCGACCCGCTGCCCAACCGGGGCGGGTCCGGTTTCGTTACCGCGCTGAAGACGATGCCCCTCGGCGCGTCCGAGGCGCGATCGATCCTCTCCAGCCGGCTGCGGCAGGCCGAGGAGGACATCCTGAAGTCCCAGAGGGACGCGAACCTCTCCGACGAGGAGCGGCTGCAGTCCCTCGACATCATCGACCTGCGGGAAGGAGCCGACGGCTGGGAAGCCGATCTCGCCATGACGGCCGTGTCCGGGACAGTTCTTCAGAGGACATTCGCATGAGCGCTTTCTACCGCGGATTCATCGCCGAGCTGGAGAAGAAGGCCATGCCGCCTCTAATCCCCATCGCGACCGCCTTAGCTCCAACGGTGATGGGGGCTCTAACGAAACCCAAGGCTACCAAGAATCCAGCTCTCGACAGGGGGGTGGTATGAGACTGTGGGAAGGGTTCGTTGCAGAGGTGGAGAAGGCCGCCGGCAGACCCAGGCCCGCGGGCGTCCGGCAGGGCAGTCCTCCTGGGCCTCCCCCCGCGGGGCCTCCATCCTCCGGAACCAGCCCCGGAGTCACTGCCGCTCCAGCCGCGCCGAAGCCGGCGCCCACCCCGAAATCTCCTCGCGTGAGCCGGGCTGTGCAGGAGGGGATAGCGGAAAGCGTTGCTAGACTTCCGGGTGCCGTCGGATCCTCCCTGGAAGCGGCCAAACAGAAGAAGAAGGCCGCTGAGAGCCAGAGCGTGGCAGAGGGTGTGCGTTGAGTCTCGTCCATCCCAATCAGGTGGAGCTCGGGGCGATCACGATCAAGTCGCTCTACATCTGCCCCCCTGCCCTTCCTCTGCGGGCCGTGGTGTACCAAACGGGCCCCGGCACCGTGGACGTTGCCGACTGCAACGGCCCGGTCCCGAATGGTCCCGCCATCGGGGTTGTCCTCTCCAAGCCAACGGGGACGAGCTGCTATGTCGTGCAGCAGGGGCTCGTCCCCGGATTCCCCCCGGCCAGTTTCGTTCCGAAGACGATGCTGTTCATGGGAGCAGCCGGAGCTCTCGTGCCGTCTGTGGCGCTGCCCCTTGCCGTCGGTACCATGATCCAGGGCGTCGGATACGCGAAGACGGACACCGACATCATGGTGTCCCTCGAAGTGGACTACTACTTCATCGAGTAGGGAGGTTGTAAATGGCTTTCTCAGCCGACCGCATCATGATGATGGACACCACCACCAAGATGCAGGGCGTCATCGACAAGCTCGATGCCGTGAAGGATACCTGGATCGACTGGGGTGTTGGCGTGGGGCAGGTGCAGGGCTTGGACATGCCCATCAGCGCCACGTCGCTCCTCGTGGCGACGGACGTCGAGACGGGTCTCCTGGAGATCGCCGGCAAGAACTTCAACACCCGGAAGTACATCTCCGGCGGGATCGCGGTGGTCCTCGGGAATACCACGGCCGCGCTGGATGCGCTCGGTGAAGTCCCCGTGGAGGTCATCGCGGAGCAGTCCACGACGAATATCGGGGTGCTCCTTGGGGCCTCGAGGATCGCCGTGGGCGCGCTCACTACGCCCGGTAGCGGCGCAGCCCTTGTCGTAGAGAACCGCCGCATCCTAGGCGTCTTGGTGGACGCTTACGGAGATCCGGTGCTGATGTCTACGGGCGAACAGGTCTTCACCATCTACGAAACGAAGTCCGTCGCTGGCGTCGTCATGAGCTTCGCACTCAACTTCTCCCAGGTCATCTTTGCGTACGCGGATGGATCTGGCGGCTGGAAGGCGGCAGCGTTCCCCGGGGCCTCCGGCAACTATTACGTCTGGCCCGTCATCCGGTTCGACCTCAACCTTATGCCGGAAGACGCAATGCTCTACGGCGGAGGCGGCGCCGAGTCCCTCGACAACACGCCGTACACGGCCGGCTCCGGCATCGCCATCAGCGGCACGTACGCCATCTCGCTCGGCGCGCTCACCGGTAACTGGGACGCCGGCAACTTCGAGATTCGGTCCCTGACGTTCCAGTCCGACGTGGCCACGGGCATTAGCCCACCTTTCGTCGTCGCCTCGACTGACAAGGTCACGAACCTGCACGCGGACATGGTCGACAGCCAGCACTTCTCCACGGCTTCCCCTGAAGTCGGTGATGTTCTCTACTGCAGTTCCGTAGTGGCTGGTGTGTCAACGTGGACGAACCTTAACCACGGACTCGCCACTGACTACCTCAAGAGCGGCGGGCACGGTGGCGCCCCTTCGTGGGCCGGCGTGAGCGGGGTCCTTCCTCCAGGATCCGTGAACCACGAGATTCTTGTTTGGGATAACCCGACGGCGTGGGTCACCACCGGCGCAAACTTCACGGTCGACCATGCTACCGGCAACATGTACTCCGCCGGCACTGGCGACTTCACGGGAAACCTCGATGCCTCGGCTGGCCTGGACGTGGACGTGGACAGCCAGAAGATCACGGTGGGCGCGAGCGCCGACTGGGAGATCCTGCACAACGGCACCGACACCGTAGCTACCTCGAAGACGGGCGACTTCATCATCGACAACACGCTCAACACCGGTTCCACGATCGTGCGCCTCGGTGACAATACGGCCGCCACGGACTTCCAGGTCCAGGGAGACAACACCAACGCGAAGCTAACTATCACCGGCTCCGGCGTAACGACATTCGTGATCCCGGACGTCACCGCCACGGCGTTCCTCATCGAAGACAACTCGGGAGGCGCTTTCGGAGACGACTATCTCCTCATCACCACCAGCGGCGGCACCGAGGCCATGACCTTCGGAAACGCGACGACCAACCCCGACTACGTCTTCCTCGGAGGCGGTACGTTCGATCAGTCCGGCGTGGGCCAGGTCACCTTTGCGGGAAACGTGAACGCCACCAATGGCCTCGACGTCACGGTCGCGGCCCTGACGGTCGGCGGCGGCGCGAACTTCTCTGTTGCTCCGGCTACCGGCAACGTCACGGGCACCGGCGCGTGGAACGCCGCGATCATCGGGACCGTCTACGGCGGAACCGCCCAGAACACCTCGGGATGGACGGGCGTACCGTACTTCTCGGCCGCCGGTACCTGGAACAAGACGGCCACGGCTCTCGTTCGCGGGGATATCCCCTACGCCAGCGCGGCCAACACCCTGTCCCTCCTCACCATCGGCGCTGCGGGCAGGGTGCTGCGCTCTGACGGCACCGATCCGAGCTGGGTCGCCTCCGCTGTGGTCCCGGTCAGCACCGCGCAGTACTCGATCCTGGTGGGCAACGCGGCCGGCGGATGGGTCGAGGACACGTCGTTCAAGGTCAACGCGGGCGCCGTCACGACCGGCTCTTGGACGGCTACCGCGATCGCCAACACCTACGGTGGAACCGGGCAAAACTCCTCCGGCTGGCTGGGGGTTCCGTACTTCTCTGCCGCGGGCACGTGGAACCATACGGCGGGTATCGCGGCCGGAGACCTCTTCTACGGCAGCGCGATAAGCACGCTGGCCCAGCTCACCAAGGGTACCTCGTACCAGGTCCTCCGGATGAACGTCGGCTTCACGGCCCCGGAATGGGGTACGGCGATGCCGATCGCGGGCGGCACCGGGCAGGACTGGAGCGCGGTGACGCAGGGTTCCATCCCGTACTTCAGTGCCGCCGGCACCATGGGAACCCTTGGCATCGGTTCGGCGCCCTACCAGGTGCTCAGGACCAACCTCGCCATGACCGCCCCCGAGTGGTCCTGCGA
>Ga0315286_10002721_pt1 | contig 16551 bp, 15 predicted proteins | sample YL17G10_0_MG_FD_205038 | JGI IMG/M metagenome (GOLD analysis project Ga0315286, IMG submission 205038) | Sediment microbial communities from Yellowstone Lake, YNP, Wyoming, USA - YL17G10_0 | ecosystem: Environmental > Aquatic > Freshwater > Lake > Sediment | place: USA: Wyoming | collected...
CCTCGACGGTTCCATCGAGCTCGCGCATCACCAGCACCCACCGGTATGCCACGAGCACGGTCTGCGTGATGGCGAGACACAATACGAGGAAGACCGCTTCACTCCCGACAGAGGTCAGCAGCCCGGCGATCTTGCTCACGTCGGTTTTCGAGGCAATCAGCGTCAGCATCCCGGCAGACACGCCGATCTTCAGAATGGAAGAGAGTGTCTCAATACCCTGCGCAACCACGGGCCGAGCAGCACGAAGTCGAAGCGTGGGGCACTTCCCCCTGCGATCTGCGCCTTAGGATTGCGACACGGGGGCGACATTAACTACAAGAACGTAGGGTGAGGACCAGATGCGCATGAATCCAGCTTCCGGCGGGAAACGCCTGCCGCCGGCTCAAGCCGAAACCTTCGTGTCCTTCGATGGCGGCGTAGTCGTCCGAGCGGCCCGGCTGCGGCCTGAGCGCTATCGCGAGGTGGAAGCCGATCTCGCCGGCCAGCCGCGCATCGCCCGCGGTGGCGGCTATTCCTACGCCGCTGCTTCCTTCCTCCGCGACGCTTTGGTCCAAGACATGCGCCGCTTCGACCGCATCCTCGCCTTCGATCCCGAGCAACTGACCGTCGAAGTTGAGGCCGGGCTTACCGTCGGCGACCTGCTCTCCTTCGCCGTGACACGCGGCCTGTGGCTGCCGGTAGTACCGGGCTATCCGCTGATCACCGTGGGCGGCTGCGTGGCGGCCTGTGTCCACGGCAAGAACCCACGGCGGCACGGCACGTTCCTCGGCCATGTGCTTGCGCTGACCTTGTTTCATCCGGCGTACGGTCTACGGCGGGTGTCACCTGAGGATCTGCCCGAGGTCTTCGATCTGACGTGCGGGGGCTACGGGCTGACCGGGGTTATTGAGACTGTGACGCTACAACTCACACCACTGACCGGTCGCTTCTACCGAGTCGAGCGCCAACCGATCCACAGCTTGGAGGACGCTCTCGACCTTCTGGACGAGGAGGCGGACCACGCCGAGTATATCTATTCGTTTCACGACGCCTCGCCCTCGGCGACATTTGGCCGCGGCTACGTGACCCGCGCGTCCATGACCGCGGACGATCCGCCTGGACGACCTGTGCGGAGCGGCCACAGCGTCCTGCTCGACGCGCGGCGGCGCGCGTTCTCGCCAGTGTCCGTTTGGGGCGGTTGGCGCACCGGGCTGATCCAAGAGATCTTCTGGCGGTGCATGGCCTCCAAGGCCGTTTCCCGGATGATGCCATGGTTCGACGTCGAGTTCCCCTTCGCCGGCTCGCCCGAGTATTTCCTGCTTTACGGTCGAAGAGGGCTCGTGGAATGTCAACTTATCGTACCATACGACGGCGCCCGAGACATGGCGCGCGAGCTGGTCGCTATGGTCCGCAGGCTGCGTCCCGACGCGGTCATGTGTTCCCTCAAGTATTTTCGGAGTGAGCCGGGCTTGTTGCGCTTCAGCGGGGACGGCGTGTGCCTGACGATCGACCTCGCGCGCACGCCCGCAACACTGCACTTCCTACCCGAATTCGATGCGTTGGCCATGCAGCTCGGGGCTGTCCCAAATCTGGTCAAGGACTCGCGCCTGCCGCGGGCGACGGTCGAAGCTGCCTACCCCAGCTGTGGTGAGTTCCGCCGCCGCCTTGCGGCCTACGACCCAGAACGCCTATATCGGTCAGAACTCTCGGAGCGGCTTGGCCTATGACCACCGTTGTGGTCGGTGCGTCTGCCGGGCTTGGACGACGTTTGGCCTTCCGCCTCGCCGAGGCCGGCCACGACCTAGTTCTCGTGGCACGAGAGGCGCGGGACTTGGCAGCCGTAGCTGCAGACTTGCGGGTGCGTTTCGGTGTGCGCGTGACCGGAGTCGCCGCCGACGTCACGGACGACGAATGGCTGGAGGAAGTTGCCTGCGCCGCAGCCAATCTCGGTGGGGTTGACGCCCTCCTGCTGCCCGTCGGCGGAGTAGCCGCAGGCGACACCCCCTGCGCGGAGCCGCGCTTGGGGGAGTTGCTTTGGCGGCTCAACTACGGGGCCGTCGTCGCCTGCGTTGCTCGGTTTTGGCCGGAGTTGACTATGCGTGGCGGTGTGGTTGTCGGTTTCGGTAGCATCGCCTCGGTTCGCGGCCGAGACGCCAACGCGGCTTACGCCGCGGCCAAGCGCGGCCTGGCGACCTGGTTTGAGAGTCTGCGCCATCTGGGGGCCCAGGTCGGTGTTCGGGTACAGTTCTACGTGCCCGGCTACATCGATACCGGGCAGGCCTTCGGGCTGCCGCTGAAGCTGCCCAAGAGCAATCCCGATGCTTTCGCCCGACTGGTGGTCAAGGACCTTGGCTACGAAACCGGAGTGCGCTACTTTCCGTTCTTTTGGCGATACATCTGTGTGGCCTTGCGGCTAATGCCTTGGGGCATCTACCGGCGACTGCGTTTCTAGGGTACTTGATGGCAGGAACTTGTTGCGCCCAAGTCAAGCTTCGCGATGGCACCGACGAAGCGACCAACGGGAGCGGACCCGCCGCACAGACGCTGGGCGCAGCCCACTAGAGGCGAGTATGCAATCCATCAGCCTGATGTTTCCGGTGTACAACGACGAGAATACCGTCCGGATTGTGGCCGAGAAGGGTCTGAAGCTGCTCTCGGAAATTGGCGCGCCGTACGAGATCGTCATTGTCGATGACGGGTCACCCGACCGCTCGGGAGCGATCGCCGATGAGCTTGCTCGGGAGCACAGCGTTGTCAAGGTCGTCCACCACCCGGTGAATCGCGGCTATGGCGCTGCACTCCGCAGTGGTCTGGCGGCCTGTACCGGAGACGTGATCCTGATGACCGACGGCGACGATCAGTACGACGTCTTCGACTTCAAGAAACTGCTGCGCCACGTCGATCGCTACGACCTGATCATCACCTTCCGTTATAAAAAGATCTACTCAAGCATGCGCATCTTCATCTCCTGGGTCTATAATAAAGTTTTGCGCGTCATCTTCCGTTCCCCTTTTCGTGATATCTCAACCGGCCTACGCTTGGTGCACCGGCGGGTCATCGAGGATCTGTGCCTCGAATCCAACAGCCCATTCATCGGTGCGGAGATGGCAATCAAGGCCATGCTCAAGGGCTACTCCGTAGGCGAGGCCGGCATCCAGACCTTCCCGCGGGACTTCGGCGAGGGTGGTTCGACATCCACCCGGAACATCATTGCCACCATGCGGGATATGATCGCCATCCACCGCAGAATCTTCTCGGTCGAATACGACCGTCCACCCGAGCGGCCACACTAGAAGCGACGCACGACCACGCGCGACCAGTCTCAGAAGCGGGAGCTTGGCCGATAGCTCTATATCGAAGAGTCCTCGCACTCATGACAAGTTCTTGATTCCATCCTATCCTGTCCCTTGAATGCGCTGGCGCCTCGTTGGCGACAGCCCAAGAGCAGCCGCAGCGAGTCCAACCATACTCATCGCGACTCCTGCCTTAAAGCTGAACGGGGCGTAGACGAATTCGACGACGTGATGGCCCGGGGCAATCGGTACTGCGCGAAATAGGTAGTTCGCTCGCGCTATGGTTTCTGGGACGTCGTCCACTCTGACCCTCCATCCCGGGTAATACGTATCCGTCAGAACGAGATAGCCGGCTCGCGGTGCGTTCGTTTCCACGACGACTCTCGTTGGTTCGTACTCGATGATGTTGGCCTCGACCCCGAAATCCTCCGCCGGGGGGAGAGAAGGAGGGGCATCGTAGTCCTCGAGGACTACCGTGTTTCGAGGCTCGAACTCCGGGGCCGTGATCGCTGCGAGCGCCGCTGCTGCACTGGCCGTGTGCCTTGCGTGGTATACGATGAACGCGCGGGGCAGCGGATTCGGGTTCTCAAGCACAACGAACTTGCTGGCCCTTGGGTTGAGCGCCACCCGCCACCCTGCCAGCGCAAGTGCCTGCCGGAAGTGACGTGCGTTTCGCCTCGACACTACGAATCGCACGCTCAGCAGATTGAGCAGGCGCAATCGCTCCGGCGTTGGATCCAGACCGAGCAGGCCGAAAAACGGCAGCATGCCTATCGAATCGTTCAGTTCCTTCCGCTGGAGCTGTCTGACGAAATTCCCGTATCGCTCAAGACTGAGCCCCTCGTAGTCGGTAATCGAATATATCCCTTTCAGCGTTGCCAGCTTTGTCGCCATCGTTGGGCCTGGCAACAGCCAGTGAATGTACGTACGATACAGCTGCTGCCTCTCCCTGATGAAATCATAGATCTCTCGCTCGGCATCGTAGACGCTCATGTCATTATATGGGTGTCTCGCGGGATTTAGAGTCGCAAGAAAGGGATCCACAACCAGCAGGGCAAGCAGCCCGCTTGCCAGCACTGCCCTGGTCCGCGGACGGCGAACCGCCGCCACCGCCACCGCGAGCGCTAGTCCGATCATGCTGAAGAAGCGGCTCCGCCATGACATGTGAACTACGAGCATCATGCCGAGAGCAACGGCACCCCCGACCGCAATTGCTATCCATCTCCGGTATCGAGAGACGCCGGCGTCGGCGATGGCGTCGAAACCAACGCCGATCAAAAGCGCGGCCGCAAACGCGTACAAGTATAGGATACGCCATGGAACGCGGAACCAGGCCGCGCCCGGTAACATGTAGTAAAGCTTGAAGAGCGGCGTGTACACAGTCAGAGACACCATGAGACTTCCCAGCACCAAAGACCACAAACAGATCAGCCGAACCCGGGCCTGGGAGGCAAACAGGGAGAGGGGCAGTAAGAAAAATGCGAGCATTCCCACGTAGGTGTCCCGCGCGTAACCGGGGATGGAGCCAACAGCATTGTTGAGCAGCAACTGTGCCGGCAATGGTCCCGTCGGCATCGTCTGTTCGATCCTGAGTCCCCCCGGGTGACGGGGGCCCAAATTCGCGAGCTCCATACTCGGAAGCAACTGAACCCCTGCCAGCAAGATACCGACCAGAGTTGCAACAGAGAAGAGGAGTACAGGCCGTAGCAGCGGTTTGATACCGGGAAAAGGCCGAAGGGCCGCGACAAATCGAAGCGCGCAGTACCAAGCAATTGCGTACATTGAATACAGCCACGTCTGCAGCCAACCCGCAAGAATCGGCATCGCGACGGCAACGGCAAGAGTGATCGCCCACCGTCGATCACGTGTTTCGAAGATTTTCTCGATTGCGATGAAAGCAAGGGGGAGCCAGACGGCGGAACAAAGCGAGGGGGCGAACCATGACGCTTGCGCAGCCAAGAACCCGGAGAGCATGAATGTACAGCCCGCCGTCATCGCCCCCATTCTCGTTAGCGAGATGGTTCTCCCATACAGGTACATCAGAAAGCCTGCGAGAAAAAGATGCAGGGCGGTGACTGCCTCGATGGCAACTTCGGTGCGCAGCAACAGAAATGGAAAGTTCAACGGGTAGAAGTACCCGTACACGATGGTGGCGCCAAAGGGATGCCCACAGGATTGATACGGGTTCCACAGCGGAATGCGTCCCGCTCTGATCCACTGCGCAGCTCGGTACATCATCGGGTAGGTCTGTGCGTACGAATCGCCGCTGGCCATGGGGAGATATGCCGTCGCGGAGGCAGAGATCCGAAACCACCAAAACGCCACCGCAATAGCGACCAACCCGATCGCAACCGCAGTATCCCAAGTTCGCACTCGCATGGTCACAGTACTCCCAATTTGAACGTCAGATTCCTACACCAGCCGAACAAAAAGCGTCAATCGGAACATCGCAGAATGTTGCAGAAACTTCAAAAGTTAGCATCAATCGATGACGACAAACTGCCATGACTGGCGGTGCGAAACGGAGGCGATTCCAAAAGTGATGTCGGACATCCGTGAGCCAGTGATTGCGATTGCCGTACCACTCAGAAGTCCGGAGTCTGCGGAGTCGTTGAGGGAGAAGGTCAGGATGAGGGGGAGAGATGGAGAGATGGAACGCGCAGCGCACCTTTGGGGAGCGCCGCGCGCGCCCAGAGCAGTTTGACGCTCTGTCGGCCCAGTGCGAAGATGGGGACCCATGACCTACGACACCGGCAAAGTAAAAGCCGTCTTCGCCAGCTACCCGGTGGTCGCAGCGTACCTGTTTGGATCGCAGGCGAGCGCAACAACCACGCCGCTCAGTGACGTGGACATCGCCGTCCTGCTGGAACCGGACACTCCCTCCCCCGGCCACGTGCAAGCTGACCTCATCTCCGACCTCATGCTCGCCCTGCACCGCTCTGATGTCGACGTCGTCATCCTCAACACGGCCCCCCCGCTCCTCAAGGCACGCGCCATCTTCCGTGGCCGCTTACTCTATTGCCGCGATCACCTCGCGCGCCTACGCTTCGAAGTCGCCGCACGCCGCGACTACCTCGACACCCAACCGCTACGCGACGCCCAGGATCGCGCGTTGCTCGACCGCTACACGGCACCGCGATGATTGACCGACAAACGATCTGCCGCCGCCTGCACGCTCTCGAGTCCTACACGAGCGAGCTGGAACGCTTGGCTGGGACGCTCTCCCGTGAGACGTTCGACGCACAGCTGGGCACGCAATGGATGGTCGAGCACGGTCTCCAGCTGGCCATCGAATGCATTCCGGACATCGGCAGTCACCTCGTCGCCGGCGAGCAGCTCGGCAATCCGCAGTCGTACCGCGAAGTGATCGAGCTACTGGGCGAGCGCAGCATTCTGCCCGCGGACTTCGTGAACCTTGTGCGCCGCATGCCAGGTTTCCGCAACATCTTGGTTCACGACTACCTCGCCGTGGATCCTCACATCGTGTGGGAGATGCTCCGCAGTGGCCCCACACAATTCCGCAATTTCATTCGCCATATCAGCACCCATATCCGAGCGTTGCCCGCGGCGTGAGCTCGGTTACAGCTCCCCGGCGTTCGGTTCGGAACGATGCCGCCGTGGCGTTTGTCGTGATCTTCGCGACGCAGGCTACGTCTCGGGCGTCGGTACGTACTGCGCGCGACTAGCCACGAAGCGCGCCCCGCCAAACACCAGCGGCAGCAACCCGATCAGCCCGTTGCCGAGCGCGGCGACGCCGAGCAGCAGCGACAGCGCCAGCGCCGGCTCCGTGCCGATGCCGACCATCGACAAGGCACCGACCACGACGCCTTCCCGCACGCCCCATCCGGCAATCGACAGGGGCACAGCGGCGAGCAGCATCATTGGCGGCATCAGCAAGACACAATCGAGAAAGGTCAACGGGAGCCTCAAGCTCGTGGCGAAGACGCACATCACCGTCGCCGTGAGCACGTGCACGACCAGCGCCAGCGGCCCGATCACCAGCGCGCTGGCGCTGTGCAGCAGGATGCGGCGCGCTGCCGCGGACAGCTCGGCCAACTCGCGCATCACGCGCAGCCGCCGCCACGCCGCGGGGATCGCATCACACGTGAAGAAGACGACCGTGCCCAGCAAACCGCAGGCCAAAACGGCGATCAGTCCCGTGCGCGCTGCCGGGTTCGGAAAACGCGCAAAGACCAGCGGCAAACCGACCACCATCATGAAGACCAGAGCAATGATCGCACTGATCCGATCGATCACCACGCCGCGCGCCGCCACCGCCAAGCCGTTGCCCTCGCGATAGAGCCAATAGATGCGGTAAGCGTCACCGCCGACGTATGAGGGCATGCACTGGTTGAGCGCCAGGCTGACATAGATTGCCTGAAGCGCCGGCCATACCTCGACGGTTCCATCGAGCTCGCGCATCACCAGCACCCACCGGTATGCCACGAGCACGGTCTGCATGATGCCGAGACACAATACGAGGAAGACCGCTTCACTCCCGACAGAGGTCAGCAGCCCGGCGATCTTGCTCACGTCGGTTTTCGAGGCAATCAGCGTCAGCATCCCGGCAGACACGCCGATCTTCAGAATGAGGCTCAGCCACTTCTTCATGGACGGAAACACCTGCACACAGCCGCGCTACCCGTAGCGTAACTCAAGCCCTGGTGACAAGCGCAGCTCGCAAGGCGTGAGCACGCGTCACACCCGGCAGATCGCCAGCAGGTCAAGCGATCCTCCGGGAGTCGATGTGATGGAAAAGTCGGCCGCGGTGATCGTGGCGGCGGAGCGGTCCGCCTGCGTGACATTCCGCCGTACCAGGCGCGCCAGTTTGGGATACACCCACTCGATCAGGCCGCGCGGCAGCCGGTGGCGCAGGCCGAGCGGATCGAGTCGCAGGATGCGTGTGGCCTGCGCGGCGCGGGCGCGATCGTAGGCCATCGCCCGCTCGTTGCCGCACACGCCGCGCACCTCGACGTGCGCGAATACCTCGCGCAGCAGCCGCTCGAGATCGCTGCCGCTGTACTCATGCACGTGGTACGGATTCTCCACCAGCGAGTTGAGGCGATTCGGGGTGGTGACGATCAGGTATCCGCCGGGCTCGAACACCTGCCGCACCTGGCGCAGAAACGGCCGCGGATCGATCAGATGCTCGAGGACCTGAAAGTTGCACACCACGTTGAAGTGCTCACCGAGGTCCGTCAGACGGTCCAGCTCGCACACGCGGTAACCCAGATTTGGCCGGTGATACCGGCGCGCCGCCACGGCAACGGTGTCGGCCGAACGGTCCACACCGAGCGCCCGCACCGCCGCCTGCGCGAGCAGGTCGGTGCCATAACCATCCCCGCAGCCGGCGTCGAGCACGCTCTTGCCACGGACACACTCCTGCGCGAACTGGTAGGCCTTCAGATGGCGGCTGAAGTCGGCGGCAAACAGCGGATCGTCTGCGAGGAGACGCTCGCCGGTGAAGATGCCTGCTTCGTGCATGTTTGTTTGGTAGGGTAAGGGGTAATGCCTTACCCCTCACGCCTTACGCTAGACGTCTCACGTCCTCCCCGCCGCCCGACCATAGATCGGCGCCGCCAGGCTGGCTCGCTTCTCGAGCAGCTCGAGCACATGGCTAAACACCTGCGCAACCGAGATGGACTGCATGCAGATATTGTTGCTGCACGGCGAGATGCGGTGGTTGAAGGGATTGATGCACGGGCTGCACGCCAAACCAGTCCAGAGGGTGTGGCTGTTGGGTCCCAGCGGACCGTAGAGCGCCGGCGTCTCGGGGCCGAAGAGCACCACGGTATCGATCCCGGTCATCGAGGCAAAGTGCCCTGGGCCACTGTCGTTGGTCACCAGCACGTCGGCAATGGTGTACAGGACCATGAGGTCACGCAAGGTCGTCTTGCCGGCCACACTGATCGCCCGCGACGAGCCGATCGCGCGGGCCACCTCGGCGGCGGCGCCTTCCTCCAACGGCGCGCCGGTGACGACCAGCGTCGCGTCCGGATGACTCGCCAGGATCCGTTTGCCCAGCTCGACGAACCGTTCCGTCGGCCACTTGCGCAGCGGCAGCAGGTCGCTGGCGTTCGGATTCAGCAGCACGATGGGCGCTTCGACCTGGCGTGCCGCCAGACGATCCAATAGGGCCTGCACGCGCTCGCACTCCTCGGCCCCCGGCCGAAACTGCGGCGGCGTGCCATCCACACGTGGCAGGCTCTGCTTCAGCAGCGGCAGCTCCTTGGGATCTGCCTGCAGGGCGTCGACCAGCGCGTAGTACGCCGACGCGGTGTGCAGGTACGGGTTGTGTTGCACCCGATGCGTCAGCAGGTCACCGCGATACGGACCTTCGACGGTGAACCGATGCAGGCCGGCTCGGCGCCGCGCACCGGTGAGAAACGCCAGAATGGCCGGCGCGCGTGCCAGAAACTCCATGTCCACGGTCGCGTCAATGCTCAGACGTCGGATCTTCACGAGCGTGCGCAGGATGTCGATCACGAAGACGAGGAAGTCCTTCGAGCGGACGGTAAGCACGTTGTCGTGTGGAATGACGTTGAGGAGGTCGAGGATCTCGCGGTTCTCCTCGAATACCCAGAAATAGACGTTCTCCCGCCCCACCAGCTCCACGGCACGGCACAAGGCGCGGTACGCCAGCACGGTGGCCCCCTGCTCGGCCATCTTGATGAAGAGGATCTTTTCCAGCGGCGTATCCCCATAGCGCCCGCCGCGGATCAGCCAACCCAGCTTGCGCACGCCGGTTAACAGTGCACACAGCGGCTTGCCGAGTCCTCGGTCAATCGCGGTCATGGTTGACGGTTTCAAATGCCCTCCTCCTCACTGGCGCAGCGGCGTTATGGAATCTGGCCGATGTTACGATCGTTAGTCGTGTAATTCCAGCAGAATTCGCCTGCAAAATCGCCTTGAATGCAGCCCGCCGGGGGTGCTAAGAGCCGAGGAGATGCCCAACCTGTGTGACTCACTCTCCCTCTAAGCAGAAGCCTTGGGGTCCCCACTGCACATCGTGCTGCTCGATTACCGCGACATCACCCACCCGGAAGCCGGGGGGGCCGAGGTGTACCTCAATGAGATCTTCCAGCGCATCGCGGCGCACGGACACCGGGTGACGCTGCTCTCCGGGCGCTACCGGGGGGCAAGCCCCGAGGAGCGCATCGGTGGCATCCGCGTGCTGCGCATCGGCAACAAGGCAACCCAAAACGTGGTTGCCGCGCGTGCCGCCTTGCGGCTGGCACGAACTGAACAGGTCGACCTGTTCGTTGAAAACATCTGCAAGATTCCTTTTCTGCTCCCCGTCTTCACGCGGATCCCGGTGCTGCCGATCGTCCTGCACCTCTTCGGCTGGACCGTCTTCTACGAAGCCAATCCGGCGTTCGCCTCGTATGTCTGGCTGTACGAGCGCCTGATCCCACTCGTCTACCGCGGCCGCCGTTTCGTGGCGATCAGCGACAGCACGGCACGCGATCTCGTTGGCCGCGGCTTGCGCAACAGCCAGATCGACATCGTCAGCCCCGGTCTGGAGCTGACGCGCTACTGCAGCGATGCCGACGTTCCAAAGTCGGAGCAACCGCTGCTCCTGTACGTTGGCATGCTGAAGCGATACAAGGGCATCGACACCATGATCCGCGCCTTTGCGCGGGTGCGCGCAGCCGTACCTGGAGCCCGGCTCGCATTGGCCGGCAAGGGCAACGATCGGCCGCGGCTCGAAGCTCTGGTGCGCACGCTGGGGCTGACCGACTGCGTCAGCTTCGAGGGCTGGGTCAGCGACGAGCGAAAGATCGACTTCCTGCGCCGCGCCAGCGCGCTGGTCTATCCCAGCGTCAAGGAGGGCTGGGGCATCCCGACCATGGAGGCGGCCGCCTGCGCCACACCGACGTTGGCAAGCGACGTCGCCGGCCTGCGCGATGCCGTCCGCGACGGCATCACCGGCTTCCTCATCCCACACCAGGACATCGACGCGTGGGCACGCCGCATGACCGAGATCCTTACCGACCCGCCACTCCGCGCCCGCCTGGGAGCGGCGGCACAAGCATGGGCGCGTGGCTTCGGCTGGGATGTGCAAGCGGAGAAGATGCGAGCGACCGTGGAAGCGGTGGCGAAAGGGCAGTGATCAGTGGTCAGTGATCAGTGCCCCCGCTGACCACTGATCGCTCATCGCTATCCTTCACCCCTGCTTCCCCAATCGCAATCCGTTGGATCGCCCGTTTGGCAAACGCTTCGACGTCATCGTTGCCGTCGTGGGCGGCTTGCTGCAACACCGGTAGGCTGCTGACGTCACCGATGTTCCCCAAGGCCCACGCGGCGGCCTGACGCACCTCGGGAACCGCGTCCGAGAGTCCGGCATGGAGTGCGCTCAACAGCTCGGGATCGCGCACTGCCGCCGCAACCCAGAACGCTTGCGCGCGCACGTCGGCGTTCGACTCTGACATCGATTCGAGGAGCAGGGTGCGGCCGGTCTCCGGTGCCTGCGGGTATAACTCCACGGTCAGCACCGCCGGAACCACGTCGCCACCGCGCAACAACTTGCCGATGACGGGGAAGACGGCCGGGCCGAAACCGAGCTGGACCAGCGTGTAGGCGGCTTCCGCTCGCAGCTGCGGGTGCTCATTCGCATCGCCCAACACGCGCACGAGATACGGGATGACTGCGCGGTCTTGACGTTGTCCGGCCATCCGGATGGCAAACGAGCGCAAGGCCAGAGACTCCCATGGATTGTCCATCCACTGAATCAGTTGCGCGGCCGGCAGCGCCTTCTCGATTCTCGGCAACTCCGCGGGCTTGGAAGCGGCGTACCAATAGTTCTCGACCCACGATTTCGACGCCACGATGAATAAGCCGCTGGCCAACGTGTCGCGCTTGAGGCCCGTACTTTCCGGCAATGCGGCCAGCATCGGCACGACGGCGCGGATATCGCCGACTGCACTGATGACCCGGAGGAACAGCACGGCCGTCGCTTCCGACACGCTGGGATTCTGGAGCGCCACCGCCAGCGCCGCGGCACCGGCGCTGCTCCGACTCAGGAGAACCAGTCGCGCCACGGCTTGCTGTGCCGACGGTGTGAGTCCGCCGATCACCGTCGCGAGCGCTTCGAAGTCGACCGTCGACAGCGTGCCCAGCGCCGGGTCGATCTCGCGTGCGACGGCGCCGCGACTGTTCTGCAGCTCCCGCCGCCACAGGGCGACCGTGTCGGCGAGCGTGTCCGCCTCCCGGTCGCCGGTGCCCAGGCCGTCGTCCTCACCCTCAGCCCAGTCGTCCGGTGCATCGTGCGCGGTCACCGGAAGCACCGCTCCCGCCTTCGCCGCCAGGTCGGGGCCACGCAGCTTGGAACGCAGCACGTCGAACATGCCGACGCGGCGTTCGAGTCTGTAATGCCGGGTAACGAACTGATGGAGGTTGAAATAGTACAACGGTGCGCTGTCGAAAAACAGCGCGTGGTCGTGCAACGCGACGATGTGCCGCGGCGGATGAGCGCGCAAGGCATCGATGACCTCGGCTTCCACCGCGTGCCCCGGCGACCCCGGATAGTAGTATCCATGCCGCGTCGGGTCGCGCCGGTCGGCCAGAAAGCTCACGAAGTCCAGGCACGGAAACGTGAAGACGTACTGATCCGGCCGTGAATGCTCGCGCACGTAGCGCACGGTCGCCGACAGCGACAGAAGCATGCGCCCGGCCGCGGGATCGATGACCAGCGGCGCGCGCGGCGTGCTCAGACGCACCACGGCGTTGGCATCCCCCCCCCACCCACAGCGCGCCAGATAGTCGATGCGTTCCAACGCCGGGGCGAGCACGACCAGCGCCACGGCACAGACCGGAGCGGCCACAACGATTCGAATCGCCAGGCGTGCCCGCCGCGAGCGCGCCAGGCCGCGCGCCCACAGGTCGGCCAATACATCCAACAGCCGCGCGCCAAGCACCAGGACACAGGGCGCGGCGTAGACCAGATGCATGAAGTCGGAGCGCGGGTACAGCTGCGCGTGCATGAGGATGGCGGACAAGAGGACGATGAGAAACAGCCCCGCCGCCTGGCGGTTCCCGTTCCACCGAGCGCTCCAACGCCGTGTCTGCACGATATGCGCGACAATCGCGGCCCACTCAGTGAACAGCACCAGTGCAAAGGCCACGTCCTGCACGCGCATGACCACCGACCGTTGAAACCCTTCGATCATCGGAGGCGGGTGACGCAGGAGCTGGAACGCCGCCATGCTGAAACCGGCGACCATCGCGCCGACGACCAAGCGCGGCGGCAACCGGCGCCGGTTGATCAGTAGACCAACCGCCGTTGCCCCGCCGATTCCACACGCAATCGCAATGCCCCACCGACCGATCGGTGGAAAGCTGATGTAGTAGAACTGCTCGTAGCTGACGCCTATGTAGAAGATCGCACGCAGAAACGGGGCGGTTCCGAGATGCATCCAGAAATACACCGCCCACGGCAGCGTCACGACTGCGAAGCCGACCGCCACCAGCAGCATGTCGCGCCACAGCTGGAGGGCCGGCACGGGCCGGGCGATGCGGGCCGAGGGCGCAAGCAGTTGCCAGAGCACCAGCACCGTCAGTGGGACGGCGTACAAGCGCACTTCACGCGATCCGGCCTGGCCGAACATGAGGGTAACAGCGATGGCACCGAGCAGCGGCACCAGCCACTGCATCGCTGGTTCCGCGCGCGCCAGAGGGGCCGCCAACCAGCCACGTCTGGCGTGCGCCTCGGACGCCACACGCTCCAGGAGCGGCACGGTGATCCCCACTGCAGCCAGGTTGAACAGACCGCTGTTCTGTTTGAACGCGAACACCACACCGGCACACAGTCCGGCGAGCAGCCAAAGGAAAGCTCGGCCGCTCTCCCACCATCGCACCATGCAGATCACGCTCAGCAACCAGAACAACGTGACGTACCAGGCCGGGTAGGGAATGTTGAACGGCGCGAACCGGCCCTCGTAGAACGGTACGAACGCCAGGTACAGCAACGCGGTGACCGCGGCCGCAAGCCGCGACTCACCGACGCGTCGTGCCAGCCAGTAGATGGCGTACACGGTCAGGCCGTTGACCACGGCCAGACACAGGCGCACCACGAGCAGGTTGACTCCGAAAAGCCCGAACAATGCCGCGTTCCAGTAATACACTCCGGGCGAGTAGCCGGTGTGAAAATCGACGTACGGCAGCTGGCCAAGGTAGGTGCGATAGATCTGATTCACCAAGTGCCCTTCGTCGGCGAGCTCCAGACCGTACGGTGCCAGAGCGGCGTAGTACGCCACGGACAGGAACAGTAGGGCTCCACCCAACAGGCGCCCCGAGCGCACGGGCGTCGTCTGAGCTTGCGCAGTCATTCCCAATTGCCTTCAGCCCTCGGCTCTGATCTCCGGAGGCTCCCTCATCCACTCGTGGCTCGCTTCGCCGAACCGTCGGGCCGGTTCCATTGGACCGTCGCGCAGGGCGCATAGCTCCGCCACCACACCTTGGACGTTGGAACATCTAAACTGGCAGGTTCGGTTTTGCAAGCTGCGATGCGCTGCTGTGACTCAGGCGGGCGTGCGACATAAATGGGGGTAAACTCTGAAAGGGCAAGTTTCGTGCGGAAATCTGGCTGTAGGCCTCTATCCAGGTCGCGCGTGTCGGAGCCCCCGCTCATCACAGCATGCCTTCCTGCTGGAGCCGTTGCTTCATCAAGGCCAATCCCTGACGCGGACCCAGCAGCTCGGTGTTCAGCAGCCCGCGCGCCTTACTGGCATCCAATCCGCCACGCAGCGGACGCGGCGCGCGCTGGCCGAGTTCCGCCGTGCTGCGCGGGCGCAGGAAGCTCGGGTCCAGTTCGAAGATGCTGCACGCCAACCGCGCAAAGCTCATCCGATCGAGGTAATCCGGTCCGACAAGATGCAAGACGCCCCGCTGCGCCGAGCACGCCACCTCGCGGACGGCGGTCGCCAGATTCTCCGCGTAGGTTGGGTTCCCCCACTGATCCGACGGCACGTTCATCGGCTCGCCGCGCCCGCCCCTTGCGAGCAACGCCATGATGAAGTTCTTCCCCTGCCGCTCGAACCCGTACACCCCGCAGACGCGCACGATCAGGGAATCCTCGAGGCTCGTCCGGATGATCGTCTCGGCTTCCAGCTTGTGCCGGCCGTACACGTTGAGGGGATCCGGCGCGGCATCCTCCGGATGCGGCCCGCTGCGCCCGTTGAAGAGGTAATCGGTCGAGAAGAAGACATAACGGGCGCCGACGGCGCGGGCCGCGTTCACAACGTGGCGCGTCCCGGCCACGTTCACATCGTGTGACTCTTGGACATGCTCCTCGCACCAATCGACGTGCGGCTGCGCCGCTGGCTGAATGATCACGTCGGGGCGCACCTCGCTGACGCAGCGCTGCACCGCAGCGCCATCACGCATGTCCAGGTGACGCAGGCCGGCACCGGGGTGATTGCAGTACGTACCCACGGCATCCGCGCCGAACACGGATCGCAGTGTATTTCCAATGAAGCCCGACGCTCCAATAATGAGAACGCGCATCGCAGCAGCAGAACCAACCGGCAAATATTACGCCGAACCGGGCTACGTCGTCCAGTGCAGAGCAGCTCCCAGATGTCCCCCCGTCGCGCATTCGGAACCCCTCGATCACGGCCGGCCGCTCAGCGCCCACAGACGTTGGCAGGTTCATTTGCTCGTTCGCCAGTCCAGCACTTGAAGCCTGACGTAAAGTACGCCAGTCTAGTGGCGGATCGGCGAGCCGGAGGGGCAACAATGTATGTGACCGAAATCGTGGAGCGGTGCAGTGAGCTGGCCGCTCGTACTGCGCGCGTCTACCGGCGTCTTGCCGAACGGTTTCAAGCAGAGCCGGATCGGGCAACGCTCTGGCGCGAGCTGGCCATTGCGGAGGAAGTCCAGACGGCGGTCTTGCGTCGCGAGTTGGAGTCGTTCCGCGAGCAAGACGAGAGCGGGTCGTTCCTGCCCGAATACGGTGATCGCTTGCAGCGCTTGGATGCCGAGCTGCGCGAGCTCGAGCGCCGGGCGGAGAGCGCGCAAAGCGTCGACGAGGCGCTGGCGATTGCGGTCGCGCTGGAACGGGCCGACTTGGAAGATCTCTATGATGATCTGGTGCTGCAGGGCGAGCCGGCATTCCGGTTGATCTCCGAGCGGCTCGAGGGCGCCTTGACAAAGGAGCCGCAAGGGCCAGCCAGCGCGGGCATGGCCCGACGCGGGCGGCACCGATAGCCGCGCGTTGCGCCTCAATTCCACGCGAGATGCCAACCTACATTGATGCTCGTCGTGAAGCGGCGCGCTCGTT